>Ga0255052_10003433_pt1 | contig 11013 bp, 21 predicted proteins | sample JV7_2_21_MG_FD_188632 | JGI IMG/M metagenome (GOLD analysis project Ga0255052, IMG submission 188632) | Seawater microbial communities from Jervis Inlet, British Columbia, Canada - JV7_2_21 | ecosystem: Environmental > Aquatic > Marine > Inlet | place: Canada: British Columbia | collected...
TGATCGCTGCTGATGCGCCAACCAACATCAATATCGCCGTAGCCGGCGACATTTCACCATTGCGTACCAGTTCCGCCGTACCAGCTATCGCTGCAGGCAAGCCCGCGACAATGCCGGCCAAAATGATCATCGAGATGCCGTTGCCGATGCCACGTTCCGTGATCTGCTCGCCAAGCCACATCAAAAAGACTGTGCCTGTTACCAGCGTAATACACGCAGTGATCAGGAATGCCGGGCCCGGATTTACAACCAGACCGACCTGACCCTGCAACCAGGATGCGGCCGCGACCGACTGAAAGCTGGCAAGTGCAACCGTACCGTAGCGCGTGTACTTCACGATCTGGCGGCGGCCCGCCTCACCTTCTTTCCTGAGTTGCTGCAAACTCGGCAATATGTGACTCGCCATCTGCATGATGATCGATGACGAGATGTAAGGCATGATGCCCATCGCAAAAATACCGAAGCGCGACAGGGCACCGCCTGAGAACAGATTAACCATGCCCAGCAGGCCACCGGCCTGCTGCTCAAAGAACGCCGCCAACGCAACCGGATCCACGCCGGGCACCGGAATGAATGTGCCTGTACGGAATACGATCAACGCGCCAACGAGAAACAGGATGCGAACTTTCAGTTCGCCCAGTTTGCTCGCCGCTTTCGCGACGTCTGCCGGATTTTGTATGGGCTTCTTTGCCATTTTTTCCTGTCTTCGTCTGTCGCCCGCTGGTTTATCCCGTTTAGGGGAAGCCGGCTCCTACGATGGTTTCCTATGCTTTTATGCTGCCGCCAGCTTTCTCGATGGCTTCGCGTGCACCTTTGGTGACAGCGATGCCCTGAAGCTTCACTGCCTTCGTAATCTCGCCTGACTTGATGACTTTGACCTTGGTGACAACGGCCGGTACTAAATTAGCCGCTTTCAAGACATCAATCGTGATCTCGTCAGCGCTCGGAATCTCGAGCTCGTGTAAACGTAATTCCGCCGTCAACCGTGCCATCCGGGAGTTGAATCCAACTTTCGGTAAACGTCGTTGCAGCGGCATCTGGCCACCCTCAAAACCCACTTTGTGGTAACCACCGGAGCGAGCATGCTGGCCCTTCTGGCCGCGACCACTGGTCTTGCCCTGACCAGCTGAATGGCCTCGCCCGAGGCGCTTGCCAACTTTTTTCGCACCCTTGCCGGGTGACAATTCATTAAGACGCATGTCAGGCTTCCTCTACCGCGAGCAGGTACGAAACGCGATTAATCATGCCGCGGTTCTCAGGCGTATCGATGACTGTCACCGTCTGGTGGATTTTGCGCAGACCCAGTCCGGCAACACAGGCTTTGTGACTCTTGAGTCGACCGTGCTTGCTCTTGACCAGCGTGACCTTTAGTTCTTTTGCCTTCGCCATGATCCTGTCTCTAAATATTCTGGTTACAACCGGGCCTTAGGCCACGATTTCTTTAACTTTCTTGCCGCGCTTGGCGGCAATCGCCTGCGGAGAGTGAATCTCCGACAGCGCTCTGATCGTTGCACGCACGACGTTGATCGGGTTGCGCGAACCGTAGCTCTTCGCCAATACATTACGTACGCCTGCACACTCAAAGACAGCACGCATTGCGCCACCGGCGATAACCCCGGTACCTTCCGACGCCGGCTGCATATATACGTTGGTCGCACCGTGGCGGCCTTTTTTTGCATACTGCAAGGTGTCGTTATTCAGGTTGACCGAGATCATGTTCTTACGCGCACTCTGCATGGCCTTCTGGATCGCAATCGGCACCTCGCGCGCCTTGCCATACCCAAAGCCGACCTGACCCTGTCCGTCACCGACAACCGTCAATGCCGTAAAGCCGAACTGACGGCCGCCTTTAACAACCTTGGCCACACGATTGACCGTGACCAGTTTTTCGATCAGGTCGTCGTTAGCTTGTGCTTGATCGTTTCTTGCCATTGTTAGTCCTTAGAACTTCAATCCAGCTTCACGTGCGGCGTCAGCCAATGCCTTGACGCGACCGTGATAGCGAAAACCTGAACGATCGAATGCGACCGTATCGATTCCGGCGGCTTTTGCCTTTTCGGCAATCCGCGCACCGATAACTGCAGCAGCCTCAACATTGCCGCCACTTTTCACGCCTTTGCGCACTTCCTTCTCGAGCGTAGACGCCGCCGCAAGTACCGTGCCGCCATCTGGTCCGATTACCTGCGCATAAATGTGCTGCGGCGTCCGATGAACACTCAGTCGGTTCACTTCGAGGTCCGAGATCTTTGCGCGTGCCTTGCGGGCGCGGCGCAGACGATTTTGTTTCTTATCCAGCTTCATGATTTTCTCGCTAAACTATTTCTTCTTCGCTTCCTTAAGCACTACGCGCTCATCGGCGTAGCGAACACCTTTGCCTTTGTAGGGCTCGGGTGGGCGGAAGCGGCGAATTTCCGCGGCAACCTGGCCAACCTTTTGTTTGTCTGATCCTTTAACCACGACCTCGGTCTGGCTCGGCGTTTCAACGCTGACACCCTCAGGTACGTCATATACAACAGGGTGCGAGAAGCCGAGCGTCAAGTTCAACTTGCCGCCCTGAGCCTGTGCGCGATAACCAACGCCAACCAGTTCGAGCTTACGTTCGAAACCTTCGGTCACGCCCCGCACCATGTTCGCAAGTAAAGAACGCGTCGTGCCGGAGATTGCCGCAGCAAATCGTGACCCCGAACGCGGCGCCACAGTTAATCTATCTTCATCCTGTGACAACTCCACTTCGGTGTTCAATTCAAGTGACAATGAGCCGTTGCTGCCCTTGATCGTGACAACGTTGCTCTCTTGTTTGAACTCAACGCCTTGCGGCAGCTCAACCGGTGCTTTTGCAATTCTGGACATAGTCTTGTCTCAATCAGGTCAGTTTCAGTGCATCAGGAAACGATGCAGAGAACTTCCCCTCCAATACCCTTTTCTCTCGCCTGACGATCCGACATTACTCCCGCCGAGGTCGACACGATTGCCACACCAAGGCCACCCAGGACCTTGGGCAGGGCTTCCTTGCCGCGGTAGATCCGCAGGCCCGGACGACTCGCACGATCGATGCGCTCGATAACCGGTACGCCTTCGAAATACTTGAGCTCAACGCTGAGCGACTTTGCAGCGCCCTCGCCGTCGGTCGAGTAACTCGTGACGTAGCCCTCGTCTTGCAAGACCTTCGCGACGGCCTCCTTGGCCTTTGAAGCCGGCATGGAAACGCTCACCATGCGAGCTTTCTGGCCATTGCGAATGCGCGTCAGCATGTCTGCGATTGGATCGTTCATACTCATTTTCTGTCTCCGCCTACCAACTGGCCTTAGTCAACCCGGGAATCTCGCCGTTCATGGCAGCTTCCCGAAGCTTGTTGCGGCCGAGGCCAAATTTGCGATAGACGCCATGCGGGCGACCCGTGATCGCGCAACGACTACGCTGCCGCGTCGGGCTACCATCGCGAGGCAAACTGTTCAGCTTCGCCTGCGCTTGCTGGCGCTCTTCGTCCGAACTGTTGATGTTGCGAACAATCGCTTTGAGCGCCGCACGCTTCTCAGCCTGCTTTGCAACCAGCTTGGTTCGCTTCAGCTCGCGCATGATCATCGATTTCTTGGCCATTCTGTTTTCCTGTCCTCGTTTATCGCCCGCTAGGGCGGGCTCCTACGATACTTTTCTATTCTTCCTATCAAGTCATCCGCTGGTTTATCCCGTTTAGGGGAGGCGGGCTCCTACGATACTTTTCTATTCTTCCTATCAAGTCATCCGCTGGTTTATCCCTTTTAGGGGAGGCGGGCTCCTACGATACTTTTCTATTCTTCCTATCAAGTCATCCGCTGGTTTATCCCGTTTAGGGGAGGCGGGCTCCTACAATACTTTTCTATTCTTCCTATCAAGTCGTCCGCTGGTTTATCCCGTTTAGGGGAGGCGGGCTCCTACGATGCTTTCCTGTTTATTTCTTGAACGGGAAGTTAAACGCTTCAAGCAGCGCTTTTCCTTCCTCAGCGTTTCTAGCGGTCGTGGTGATCGTGATATCCATGCCACGAATCGCGTCAATTTCGTCGTAATTGATTTCCGGGAAAATAATCTGCTCGGTAACACCCATGCTGTAATTGCCCTGGCGATCAAACGACTTCGGGTTCAGGCCTCGGAAGTCACGAATTCGCGGAATAGCAATATTCACGAGCCGATCGAGGAATTCGTACATGCGCTCACGACGCAAAGTTACCTTGCAGCCGATAGGCATACCGTCACGAATCTTGAACGTGGCAACCGACTTGCGAGACAAGCAGACTTTCGGTCGTTGCCCGGCAATCTTCTCCATGTCCGCACGAGCCTTTTCCATCACTTTCTTGTCAGCAACGGCGTCGCCCACGCCCATATTGAGCGTGATCTTGGTGATGCGCGGTACCTCCTGAGTGTTAGCCAAACCCAGTTTCTTCTGGATTTTGCCGGCAAGCTCAGTCTTAAATTGTTCCTGTAATCGAGACATTTAAATATCCACCACGTCGCCGGTGCCACGAAACACGCGCACCCTGCTACCGTCGTCTGCAACACGAAAACCAATCCGTTCGCCCTTTTTGGACTTCGGATTGAAAACCAGCACGTTTGAGACATCGAGCGGCATCGCCTTGTCCACAATGCCGCCTTGTTCACCGATATTCGGATTCGGCTTGGTATGCTTCTTGGCCAGATTGACGCCTTCAACCAATACGCGCCCGTCGTCAAAAATCTGCAGCACCGTACCGCGCCGGCCTTTGTCCTTGCCGGTTCTTACGATGACTTCGTCGCCTTTTCTAATCTTGTTCATATAATTCTAATTCGCGGCTAAAGCCGCTCCTACATCTTGTCTACTGGGTTCTCAAAGAACCTCGGGCGCCAGCGAAATAATCTTCATAAAACGGTTGGTACGCAGCTCGCGCGTTACCGGGCCAAAAATACGTGTCCCGATCGGCTCAAGGCGTGAGTTCAACAAAACCGCAGCATTACCGTCGAAACGAATCAATGATCCGTCCTTACGGCGAACACCTTTGCGGGTACGGACAACAACGGCATTATAAATCTCACCCTTCTTGACCTTACCGCGCGGAATCGCGTCCTTGATACTGACCTTGATCACATCACCGACACCGGCATAGCGGCGCTTGGATCCGCCCAGCACCTTGATGCACTGCACACGGCGAGCACCAGAATTATCGGCCGCATCAAGAACTGTCTGCATCTGAATCATTGCTGCATTCCTAAATCGTTACTGGCCTGCCGCGCGTTCAACAATGTTGACGACAGCCCATGATTTGTTCTTCGAGATTGGCTTGCACTCGGCAATTGCAACGCGATCGCCTGGCTTGCACTCATTGCTTGCATCATGCGCAAGAACTTTCGTTGTACGGCGAATGTACTTGCCATACATCGGGTGCTTGATCAGACGCTCGACGGCCACCGACACAGTCTTGTCCATCTTGTCGCTGACGACACGACCAACGATCGTGCGTTGCCCTTTTTCTTTGTCTTCACTCATTCGCTGTCACCTGTGGCACGTCCGAGCTCGTTGAGCACAGTCTTGACGCGCGCAATATCCCTTCTTACACGACGATGATCATGATTCTGCGCCAGCTCACCGGTTGCTTTTTGCATGCGCAGATTGAACTGCTCACGCCGCAGAGCGAGTAACTCTTCATTGAGCTCGTCAATTGACTTTCCACGAAGTTCACTGGCATTCATCACATCACCTGCCGTTCAACAAACGCAGTCTGGAAGGGCAGCTTGGCCGCAGCCAGACGAAACGCTTCACGCGCTACCTCTTCCGTCACACCTTCCATCTCATAGAGCACACGACCTGGCTGAATCTGGCATACCCAGTACTCAACGTTGCCCTTGCCCTTCCCTTGACGCACTTCAAGCGGCTTCTTGGTGATTGGCTTATCCGGAAACACGCGAATCCAGATCTTGCCACCACGCTTGACGTGACGTGTCATTGCACGACGAGCCGCTTCGATCTGGCGAGCCGTCATGCGGCCACGTCCGATCGCCTTGAGTCCGTAGTGACCGAATGCAACCGTGCTGCCACGCAATGCAAGACCGCGGTTGCGTCCCTTATGCTGTTTGCGAAATTTTGTTCGTTTTGGCTGTAACATCTCTTATCCCCAGAAAGCGCCGGCTCTTAAGAACGCGCGCCTGCTGTAGCTTCAGCGGGCTCTGCCGCTTCTACTTCGGGCTTGTCAAAAACTTCGCCCTTGAAAATCCAAACCTTGACGCCGATAACACCGTACGTTGTTTGCGCCTCTGCAAATCCGTAGTCGATGTCCGCGCGCAGTGTGTGCAACGGTACACGACCCTCCCGGTACCACTCTGAACGTGCGATTTCGGCACCATTCAGGCGACCACCAACCTTAACCTTGACGCCCTCGGCACCGACACGCATGGTGTTGGTTACGGCGCGCTTCATTGCGCGGCGAAACATCACGCGACGCTCGAGCTGCTGAGCAATACCTTCGGCAACCAAAGTTGCATCGAGTTCAGGCTTACGAATTTCGCTGATATTGATGCGCACGTCGGCGATGCTCATGCCAATCAACTTTGCGACCTCAGCCCGCAGCTTCTCGATATCCTCACCCTTCTTACCAATGACGATGCCCGGACGTGCCGTATGAATCGTAATATTGGCCTTTTTCGCAGGGCGTTCGATGCCGATCTTGCTGACCGACGCATCTTTGAGCTTGTTCTTTATCAGAACCCGTATCTGATGATCCGACTTGATATAATCAGGAAACGTCTTCGTATCGGCATACCACTTGGATGTCCAGTCTTTGACAATCCCCAAGCGAATCCCGGTTGGATGTACTTTTTGACCCATATTCTTTACTCGTTCCCCAGCCGATTAGCCGGGAAAAATTTAAGGTCCGCAACCATTATTCGTCTCCTACCCGAACAGTGATGTGACTATTTCGTTTGATGATCCGTGCTCCACGGCCTTTCGCCCGTGCACGGAAACGACGGAATGTTGGCGCTTCATTCACTTCAATTGTCGAAATCTTCAATTCGTCGATGTCCGCACCGTGATTGTGCTCGGCGTTGGCAATTGCCGACTCCAGCACTTTCTTCACAATGCGAGCACTTTTCCTTGGCACGAAAGTCAATGTCCGCAGCGCATCGTCGACAGATTTGCCGCGAATGGCATCAGCCACCAAACGGCACTTCTGCGGCGAGATACGCGCGTAACGAAGTGTTGCTGCAACTTGCATGAATCAGCTCCCCTATTTCGTCTTACGATCACCGGAGTGACCGCGGAACGTCCTGGTGACCGCAAACTCGCCAAGCTTGTGACCAACCATGTTCTCTGAAATCAAAACAGGTACGTGCTGACGACCGTTATGCACGGCTATCGTCAAGCCAACCATGTCCGGAAGCACCATTGAACGACGCGACCATGTCTTGATCGGACGACGGTCATTCTTGGCGGCTGCCTCTGCGACCTTTTTCGCCAGATGCGTATCGACAAACGGGCCTTTTCTAACACTGCGTGGCATATCTTATTTCCTGTCTTCGTTTGTCGCCCGCATAGCGGGCTCCTACGATGCCTTCCTACAATTCCTATTTGCGCTTGTTACGACGACGGACGATCATGTTGTCGGTGCGCTTGTTCGAGCGTGTCTTGGCACCCTTCGTTGGTGTGCCCCAGGGGCTCACTGGATGACGACCGCCAGATGTGCGGCCTTCACCACCACCGTGCGGGTGATCGACCGGGTTCATTGCGACGCCTCGAACTGTCGGACGTACGCCTCTCCAACGCGACGCGCCGGCTTTGCCGAGCTTGCGCAGGTTATGTTCGCTGTGGCCGACCTCACCAATCGTTGCGCGGCAGTCGACGTGAATCTTGCGCGTCTCGCCCGAGCGCAACCGCAAGGTCGCGTAGACGCCGTCGCGTGCAGCGAGCTGTGCATAGCCACCAGCCGAGCGTACGAGCTGACCGCCCTTGCCTGGCTTCATTTCGACGTTGTGCACGATCGTGCCGACCGGAATCGCTCGCAAAGGCAGTGCATTGCCCGGCTTGATCGGCGCATCTTCGCCGCTAATTATCTGTGCACCGTCGCGAACGCCTTTCGGCGCCAAAATGTAACGGCGCTCACCGTCTATGTACTTGATCAGCGCGAGATGTGCGGTCCGATTAGGATCGTACTCGAGCCGCTCCACAACACCTGCGATGCCGTCCTTGTCACGCTTGAAATCGACAACACGATAACGCTGCTTGTGACCACCACCTTGGTGGCGAACCGTAATGCGGCCGTTGTTGTTACGACCACCTTTCGACGATTTCTTGTCAAGAAGCGCACTATGTGGCTTGCCTTTGTGCAAGCCTGGCGTCTTGACCGCAACGACGAATCGACGTCCAGCTGAAGTCGGTTTTGCTTTATGAAGTGACATGACTAAGACCTTATTCCGCGCCGAGGAAGTCTATCTGACTGCCTTCAGCCAGCCTTACGTAGGCTTTTTTCCAATCATTGCGACGACCGCGTGTCTGCCCAAAACGCTTGACCTTGCCGCGGCAATTCACAACCTGTACACCATCGACTTTCACTTCGAATAACAACTCGACAGCTTCGCGAATTTCGCTTTTCGTTGCGTCGGTACGCACTCTGAATACGATCTGGTTGTGCTGTTCAACGGCCATCGTGCTCTTCTCTGAGAACAGCGGGCCTTCCAGAACCGTCATTAACCTTTCCTGGTGAGCTGCAGCACTCATGACAGGCGCTCCTCAAGCAGTTTCAACGCTGGCAATGTGATTAGCACCTTGTCAAAGCGAATCAGAACGACCGGATCAATCGATGCTGCGTCGCAAATCCCGACATCCGGCAAGTTGCGCGCCGCCAGAAAAAGCTTCTCATCGAAGGCTTCGTTCAGAATCAATACGCTCTGCAAATCGAGCTCTTTCAGCTTCGTCGCAAGCAACCTGGTCTTTGGCGCCTCGAGCTCAAGTTCTTTGACGACGACCAGTCGTTCCTGCCGTACCAACTCAGACAAGACCGAGCGCAATGCGGCCCGATACATTTTCTTGTTGACCTTCTGTGAATGGTCACGTGGTGCTGCAGCGAACGTGCGACCGCCACCAACCCAGATCGGGCTACGAATCGTACCGGCACGAGCACGGCCGGTGCCTTTCTGCTGCCACGGCTTGGCGCCGCCACCGCGAGCTGAAGCACGATTCTTCTGCGCCTTGGTTCCGGCACGGCCACCGGAGAGATACGCGGTAACAACCTGGTGAACAAGCGCTTCGTTAAATTCAGCCCCAAATGCAGCTTCCGCTACGTCGACTGAGCCACTGCCTTGCATCTTCAATTTCATGACAGCGGCCCTTAATTAGAAGCTTTGATAGCCGGACGAACAAAAACCTGTCCGCCGCTATGACCCGGGACTGCGCCCTTGATCAACAAAAGATTGCGTTCTGCATCGACCCGCACAACTTCGAGGTTCTGTACGGTCCGGCGAACGTTACCCATGTGGCCTGACATCTTCTTACCTTTGAAGACGCGACCTGGTGTCTGGTTTTGTCCAATAGAACCCGGTGCACGATGTGCCAACGAGTTGCCGTGGGTTGCGTCCTGCATACTGAAGTTGTGCCGCTTTACCGCTCCGGCGAAGCCCTTACCGATCGACGTGCCAATGACGTCTACCTTCTGGCCTTCCTCAAACAGATCGACCTTTAATTCGCCACCGGCGTCAAACTCGCCGTCGTCAGCATCATCAAGTCGGATCTCGGTAATCAAGTCGCCGGCTTCAACCTTGGCATTCGCGAAGTGGCCGGCTAGAGGTTTCGACACGCGAGATGGCTTCTTGGCGCCGGCAGTTACCTGCAGCGCGCGATAGCCGTCACTCTCCACGGTTTTCACCTGTGTGATTCGGTTTGGTTGTGCCTCAATTACAGTTACCGGGATTGATTCCCCGTCTTCCGTAAAGACACGTGTCATGCCGCATTTGCGGCCAACAAGACCCATCGTCATCTTCAAAACCTCGCACCGACTTCGATTGGTCGGCGCCTAAAATCCGTAAATCTCTGTCTCGGTCAGCCCTACAATTGGAGCTGACTGCCTGTTGCAGCGCGCCTTGGCGCGCGACTGTGGCTTAGCGAAATCGCAGCTCGATTCGCACCTGCCCCATTCGCGCCTCGAGAGGCGCTCCAACAGCGCGTCCGAATACCAGACACGCGAAAGGGCCAGCCATTGCCGAGAACATCTTGTTCTCTGTGCTCTGGGGCTGACCCTGCTATCCGAACCAAACTTCCGTTTAGCCCGGCTGTTCCGGGATTTGCCGTGTCGCCTTCGGTTTCCCGGCGACCAAGTGCTGTTAAGCGCCACAGAGCAGTGCTTTGTGACGCCTTTTCTGAATCTGGCCGACTCCCGGCCCGGCCAAATCCAGCGAGCCCGCAATTATACCGCTAGAAACCCTATAAGCAAGCGGTTTCTTGGAAATTGTTGGAGCGCTTATTATCCCCCTTGAGGGGACCTTGGAGCGCGATCGCGCCTCAAGAGGCGCTCCTACAAGGTGCTAATTTAGCTTGATCTGAACGTCTACGCCCGCGGGAAGCTCTAGCTTCATTAATGCGTCAACGGTCTTATCCGTTGGATCGACAATGTCCATCAGGCGCTTGTGCGTACGAATTTCGTACTGGTCACGCGCATCCTTATTGACGTGCGGCGAAATCAGGATCGTAAAACGCTCCTTTTTCATCGGCAGCGGTATCGGGCCCTTGACAGCGGCACCGGTACGTTTGGCGGTATCCACGATTTCGCGCGCTGAATTGTCGATCAAACGGTGATCGAAAGCCTTCAGGCGAATACGTATATTTTGGTTTGTAGCCATGTCTTTTCCTTTTAGGGGTCGAACCGCAATTAATTAATTGCGGTTCGACCCCGATTTTTCAGTTGTTTTATTCAATAACTTTAGCAACGACGCCCGCACCCACCGTGCGGCCACCCTCACGAATAGCGAAGCGCAGTCCGTCTTCCATCGCGATCGGTGCAATCAGGTCTACAACCATCTTCA
>Ga0255052_10003437_pt1 | contig 11012 bp, 12 predicted proteins | sample JV7_2_21_MG_FD_188632 | JGI IMG/M metagenome (GOLD analysis project Ga0255052, IMG submission 188632) | Seawater microbial communities from Jervis Inlet, British Columbia, Canada - JV7_2_21 | ecosystem: Environmental > Aquatic > Marine > Inlet | place: Canada: British Columbia | collected...
AATGGATTAGGGGCAGAAGACCCAGATGATCCAACAAAGACAGCAGGTGGTGGGATTTTCATAAATGGTGCCAGTCCAGTTATAAAACATCTTTCGACATCAGTTATAGGCATGTATACTAATTTTACCAATAATGCCGATCATGGTAGAGAACTGTATGCCCGCAACTCCAGTGTCCAACTATCTCACTACGAACTGACAGGTCGGGTAGTGCCTTATGATGCAGCTGTTTATGATGATGAGAATGTCATTTATTTCAAGGATTGTACAGATGTGTCAGTATCTAATGGTCGCCATTTTTCTGCACCCAGATGTATAGTGAGTATCAATTCAACTGGTAGTATAGCCCAGGTTGAGTTCGATGCTATATGGTCTGGTACGATAACAGCAAACGGGAAAGGACTAGGTTGTATTGGTCTTGATGAAGATAGTTACTTTACAATACGTAATTGTCAGTTCACGGACTCGTATACTGGTCCACTGATCAATTGTAAGAATGCCTGGATAGAGGGGAATGTATTTGAGAACAATCAAAGGGGTGGCGGTTATGGATCATTCCCGAAAGGCGTAGCGTTATTTATTGCCGAATATGGTAAACCGACAGTGCTCCATAACACATTCAGATATAATAAAGCATTCTATGCTACAAAAGGAGCAGCAATCTATATGGATAGATATGCAGCACCTACTATTAGGGGTAATTTATTTGAAGACAACCAAGATTGGATAGAAGGATCATATTACTATCTTCGTGGATCTACGATAGTCTTCGGAAATAAAATAGGTACAGTAACTGACACTGTGATAATAGAGGGTAATAGGTTTAATAGGAATGAATCTAGAGCTGGAGCATTTAGCAGTATAGTATATGTAATAATGGAAGAAGAAGCGTATTTGAAGTTTAATAATAATATCTTCCATAAGAATGAGCTGTGGTCTATTTTCAATCCGTTACCAGATATGATTCGAATCAATACGGGACATGTAGAGTTCATTGGTAATCAAATATACCACGATGTTGATACTGAACCCTGTCCGAAAGGTGTGCATTTTTTCGGACCGCAAGACCGTGATAATAATACACTTAAAGTAGAAGATAATGTATTCTGGGGCGTAGGATGGAATAACATGTTAGCGTTCCATCGCACGTATGCTGTTATGGTTAGAGGGCAGTGGACCGTCGAATCTTTTAAAAACAACATATTCTATCAGTGTCGCGTATCAGATGAACGATCACAATCATACCCATCTCAGCCAACCTCCTCTTTATCTGGCACTGTATCGATTGCTACTTATGGAACAGGCTCATATCCTACTCCAAGCAATCTAATAGTTAACATGGAAAACTGCTCATTTATAGAGTGCGATAGCATTGCTGTGCATGTTAGAGGAAACACACATATTGATAGCACTGCTGTATCTCTTAAGAACTGTCTTTTTATCAATAGTGAATCTAAACCTCATGGACTAGTCGTAATAGATACACTGGCACAACTTATAGATGTTGAGGCAGTTGATGTATGGAATAACGATTATAACTGGGTTGGTGATCTGGCAGGATATGACACTGAAGACGATAACGTTTCAGTAGACCCTCAACTCTGCCCAGAAGAAGAAACACCAGTATGGATATATCCTGAAGAGGACTTCTATGGAGATGACTGGTTCTATTTAATGAGTACATCGCCAGTAGCAGCAACAAATAACCCATATGGCACATATGGTGCACGAGATGTGGGTGCTGATTGCTATAGGTTTACAATATGTTCTGATGTAGAATCTAGTGTATATCCGAATCCAGCTAATCCTCGTGTGACTATAGAATTTACTTTAACTGCGCCAAGCTATACTAAAGTGCAGATTTACAATATACGTGGACAGTTAATTGACACATTAATGAACGAATACGTAACAGCTGGTAATCATTCGTTAACGTGGGATGCTGATGATAGTCCATCTGGTCTATATTTTGCAAGAATAACTAATTCAACAAATGTGACTGTTGAAAAGATAATGGTGGTGAACTGATGGAAGAAATGACATTTAAAGAAGTATGCGATATATATGGCATGTTCCCAATAGAGGGGGTCGCCAAAGCAGCAGAGCCATGGTGGGTAAATGATCTACCACCACACCAACCTGCTAATACAGATTGGGGCACTTTAACTAGCCCAATACTATATACTTCAGGCTCGTCTAGTGCACAAACAGAACAACAAATGTGGATCATATACGATTCAAACACTAATTATACATGGGCAGGTTCATAATGCGTAAATTAAAAGAAGATAATATGATAGCAGCAGGGGTAGATGAAGTTGGCAGAGGCGCATTGGCAGGACCTGTAGTAGCAGCGGCTGTTGTGCTTCCTTCTGATTTTCAACATCCGCTTCTACGTGATTCTAAAAAACTAAAGCCACAACAGAGAAGGATTGTTGAAAAGGCTCTATACAAGCACCCAGATGTCCTTATTGGTGTTGGTATGATAGACAATAACGAAATCGATAAGATTAATATCAGAGAGGCTACACTGAAGGCTATGCACCAAGCTGTGCACGATTTACCAGTTACTCCTGATATTGTGCTTATAGATGGTTTAGATCGTATACCAAATCTCAAAACGAAACAAACACCTATAGTCGGAGGCGATGATTCGTGTAATGAAATTGCCGCCGCTTCTATTATAGCTAAGTGTTTAAGGGATAGGTTAATGGTGCAGCAGGATGATAGATTTCCTGGATATGACTTGCACAACAATAAGGGATACGGCACTGTGGCCCATTTGGCGGGGCTGCGTGTACAGGGGCCATGTCCTTTGCATCGCCAAACATATAAACCCGTTAAAAAAGCAATTAGATACTATCAGAAAGAGGAGATCTCATGAAAGCGTTTTTAGCTAAAATCAAAGCATTTATAGACTTACTACCAGTACCATTCGTTAGATTGGCTATTGTACTGCTATTAGTCTGGATAGGCTGGACCATTCTAGTAATACCAGTTGGTGAATTTTCGTTGATGACATATATTCTAGCGTTCCTTGCTGGAGCATATCTCTGGGATGGTCTCAAGATCAAGCTCATGGCTCTGAAAGGATGGCTTGGCTGGTAAATACCATATTTCGTATCTTTAGTCATTAAAATCGATTACAGGGGCTCTTCGGAGTCCCTTTTTTGTGTTGTGTGTTAATCCTATGTAGAGTATAGAATAGGAGGAGTTTTATGTTATCTACACCAGATATTACGCGTTTCATCAAAGCAACCGTGCAAGTTGCAAAAAATACTAGAGCTATTCCTCAATATATTAAAAGACCGCTTATCAAAAGGAGTCCTCCGCGTGGCAAATCAAAATAAAGTATCACTGAAACCAATTGTAAGAACAACAACAAAGCCTCTTGTGAAATCGCAAAATGGGGGTTAGATATGGCAACACCGACGAACAACGGATGGCCTGAAAATAAAACCTTTGTATTAGGTAAGTTAGCTGATCATGATACTGTACATAAAGTTATCGGTGAGAAGATTGATAAAGTCATGGATGGTATAGATGACCTAAAAACCGGTCAACATGCAGTAAAAACAGATATAGCAGTGATTAAGACAAAGCAAGCTATGGCTAAAGGCAAAGTCAGTCAAAAGGTATTTTTCTTTGTTGTCATTGCTTTTCTCATATTATTAGGAGCAGATGCTACAGGACTATTTACACTTGTGCCATAAGGGGGATAAATGGGACAAACAGAAAGCCCACCATGTATGTGCGAGGGATGTCGTGCAGAATATGAACGGTTAGGGATTTCAATGCCAAGTACAACTAGGAAACCAAGAGAAGCAATAGCTACAAATAATTCGAAATATGCAGTATATGTTATGGAACATATAATGAATACATTGAAAGTTCTAATCAATCTTGATAATCCGAGTACAACTACTAAATTCTTAGATCTATATACTAGATGGAATACCTTACAGACTAAAGGAAAGAATCCAGGTTTTGCTTGAGGGATGAAACGAAAGGCTGTAGAGGTTCTACAGGAAGCAGAAACAAAGAATACATTGCAAATGTTAGCTAAAGCACTGGAGCGTTATTATGAAAATGGGTAACGCAATTCGCAGGATACGTGATGAAACTACGATGATTACTGTATCTGAAGTCAAGAATGACACAGTACGTAGATTGTTAGAAAAATTACCACCTGCCATACAAGATAAATATCAATTATCAAAAGCGCAAGTAAATCATCTTGCTCTTCAAATGCGCAATATGAGTCATGGCGCATTATGTAAATCAGCATTACGCTGTAAGGGCGATACATGTCCAATGAAGGAAGATTGCCTTTTCATGGAACAGAAGATGCCGCCTATTGGCTATGCTTGTCCCTATGAACTTGCATTTATTGAAATGATGCAAGAGCAGTTAATACGCGAGCTTGATATACAGGATGGTAATTTGATTGAGCTACAAATGTTAGGCGAATTGATACAAGCAGAACTTTATGCTATGCGCGCTTCGCATGATGTAGCTAAACATGGGTTTCTCGTTGAACAGCCGGTGGCTATTAGTCAAACCGGTGAAACTATTATGCGTCACGAGGAATCCATTACGTTTCAGATATCAGAAAAAGTTCAGAGGCGCAAAGAACGTATAAGAACTCAATTCCTTGTAACACGTGAAGCAAAAGCAAAATATCTTAAAATCAAACCTGAGACACCAGATACACACAGTGCAGATCTGGTTAGCAAATTTAGGGTCTTGGTTGATGAGGAAGATGCTAAATAATGAGCTATATGACTAGACAGGAGTTGGCGTGGTTTAATTATGGTTCTAACTATAAACCACGAAAAAAGCCACTCTTTGATAGAATAGCATATCATACAAAATCGCATGCCAAATCAGTAGACTATAAGTTAATAGGTTCTGATATAAAAACGGCATTCAGTAAGAAACCACAAGCACACAAGTTCTTATCTCAGGCTTCTGATATCTTTAAGAGATGGATGAAAAATCATCCTAAAGTAATAAAATTAGGCATTGGAACTGGTCTGGGCTTTCTTGTATATGGCATCGGTATTCGTATAGTAGGCAGTGCAAAATTACCTCAAATGCGAGAAGGTTATAATGAAATGCAGCCTAGTGCTTATTCCCAAGGTATACAACGCAAACGATTGAAACATACTCTTACTGACTTTGGCAGCAAAGCAGATTTAAGTGAAGATAACACATCTTCTTACGTTGCCAAGAGTATGACGAGTGAACGTGTACCCACTAATGAAATATCTATGCGTGCAATCGATTCGCTCGTTACGATGAAAGGTGCTGATAACTCACACAAAAGTTTAAAAGTTAATGCCGCACCAATTATAAATTCGAGAATATTACCACGACATCCATCGAACACAGGAGATGTCGAACGGGGCGCACATCGAAGAACATTAGGATTATCACTGGCTATGGATTCTAAACCACACTTGAATGCTATGTTTAGAGCAAGCGCGGTTGCTGGTAAAGGACATCGTATTCGAAGCGCTGATCATGCAAAGGCAATGAATATGACGCTTATGGGAGTATAGTTATGCCAGATTTACCATCAGTACCAGGTTATGATATAAGCGGCGGTGTATATAGCCCAAGTTTTGTACGTGGTGCAAATAGTTCTCTTACACACGGCAGAAATCTAGGCTCAAAATATAGGCTCTTGGGTTCGGGGGCAGGACATAGAAGTGGGCGCCCAGGCATGCATAAGAATAATTATGCTGGATATAATCATGCTAGAAGAAATGCAAGATGGGCTAGAACAACACGAGGAACAACACGAGTAGCACAGACTTTACGAAATAATGTAGTGCCAAAAATGTCATCACTTACACGTGTATTTGGTAGAACATTACGAGCTGTAGGTAATGTTGGTCTCAAGCGTGCACCGTTACTTACTATAGGATTGACTGCATTTGGTATTGGTGCTATGCGTGGTCTCTATGAAGGAGCAGAAGCGCCATATATGCCAGGATTAGAACCAGGATCGTATAAGCAACGTAATAGAGGCATGCAGAGTAATCACTTAAGCACTGAAGGATTAACTTTAGCTCTGCATGCTAATCGTCATCGCTAGGATAGATTATGGCAGAAGAAACTTATAATCCATTTGGATTCGGAGCAATGGCAGATGTAGCTGGTTATCAGCTTATGCATCCTGGCTTACCTGGTGCTATTTCCCGTGATACAATTAAAAACGCTGCCAGATATGGACTGCGTGGCTGGCACGGTCTGAGTTTTGGATTAACCAATCCATTAACAAGCAGAATAGCAGCAGGTAGCGAAGCTTTATCTAAACGAACGGCATGGAAAGGTTATCGACATATACATGGTTCTGTTAATTTTATGCATCAATTATTTAGTGGTGGGGCTGGTGCTCAGAAACAAATAACATTATTAGGCGGTAAAACGTTTCTTGGTCCTATGAGTTTATCCACAGGCGAAGCAGCAGTTGCCAAGAAATTGGCTGATCGTGGTTTTATAGCAGGGACTGGCGCATACAATAAATTATTACAGACCCATGGTAGACAGATGGGCTTGCTCCAATCATTGGCATCATCAATTGGCTGGACAGGACCAACACAACGAGCAATGCACACTAGTATAAGTAACGCTATTACAGGTAGTGCACGATTTAGAGATGTAGCAGCAATGACATACAGTACAACTGGAGCCACTACTACAGCTGAGAACATATCACAAGTTAATAGAATTATTGGAACAGGACAAATGACCAATGTAGTTTCCAAAAAAACAGCATGGAAACTTGGGGCATCACGAGCACTTGGAGCAGCCACGCCTTTCTTTGGAATGCTTAATACGTTCTTTGTAATAGATTTGGCATTTAAAGCCGGTGAATTTGGTGGACAACTTGTAGGAGCAACTGCTACAGCATTACGAGAAGCTAATAGATCTATAGGTAGACTTGAACTTGGTGGATCTACAGCAGCCTTCCAAACTGGAGGGGCTGTAACAGAACGCCAACGTGCTGTTCAGGCTATTCAAATGAATTCGCTAAATGCAAGACAAGCCATAGGGCAGGAAGCGATGTATATGCATGGCTAAGACTAAAAAAGTAGCACGAGAAACAGCAGCGCAAAAAATAATGCGCAACAGAATACGTAACTTCGCTGACCCAACATTGCATGGGAAATCGAAGCGAAAGGAGTTACCGCCAGATATGGAAGTTCCATCACGTGAGGAACGAGGCGGTCACCCGTTTTATAGACCATAGTATGGATTTGGATATCCAAAAGGAGTTTAATCATGGCATTTAAAGAAGCACGACAGAATACCCAGAAGCCTAGCGGCAAGGGTGGCAAGGTAACTAAATCTGTCACCCCGAAGCATGAAGAAGGCGAAGGTAAGCCAAGATATCGTTATGAACTGCCACGGAACGGTCCCCAGAAAAAGGGCAACCGGTAACGTGGGTAAGCAAGTCAGGAGAAAAAAACCTGCCTCTGTATACAAAATCTGTAATGCTAACTTAGGAAAAGGTAGATCAAAAGGGAAGTTCGAGCGCTGAGTGCGCAAAGTGGCGAGGTCTCGCCGCAAAGGGTAGCCGATGAGTTTAACTGACGTCAAAGAGCAACTAAAATACCTTGAATCGGATTCTGCTCTGGAACAGCTCACACCAGAGGAAATCGATAAATTAACTATTGATCTGGATCCGGTGCGATGGGCTGAAACATATCTCCATAATCCGGAGAAACCCAAGGAGCCGTTGACTGTTCGCTGGTATCAAAAAGAGATGTTGCAATGCCAGCAAAAAAAGAAAGTCTATCGGTGTGGACGTCAAATTGGTAAGACCATATGTCTATGTATAGAGATGTTATGGTATTGTTTTACCAATAATTATAAAAAGATACTACTTGTATGCCCTTATAAATCCCAAGTTGATGTGGTGTGGACTCAGATAAAAAGACTCATCGCTGATTCTCCTGCCATAAGAACTTCAATTTCGCGGACAAGAGATAATCCGCATACAATTGAGTTTAATAATGGAAGCACCATTCGTGGGTTCACCGCAGGAAGCAAGACAGGTAACAAAGCAACTCCCGTTCGGGGGCAGGCAGCCCATCTTATAGTTCTCGATGAAGCGGACTATATGGGGGAAGAAGCCATTAACGCGGTAACAGCGATACTGACTTCAGACCCCAATACGCGACTTATTGCATCGTCAACACCATCTGGTAAACGTGAACAATTTTATAAGTGGTGTACTGATTCATCGCTAAAATTCAAACAGTTCCATTTTTCATCTACGGTTGGTCCTCACTGGACATCTTTACAAGATGCAGAAGAACAAGGATTTCCACCAGAAGAGTCACTTGAGCATTATTTCAGAAACACTGCAACAGTCACCGAATACGTTCACGAATATGAAGCAGAGTTCGGTGATGAAGAGATTGGAGTATTTGCGGCAATACACTTAGATGCATGTTTAGCAGATTATAGATATGAAGATTGGGCTGAATATAAGTATGATAAGGCTAATATTGCAACAAGTAAAATAGATCGTAAAGGCGCGCTACGTTATCATAATACTCTCAATCCTTATATTATGGGAGTTGATTGGAATAGACCTGAAAATGGAACGCATATTGTTGTATTAGAATATATGGTGGACCCGCCAAAGGATGTGCCATATGAAACTTGGTGGGAAGAATGTCAGAATAAATGGCGAATATTTTGGAGAGAAGAGATACATGTTAAAGAAATGACTCAACACTTTGCTGTTGAACGAATATTGCATCTTAATAGATTATTAAATCTTTCATATATATATGTAGATGAAGGGTATGGTGATGTTCAAATAGAAATGCTGCGTAAACGTTCTCATGAAGCAAAAGAGCCACGCACACACGCCTTATCTGATCGGCTAGTACATGTTAATGCATCAAGCACAATTGAAGTAGTTGATCCAATAACTAATCAGAAAATAAAGAAACCTGTTAAACCTTTCATTATAAATAACGCAATTAGATGCATTGAGAATCATGAAATCATAATACCACGAGCAGAAGATAATCAACATAAACTTGTTGGTCAACTTCGCGATTTCAGAGTCAAGAAGCGTAGCCAAGAAGGTAGACCTATTTATGAGGGCGAAGATCATATTATTGATGCGTTTTGTTTAGCATTGTATGGTTATGCTGATCAGTTTACAGAACTTGCAATACAACAACATGCAACTGAAATAAAAATGATGGACCATGTACTTGATGATCATTTTGATAGGGCTGGTATAGATAGTAGATGGAGTGACAATAGCGAAATTCGTCAGTTAAGTGATATACCGCTTGGCACTTTTGCTGGAACACCACGACCATCATTTGAAGAAGTAGTTGCCAAACAAATGCCTGGTCATAGTTATAAATTTAGTACTGACTCAAAGACAGCAGATATAGATGATGATGAAATTCAACCAGCGTTTGGTGGATTTGCACGATCAAGACCAACTTCAAGAACTACAAGAGGATTTAAACGAACCACCGCTGGCAGATCTCGATTATTTACGAAAGGATCACCTGGTAGGAGAGCGACATTTTAGATTCGAGGCGGGAGCCTCGTTTTAGCAGGTCAGACTGCTCGCATTCCTTCCCTAACGCCTGGGCGGGTTCCCCTTCCCGTCTGGGCATACGAGGACATTAATGAGTGGTGTAGATACAAAACAAGAGAGAGATGTGATCAATTTCAGACCAGATCTGTCTCGAATTCTTGATGATGTTATCACTCGAAATTTTGAAGATCTTACTGGGCAACCATTTGGTCGCGAAGAATTACCAGAAGACGAACAAGTTGATGAAGAAATTCAAGACTATCTTGATACTATAGCAGAGATTGATATTCTCTTTGCTGCGATTTTTAAGATGTTGCGAGAGCAACAAGAAGAACTTGCTATTCCTGTAGATACTCAATCAGAGCCTACAATTTCAGAAGCCATATTATATTTAACAGATGGCAAGCAAGGTAACATTATATCATATGAAGTATGGCGTAAAGCACAAGATATATTAGAAAGTGGATATTTTAGATCATTAGGTGGCGATCCGCTTCAAATAACTGATGTAGATGCTGCTCGTAGAATCGCTGACAAGGTTAAGAGAGTAGATGATATAAATATGATTGCCATTGCTTGGCGGGCACTTAAGGCAAGCGTATACAAAGCAATCGCTAAGATTATACCTAATTTTACACCATTTAAACAACTTCGCCAAAAATTTGAGAAACAAGCACGCAAGGCAGAAGAAAATCCAATACCTGATCTTGGTCTTGATAATCTACAAGGTGAAGACGAAGAACGCGAAAGTATACCAGAGTATCCTGATTTAGCCACGGGTCAACAGCCAGTCCCTGTTGGCGCGTCTATCAGAGCAGAAGTTGTTGGTAAACGTGTTGTAGAGTTTTCAATGAACTCTGGTAATCCTTTTGCTTTTGCGTTTAATCCGAATGCTTTCATATTAAATACAGCAGTTAATAATATACATCGATTACATAAAACTAACAAAGCAATATTACATTATGCTGGATATGCAGTTCCAAATGCAGCAACAGACAAATTAAAAGAGTGGGGCGGTGCTGCATGGGGTGGCGCTGGCTCATTGACAAAGTTATATAGTAAAGCCCCTAAAGAATTGGCACTTGCTCTTGCTCGTTCTAACCCTGGTCAATTACGAGATGCATTGGATAATACACTATTCAATCTAACAAGTTGGACACGTGGCATAACTGCAAATTGTTGTTTTGTTAGTTCATTAGCAGGTCTTGGTAAAGCAGATTTACGCATCCTATATGGTATAAAACTGCTTGTTGCTTGGAAACTCAATAGAGCAGATGATGCATTAGAAGAAATAGCAAACGCAGGAGTTGTTTTTGCCAATACCATTCTAATGGGGCTTGTTGCAAAGGTAATGACTCCATTGCAAGTTGCATATGAGAGTTGGCTACTTAGTTGGCATAATGCTGCTAAAGGGTCATTAGGC
>Ga0255052_10003438_pt1 | contig 11010 bp, 10 predicted proteins | sample JV7_2_21_MG_FD_188632 | JGI IMG/M metagenome (GOLD analysis project Ga0255052, IMG submission 188632) | Seawater microbial communities from Jervis Inlet, British Columbia, Canada - JV7_2_21 | ecosystem: Environmental > Aquatic > Marine > Inlet | place: Canada: British Columbia | collected...
CGATTTTTCTAATAGTATGTATCATCTCTTTTATAGGTCTGTCAATCAAGATTCCTACTACCAGAAGAATGCCTCCTCCAATAAAAAAGAAGCTTATAACCGCATCAGTTAAATGGAGTTTTTTAACATTCTGAATAGATTGTTGAATCTTTGTCAGGGAGATTTCTATATCCATGATTCCCAGGACTTTCTTTTCTTTATCATGGCATCTGTGACAGGCAGGCAGATTATTTATCATGGTCAATTTGGAAGCGTATTGATTGCTGTTTTTTTCTATTATGAAACTATCATGAAAATCCTGGTTCTGAATCTTATCCATATCTTCCGCATATATTTTTTCTCCAATCTCTACCGGGTTTGAAGATACCGCAATAATCCCGCTATCTGGATTGAATATGCGTATTTCTGCAAGTTCAGTTGAAGTCTTGACAAGGTTTACTATGAATTTCTGTAAGTCTTGCCAATTATTCTGTAACATTAGCACTATAATGCCATGCTCAATTCTGTCAGAAAATAAAGAGGCTTTTTCCTTTTGTCCTTCCAATATGGCATGTTCTGTACTTTTCATATCTCTCCAAGCAGAAAAAGCCATTATGAAGGAGATAATAAGGAAGGCGGTTATTGAAATCTTGAATTTGAGGGTCTTATACATAGCATATATAGTATCGGGTGAAAGCAATGTAATATTTAGTCAGGTAAAAGGTATCAATATCGAAGGCTCAGCAATAAATAAGTTTTCAGTCCATTTACTTATAACCTTGTATGTATCGACTGTCATGGTATAGATGCGTTAATACGATATAAATATTTTCATTACCCTGAAGACAGGGTAGAATCTCCCAGGCTCTGATCAGTTCAGAACACTAAGAATTCTCCCTAATTAAGTAATAAGCATATAACTATTAATTATTTTACAACTGCCCATTTCTGTAGTATTTATTAATTATGATGTGGCTGATTTTTTGAAAGGTTATGAACTTCTTAGGGAGAGTCAATATGAAGTTTTTAACAAGGGCCGGAACTATTACTTGCTATTTTCTAATCTTAATTATCTTTACGATTCATTTTTCTACAGCCTACGCAGCTGATATCGGTAATTGCCTTCTTTGCCACAAGTATCCTGGTATTAGCAGAGTAGATCAGGATGGGAAATTACGACTGTTTTATGTTAATGAAGGTATTTTTAACAACAGCGTTCATGTCAAGGTAAAATGCGAAGGCTGTCATACAGAGATCAAGGAAATTCCGCATCAACCTGTAAAAAAGGTCGACTGTCTTACTCAATGTCATATCATAGAACCATCAACTGAGAAGAAGTTCTCGCATAAGAATGCATCCGATTTTCTATCAAAAAGTGTTCACAGCAAGACTGATAATACCGGGAAATCAAAGAAATTTGCTGAAGATATGCCTACCTGTAAGAGTTGTCATGATAACCCCTTATACAGGCCACTATCTTTTTTCAAAACAGTACGTTACGGAGTTTCGGAGGCTTCCCTTGGAAGGTGCCGGGTTTGTCATAGCAGTGAGGAATTTATATACCGGTTTTACAATCATATAACGACGCGACTCCACAAAAGCAGAAACCCTTTAAACATTGCGCAAGTCTGTTCGAGATGTCATGATGATGCTCAGGTAATTGCCAGACATAAGTTATCCACAAGGGCTGTATATTCCTATGGAGAAACATATCATGGCAAGGCTGCAAGCTTTCTTGATGAGCAGGTCCCTGACTGCCTGGACTGTCATGTAAATAGAGGAGAGTCAGTACACCAGATGCACAGTCACGAAGACCCTCAATCTTCGACGCACGAAAGCAACCGGGCGAACATTTGCAGCAATATGGAATGTCATCCCGGGTCTTCTCCTAAGCTTGCCTCTTACAAAGTGCATGCAGAATTTAATCTGGACCAGAGCCCAGTTCAATATTATTTCACACTATTTTTCATTATTCTCACTGGTGGCACATTACTTCCTTTAATGGGCATCATCTTCCTTGATTGTCTGAGAAGATTATTCCCTGATGCTGTCATAAGGAGGAGGAAATAAGGCATGGAACAACATTCTATCATCAAGATACAAGATGGTAAAAAATATTTCTACAGATTTACCATGAATCAGAGAATTCAGCACATTATTCTTGCATTGGCAGTTGTCACTCTTGTCTTAACAGGCATGCCGCTTAAGTTTTATGATACATCTTGGGCCCCATATATTTATTCCCTGTTTGGAGGAATAAAAGCTGCACCAATTGTGCATAAAATTGCCGGATCAATATTACTGGTGCTGTTTTTATATCATGTTGCATATTTATGTTATCTAATTTATATGTATCAAATTGTCCCACTAAGAAAGAAAAGGAGGCTGACTGCGGGCAACATTCTGAAAATATTTGCAGGCCTTCCACTTATTCCTAATCTCAAAGATGCGAAAGATATCCGAGACCTTATGAAGTATCTCTTTTTCTTGACAAATAAACGCCCTGATGGTGCCCGATTTACATGGAAAGAAAAATTTGATTACTGGGCGCCATTTTGGGGCATGGTTATAATTGGATTATCCGGACTGGTAATGTGGAATAAAGAGATCGCAACGCATATATTGCCCGGGGAAATCATAAATTTTTCACTTATTGCGCACAGCGACGAGGCCCTTCTTGCTGCTCTGTTCTTATTTATCTGGCACTGGTACAATGTTCATTTTTCCATGTCTGTTTTTCCTATGGGCACAGCATTTATTACAGGATATTTGCCCGAGGAGCTTATGATTGAGGAACACTATGATTACTATGTGGAGTGCATGAAACAATCAGGATTGGAACATGAAATTCTCTTACCTCATGGGGTTCATGCGGAGTCATCGCATGAGGAAGGCAAGGCATAATGAAAAAATATTTTTACAAATTGTATATTGTTGGCTTCATGATATTGACCGTATTCTTTATTATTGTAATCTGGAAAGTTACATTTGCCCATATCATTGAGGAATATCATAACAGACAAGAGGCCTTGGAAATAACGCAGTTTATAGAAGGAAAACAAAAGGAAAAGGAAAAGACAACTTTTGAAAAGATCATCCTCGAGGGAGATGAAAAGGTCAAACATTACCTTGGTTATAGAGTGTTGGAAGAAAAAAGAATAGAAGGTCATTTCCATCACATTGGCATGGACATCGGTCCTGACAAACGATCTTATTGCATACCATGTCATGGTGATATCCCGCACGATAACATTAAAGAATTACGTGCATTCTTGAATATGCATGCCTTTTTCATAGGCTGCCAAACATGTCATATTGCGAAAGAAGTAGAAGAAAATGTTGTGGAATACAAGTGGTATGACAGGCAAACCGGTGAAATAGTTGAAAGCCCTGTTAGAACACAGGAACCAGGTGCCTACAAGACCAAAATATCGCCTATTGAATCTGTGGACGGCAATCTTCAAAGGATAGATTCTCAGGAGCGCGTTGATTTTGCTTCCGAGTACAAGGAAAGAGAGAAAAAGCTGACCGAGGCCCAGAGATCACGGGCTATAAAAACAATACATAGGGTTGTTGGCAAGCAACCCCATATTTGTGAAGATTGTCATCAGCAGGAAAAGCCTTTACTATCCCTTGAATCACTCGGGTATCCCAAGGAACGTATCGACTCAATCCTGAGTACAGAGGTTGTTGGTATGATAAAAAACTATACGAAGTTTTATATCCCCAAAATGCTCCTGCCTCAAGAGTCTCAACAAAAAAGAGAGCAAAAGAAAAAACTGAAAAGAAAAAAAGCGCTTGATAATATGGTAAAAGCTGTTGCAGTAGATGAATAGATGTATCCATGGCTATATGTCCAGAATTGTTAATTAGATCATAATGGATAAATGTGCTATTACAGACTTTGATAAAACCATTTTTAATTATTAAACCTGCCGTTATAAAACACCATTTCAATATTTCCCTCTGTGCCTTCATGTTTCTGATTGTATTTATGAGCAGTGCGCATGGGATACGACTTACGAATATTCATCATCTCTTTGATATAGAACACGACTTTAAACAACCCAGTGATGTCTCAGTATCAAAGGACGGCTTAATATATATTGTTGATGGAGTAAACAATAAAATTCATGTGTTTGACAAAAGGGGTAAATTTGTTCTTGCTTTTGGAAGTAAGGGCACTGCAAAAGGACAATTCAGCTTTCCTCTAGGCATTGATGTTGATAATAATGGCAAGGTTTATGTGGCGGATTCCGGCAACCATAGGGTGCAGATATTTAACCCTTACGGAGAATATTACTCGCAGATTAAAATGCATTCTAAAGATGGCAAGTTATCCGACCCTACGGATATAGCTATTAATGAGTCAGGCAATCATATGTATGTTGTTGATAACGACAATCATTATATTCTTGTGTACGATCTTGCATCTCACCAGCTCCTGGAAACTTTTGGTTCGCCCGGGGATGGAAAGCTTCAGTTCAGGTATCCTTTCCTGATGACTCTTGACGGAGATAATTATCTCTATATAGTTGATGTTATCAATACAAGGATTCAAGTGCTTAATCCTTCTGGTAAGTTTGTTGCATTTATCGGTGGATGGGGAGTTGAAAAGGGGGAATTCTTCAGACCGAAAGGAGTAGCGATTGATCAGGATAATCGAATATTAATTAGCGATAGTTATATAGGTGTGATTCAGATATTTAAGGCTAGCGGGGAGTTTTACTCTGTTCTTGGCGATACTAAAGAGAATAAATTGAAAAAATTCAAGACCCCGACAGGTATCTTTGTAGACAATAAAAACAGGCTGTATGTAGTCGAAATGTTTGCTGAAAGAGTGAGCGTTTATGAAATGGGACAAGATTCTGAATGAACGCGTCTAACGTATTTTAACAATGAAGGAAACAATATATTTCAATCTACTTATAGTTTTTCTGCTATCCCTGAACGTGGCCTATGCGGAAGTTGAGGCACCACGAAACCCGAACTCGGCAAAAGAATGCGCAGTGTGTCACTACAGATGGATAGACACATTTTTCATAGATGGAAAAGGCACAGAACTTGTTGAGTACGAGTCCGAAAAGGTGGTGGCCACGCCTGATATCTGCTTTTCCTGTCACGATGGCAGTGTTGTTGATTCTAGATCACGGATTTATAATGACTTCAGACATGCAGTGAATAAACCGCCACCACAAGATATGCAAATCCCAAAAATATTCCCCCTTGATGATAATGGAAACATGCAGTGTTATACATGCCATACTGCCCATGGCGTTCCGAGTGAAATGGGAATGGAAAAGACAATCTTTCTTCGAACATCGAACGATAATTCCGGTATGTGCGTAATGTGTCATGCAGATAAAGATGGTGGTTCCTTTTACGGTAATCATCCTATAGGGCCTTTAGATAAGACAGTTCCTAAAGCACTTATTGCCAACGGAGCCCTGACTGGAGACAACAAGAATCATATTATCTGTGAAACGTGTCACACTGTGCATGGCTCACCCAATGAAAGCTTCCTGGTGGCGAGTGCCAGAAATTCACAGCTCTGTCTTGGATGCCATATTGATAAAAACATCTTTACTAAAGAAGGTGAGAGAAATCATCAGCATGTAATTAATGTAAAACCTGTGAAAGTGAAAATCCCTGATGAAGTAATTGCAAAGGGGGCGAAATTAGGATATAACGGGGAAATAATCTGCCAGACATGCCACAAAATTCATAATAATAAAATCGAACAAAAGCTGCTGTTAATTATGAAAGATGATAAATCCACTCTTTGCCGAACATGTCACAAAGATAAAGAATATATTGCAGATACCAAGCATAATCTTAATCACTCCGCGCCTGACGAGAAAAACCTTGCAGGTATGACTGTTTCTGAGGCTGGTATATGCTCTCCATGCCACTTGCCCCATAGCGAGGCAAGGAGGGTTCTATATGGAGAAAATTTTATAGCGCAGCAATGTCTCAGTTGTCACAGGAAAGGTGATATAGCTGAGGAAGCAGCTCTTACAGGATATCGGCATTCGTTAAATATCAATCCATTTCAGAAGGATAACTTGCAGGTATTATTAGCTACTGCTGGCATTCAGAAAGATAAGCTGGATCTTCCTCTCTATAACAAATATGGCATACAGGATATTAATGGCAATGTTACCTGTACAACATGTCATGACCCGCACAAGTGGAGATCAGACTCAACAGAAGGAGAAATAAGGAAGGACGTAAAAGGAGATAACAAGACATCATTTCTCAGAAAAGCCTCCCCTGCACTTTGCGGTGAATGTCATAGTCAAAAGTTTTCTGTAGTAAATTCAAAACATGATATGAATAAGGTCGCACCTGATATCAAGAACTCCCTCAATCAGACTCCTGATGAATCAGGTGTTTGTGGGGTGTGTCACCTGGTACATGGAGGGCAGAAAGGTTATCTTTGGGCTCGAAATATCAAGATGCATGTAGGCAATGTACTGCAGGACTTGTGCATAGGCTGCCATAATGAAAAAGGGGTAGCGAATGATAAAGTGGTAAAGGAGTTTTCACACCCCGTAAACATCTCACCATATGAAAAAGGGCTTTCGACGACTCTACCGCTTTTTGATGAAATGGGAGATGTATCAGCAAAAGGTTTCATGACTTGCGAAACGTGCCATGATCCTCACCGCTGGGATCCGGTTAAAATCATTACGGATGAACATTATAAAGTTGAAGGAACTTCTGAAAATAGTTTTTTGAGACTTGAGAATTACCCTTCAGCGGAATTATGCAAAAATTGTCATCCCGAACAAATCAATATAGAGAAAACTGATCATGACCTCATGGTGACAGCTCCTTTATCGCGCAATGTATCCGGTCAGACACCTGCTGAATCAGGGACATGTGGGGTATGCCATCTTGTCCACAATAGTCCAAATAAATTGAAGTTTTGGGCTCAGGGTTTTGCTAATGGTTCGAGTATTGTGGACAAGATGTGCAATTCATGTCATTCAAGGAACGGATCAGGTAAAAGTAAAATTCCAGAAATAGATTCTCATCCCAAAGGCATGCTGATAACAAATGTGGGAAGAGATATTAAAGACAGTTTAAATTATTTCCCGCTATTCAATAGGATTTCGGGTGCGTATATGTCAGTCGGGGATATTTCCTGTTCCTCCTGCCATAATGTCCATCAATGGGATCCGAAAATCAGGGCTAAAGGGCAAGGTATTAATATTGAAGGGTCAGCAACAAATAGCTTTCTCAGGCCGCATACTTATAACCTTGTATGTATCGACTGTCATGGTCTAGATGCACTTTTCAGGTTCAAGTTTTTTCATGATCCTGAGGAACGGGTGGAAAAGACCAAACACCTTTCCCAGCAAAAGATCATAAAATAAATTATCTATCGTTTCTTCATAAAGTTTGCTCCGAGACATCCAAGCAGTGCCCCAATGGAGTCAGCCATAACGTCGCCGATAGTAGCATACCGCCCAGGCACAAATGCCTGGTGAAATTCGTCAGTAACACCATATAAAACTGTAAGAAGCATAGCCAATGCAAATCCATATCGACCGAAACCGCTCTTTATAAGAGACATGTAAAACAGAAATCCCAGTGGCATGTAAGCGACCATATGGATAAACTTGTCAGAATTTTCGGGAAGTTCCGGCAAACTGAAACCGTGGAGTGATGAAAGGAAAAAGATGAGTCCCATATACGAGACAGTAAGTATCCAGAATATCCTGGATTCTCTTTTCGTTACCTTCTTAATATATGTCATATCTGAAAAATTGAATGATGTTTTGTGGATGAATAACTATTTTAACTGGTATAAATCAAAAGATATCTAACCATAAAAGCACTCTGTGCAGCACGCCTCCGGTAATGATCGCAAACGGAAAGATAAAAGCTGCTATAATCAATGCTGTCTTTATGCCTCTCTCCTTGATGATCATGAACAGGTTTGCAATACACGGGATAAAAAGCGTTATGGTTACCATACTGACAACCACTTGCTCAGCATTCAGGAGTCCCTGCTCCTGAAGTGAAAAGAGGCCGGCTGCTCCGTAATCTCTCCTGAGAAAACCCATTATGAATGATTCCGTAGCCTCTGCCGGTAATCCCAGTACTGTTACAATGATTGGGGAGGAGATATCCCGAATATACGGTAATATTCCTAACTTATCAGCAGCAAATAAAATTAGTGTGCCAAGCACAAAGAGAGGCACAGCTTCCTTTAAATACCATTCAATGCGAAACAGGGTTTTTACAAGAACGTTCGAAATTTGCGGCAACCTGATTGGGGGAAGTTCGAGCAGGAAATCGGCACTCTGGCCAGGTATAATTTTTGAAGAGATAAATCCTACCAGGATTATTATTGACACTAATGATGATCCCCAGATAAGTACCGCCTCAATAGGCAACTTGCCAAACATCCCGAGAATTACACCTAATTGTGCTGAGCATGGTACTCCCAATGCTAGAAGCAGGATAACAATAAGCCGTTCTTTTGGAGTATCAAGAATCCTTGTGGTCAGGGTGGCCATAGTATCACAACCAAGTCCGAGGACCATTGGAAGTACCGCTTTACCATTCAGCCCCATCGCACGGAACACCTTATTCAACATGGCAGCAAGACGAGGTAAATAACCCGAATCTTCCATTATTGAAAAAGCGATGAAAAAAGTTGTTGTTATCGGAAGAATTATTGCAACGGCATACGTGAGTGCCATTGTAATTATTCCGTAAGGCCCGATCAGTAGTTCCTGAACAAACTCGATTGGTATAAATGATGTAACAATTTTCTCAGCCCAGGGATTCAGGTATTCACCAAAAACCACATTTTCCATATAGTCTACGAGCGTGCCGGCACCAAAGACACCGACAAACTCATAAATAACATAAAGCACGAGCAGAAGAAACGGGAATCCCCATACTGGGTGAGTTGATTTCTCAGCAAGGAAACCTGATAACCCCTGTTCTCTTCGGGCAGTTTTTGTCAGAACTTGACTTGCTATGCTATCAATACATTTAATCCTTTGCTGACTGATAACGTAACTAACAGGCTGGGAATATTTTACTGATAAACTGTCCCGTATCGTTTCGATCAACTTTATAGTATCTGTTGGGAGATTTGTTAAAAGCCAATCCCTAAGGGTCTCGTCACCTGAAAGTATCATGAGGGCAATCGATCTTTTGGAAATATGCGCATTTGGTAATAATGGCTCGAGTTTCGATATATGATTTTCAATATTGTCGTCATAAGAGAATTTATAATTTGAAACCCTTGGTTTGTCAGCGACTTTTTTCAGAGATGAAATGCCCTTTTTCTGGACAGCTATTGTTGAGACGACCTCTATCCCAAGCAGGTCACTAAGCATACTTTCATCTATATTTATGCCCCTGTCAGATGCTTCATCTTTCATATTGAGGTCAATGATCAGGGGCAACTCCATCTCAACCAATTGAAGAGTTATGAAAAGAGATCTCTTGATGTTTTTTGTATCAGCAACATGAATGACCACATCATGCTTTTTATCCAGAAGAATGTCTCTTGTAACTTTTTCATCCTCGCTCATAGGGACAAGACTATTGACACCGGGTGTATCGACAATCTGATATTTGAGGCCGTGTATTGATGACTCTCCCCGGGTTATTTCAACAGTCGTTCCAGGATAATTTGAGACAGTCGCATAACGACCTGTTAGAAGTCCGAAGATCGCACTCTTGCCTACATTGGGATTACCTACAAGGCATAAACTTGGGGCATCGCTTTTTACAGCATTATTAGTGTGGCAATGATCGTGCATTTATTTCATAGATCCTGATTCATTTCTTTGTGCGATTTCTGCATTCCCTGCAATACCCATATAAGTCCATTTTGTGTGATACAGTATGAAAACCAAATTCACCGGCAATTTTTTCCTGCAATCTTTCGATCTTTGAATTTTCAAACTCTGTAATTGATCCACAATCCAGACACACAAGATGATCATGATGATCATCTTCCGAAAGGGGTTCGTATCGGGTAAGATTATCTGCGAATATACTTTCTGTAGCAAGGCCTGACTTCTTTAAAAGTTTCAATGTCCTGTACACAGTAGTAAAACCAATATCTTTATGCTTTCTGTTAATCTTTTTGTAAAGGTCTTCTGCCGTGACATGTTTCCCGGTTTTTAGAAATTCACTGGCGATGATATCCCGCTGTCTGGTTGATTTAAATCCTTTTTCTTTCAGAAAGGAGCTTAACTTCTCTTTTTTTTCCGTAAGCCTTAGAGATTTCATCGGATTGTGTGCAGAACTATTTCCCATTGACATTCGGACATATTATAATTGCAATATCGGTCGGTTGTCAAGGAAATTGAAATTCATTTTCAAAATCAAATTGTGGGGAAATACTTCATTTATTGAAAGATAAAGATATGTTATGGCGGGAAAAGAAATGCCCCGTTTTGCGATTTCATATAAATTGCTAACGGGGCATCTGTTGAACAGTTTCTATTCTTCAAAGGTTATTGCTTCGGAAGGACACGTATCAGCAGCTTCCTGACAGTCACATGTATCACACTTGTCCTCTGCAATTACATATGCCTTTTCGTCATCGCGAAGTTCAAAAACCTCTGGACAGATTTCTACACATGTAGCGCATCCTGTACATTCATCGTAGTTTACAACTGGCTTTTTCATATTAACCTCCAAAAATTAAATATATGACCTGATTTATCAGGCTGTTTCTGTTGAATGATATTTTAAGCTGTTGCAGATTAGCCATATTCTATCATAATTTTTTAATTTTAAAACCCTGCATATAGAGATTTATTACAAGACTCGATTATGACAAACATGACTCTCTTAAGATGGAATATATTAACGGTTCATTTAGTCTACAGGTGTTACAATCGCCATTACAACAAGCTTTTCTCCCTGGTCTGCAGTAAAACCATGAGATACCATAGGGTCACAGGGGATGGCTGTTTTTTCGTCCGCTACAATCGTCTCATCACCAACAGTAATAGTGCCTTTTCCTTCAACAACATACATTAAAAG
>Ga0255052_10003440_pt1 | contig 11001 bp, 7 predicted proteins | sample JV7_2_21_MG_FD_188632 | JGI IMG/M metagenome (GOLD analysis project Ga0255052, IMG submission 188632) | Seawater microbial communities from Jervis Inlet, British Columbia, Canada - JV7_2_21 | ecosystem: Environmental > Aquatic > Marine > Inlet | place: Canada: British Columbia | collected...
GTGAGGCTAAGGGGCTTCGAGTCGAGGTGGTGGATGTGGCAGACATCTATGACGAGTTTGGTTACGGGGTTTTCACCCCGCAGGCCGTCAAGGATTTTCTTGACCACGCCTATCAAAATTGGACCCTGCCCGCCCCGCAGTATGTGCTCATTGTAGGAGATGCGTCCTATGATTACAAGGACAACATGGGATTAGGAACCCTCAACTTTGTGCCCTCCTATTCGGCCTTTACCGAGTACATGGGTGAGACCCTGACCGATGAGTGGTTTGCCAGGATCAGCGGCAGCGACGCCGTGCCCGATCTCTATATAGGAAGGTTGCCCGCAGCCACCAAGGCTCAGGCTACGGTGATGGTCGACAAGATCATTGCCTATGAGAACGGTTCGAACACCAAGACCTGGGAGAAGAACATACTGCTCGTTGCCGACAATGAGACGGAAGAGTGGGAGGCGGTCTTTGAGACCATCAACCAGGAGGCGCTCGCGCTTGTTCCCTCAGGCATGAATACCCCTTCAGAGGAATATCTGGGGGACTATGTTGCCGTAGGACCTTTGACCACCGCCATCAAGGATAAGATCGACAATGACGGCACCCTCATAGTCAATTACAGCGGCCACGGGTCCGTGCAGATATGGGCCAATGAGAACATCTTTACCAATGATGATGTGGCCGATTTGACAAATGCCAATATGCTTCCCTTCTTTGTGGCCATGTCTTGCCTCAACGGCTACTTTGCCTACCCGGAGGCCTGGAATTTTCCCTCCATGGCCGAGGCCCTTTTGAGATCCCAGGACAAGGGCGCGGTAGCGGCCTTCATGTCCACCGGCATGACCGAACCGGCAGGCCAGCGCATTATGGACAGGGCGCTGTTTGATGCCCTCTTCACAGAGGACACCCGGGCCATAGGTCAGGCTATCTCTTCGGCCAAGCAGGTCCTTTTGGCCAACGGGAGCCACTTTGAAGAGACCAGTGAGAGCTTCATGCTCTTTGGGGATCCGGCCATGGCCCTCAAGATCCCCCTACCCAGGAGACCCACCGGCTTTGTGGCTCAAGCACAGGTGGGCAGTGTCGAACTGAGCTGGCAGGCCGCCCTGGACGCCAATGACAATCCCGTGGCGGGATACAACCTTTACCGCGGCACAACAGCGGGGGGCGGTTACACCAAGCTGAACTCAGAGCTTATCTCCGAAACGACCTACACGGACGATTCGCTGGAAGGCGGCGCCCTATTTTACTATGTAGTGAAATCCGTTGACACGGACGGCGACGAGAGTGTCTCATCCGAGGAAAGAGGTCAGACGGTAGGGAGCCGTACCCTGGGCGCCGCAGCAGCGGCCGGTGGCAGCAGTGGTGGGGGGTGTTTTATTAACACCGTTTTATCAAAATAAAACGGTGTTAGCGGATTAGGCTGTAGGCAGAATACAAAAGGCGGAATTCGGAAGTAGGAAGGCGGAAAAGAAATACTACAAGGCTGAAGTTTCGTAGTTGCTAACAGTCTTCGGCCTTCAGCCTACAGTCTAATAGCCTAACGAACGGAGAGAGTGATGAGTACAAAGAAAACATATGAGAAACCCAAATTGAAGAAGATCCATCTGGACGCCAGATGTGCGGTCTTGGGCTTTTGCAAAGCGGCGGGTTCAATAGGGCAGAGGGGGTCCAATTGCGGGTTGCCCTTACCTTGCAACAGCGTAGGATCGTGAATTAGTTAGGCTGAAGGCTGAAGCCTAACACATCGAAGATTTGTGGTTAAAGATTTTTCGGCATTACCTCGGACACCGAACCCTAATTTTTCGATCAGTAGCAACCACAAAGCATCCTTCCCATCCGTTGACATCTTCGGTTTTGAATATTGTTTCAATTCTTTGCAAGAGAGTATTCCGACCTGGATCGCGCAATCGCAATATCAGAAGGCCCTGATGAGTCCCTGGAATAAAATTTTTAATATTTGAAAAGTCTAAATCTTGTGTGATAAAAAACCGACTCATTTTCTGAGCGACCTCCCAAATATCTTGATCATTTCGGCCACCGAGTCCTTCCGTGGGTACCGTGTCTGTATCATGCCCCAAGTTGGCTAGAATCGAAGCAACCCGTACAGGTATATTCTCATCCAATTTGATTTTCATGAGATATTAGGTAAATGCTTCAAAGGCAAATCTTCCTCTGCTGAAGCTGCGGCAAAAGCAATCGCTGCCCGCAGCCCTTGTTCTGTTAGAGTTGGAAAATCTTGCAATAGCTCCTCGGTACTCGCCCCCTCTGCTAAGCTCGCTAAAATTGTGCGCAAAGTAATACGTGTTCCTTTAATAACGGGATCCCCACCACATATTTTTGGATCCCTAATTATATATTCATGAAAATCCATAAGATATTTACCTTTCTCTCAATGATCCTGCCAGTCTTTTAAACCTGAAAAATCTAAGTTACATTTTACACTGAGTAGCCTACGATGTATAGGGTCAATCATAAGTCAAAAATAGCGATTAATAGTACAATTGTCAATTAGTAGACATCCTGACCTATGGGCCCGCCATCACAAAACGCCCATCTAACAGTGTCTGTAGGCCGATTATGTGTGACGCTTTCATCCGTAGCTTGGCCACCCTCCACATAAGATTTATTCTATAAAATTAGATATGGAACATGGAAAGATTGAATTTTACAATCGACGGATGTCTTTTATCGCCTATTATCTAACTTCAGCCTTGTGTTTACAACTACAGCCTTTCCCACTTTAAGCCTTTTGTATAATTTTCCTATATTAAGTTTTAAATGCGTTAATTATTCTATTTTTATTAGTTATAATCAGTTTGAATTAGCGAGAATTAGTGTAGATAAGTGGTTTTTTAAGTCTTTTTATCCGGTATCCGGCATCTGGTATCCAGTATCTGTTCGCCCCAACCGTCAGCCTTTTAACAGTCCACTATTGGGGCATTTTGTTGGCTTTTTCTTTTCCTAACAGTCTTCAGCCTACAGTCTAATAGCCTAACGAACGGAGAGAGTGATGAGTACAAAGAAAACATATGAGAAACCCAAATTGAAGAAAATACATCTGGACGCCAGATGTGCGGTCTTGGGTTTTTGCAAGGCGGCGGGTTCAATAGGCCAGAGGGGTTCTAATTGAGGGCTGCCCTTACCTTGCAACAGTGTGGGATCATAGGGAATGTCGAATTCGGAATGCGGAAGGCGGAAGCTAACAGACTTTAGTCCTATGGACTGTAGTTTCGTAGTTGCTATTAGTCTACAGTCTACAGTCTAAATAGCTAAATTATAATCCCAACCGCTATTTGGATCGCCTTTTCGACCTCAGTCATCATTATAGGACTTATGGTTCCTGAAAAAGGACCACGGATTAAAAAGGATTTATTAAGAGTAGTGATTTGTTCACACTTGGCCATGGAAGTTAGATCAAGGCCACCTTCCCCTTCGGTTAATTCTACATGGGTAGGACTCGTTCGAAGAGTAGTAGAGATGGGAACTACAATGACGTCATTGGCCAGGCGATTCCGAACGTCCAAAGAGACAATCAAAGCCGGTCTTGGTTTATTATCCTTTGGCCGGCCTGGAAGTCTTACAAGATAAATCTCGCCTCTTATGGGATAGGCCATGAGTTTACTCTTCCCAAAGATGACGTGCAGATTGGGTTGCTATTTCGGACCAATCTCGGTCTTCTGCCCGCTCTTCTTTAGACAGTGAAAGATAATATTCTTCAACTTGACTTTCAATTTCTTGCCTTTTTTGCTCTTTTTGCCATTTGCGAAGTGCATCTTCGATAAGTTGGCTTCGGGAGCGGTCTCTAGATTCCTTTAGGAACTCGTCAATGGCCTTTACTAATTCCGCATCAAGACTTGCCGTAACCTTTACTTTTACCGAAGAAGAGGTTTTAGAAGCCATATTCTCCTCCTATTCTTCTTATTAAATGTATGAATATAATTCATATAAAACTTCATGTCAATAGAAATTTAAAAATGTCCTAATAAGCGTAGATAAACCACTTATCTTCACTAATAATAAAAGATCCGAGTCAGCCTCCGCATTTAAAGTTTAAAGCCGATTAGTGCAGATCAGTGGTTCCCTCAATCTCCTGTATTCCTTGGCTCGCCGTCGGACTTCAGCCTTGCGGTTCCATTAGTACTAATTAGTGTAGATTAGTGGTTCTTCAGCTTTGGTCAGGAAATTGCATTACTGATTCACTTCTATTTTATTGAGTAGAGAAGATAAAAGTAAAGTTAAGAGGTGGAATCAATGCAAAAATTGTTAGATATCAAAAAGATCGTTCCTTCTCCGTTTCAGGTCCGCAAACATCGCGATGAGGAAAAATTAAAAGAACTTGCGGCAAGCATACTACGAGACGGCCAGATCGCGCCTATTGTTGTGCGACGCATTGGGAATAATGGAACTTATCAAAACATAGCCGGCGGAAGACGACTGGAAGCCATCCGGAAGTTTACTGATATCAAATTCGTTCAGGCAATAATTATTGATGTAGATGATCTTCAAGCACGTCGGATCTCTACGGCCGAAAACATTCAGCGTGAAGACCTGTCGGCCATTGAAACCATCGAGGCCATGGTGAAGTTGGTAGACGCGGAGTTGATAGAAGACAAGAAATATGCGTCGATGGGGAAAAATCCGGCGGATCGAGTGAAAACATTATTAGGGAAACTTCATTCCACCACAAGCAGCAAAAATCGAGGTTCCAAGGTTTCCAAAAAGGGAAATTTGCTGTTGAGTAAATTTACTCAACAGGTTGAAGAAATCTTTGAAAGTCTCCCTAAGCCTTTGAATTGGAGATCATTTTACTTAAATGACCTTCCGCTGGTGATAGACTTTTGTCAAGAGGTCCAGGAGGCCTCGATGCAGAATGACCTGAATGGCGCCCAGACCCGGGCATTACAAAAACTCAAGGCCGCATCGGGCCCGGAATTTAAAAGGCTGACGGACCGGGATAAAAGACCTCCAAAACCGAAAAAAGGGCCTCTCAGCAGTGCTTCCCGTCCAACAAGCCTCAAGGAAATGAGTGCCAGGGAGATCGAAAATATCGCCGAAAGAGCCGTTAAAAAGAAAAACCAGAAATAAATAAACAAGCCGCAAAACTATCTCTGCACGAACACATTAAACTAGTGGAGGCACTGGTACAACAGTTAAAGGTAAAAAGTATTTCGACTCGTGAGGAACTTGATTGGTCTGAATTATATGGTCTTGGCAAAGGACTATGGAACGGGGAAGATGCCCAGGACTATGTGAATAGACTCCGAGATGACCGGGTATGATCCTTTCTGATAAACTTAAACAGGTCCAAACAATCTTTTTGGATACAGCGCCAATTATTTACTATATTGAAGCACACCCACAGTTTGGTCCACTTGCCAAAGAAATCGTGAATTCCTTTCAAGTAGGGAATTTAACCGCCTATTCATCTGTGATAACGCTTGTTGAAGTTTTGCCAAAACCTATCCAAACCGGAAATGATAATCCGGTAAAGAAATTTTCTGAATTACTCAGGGGCGGAAAAAATATCAGCTTATTGGATATCTCTTCGGATATCGCTGAATCGGCTGGCAGATTACGTGGTCGATACACATCACTCAGATCTATGGATGCCATACAAATTGCCGCATCCATAAATGTCGAGGCTGATGTGTTCATCACAAATGATATAAGATTGAAACAAATTGCAGAATTAAAAACCATCGTTTTAAGCGATTATTTATAATGGATACTACCGTTCAATTTTGTTTTTTCTTCTTTATCCTTCCTCCTTGTCCTGAGCTTGCTGTAAGTCCTGAGCATGTTGGAAATCCTGCTTGTCCCGCCATAGCCTGCGGCGACGGCGGAAGCAACGTCGAAGGGTCGAAGGGCTCTATTCCCTGGCCCGCTCTAGTTTTCAACGACGGCGGCTGTATTCCGATTTTATTAGTGAAGATTAGTGGTTCCTTCAGTTTTCTTTTGTCTTTTACTAACAGTCTACAGCCTTCAGCCTAATGTACTATTTTTTTCCATCTGTTAAATATCTTTACAATTTTTCAGCTCAAAACAGTCTGAATTTTTAGCGTCTAAACTGTCCTTTTCCCTCAAGTTCACCTTCCTAAAATCCGATAAGAACATTACCGGATCAATCAAAACTGCTGAAATAGCTTACAATTTTTGTCATATATCTCTCAAATCACGACAATAAATGTGCCTATTTCGGCCGAACATTCATTTATTTAAGTTAGCTTAGATGAGTAAAAAGATTTTATTTGGTTTTTATGAATCTCGATAAACCCTCCACTAGATTTTTATTAAAGATAAATAATACTGTTGTTTCATATAGATATAAGAGTTTTCTGATTTGAAAAATATCAATTCAATTGTTTCGGTATAATAATAACCTTTCCAGATCACCGTCAGGTAACGAATTATGAGAAAAAGCAACCAAATGGTACAAATATTGCTCATATATGGGGAGTTGATCGAGGGGTTTGTCCTCATATTTATGAGAAAGACCTTGAAAAGGTTGATAAATTAGCGAGTCCTACATCGAACCGAACGGTCTTTAACAATAGTAATACTGTAAAAATATTTATTACCTCTTTCACCGGTTTTTACATATCAAATGCCGTCCGGCTGAACAGCCGGACGGCAGGAGCTAGGCACAAGGACATTAGATGATGCACAAAAGCCCCATAAAATTCCTATCCTGCCTGATCACCCTTCTATCTACAGGCTTGTCCTCTGCCCGGGCTGCTGGAGTCTTTAAAAAAATATTTGCTCAGTCTGGTGGCATCCGGCTTACCCTTAACCTCCTCGTGATAATTGTGGCCGCGTTGGTCATAATCCCCTGCGCGGCACAAGGGGCGGCAACGCTTACCAACTCTGCCACTGCGGATAATGTCGGCAGTGGTACGAGCTATACACTTAACTTTGGCTGGACCGCAACGGCTAACAGGCTGCTTGTTTTGGCCGCCTCCTGGGACAAAGACGTTACAAACCTCTGTACAACTTGCAACGACAGCTGGACGCGGATCGACTACGTTGTCGAATCTACTAACAGCACAACCTGTGCAATGTGGTACAAAGTTGCAGATGGAACCGAAACATCTGCTGCACTTACCTGGGCAAATTCAGAGGATATTTCCGTATGGGTTGGCGAATATTCCGGTATGGATAGCGTGAGTCCTTTTGATGTTAAGCAAAGCAATGATACCGGCGGTGAGACAACGAGCGTATCAACCGGAACCACCGCATCTACAGCACAAAATAGCGAACTTGCCATTGCGATGATGGGCGATGACACTGCCAACAACGTTGTTGGCGGACGCTCATGGACCAACGGTTTTTCCGAGTTTACCTGGCTTCCTGGCGACGGGTCGACAGACCCGGGCCTCAGTGTAGCCAGAAAAGACCTGACCTCCACCGGAACCGTGGAAACAACCTTCTCCACAACCGACAGTGGAGATAACATGTGTGCCATCGTTGGGACCTTCAAGGAGGCCTCCGCAGATCTACAACAACTCCACTACCGCTGGCGTAACGATGATGGTGGAGAAACCGACCGCGTTACCATCGTTCTGACCGCAGGTGCCACCTGGCAAGTCCCGGCCGACTGGAACAACAGCGACCACACAGTCCATGTTATTGGCGGTGGTGCTGGTGGTGGAAAAGGAAGATATGGTGATTACGGACCAAACGCCGGCGGTGGCGCCGGCGCTGGCGGAGGTGGCGCTTATGCCTCAGCGACGAATAGCCTTTCCCTCACGCCCTCGGCTACGATCAACATCCAAATAGGTTCTGGTGGTTCCGGCGGCACGAGTGATGAACAAGCCGGTACGGCCGGAGGAGATACCTGGCTCTCATCATCCGGTACGCTTATGGCAAAGGGTGCCTCCGGGGGATCAAGCGGCGACAATTCGCGCACAGGGGTAGCCGGTGGAGCCGGTGGTTTAGCAGGAAGCTCAGTAGGCGACACGACCCGGTCAGGCGGCACCGGCGGATCGGGCGGTAACGCCGATGGGTACTATGGCGGTGGCGGCGGTGGTGGCGGCGGCGCCGCAGGGGACACGGCAGCTGGATCCAATGGCAGCAACGGCACAGACACCGGCGCCTCTGGTGGTGTAGGCGGAGGCGGTGGCCAGGGTAATCCTACCTCCGGCGGTGCTGGCGGCGGCGGCGGCACAGCGGGCAGCGGTTCAGGTTCCGCTGGTACGGCTGGTATAGAACTGGCTAACGGGGATACCGGTTCCGGAGGCGGCGGAGGAGGCGGCGGCGGTGCTGAGAATAGTGTTAATGGTGGTACCGGCGGTGTCGGAGGAACCTACGGCGCGGGCGGTGGCGGTGGCGGCGGCGGACCGGATATGACTGGCAGCAATCCTAGAGGCGGTAATGGTGCCGATGGTAAGCAAGGCGTCATCGTCATCGAATACACGCCAAGTGGCTACACCGCCGCGTCCTGGGCGGCCAATCAGGACACTGCACTTACCGGTCTTGCCAAGACCACAACCAGGCGCCTTCGTATAGAGATCTCCGATGAAGGGGCGGGGCCCTCTAGTGGTGCAATATACCGACTGGAAGTATCCGAAGCCAATCCTTCCACCTGCGATGCCGGGACCTATACCCGGGTGGATTCCACCAGCGACCATTGGGATGTTGTGACCTCCACCGAGTTTGACGATGGGGATGCTACACAAAACATAGATCCGGGCCTTTCTGACGAGAACACCACCTTCGTATATGGTCAACTAAAAGAATCCGACGATGAGACCTCAGGGATAAATCTCAACCCCACCGATTTTACGGAGATCGAGTACGCCCTTCAGGCAACCGCCAGCGCCACGGCTGGGGCGACCTACTGTTTTCGCCTGACCAATGCCGGTTCCACCACCGACTTTACTTACACTGAGGCAAAATATGGCAAAGTGACGCTCTCTGCCGGTAGCGATAGCACACCTGACTCTTTTAACTTTGCCGACCAGACCAATGTGTCTCTAAGTACTCAAACGGAGTCCGACATCGTACAGGTCACCGGCATGGATAACGGCACCGCCATTTCCATCGACGGTGGCGGTTCTTACGATTACCGCATCTGTACGAACTCTGACTGCTCAACGGTCGCACACACTTGGGCAAGCACGGTAGGAAGCATTGACAACAACGAATATGTCCAACTTCGCCTGACAAGCTCGGGTTCCAACTCAACGGCTGTTGTAGCGACGCTCACGGTAGGCACGCTCAATGTGGATTGGTCGGTCACCACTATTTCCGTCCCCACCGTAGACCAAAAGAATTTCCAGTTTTTTGAAGGCACCGGGGCGTTGCCAGAGCCAGGAAGCACGGTATCTCCTGTTATTGAAAATACAGATACTCACGTAGATGGCAGCAATACCTCTTCTTCTACATTAGGGATAACCATACCCAACTATTCCATAGGTGATTTAATTATTGTTTGTATCAATATCTGGCAGAACAATAACGCTGATACAGATGTAATTTGGCCTTCTGCTCCAGAGGGTGAAACAGTAACAAGTATTGAAACTGGTTATGGTGGTACTGGCAACTACGACTTACCAATGATTGCCATTGGTTGGTGGATAGGCACAGGCTCACACACAAGTGCAAACTGGAATGTAACCACAGATGACACCACTCGTTTTGCATCCGCTGTAATTATAGTCCCAGCAGGTGAATTTGATGCAACTACTCCTATCGGGGCAACTGGTAAAACTTTTAGTGTAACAAATAGTACCACTCCAAAGTTTGCAGACTTTACTGCAAACTCTGATGACACTGACGGTAAGTTATTAGCATTTATAGCGATTGACCAGGATCCTATTACTGGTACACCAACAAACTGGACTATGCTGGAAAGACTTGACCAAGGTCGAGCTTCTATAGAATTGGCAGTCAGAGACGCTGCGGTTACATCAAGTGAATCAATCACATCTCCTACTACTTGGACAGGTGTAAATGATGCATATACAGGTTATGGATTTATAGTTCGCCCGGCGGTAGAAGCAGCAACAGGAAGAACAGCTCTTGATGTTGCAGGGGCAGACGTCAGCCTTGGTGTTGACACCGACTACGGCTGGCAGTTTAGGCTGGAAAATACCGGCACTGCTTCAGCCGATGACCAATACAAAATTCGATACAAGCACATTGAAGGGACCAATACCTGGACCGATGTAACCAGCACCAGTAGCGTAATCAAGGCAACGCTGTCCGGCGATTTCGCCAACGGAGCTGATACTCCCGAATACATAGGGGGAAACGGAACTTATGTCAGCGACAACAATGCCGCGTTGGAATCAACCGGAGCTTTAGATTTGGAAGCCACCACGCTCGCCGCACTTAGCTCTTTTGAAGGCCATTTAAATTTTCAGATAGTAAGCTCGGACGTCAGCCATAATGACACCATTCAGCTTCAGGTTTGGTATGGAGACACCACAGTATTGGAAGCGTATACGGATACGCCGACAATCACTGTAACTTTGCCTCCCGATCTCCGGCAACTCCACTACCGCTGGCGTAACGACAATGGCGGAGAAACAGGCAGCGGTTGGTACAATACAGGCTGGGCCTACCGAAAGAAGATCACTGTCCTTTCCACTGAAGTCGACGCAAACCTGACTGATTTCCCCGTGTATGTGGATCTGGCCGACCTGGGCTCCGACTTCTTCGCAAACGTCGAGTCCCAAGAAGGGGATGATGGCGGGGACATCCGGGTCACAAAATCTGATGGTACCACCGAACTCCCGAGAGAGGTCGTGGGTATCAATGTGGGAGGCGAGACAGGGGAACTCCATTTCAAGGCCCATTCCCTGTCAAGCACTGTCGATACAGAGTTTTACATCTATTACAACAACGCGAGCGTTTCGGAACCGGCCGCAAGCGCCACATACGGCAGCCAGAATGTCTGGACCAACAGCTATGCGGGGGTCTGGCATCTGGAGGAAACATCCGGTAATTTTAGCGACTCCACGTCCAATGGTTACACGGGCACTGATAATGTTTCTTCAGCGGTCAAGACCG
>Ga0255052_10003442_pt1 | contig 10991 bp, 8 predicted proteins | sample JV7_2_21_MG_FD_188632 | JGI IMG/M metagenome (GOLD analysis project Ga0255052, IMG submission 188632) | Seawater microbial communities from Jervis Inlet, British Columbia, Canada - JV7_2_21 | ecosystem: Environmental > Aquatic > Marine > Inlet | place: Canada: British Columbia | collected...
CTCAGGTTCTTTCTGCAGACAATCGCCCTGGCCTGTTTCTTCACCCGCTGCAGTGCCGGCATCAGGACCGCCATCAGTATCGCAATAATGGCGATTACCACCAGCAGCTCTATCAGTGTAAAGCCTCTTCGTTTGTGCATTGGTCCGCTCCTTTCTCTTCCAATATCATCTGACATATTGTCAGTACTCCCTAAAACTCCTCATCCGTTGCGGCCAATCCTGAGCCTTAACCGTGCCGGCCCTGGTCCAGGGGTTACCCATATTGAATTTACTATACCATTTTAACGTCCACAACTGCTTAAGTCCAACTATTCTTACCGAAGAATACAAAAAAGCAGCGTTTACGAACCCATCGTGCCTGTTTGTGCAGAAGCGATGTATCGAATTGCGGCACCCACAGGGCGCCATTCTATTAGCGTAAAACCAATTCGCCTGCGCATAACATCTTTCCTTCTTTCCTGAGAAGGCCTTTTCAATGCGCTCCACCGTCGAGCCTGTCTATGCGATTATAGCCCTATCGGCGACGCATTGCAAGGCGTTTCGATGAGATTTCGGAGGTTTTTTCAATGGACTTGATTGGTGCCTGTTATCGGCAGTGCGGCAGAGCGTCAACAGCCGTTCTTGACAAGGAGTAGTTGATAGCTTATAGTTCCTGACTTTGACGGATCGCTTCTGAAGATTACGGTACTGGAGTTTTTTGATAATGGCAAGAAAGATTCAATGTGAGAAGTGTACGGGATTGTGCTGCGGGTATTTCGCGCTGCCGATTGAAACGCCGGAAGATAAGGAAGATTACGACGACGTAAGATGGTATTTGTGCCACGAAGATGTGACGGTATTCGTGGAGGACGGCGACTGGTACATCAACATAAAGAACAAATGCCGGCACCTTTCCAGGAAAGACTATCGCTGCGCAATTTACGATAAGAGGCCGAAGATTTGCCGAGGATACCGTCATGGGGATTGCGATTTCATCGAGGGAGAATACGATTACGAACTGCACTTCACAAGCGACAAACAGATGGAAGAATACATAAAGATAAAGTTCGACAATAACGTTATCGAGAAGAAGAAGGCCAAGAAAAGGAAGAAGAAAAAGAAATGAAAGTACCGCCGGTAAAGGGGACAAGGGATTTTTATCCGCCTCAGATGGCGGTTCGCAATTTCATCGTAGACGGCTGGAAGAAGGCATCGCTGCGCAACGGCTTTGAGGAATACGACGGGCCGATTTTCGAATACCTGAAAATGTTTCAGATCAAGAGCGGCGACGAAATCGTCGAGCAGCTTTTCTCTTTCCAGGACAGAGGCGGCAGGGACCTGGCGCTGAGACCCGAGATCACCCCCACGCTGGCGCGAATGGTGAACCAGCAGATCAACTCGCTGCCCAAACCGATCAAATGGTTCTCCGTGCCCAGGCTGTTCCGTGCCGAGCGCCCCCAAAAGGGCCGGCTCCGCGAATTCTTCCAGTGGAATGTCGACATAATCGGCGTCGGGCAGTCCGTGGCCGATGCCGAAATCATATTCACGACAGTGGATTATCTCAGGGAAGTTGGGCTCGCGCCAAACGACATCAAAGTAAGGATATCGAGTCGAAAGTTGTTGGCAGCTGTGCTAAAAGGCTATGGTATTCCGGATGAAAAGCTCGAATCTTTATACGCAATCCTCGACAAGAGGGCAAAACTACCCCCTGATCGGTTTGAACAGATGCTTGCGGAACACGTGCCGGACAGAAAAACGCTCAACAAGATATTGACGTTTATGAGTGTAGACTCGCTACCTGACCTTGAGGCATTGATAAAAGCCGACTCAGATGAATTCGTGGCTTACCAAGAACTCAAGATGGTCCTATGGACGCTGGAAGCGATGGGAGTGGGTGACTACTGTGTTTATGACCCGAGTATCGTCCGGGGATTGGCCTATTACACGGGAATAGTGTTTGAGGCGCACGAAGCCGGGGGTGAGCTTCGGGCAATTTGTGGTGGGGGGCGGTACGATAATCTCCTGCGTGATTTCGGCGGTCCGCCAATTTCAGCCACCGGGATGGGGATGGGTGATTGCGTGCTGGAAATTCTCCTAAAAGAAAAAGGTTTATTGGGCGAATCGGTTTCTCAAAAAGAGTTGGATTATTTTGTGACTTTCGCGGAGCATTATGGTGGATCAACGGTTCATAGGATTGTGGCAGAGCTTCGCTCGAGGGGATTTTCTGCGGCCTTCAGTTACAAGCCGAAGGCGGGTCTTTCCAAGCAGTTCAAGGAAGCTTCAGCTCAAAACGCCAAGAAGTGTGTGATTGTCGGTGATGAATTCAAAGACAATAAGCTCACTGTCAAGGACATGGCGACGGGCGATCAGGAGCTCGTTGATATGGATGAGTTTCTGTCGCGGTTGGGCTCTGGCTAGTGTATCAATAATCAGGCCTGCGTTGCGGAGCGAACGTGACCGGCAATAGGATAAGGAGAGCACAATGAGGATTTGCAGACTAGGTTGTGCAGTTCTGAGTTTGTTTGTATTGGCTTGTCCGGTTTCTCGGCTGCATGCTCAGCGAAGGCAGCCTATCATATCGCCGGAGGTTCACGAGGATCGTCGGGTTACGTTCAGGCTGAGAGCGCTCGAGGCCGAGCGCGTTGAAGTCAACGTTCAGTTCGCCCGCGGCAATGGGCTCATGAAAAAGGGCGAGAACGGGCTGTGGAGCGTGACTTTGGGGCCTGCCGAACCGGGCATTTATGCATACAGTTTTGCGGTGGACGGCCTGCAAGTTGTCGACCCCGCCAATTCGTGGCTCAAGGTCTGGCTGAGAAACTCGCAGAACCTTGTCGAAGTACCCGGCGAGCAGCCCATGTACTTCCAGGAGCAGCAAGTCCCTCACGGCACCGTTCACCGGCACAGATACCATTCGAAGTCGCTCGGTGTCACACGCGGGCTGTATGTCTACACGCCCCCCGGATACGAGAGAAACCGCCGCGCGAAATATCCCGTCTTGTACCTGTTCCACGGATTTGGAGACCATGAAAGTGCGTGGACTGTGGTGGGGCGGGCCAACGTGATTGTGGACAATCTGCTCGCCAAGGGAAAAGCCAAGCCGCTAATAATTGTGATGCCGTATGGCCATACGCCTTCGGCGCCCCCTGAGATGCGGAGCATAGGAAGGTACGAAGCGTTTGAGAAGGATCTCGTTCAAGATGTAATCGGGTTCGTCGAGAAGAGCTATCGCGCAGGCGCGGGCCAAAAGAACCGTGCGGTTGCGGGTCTTTCAATGGGCGGCGGTCAGTCACTGACAGTGGGTCTGGGCAATCTTGAGACATTCGGTTGGGTGGGCGCATTCAGTTCGGCTATCCCGAAGGGCGAAAAATTTGAAGAGTTGCTGGCTGGACCGAAATCGATAAATGACAAGCTGGACCTGCTATGGATCGGTTGCGGCAGGAAAGATTTTCTGTTCGACGCAAATCAGAAGTTCTTCGAGCGATTGAAGACTGACGGTATCGAGCACGTCGCTCACATCACAGACGGCACGCACGAATGGCGAATTTGGCGCCGTTACCTGAACGATCTTGTCCCCTTGTTATTCAAAGAGACAAACGAGGATTGAATGTGGACCGCAGTCCGAACAAAGTGTTAACCGCGAAAGAGCTCGGCAAGTTGAGTGCCGTTATGCGTACTTGCGAGAACCTTGCGTTGACGAAGAACTGGCTTACTGATAGAATCGGGCTTTTCGTATGGTGACACTGATTGACAAGGGACTGTAAGAGCTTTGGAGACAATTGAAATAACTACTGGACGAAGAATTAGAATCGAAGCTGCCTGCATCTGAATTTGCTGCCATTGACCCCGAGAAATTCGGTCGATGGGGAGTTCTTTGCTTGCTTTTTTTCGGTTCTTTTGGTATTCTGCTATTATCAGGGAATAACTGTGTCTTCATGGAGAAAAAGCCGAATGTTCCTAGGAAATAGCATTGCGAAAACAACATTATTGCTGATTATCGTCGTTGCGATCCTGTTCTTTGTCACCGGTTGCGGTCCGGGCCAGCCGTTTGAGATCGAGGGCCTGTTTACGCCTTAATCTGCAACACCGGCACGCGCAAGACGGCCACGAACCGACGGCACGTGCAGCCGAAAAGAGACTTCTTACGCGACTCACAGGGTCGGATGGACGGATGCGAGGTTGCCGAGCACGAGAATTGACTCCCCACGTCTCGATATCAGTGTCTCGAGCAGTTCCATCCGGCTCTGTCGGGAAACTCGATCTGGCTTCGAGCGGCTTATTTTCCGCCTGACTGTCCCGATGTACATCGGGAACTCCATCGACGATAAAGCCAATATCGCCTGCTTCGCCGTCTTTGCCAGGCGAAAAACCGTTTCCTCTCGCACCCGACGACGGAGTTTTCCGACAGAGCCTAGCCATTCTTCAACGGATAAGAGTATTCTTCCGTGGTTTTCTTCAAAAAGACGCGCAATAAACCCGGGAGCAGGGCGTCTATATCTATATCGGTGACGACGGACTACTGTGGAACATCGTGAGAACAGGTGAATACCTGCGCGGAGTGTTCATTTTGCGCCAGACGGAAAAAATACCGAAAAAAGATCAAAACCGTAACAAAACGGTAACGTTTGGTTTGCATAATTGTCCATGCAGCAGTCGGCAGAAGTTTTTGTGAACAAATGGCGTAACAAATGCCGGAGCTTTGCGTTATATCTATGTAACTGTTAGTTAAACCTTAAATCTTCTGCAATCTTGGTTTTGAGAAAGGTCTCAGGGTGAAAAAGTCTCGCATAATAATTATTGTGGTCGTTGTGGTACTCGTGGTCGTTGCCGGCGGCGGGATGGCGGTCAGGGCCAAACTCAAGGGCCCGGGTAAGCCCACGCCGGTCCGCATCGAGAAGGCTCAAATCGGGGAGTTGGTGGAGTTTGTGAGTGCTCCGGGTGAGATTGAGCCGAAAACAAAGGTGGAAATAAGCGCCAAAATAGCGGCTCGGATCGTGGAATTGCCCTACGAAGAGGGCGATACCGTGACTTGTGGCGATGAGAACGCTAATCCGCCCGTGCTGGCCTCGGTGCTGCTCCGCCTGGATTCCAAGGACCTGGAGACCCGATTGACTTCGGCCGAAGCGAGCCGAGATGCGCAGGTCGCACAAGTAGAAGTCGACAAAGCGGGGATAGAGAGTCAGCGAGCGAGTCTCGTAGGCATCGCTGCTTCGCTGGAGCAGGCACGGCGAGATTTGGAGAGGCAGAAAGGATTGCTCGAAACAAAGGACATCGCTCAGGCAACCTTTGACCAGGCTCAGGCCACGTATGACGAACTTAAGGCGCGGTACGCAGCCTCAGTGTTCACGCTGCAACAGACCGAGTTGCGTCTTGTGGTGTTGCAGCACAACCTTGAGGTTGCTGACGCCGGGATTGCCCAGGCCCAGGAGACGCTCAGCTACACAACCATCGCTTCGCCCATCGACGGCACGATTATCAGGATCAATGCGGAAGTCGGCGAGCTTGTCATGACCGGGACGATGAATAATCCTGGAACTGTGATTATGGAGGTCGGAGACCTTTCTCAGATGCTGCTTGTCGCACAAGTGGACGAGGCGGATGTAGGCAAAATGGCGGTCGATCAAGAAGCCACAGTGAAGGTTCAGGCCTTTCCCGATGAGGAGTTCGCAGGGGTGGTTGATTCGATTGCCTTGACGCATAGGATGTCTCCAACCGGTACGAAATACTTCAGAACCGAGATACTGCTCGCCGGTGACGTGCGAAAGTTGTATTCGGGACTGACCGCTCACGTGGACATTGAAACCCTAAAGCACGAAAATGTGCTGAATCTGCCAAGCCAGGCAGTACTGGCTGTGACGGTCGACAGCCTGCCTCTGGATATTCGCGATAATTCTCCCGAGATTGACAAGAACAAGATGTACGCAACGGTGGTCTACCGTTACATTGACGACAAGGCTGTAGTGACTCCCGTCACGATCAGCCAGAGCAATCTGACCCACACGATCATAAAGTCGGGCATTACAGCCGAAGACAAGATCGTGGTCGGTCCGTACAAGGTGCTCGAGAGCATCAAACACGACCAGGTGATACAGGATGAGCGAGAATCAAAAACAAAGAAACCAGGCGCTAAAGCAAAGCGTGATGAAGAAACTGCAGACGATGCCGACGATAGCAGCCAAAGCTGAAAAGCCACGGTCTCGACCAAAAGCCGATGAGCTAATCATTCGATTGCAGGATGTCACACGGGTTTATAAGGTCGGCGTCGAGCGCATACATGCGCTTGACGGTATCACTCTGGAACTGCACGATAACGAGTATGTTGGTGTGATGGGGACCTCCGGCTCCGGTAAGAGCACGCTGATGAATGTCCTTGGTTGTCTGGACAGAGCCACTTCAGGGCATTACGCCCTGGACGGCCAGGACACCACGAGGATGAGCGATGCGGCATTGGCTCGTGTTCGCAACGAGCGGATTGGGTTTGTTTTTCAGTCCTTTGAGCTGCTTGGTCAGTTGAGTGCGCTAAAGAACGTCGAGATGCCGCTGATATATTCGAAAAATGGCTGGTGGTCTCGGCGCGAGCGTGCCAAAAACGTGCTTGAGAGAGTCGGGCTGGGCGACCGGATAAGGCACAGGCCGAACCAGCTTTCAGGAGGTGAAAAACAACGCGTGGCCATCGCAAGAGCCTTGGTCTGTGAGCCAAGTATCCTGATGGCGGACGAGCCGACCGGCAATCTCGACACCAAGACAAGTGAAAGTATCATGAGCTTGTTCGACCAGCTTCATCGGGAAGGCCAGACTATTATCCTGGTAACGCATGAAGAGCACGTTGCTCGGCACGCAAGGCGAATAATTCGCATGAGAGACGGCAAGATTTACAGCGACCAACCGAGCAATCAGGGTCCGGCAGACAAGCCTGCGACGGAGAAGGATGCTGGAGGAGAATCATTATGAGAGTGCTGCTGCAGGCACCTTTGGCTTTTCTTAGGCTCTTCTATCAGAGCGTGTATCTTGCGCTCGGCCAGATCTGGGCGAACAAAACCAGATCTATACTTACAACCATCGGCATCGTGATCGGCGTTGCCTCCGTAACGGCCGTCATAGCGGCCTTGACCGGCCTGAAGGCGAAGATACTGACGCAGGTGGAGACCCTGGGAAGCAATACCATATTTATTTCGCCCAAGCGACCGGACACTGGGCCCATGCAGCATGCCAATTTTTGGAGTATTCGATTTCTGCCGGAGCATTTCGACGGCATGCTCGAACACTGCCCCTCCGTAGAACGGTTCGGTCGCCAGACATGGATCGGAGGTAAGACCGTCAGTCACCGTGAGAGGTCGCTCGAGAACGTGATGATCCGCGGCATTGAGCCTGCTTGCCACAGAATAGAAAGCCGTCCTGTTACTGATGGCAGGCCGCTTTCGGTAATCGACGAAATACAGGTGCGACAGGTTTGTCTGATCGACCCCAAACTGCGCAATGAGCTTCACCTTGACCGCGACTGCATAGGCCAGCAGATCCTCATAGGCCACAACACTTTCTATATAGTCGGCGTTGTAGAATCTCGCCCGGAATCCGTGTTCGGCGGAGGCGACCAGGAACGTTCCGAGGTGTTCATTCCATTCAAGACCAGTTTCAAATTGAGTCGATATCTGTACATTGGGGTCCTTGCCGAAAGCAAATCCGCTGAAGTCTCGGATGACGCCCTGGCTGAGATAAGTTTTTTCCTTCGACGCACGCGAAACATAAAGCCCGGCGAACCCGACACATTTGAAGTTATGTCGCTCAAGAACATACTGGATATCTTCAACAAGATAGCAATCATTGTCACGCTGGTGGCCAGCGGAATTGTTGGCATTTCTCTGCTGGTCGGCGGTGTTGGCATTATGAACATCATGCTGGTTTCCGTATCGGAACGGACCCGAGAAATAGGGCTGCGCAAAGCGGTCGGAGCAAAGAAATCCGCTATTCTGACCCAGTTTCTGATCGAATCGGTTGTGTTATGCTTTTTTGGCGGCATCGTAGGAATTGGATTCGGCCAGCTCCTGACCACGGGCATAGCCAACATCCCCAAAGTCGAGATGGATATGGCATATATCCCCCTGTGGGCAATCGGCCTCTCATTCGGATTCTCCGGCACCGTAGGCATATTCTTTGGAATGTTCCCGGCAATCAAGGCCGCCAGACTCGACCCCATTGAGGCACTTAGACATGAATAGAAGATTCTTGCATAGATGGCATCGATTTATAGTTCTCGTTGGATTGGTGCTGATTTCGCTGGCTGGGTGTGAAGGGTTTTTCGGCGGTGACGATTACTACAAGGTCAAGATTGCGCCAAAGAAATTCCATCAGATAGAAGCCCTTGAACTGCAGGAGGCCACCGAGGAGGTAGAGGCCCCGATAGTGGACGTCAACGACGAGCCTGCGAAGGAGCTTACGCTCACGTTGGAGCAATGCCGGGCGCTTACGTTGGGCAACAACCTCGATATTAAGGTCCAGCTCGTCAATCCGGCAATTGCTGCCGAGAGGGTCAGTCAGCAAGAGGCCCGGTTCGAGGCGGCATTTACGGCCAGGGGGGGATTCGGAAAGACTGATACGCCCGTGCCGTCGACTCTCGATATTGCGGGCTCGAATCTGGATTATTCCTACTCTGGTCTCGGTGTCAATGTGCCCCTGCGAACCGGAGGGACGGTGGTTTTCGACTTAGCTGACAATCGGACCAAGACCGACTCGGCATTCTCTACATTCAACCCTGCCTACGACTCTGACATGTCGCTTTCGCTCAGCCAGCCACTGTTGCGAAACGCCGGTCATCGCGCCAATACGTACGGCATTCGTATCGCCGAATACGACCGGCAGATAACCGATGCCAGGACGAAACTTGAGGTAATAAGGATTATTGCTGCGGTCGATCGTGTCTACTGGCGTCTCTATGCGGCCCGGATGGAGCTGGATGTGCGCAAAAAGCAATATGATCTGGCGAAGAAGCTGTATGAGCAGGCCCTTCGTTTTGTGGATGCAGGCGACAAGCCGCAGGTTGAGGTCATCCGTACCGAGGCCGGCGTGGCGCAGCAGCTCGAGGCAATTATACTGGCTGAAAACAGTGCGCGCGACCGAGAACGCGATCTGAAACGAACGCTCAACAAGAGAGGCCTTGGGATGCAGACGCCAACAGTGGTGGTGCCGGCTACAGTTCCGGATCCCGTCCGCTATGAGTTGGAAAGACGACAACTGGTTGCCACGGCAATCGACGGTCGAATGGAAATGCTCGAGCTGGAGCTGCAGATCGCCCAGGATGTCGACACGGTCGATTATATGAAGAATCAGGCGCTGCCATTGGTTACGATGGATTACCGGTACAATGTTAACGGGCTGGGTGCGACCAGGGACGACTCGCTTGATTTGCTCTTCGACAAGAGATTCGAGGATCATCGACTCGGATTTCAACTGTTTGTGCCTCTGGGAAATGAGGCGGGAAAGAGTCAGATGCGCCAGGCGTTGTACCAGCGCCGGCAGCGATTGGCCACCCGGGACAGTCGCGAAGCACTCATCGAACTCGATGTGTTGAATGCCGTCGACCAGCTCGAGGCGAATTGGCAGCGTGTGTTGGCCAGCCGGCAAAGTGCGATTCTTGACGGCCGGTTATTTGAGGCCGAGCAGCGCCAATTCGAGCTTGGCTTGCTGACATCCACCGACGTTCTCCAGGCGCAGACGAACTTTGCCGATGCTCAAAGTGCCGAAATTCGTGCCCTGGCGGAGTATCAAATATCGCTTGTCGATCTGGCCTACGCGACCGGCACACTTCTGGGCGCCGCGAAGGTGCAATGGGAGCCTCTTGCCTCGCCGGGCGATTTTCAATAGTATACGCATAGTCTATGAATATATCAGATTATCCGGGCATCGGCACATCAGGTAGTGGGTATCAGGTTGTCAAGATGTCAGGCGAGTGCCGGCGAGAGGATTGTTCTTCCTGAGATCCTGATTTCCTGATATCCTTCACCCTGATAACCTGGTATCCTTATACCCTTATCTATAATCCGTTCCTGAAAGGGCATATCATGGAAGAACAGAGTGTCGAAGGCACCGGAAGCGCCGTCGCCAAGCAGGCCGAGCCGACGGTGTCGGAGCTGCCGAAGGGCTCGGAGGAGCCCAAGGGATCGAAGCCGAACAAGAAGATCATGCTTTGGGGTGGTTTGGCGCTAGCGGTGGTTCTGATTGTGGGGGGGCTGGCCTATTACCTGGTGCCAAAAGCAAGAGAAGTCGGTTGGTTCTCGAATCAGATGATAGCAATCTACATCGCCGTAGGCGCGATCGGCGGCAGCATTCTGGCAGGTTTCCTGTTCAGAAAGCCCCTGCGGACAAGACTCAGAATGCAAAAGGTCGTCAGAGATGACGCCGACATTAATGATTGGCTTGTCGTTTTCTCGTGGACGCCCAAGATACTCTATGTTCCCACGATTGTCGCATCCTTTGTGGCTGCATTGGTCTCGTGCTTCGACGCTGTCCCTCCGGCCGCCATCGGCGGCGTCTGGGCGACCATATTCGTCCTCAACTTTCTGGTGGAGGAATACAACATCAGCATAAAGATATTGCTTATCGCCGTTGTCAGCATAGGGTTCTTCCTCTTATGGCTCCACCTGCTCGGCTGGGTCGTGCCCTTCCTCCGGCTGTTCAAGCGCATCGCGCTTTCCATGAATACGGCAGTCTATCTGCTCGTGGGCATAATTGGCCTACTCGCCATATTCATTTCCTGGCTCAAAGGTCTTTTCTATTACGTGACTGTCACGCCCAATTACATGAACCTGCAGGAGGGACCGACTGAGTCCGGGGAACAAATAGGCAGGGAAGACTACAATAGTCGCATCGATACCAGCGATTTCCTCGAACGGCTGATGGGTTTTGGACGGATAGTCATAACGTTCAAGGAAGACAGAAAGAGAGAGCCCGTAGTCGTACTGGTCTGGAGAATCCAGAGCAAAGCACAGATGCTCGAAAGAGTGCGGGGCAAGCTTGCCATA
>Ga0255052_10003444_pt1 | contig 10986 bp, 8 predicted proteins | sample JV7_2_21_MG_FD_188632 | JGI IMG/M metagenome (GOLD analysis project Ga0255052, IMG submission 188632) | Seawater microbial communities from Jervis Inlet, British Columbia, Canada - JV7_2_21 | ecosystem: Environmental > Aquatic > Marine > Inlet | place: Canada: British Columbia | collected...
CTTGAGCACGCCCGAGATGACCATGCCGATTGCCCCGGTCATGAGAGCGATCGACAACCGAAGGTCGGTAAACAGCACCATGAACAATGCCAGCCCGAAGAAGAAACTGGCCCAGCCAACCTTGTTCGGGCGGGTTTCCTCGTGCGGGTATTCGGAGGTGACGATAACGAAATTACGGTCGCGTTCGAGGTGTCCGAGCGAGCGCCAGGGCGTGAACGCGAGTATCGTGTCACCGGTTTCAAACGGCATATCGCGAATATTCTCGCCTTCGACCATGGTCTCGCCGTCGCGGTGCAGCGCCACCATGGCAAGCCCGTAGGCCTTGCGCATCCAGATATCACGCGCGGACTTGCCGACCAGCGACGATCCCGGCGGGATAACGATTTCGGCAATACCCGCCTGAGTCGACGCCAGGGCTTCGGAAAAGACGCGTAAACCCTTTTGTATGGTGAGCCCGTAAGCATCGACAAAGTCTTTCAGATGCGCGGGCGAGCACAGTATGCCGAGTGAAGAGTTAGGGCCAATGTCAAGATCGCGAGATAAATCACCACGGCTGGCGCGCATGCCGGCACCGGCCGCCTTGATGGCGATGATGCGAATCCTGTTGGCGGATTCGATGTCGTCGAGCACCTGCCCGACCAGCGGACTGTCCTCGGGTACGCTGACCTCGAACAACAGGTAGTCGACGCCGTAAACTTCTTCCAGGTACCTGGCGCTACCGGCGACGGCGGTCGTTGATTCAGCCGACACCGACGGCAGTACGTACTTGCCGGCGATCATGAAGTAGAGAATGCCGGTAGCGACCAGCGCCAGCCCGATCGGCGTAACCGAAAACAAGCTCCAGGTCTGCATTTGCTGATCGGGCGGTAGCGCCACGTTTGATGTCAGCATCAAGTCGTTCAGCAGGATCAATGGCGATGATCCGACCATGGTGATCGTGCCACCGAGTATCGCGGTAAAACCCATTGGCATGAGCAGGCGCGACATGGGTAATCCCGAGCGGGACGATATGCGGCTGACGACCGGCAACAACAGCGCCGCGGCGCCGACATTTTGCATGAACGAAGAAATGATCCCGGCGGTGCCGGATACGATGGGAATGATGCGGCCTTCCGAGGTTCCGCCAACCTTCAGGATATAGCCGGCTACCGCGCCCATCATGCCGGTCTTGTCGAGACCCGCACCGATCATCATGACCGCGATAATGGAAATCACGGCATTACTGGCAAAGCCATCGAACAGGTGCTGTGTATCGACCAGCCCCTTTTCCAGCCCCATGGACGACGCCATCAGCGAGGACAATCCGAGCAACACCATGATAGTTATCGCGGCCTCGTCGACAGTAACGATTTCAAATATGAAAAGATAAATCGTGAAAATCAGCAGTCCGGTAACCCAGGCGATTTCGGAGCTCGGTGCGAGACCGGTGACATACCAGCCAAATGCGACAAAAATAATTCCTGCAATCCATTTTGTACTGCGTAATTTTTTGAGCCTGGCTCTCTTGAGCCTGACCCGGAGTATTCTTGATATCTTTCTCAAGTGTTAATCGAATCCCCGATAAAGAGCTTTCAGCCGGAACCCGTGCTTTCCGCTGGTGTAAAATGGTGTTGCTTATCTGTTTGAATCCTGTAGCACCAAAGAATTTTAGCGCTGACGAGACGAGACAGGAATATCCAGGACAGTGTACACAATATTACTTATAGCTACAAAGCCAGCCCGTGTTTGAATTTCTCAGACGGCGCCATAGCCGGTTACAATACGTGCTGATCATGCATTTCATGGATAGAGGATTCAGGCCATGTCGAAAAAACACCCCGTCGTCGTCGTAACCGGTTCATCGGGGGCCGGCACCTCGACAGTGAAGAAAGCACTGGAGTCGATTTTCCATCGGCAAAAAATCCGCGCCGCGCTTATCGAAGGCGACAGCTTTCACCGTTATGATCGTGCCACCATGCGCGAGCAGATGGATCAGGCTCATCGAGATGGCGTCTACTTCAGCCATTTCGGCGAAGCGGCAAACCAGTTCGAATTGCTGGAACAACTGTTTCGTACCTACGGCGAAACCGGGGCCGGGCAAAAGCGCTTTTACCTGCACAACGACGAAGAAGCGCAACAGCACAGTGAGCGCCTTGGCGCGACGCTTCACTCGGGTCAGTTTTCACCCTGGGAAGATACCGGAAGCGACACCGATTTACTGTTTTACGAGGGACTGCACGGGCTGGTCAAAAACGATGATGTAGACATGACCCGCTATGTCGATCTGAAAGTGGGCGTGGTGCCCGTCGTCAATCTCGAGTGGATCCAGAAGATTCATCGCGATAGCGCCGAGCGCGGATACAGCCAGGATGAAGTGGTGGACAGTATCCTGCGACGCATGCCCGACTACGTGAAATACATTACCCCGCAGTTCTCGGAGACCGATATCAATTTCCAGCGCGTTGCAACCGTCGATACATCCAACCCTTTCATCGCGCGCGACATTCCGACCCTCGACGAAAGCTTCGTCGTTATCCGTTTCCGCAAACCGGATATTCGCAACACCGATTTTACCAACCTGTTGTCGATGATAAGCGGGGCTTTCATGTCGAGGCGTAATACCATCGTCGTGCCCGGCGGCAAGATGGGAATGGCGATGGAGATCATCCTGACCCCGATCATCCGTGACCTGCTCGCGCGCCGCGACCAGGATCGAGGATGAGCGTTGTCGCGGTAACTTGCGGTATTGCCCAGGTCGTCATTCTCGAGCGGCACGGGGCAGGTCATGCAACTGATCGATAGCCACTGCCATCTCGACGACGATCGCCTCGATGACCTGCGCGACGAGGTCATGGCGGAGGCGGCCGCGCTCGGAGTGGTGCGCATGATCGTTCCGGCGACGACCGCCAATCGCTGGGAAAAAGTGAAGCAGCTGTGTGATCGGCACACCGGCCTCCATCCCGCCTATGGTTTGCACCCGATGTTTGTCGAGCAGCACCAGGCCGCGCATCTACGCGAGCTCGACGAATGGCTCGAGCGTGAGCGGCCGGTCGCCGTGGGCGAATGCGGGCTCGACTTTTTTACATCGAGAATCGATGAAAAATGGCAGAAACAGTTGTTCCAGGAGCAGTTGCAACTGGCCGATAACCACGGCCTGCCGGTGATCGTGCACGTGCGCAAGGCGATGGATGAAGTCATCAGCCTGTTGCGCAGGCAGGCGCGGCACGGTGGCGTGGTGCACAGTTTTGCCGGCAGCGAGCAACAGGCCAGGCAACTGTATGATCTCGGTTTCAAGCTCGGAATCGCCGCCACGGTCGGCTTCGAGCGCGCGCGCAAATTGCGTGCCGTGGTCGCCGCCATGCCGCTCGATGCGTTGCTGCTCGAATCTGATGCCCCCGACCAGCCCGGCGGCGCCCATCGCGGGCAACTCAACCGGCCTGCTTACATCGTCGAGCACCTGCAAACCATGGCCGATCTGCGCCAGCTCGAAGTCGAAGATCTTGCCGCCGCGCTAACCCGCAACACCATCGACCTCTTCAACTTATAACCGCTATTCCCCGATACGTCGGACCGGCGCAAGCAGGAATCTACAACGTACCGTCATTGCGAGCGTAGCGAAGCAATCTCTCGAAGTACGACATACCGTTATGAGATTGCCGCGTCGCTGCGCTCCTCGCAATGACGGTAGTTTGGGGCTTTAGCGAGCAGGCTCCGGATTCCGCCGGGATGATGGGTTCAGGGGCTAACCCATCCACCGCAGACGTCGAGAATGGCGCCGGTGGCGTAGGAGGATTTGTCGGACAACAGGAACATCGCGCCGTTGGCGATTTCGGCGACCTCGGCGGGCCGGCCCAGCGGCACCTGCGGCAGCACCCAATCGAGCCACTCGGGATGCTCCCTGGCGTAGTCGACACTGATCTCGGTCATGGTGACCCCGGGTCGCAGGCAGTTGACGCGAATGCCCTGGTCCGCCTGCTCGCGTGCGAGGCCGATGGTGAAGGTGTCGATGGCGGCTTTGGAAGCGGCATAGTCGACGTAGGTGAAGGGTCCGCCATGCTTCGACGCGGCCGACGAGACATTGACAATCACGCCGCCGTCACCGCCGTGGCGCCTGGCCATGCGCTTGATGGCATGCTTCGCGCAGATGAAAGCACCGATCACGTTGACATCGAAAACCCGTCTCGACACTTCGGCGTCGAGTTCATCGACGCGCGTACCGCCGCCATTGACGCCGGCGTTGTTCACCAGTCCGGTTATTGGTCCGAGTTCAAGATCGATGCGTTCGAACATCGTCATCACCTCGGCCTCGTTGGCGACGTTCGCCTGTAGCGCGATCGCAATGCCGCCCTGTTGCCTGATTTCGGCGACCACGGCGTCGGCTTCGTCCTCCGAACTGGCGTAGTTGATGCAGACTTTCCAGCCGTCGTCGGCCGCCTGGCGGCAGATTTCGGCGCCGATCCCACGACCGCTGCCGGTTACCAGCAATACTTTCATAAACTCATTATTCCTCTCTGATCAAAAATTCGGGCAGACGGCGGATGTTGCTGCAACCGAGCTGGGCGAGGGTAGAACGTAATTCCGCCTGCAGCACCGACATCGCATGAACGCAGCCGCCGCTGCCGATCGCACCCAGCGCGAACATGAAGGCGCGTCCGAGTAGGACGAAATCGGCGCCCAGCGCCAGGTAGCGCGCGATATCGAGCCCGTTGCGGATGCCGCCGTCGGCGAGTAACGGAAATTCGTCGCCGACCGCGGCGCGAATCGACGGCAACGCATCGACCGAAGTCTGCGCCGCGTCGAGCTGACGACCGCCGTGGTTGGAAACGACGATGGCATCGGCGCCGATATCGACACAGGCGCGGGCTTCAGCCGCGTCGAGTATGCCCTTGACGATGAGCTTGCCGGGCCATTGTTGGCGATACCAGCGCAGCTTGTCGATACTGACATGACCTTCGATCAGTTCCGACAGCTGGACGCCGAGCTCGCTGAGACTGAGGCGCGCGGGCAGGTAGGGTTTGAGGTTGAGGAATTCGGGCATTCCCTGTCGCAGCATCGCCAGTGCCCAGGCCGGGCGCGCGAGAATGTCGCCAAGGGTGCGCAGATCCAGGGCCGGCGGCACCGACAGGCCGTTGCGGATGTCGCGGTCGCGCCGCGTCGCGGTCGGAATATCGACCGTCACCATTAGTACTTCGAAACCGGCGCGGTGCGCACGCTCGAGCAGGTCGCTGTTGATCGCCACGTCGTTGGTGGCGTAGTGCTGGTACCAGAGGTGGCCGCCAATTGCACCGATTTGTTCGATGCTGCTGGTCGCCATACCGCTCAATGTGAAGGGAATGCCCTGGTCCCTGGCCGCGCGCGCGAGGTGTTCCGCGGCGGCCGGCCAGATCAGGCCGCTCAGGCCGAGCGGCGCGACGCCGAAGGGCAAAGGGTAGTCGACGCCGAACAGGCTGTGCGCGGTGTCGGGCGCGTCGGCGTCATCGACCAGGTAGCGCGGCCGTAGTTTGACGCGGTCGAGGCGCGCGATATTTTCGGCGAGCATTCTCTCGCGGCCTATGCCGCCGGCCATGTAATCCCAGGCAAAGCGCGGAATACGGCGTTGCGCCGCCGCTTCCATGTGTGCGATGCAGGCAAAGCGCCGTTCGATATTCATCGACGGTTACAGTCCGCTTGGCAGTTTGCGCGCGAAACGTTTTTCTTCGTTGGTAATACACTCGAGCAGCGCCGGTACGCCGACTGCATTTTGGGCGAGCGCGCGCTCGAGTGCCGGCAGGATTTCGCCGGGCGCGGTAACGCGTTCAGCGTGGCCGCCGAGCGCGCGCGCGAGATCGGCATAATCACCCCCGAGGCATTCGATCTGATGCTTCGCGGCCGCGTCCGGGTGGTAATCGGTGTAACCGCCCATGACGCTGTTCTTGAAGACGATGGTGGTGGTGCCGATGCGATTGCGCACCGCGGTCTCGAAGTCCATCGCCGTCATGCCGATGGCGGCGTCACCCATGAAGTTGATCGCATTCCAGTCGGGGCGCGCCAGTTTGGCGCCCTGGATCAGCCCGAGGCTCATGCCGAGCTGGGTGGTCTTGCCCCAGCCGATGTATCCGTGGGGCGCCAGCGATTCCCAGAACGGGCTGAGCTGGTCGCGCGGCGACCCGGCCTCGTGGGTAACCACGGTGCGTTCGCGATCGACGGCCTGCATTACTTCGTGAATGACGCGATAAGGATTGATCGGGGTTTCCGCGGAGTGCAGCAACGCCTGCCATTCGGCCTGGAAGGCCTGGCGGCGACTGGCGATCTCGGTCGCGAGCTGATCGCGCGCGGTGCCGCGGCCACGAGAGGCGATCAGCCTGTTCATCGCCTCGATACTGAGCCTGGCATCGCCTATGACGCCGTGCTCGATCGGGTAATCCTTGGAGATATCGCCTTCCCAGTTGGTCAATTGCAGCAGGCGCTTGCCGCGCGTCGGCAACGGCGTGATGTAATCCGAATGCGTAAAGCTGGTGCCGAGCCCGAGAATCAGGTCGGCCTGCTCGAGGTAGTGAATGACCGCGTCGGGGCGCGCACCACCGGCGCAGCCGAGCGCCAGCGGATGATTTTCAGCAAAACAGCTCTTGCCGTTGAGCGTTGAAATCAGCGGAGTTCGGGACAGTTCGGCAAGCTCCGTCAGCGCGGCACTCGCCTGCGCGTAAAGTATGCCCTGGCCGGCGACGATGACGGGTTTTTGCGCGTTCAGCAGGGTATCGACGAGAAATTCGATTTCTTCGGCGTTGGCAACTGATGGTGAACGCCGTTGCGGGCGGTAGTCTTCGAGCAGGCGCGGATTGACCTCGCTGGTGAAGATATCGACCGGAACTTCGAGCACGACAGGTCCGGGTCGGCCGTTACGCAGTAGCGCGAATGCGTTTTGCATCATCTGCACGATACGTTCGGGCTGGTAAACGAACTCGCTCCACTTGCTGATGCCCTGCAGCGCGCGCGTGACATTGATGTTGGGCGCAACCCCCTGTTCGGCGCGCGCGTAGCCGCCGGGAATGTGCAGCAGCGGGACATTGTCGGCATAACACTGCGCGACCGCGCCGATGGCGTTTTCCGATCCGGGCCCGTACTGGACCGTGGTCGCGCACAGTTTGCGGCCGGCATTCATGCGCGCGTAGCCATCGGCCATGTGCAATGCGTGGCGCTCCTGGCGCACGATGATGGGGCGGATATCCGCGCGCGCCGCGGCATCGATCAAATCCGAATGCGGGAAGGCGGGCAGGTATTCGACCCCTTCTTTTTTGAGGATCCCGATGATCAGGTCGGCGGCATTCATTTATATCTCCTGGTAAAGGATTGGCCGTAGGCGCCTTTCAACAGCGGCCTGGCGTCGCGCGCGAGTCCGAGGCGATCGGCGAGGATGCGCAGGCTGGAATGAAAATCGCCGCGTTCGATCTGTACCCATTGCAACCAGCGCTGGCCATCGACGGTCAGATCGGTGCGTCCGTGCAGTATGCGATGGTTGTCGAAGATGGCGATATCTCCCGGTTTCAGTGTCAGGTGCATTATTAACCCCGGGTCTTCGGATTGTCGCAGCAGGTAGTGCAGACCGCGGTAATAAGCCTCGACCTGGTCCGCCGCGATGGCTGGCGGTGCGCCGACGCGGTCGTTGATACGGACGCCGCAAAGATGACCAAATTCGTCGAGGCTTATGATGGGAAATTCGGCAATCAGGTCGACATCGTCGGCGAAATGGCGACGAAAAGCCTGAGAATTCTCACATAGCGCGAGAAAGCCCTCGGGGTCGTTCCGGCGCAGGCGTTCGGCGATTTCAAAGCCGTCCACAAAGGTGGAGGAGCCGGCGCCGGTCTGGTCGTTGGCGATACAGTGGAACAGCAGGATACCGGGCGGCGTGGCGCGGTAAGGCTCATCGGTATGCGGCTTGAGCGCCTTTATGTCGTTGGCGATACTGCGTTTTTGCGGATCGAAAACCAGGTCCTGTACGCGCCCGAAGTTGGATTCCTGGGGAAAGCCAAAACGGCGCGCGAGTGTTTCGACAATGCCTGCCTGCGCCGGTGAACCTCTGACGAAACAAATGCCGTGGTCACGCACCCGCTGCAGCATACGCAGCAACCGGGCGTCATCGTCAACGATGTCGCCGTAATCGCAAGCAGGCGGATCGCGGCGCAAAGCCTCATCCCAGGGGCGGGGGTTGAATGCTCGCGCGCGGCGCGCAGGTTCATCGTAGGCGTGTTCGTTCAACCACGATGCCGTGAAACTGGATTCGTGACCGTCATTCCAGCAGATCACGAGCTTATCGGCGCTGGCATTCAGCAGTCTCGGTTCGACTTCGAGGTCGAGCGCGCTCAGGCGCAGGTTGCGATAGCCGATGGCGGGATCGCCACAGGTTTCGCAGCGGCACGCGTCACGCAGCCAGATGCAATGAAAGCGGCCGCGGTCGCCATCGTTCCATTGCAGATCGATCACGCCATCGCTGTGACTGGCGGATTTTATCTGTGGAGCTTCGCTGTTCATGCCGGTGATTTTCTTTCCGATTGCAGGCGCAGCACAATTCTAGAGGATTGAGGTATTTTGAAAAGGGAATTCTTGTCGCTGCCTCGATCGAAAAACCCGATCACCGAACGTCGTCGACACGAAACGATTCCTGTACCAGCGCGCCACTGTGTTCGGCGTCCCTGTAGTTTTGTTCACGGACGTGGATGCCCTGGTCGCGGTCGACGGTGACCACAGTGCAGGCGCGGGTGCCGTACTCCGGCGAGCGGATAAAGCGGCTCGACAGCAGGCGCTCGATGTCGAGCGCGACTCCGGTGCTCGGCAGCTGGTGATCCTCGGCGATGCGGTGATCGGTGAGAATTTCCATCAGCTGTGCGCTATCGATATCGCCATCGAGCAGCGCCTCCAGTTCGTCCTTGCCGGAGCTGAGTTTGGGCCAGGATTCGTCGAAGGCGCCGTTGCTGATGCCGTAAACACCGGCTTCGATGGGGCGTATGACCTGCTCCCGGTTGGAGTAGAACCACAGCCCGCGCGAATCGCCGAGCAGCAGGTTGAAACCGGCGTAATCCTGGTCATGCACATTCAGCCGTTGCAGATAGGCTTCAGCGCCTTCGCTGCCGGCGAGATAGTCACGAGTCAGGTCGCCGCGCGTTTTCTTACCGGGCTTCATGCCACCCGGCTCGCGCACGTTGGTAACCGCGGCGAAGTGACCGCGGCGATTGAGACCGAGCCAGGTGCCACCGGCTTCGAGATCGCGTCCGGCGAGAATATCGGCGTCGTCCCACCAGTGCGCGTCGCGCGTCGGGCGCGCGTAAAATTCGTCGCGATTGGCGATCACGATGAGCGGGTAATCGGCGTGTCTACGCCACGCGAACAGGATCAAACACATGACAATCTAGTCGCCTGGGTTCGGCAGGAGCCTGTTGACATCAAGTGGCATACTGATCGATCTCGGGCAGAGGCCTGTTGTTGAGTACGGCCTCGAAGGAGTTCAGGCGCTTGTAAATCGAAAGTAGCTCAACGATGGTCGTCCACGAATTAACCAGGTACTGGAACGAGTTGCTGACCTGGCTGAAAGCGGTCAATATTTGCTGCAAGATTCCCCAAGTTATTGCACCTACCGCGATGGTCGGCACTAAAAGAACAAAGACGAAAATATTGTCGGCCTGTATATACAGCATGCGCGCCACATTGAAGTACATGTAGTGGAAATATATTCGAAAGTAATTTTTGCGCACGTTGGCAAACAGTTCTTTAAGCGTCGGCGGTTGCGCCCGGTTGATATCGTCTTCACCGTATACCAGTTCCTTGCGATAAGCGGCTTCCACGCGTTGATTTTTGAAAAACAGTCCCGGTAGTTTTATGCCGACGAGGGCCAGCAAGCCGGTACCAAAAACCGACCAGACCAGTGACGCGACGAACAGGGGATGGGCAATTGAACCGACCAGCGGTAACTCCTTGACGTATTCCGAAAGCGCCCAGAGCACGGGTAAAAAGGCGAACAGGGTCATGACCGCATCGACAATTGAAACGCCCAGGTTTTCCATTATTTCGGCAAAACGCATGGTGTCTTCCTGGATACGCTGTGATGCGCCCTCGATGGTTCGGACACGTTTCCATTCACCGGTGTAGTAGTCGTTCATCGCGGTGCGCCAGCGGAAAATAAAATGGCTGACAAGAAATCTGGTAATCACGAAGACAAAAATGGCGAGAAATGCGATTTCGGCGAATATCACTATGAGATCAAACAACCCGCTGGAAAAGGATGCGATGGTTTCTGCTGAACGCTGGGTTTCGCTCCCATCAACCGATTTTGATGACGAAGCACCCAGGGCATCCTGAACCAGGTCGAAAAACGGGCGCCGCCAGTTGTTGATGGCCACCGACACCTGCACCGAGTAATAAGTGGAAAACAGAATCAGTGACGAGCCGGCGATGGACCACCACTGCCAGGGGTGATTGGCGAGGCGAAACCAGACGCCGGCGAACAGTGCGACGCAAGCAAAGTAATACAGGTAAAACAGTAAAAAAGAGTCGGTCACAAAATGACCCAGGCCGATGATCGGCTCGGCTGGCGAGAGGTCAAAGCCGAGCGCGGCGCCAATTTGTTCGTTGAACCCGTACCAGATAAAGGCGCATGCGGCAGAATAACCGACGACCGAAAGAAAAAATATCCTGGGGTTCGGGAAAAAGGATTTAAACATGGTTAGTGACTCGTGATTTTATTGTGGTCAGTGGGGTGCGAGTGTGGCTATTTGCCCGGCGACTAAAACCCTCTTCACCGGGTAAAAGTAGACATGGTATGTCAGCAATGATTCAAAATGAACCGGATAATCAATTGGATTCCGGGCTGCCTGGTGGTCCATGCGGTAAATTAGGTGATGCTCAGAGCGACTGTGCGGCTGAGCATTACCTAATTTCCCGCATGGGCCACTAGATAGGGCTCGACCAGCTGGCGCATCATTTCGATGTGTGAATCGCGGTCGTTGAGCGCGGGGATGTAGCTGAACTGTTCGCCGCCGT
>Ga0255052_10003445_pt1 | contig 10986 bp, 9 predicted proteins | sample JV7_2_21_MG_FD_188632 | JGI IMG/M metagenome (GOLD analysis project Ga0255052, IMG submission 188632) | Seawater microbial communities from Jervis Inlet, British Columbia, Canada - JV7_2_21 | ecosystem: Environmental > Aquatic > Marine > Inlet | place: Canada: British Columbia | collected...
TCCTTGAATTTCCAGTTGTGCGGCTTGGTGTCATTGGTCCCCAGCTTGATTATGACCACGTGGGGGTTGTAAGCCAGGGCGCCTGCAAACGCCTGCTGCTCCCAGTAGGGTTTATCGCCCCTCTTGAGCATGGTCGCGCCGCTAACGCCGAAGTTGCGGACTTGCCACTTATCGCCCAGCATCCTGCCCAACTGAGTCGGGTAGCTATCTCTGGAGCGAAACTTGATCCCCGCGCCGTAGGTGATGCTGTCGCCGACACAGGCCACACGGATGGTCTCGCTATAACACTCGGCGCAAAGCGGTCTGCTACTATCGAGCCTCGCGCAACCAACTGCGGACAAACTGAGGACGGCGAAGACTGCGGTGATTCTCAGAATATGTTTGCTCATAACGACAACTGCTCCTTTCGTTTCGGATTTCCGCGATGATTGACCAACGCGGACATGTTAGGCACTTCTTGCACAGAATGCAAGGCCCTATTGCCGCCAAGCTCCTGTGATACGCAAGCCGTAATACACTCCGAGGTGAAAACAAATATTGATCGTGAGATTGGGATTCGGTTATACTTTATGTAACATGGAGCGATTTGTCACTGCCGTGTTGCTGAAAGAATGTGAATATGTGCAGTCAATAGTCGGCCGAGGGAAAAGGATCATGAGAAAGCTCTTGCACGATCTGGTTGGCATACTCTCAGTACAGTTCATCATCGTACTTGTCCTGGCGGGCCTGGGGAGTCTTGGATACCTTTACCGCAAACCCCTGTTCATTACGTATCACAGACTGGGCCAGCGGTCGGCGCTCAAGGCAATGCGACGTACTCCGACGTCCGAGCGGCAACGTAAAAGGATCAGTGATCATGGGGATCGAGTGCAGCATCATACGGAAGCCCTGATACGTCTCGCATACCTTGCAGAACGCAGCTTTCAAACGGAATTCCTCGCCGCGACGTCACCGCAGACTCAGGCGATGTTCGAGGAGTTTCGTCGCAGACATCCTGGTTCCTCCTACAGTATCGGGTGGAGCAAAGCGCTTACTATTACCGATCGCCCGGAGAGAATGTCGACGTGGGAACCCCTGATCCGGGAATATGACGTACCGCCAACTGATCCCAACCAGCCGGCTACTCTTGAGAATCTACCGCAAGCCGAGATTCCCTGAGCTTGCCGTTCGCGTCTGGCGGGCATAGTAGCAACGCTATGTGGTGAAAGAGCGGAATTCCCGGTTGAGCAGTTCGGCGTATTTGCCGGGTTTGCCGTCCGCGACGGGCTTGCCGTCGAATTTCACCACGGGAACAATATCCTGTGTAGTTGAGGCGATTATTAGCTCATCCGCGCAGGCCGCCTGCTCGACTGTTAACGATTCGGCGACCATTTCCAGCCCGACGTTGCTGCCCGCTTTGAGCGTGAATTCGCGGGTGATGGAAGGCAGAATATTGGCGGTGAGCGGCGCGGTTTGCAGCGTTTGTCCGCGAATGGCGAAAAACGCTGAGCCGGCCCCTTCGGTTATCAGCCCGGCCTCGTCGACGAGTATCGCCTCGCTACAGCCTTTTCTCACAGCGTCGGTAGTGGCCAGAACGTTGGCCAGCAGATTAAGCGATTTTATGTCGCATCTCTTCCACCGCCAATCGGGATGCGTCGATACGGCAATTCCCTTTGTCCTGTCCTCAGTGTTGGCGGCCACTTCCGAGAGGTTCAGGAAGAAATTCGGCTCCAGGTTATCATCCCAGCCGCGGTCTCTGGGCGCCGAACCTCGCGTAACGTGAAAATATATCTTGGCGTTTGCGATGCCGGCGGCGTCAAAGGCCTTGAGCACCCTGACGCGGATTTCGTCGATGCCCAGGCCGGTTATTTCAATCGCAGAGAGGCTGTTGGCGAATCTCCGCAGATGCTCGTCAAGCGCGAAAAGCTTGCCGTCATAGCTTCGCATCACCTCGTAAACGCCGTCGCCGAAGAAAATGCCGCGGTCGTAATGAATCGGATCGACCTGGCCCGCCGGCACGATTTTGTCCTGGATCATCACTATCTGCACAAAATTACTCCTTCAAGAATACCAAAAGCCGGGTATATAAGCTCATATTCGGCAATAGAATACAAAAATATCCGATAATTTGCTTTACAAAAAATGCTGAATATATAGAATGCCGAGTTCTGAATTGATTTTCGACCATGTATAGACCTGGAGTTTATCACAAATGTACGCAGTTATTGAGCAGGGTTCGAGGCAATATAAGGTCGCCGAAGGCGATTGTGTGAATATTGATCTGACTGACGTCGCCCCCGACGCCAAGACAATCGAATTGGACAAGGTTTTGCTGATCAGCGACGGTGAAGAAACCAAGGTCGGCGCCCCCTATCTCGAAGGCGCTAAGGTTACTGCCTCATTCAAGAGCACCGCCGACGATGCCGTCGTTAAGGGCAAGAAGCTCTATCCGACACACTTTCGCAGACGCAAGAACAGCAGAAGGCGCATTGGTCACCGCCAGAAGTACCTGCAAGTCATAATCGACAAGATAGAAGCCTGATAAACCGTTGCAACTCAGACGGCGATTTCTGTCTGCAATTTCACACAATCTACAGACGGCGGTAGATGCAAACCACTGATAAGGATAGTAGCAGTTACGGTGGCGTTTTGTGCAATACTCACCCCTGCATGTTCTTTGGTGGCCGAATCCACTGACGTGCGCATCCTTCATCTTCCCAAGGATCGGTCATTCCCGTGAAACGGGCAGACTCTTGACGAGTTCGTCAGCGAAGGTTCGCCACTTGGAGGGGCCGTTTTCCACGAAATACTCGAATGATTTCTCGTCCACCAGCCGTCCCAACAGACTTTTCCGGTCGGCCGTGTCGGGCACGTCCTGGATAATCTGTTTTCGAATCGTCTCCAGCTCGGCGAGAAATTCGCCGTGCTTTTCAGTGAAGATGCCTTCGAGCTTCTTTCTAAGATGGCCCGCGTAGGCCGGACACTGACCCTCGGTGCCGATGGCTATCTGCAGGTCACCTCGCTTGACGACGGCCGGTACGAAAAAATCGCAAAGCTCCGGCACGTCAACAACGTTGCACAGAACTTCCAATTCCTGGCAATCCTTGTATATCTGCTTGTTGAGCTGATTGTTGTTCGTCGCAGCCACCACGAGCACGGCTTCGGCCAGATAACTCTTGGCATACTTGGATTTGACTATCTCAGCGCTCTTTTCCCGGCAGAGAACCGTCAGCATCTCATCGATACGTTCGGCCACCACCACCAGGCGGGCTCCCGCGGCAAGCAGCACCTGAGCTTTCCGCGCTGCCACTGCCCCACCGCCAATCAGAACCACCCGGCGCCCGCTCAATTCGAGAAATATCGGATACTTCGCCATATCGCCCTTATACCATGACTGGCCCGGCCGCAACATCAAATTTCCAAAAAACTTTTACTCGCGTCGGATCGGTCGAGTCCCACTTTTTACGTTCGCAAGATTCTTCAAGATGGTGTAGACTTCCTCTCTTGTTTGGGTCCGCTCCTGACAGATAGGCGAAGCGAGGAAGCTGGAAGTAGTCGGTTTTCGCACTTGGGCCACATATTGCCGTCTTGAGACAGCATTTACAAAAGAGAAAGAGTAGCAAAATGAAGGTAGCATTGCTTGGTTTGCTTCAGTCGGGTAAGAGCACAATTCTGGCCAGTTTGACCGGCAAGGCAGTTCCCGCCGCCGGCGCGGCGGCGATTGACGAAGCTATCGTACCGGTCCCGGATGACAGATTCGAGTGGCTGGCGCCGTACTGCAAGCCCAAGAAGACGACGTACGCCACAATCGACTGCCTGGACCTGCCGGGCTTCAACTTCACCGACGATCACGGTCGGGCCGCAGCCAGACGATTGATTGGCCAGATCAGGACGGTCGATTTGCTCGTTCTGGTGGTTCGGGCGTTCGACAACCCGGCGGTGCCCACCTATCGCAACTCGATAGACCCGGGAAAAGATTTGGCCGAGCTTCAAACCGAGCTGCTGCTCGCCGACCTCGAACTTGTGACCACGCGGATCGAGAAACTCGAAAAGCAGGTCCACAAGCCGACCAAGACCCAGGCCCGCGACAAGGCGGAGCTTGCCGTGCAGAAGAAATTGCAGGAGGCGATCGAATCGGAAAAACCGATAAGCTCGGCTATCGAAACCGAAGCTGAACACCGAATTATCAAGTCTCTCGGCTTCCTGACGCTCAGGCCCGTCGTCGTTGCGGTCAACGTCGGCGAGGATCAGTTGAACGAGAAGTTCGATTTTGCGGATCGCGCTGACAGTTCGGCGCCAGTCATTGAAATCTGCGCCAAGCTGGAACACGAATTGGCGCAATTGGACGCCGAGAGTAGAATCGAGTTCATGGCGGATATGGGAATTACCGAATCGGCGGCGAGCAAATTCGTCGCGAGCTGCTACTCGGCGCTAGGCCTGATCAGCTTCTTGACCATCGGCTCCGACGAACTGCGGGCCTGGCCCATTACGAAAGGCACCGTAGCGCTCGACGCAGCGGGAAAAGTCCACAGCGACATCAAACGCGGTTTCATCAGGGCTGAGACCTTCGGCTTTGAAGATTTGAAAGAGCATGGCGACGAAAAAGCTCTCAAAGCTGCCGGCAGGATTCGGCTCGAAGGCAAAGAGTACCTAGTTCAAGACGGCGACATCATCAATTTTAGGTTTAATGTTTAGGCAAGCATTATTCAGAGGTGATATTCGTGAAGCGGTTCTCCAGGCTATTCGTTGTGGGGTTGATAGCACTGCCGGCGGCGGCTCTCGTCGTGTTCGGCCTGTTTTCCAAAAAAGAAACCGACAGCCCCGCAACCTGGACCTACGAAACAGTCAACACTTTCGATCATGACCCGGCGGCTTTCACACAGGGCCTGGTTTTCGAGGACGGAGCCCTCTACGAAGGAACGGGCCTCAATGGGCGCTCGGAACTGCGCAAGGTCGAATTGAAGACGGGCAAAGTCCTGCAAAGCCACAAACTGCCGGACAGATTCTTCGGCGAAGGCATCACAATCTTCGAGGACCGCATCATCCAGTTGACATACCTATCTAGAGTAGGATTCGTCTACGACAAGAATACGTTCGAGCAACTGGAGGAATTCAAGTACCCCACCGAGGGTTGGGGCCTTACTCACGACGGCAAACATCTGATCATGAGTGACGGCACGCCCATGGTCTATTTCCTGGATCCTCGAACTTTTGCACGAGTGCGAAAGATCATGGTGCACGACCAGGACGAAGCCGTGTGGTGGGTAAATGAACTGGAGTACATTGACGGTGAGATTTACGCCAACGTCTGGCCCGGCGACCGCATCGCAAGGATCGATCCAGAGACGGGCCAGATAATCGGCTGGATAGACTGCCAGGGCCTGTTGACTGCCCAGGACAAACACGCCGAGATAGACGTCTTCAACGGCATCGCACACGACCCCGCAACCGGCCGGCTATTCGTAACCGGCAAATGCTGGCCTAAACTCTTCGAGATAGAGCTGGTTCCCGCCAGGTGACAACAATGACAAGTTGTTTCCGAATCCGACCTCTTAAAGAAATGCAGGCTTTTCTACTACCCGGCGCGTTCATGACCCGTGAAGGTGTCAATGCACATCATGAAGCCTAAACCACACAGTCGGATAATTTGTAGTAAAGGCCGCGGCTTTCTGCTATAAGATGGCCTTTCGTTGGTTTATGCGATGAAATAGTCTCTTTTCAAACTGAAAGTCTCAGGAGGAATTATATGAAAGCGGTTGTGCTGACGAGTTTGAGGCAAATGGAATTCATGGATTTGCCTGATCCGCAGATTGAGAAAGACACCGACGTTCTGCTGAAGATCGAGAGAATCGGTGTATGCGGTTCGGACGTGCACTACTACGAGACCGGCAGGATCGGCTCGCAGGTTGTCGAATACCCTTACGTAACGGGTCACGAGTGCGGTGCTACGGTCATGGCTGTGGGCGATTCGGTGACGCGCGTGAAAGTGGGGGATGCCGTAGCTGTTGACCCCGCGGTATCCTGTTACGAATGCGCCCAGTGCAAGATGGGCCGAGAGAATACCTGCTATAACTTGCGTTTCCTCGGCACACCCGGCCAGGGCGGGGGCTGTCTATGCGAATACCTTGTCATGCCGGAGGACTCCTGCTATCCGATTCATGGAGCCATTACATTTGAACAGGCCGTCATGTGCGAACCCCTCGCTATTGCCGCATATTCGGTCCAACGCGCAAAATTGCTCGAAAAAGCGAACATCGCAATCCTTGGTTCGGGGCCCATCGGTTTGTGTACGTTCGTGAGTGCAAAAGCTGAAAATGTGAACACTTGTTACATGACGGACAAAATCAATGCACGTATTGAGGCAGCGAAGGGAGCCGGTGCAACCTGGGTCGGAAATCCCGACACTCAAGATATTGTCGAAGGTATTCTCAAGCAGCAGCCTAAAGGAGTTGATGCCGTCTTCGAATGTGCGGGCGAGCAAGAGGCCATCGACCAGTGTGTGGATCTGCTCAGGCCCGGCGGCACACTGATCCTTACCGGTATTCCGCGTCTCGACAGAATATCTCTTGCCATCGATCTGTTACGCAGAAAAGAGATCAGCCTCATCAACATAAGAAGGCAAAATCAGTGTACGCAGAATGCGATAGATATGGTCGCGTCCGGCAAAGTCGATGTTGACTTCATGATTACGCACCATTTCCCACTTGAACGGACAAAGGATGCCTTCGAACTCGTGGCCGGCTACCGCGACGGTGTTATCAAAGCCATGATAAATGTCTCAGATAGCTCAACTACTACCAACTGACGGTGATAGCTTGTAGCGTGAGCTTCAAGCACACTAAAGCCAAGAAAATCCTAAGCACGAAATCACAGATTCTAATTAGAGTTTATAATATTGACGTCTTCGCCTGAAAGTGAAGGATTTCCTCCCATTCCCAGAATGGGACAATAAGTATGAGACTACTATCCTGGAGACTAAGAACAAATGAGTTGGCTTAACCTGGAAGGAAGAACCGCAATCGTTACCGGCGGCGCCTGTGGAATCGGTAGGGCCTGCTGCGAAGGATTGGCCGACGTTGGGGCAAAGGTTGTCGTCGCCGACGTGGACGGACCTGGCGCTGAGAAGGCCGCCGCGAGCTTGAAGAAACGGTTCGGCGGCGATCATATCTCGACGACAACCGATGTGACGAACAAGGATAGCATCGATGCGATGGTTAATGCTGCCCTCGACGCTTTCGGAAAGATTGACATATTGGTCAACAATGCCGGGATTCTCATTCCACGTTTGCTCGTTGATCCGGCAGGCAAGGAGGAATTGACCGAGCAGATTTGGGACAAGACGATATCCGTCAATCAGAAGGGATACTTTCTGTGTGCCCAGGCGGTCGCTCGGGCCATGATCGAATCTGGTGAGGGCGGTGTTATTATCAACATGACCTCTGAGTCCGGCCTTGAAGGCTCCGAAGGCCAAAGCGTCTATGCCGCGACAAAAGCGGCGGTCTATTCTCTGACGCGATCCTGGGCAAAGGAGCTGGGCAAGCACAACATCAGGATCGTCGGCATCGCTCCGGGGATCGTTGAAGCAACCGCGCTGCGCTCCGACGAATACGAACGCGCGCTTGCCTACACGCGAGGAATTCCCGTCGAGACGCTGCGAAGTAAGTATGAGCAGACCTCTATACCGCTGCAAAGAAGCGGAAAGCTCAGCGAAGTCGCGGGGACCGTATGCTTTTTGGCCTCCGACCGGGCAGGCTACATACACGGCACCGTAGTAAACGTCTCGGGCGGCAAGAGCAGAGCTTGACTTAGAAAAACGGCTGTTTCCGGGTTGGGTATTGTAATTGGGGCAAGAATCGGCTATACTTTGGGATTTGTGCAATTGTTGAGATTTCAAATATGTTGGACGTAACGTGATATGACTCTAACGCAAGTATTGCAGACAAACTGCGTCAAGGTCCCGGTCGAGGGCCGGGATAAGGAAGCTGTGATAACCGAACTTATCGACCTGCTGGACACCAGCGGGGCATTAATGGACAGAGATGTCGCATTGGACGCGGTCTTGACCCGCGAACGAATCCAAAGCACGGGAACCGGAGCCGGGATCGCGATCCCTCACGGCAAATGCAACGCCGTTAAGGAAGTTGTGATGGCAATCGGGATCGCCCGCGAGCCGATCGAGTTTGAGAGCGTCGACGGGCAACCTGTGAAGATCTTGTTTCTGCTGGTCTCGCCGGCCGACCAGACCGGGCCGCATATTCAGGCCCTGGCCGCGATTAGCAAACTGATGGTCAACGAGCAGTTCAGGCACAAGCTTGAGCAGGCCGATTGCGCGGACGATGTTTACAGACTCCTGAGCAATCCAGAAAGCGAATAAGGCCCCGCGCGGGGCGGGTCAGTCCGTCTTTTCCCAATGGATCAGACCCATTTCATAGGGATCGACCAGGTCTGTGTGTTTGGGCAGCACTCTGACGGACACGCCGTGTTTGCCGGTCTGTATGCAGGGCATCGAGCCTACAAACCAGTGTTCGCCCTCCTGGTCGCCCGCGTGTTCGTAATCCATCCTGACGGCCAAGCCGTTCTTGATCTTCTGCCAGGTATCGACGGGGCCGTGATAGAATTCCACTGAGACATCTTCCTGACTGATCCTGCCGAGCCGGACCAGGGCCCTGATGGACAACTGCGAACCGACCTTCAACTGGGGTTCTTTGTGGTCCAGACGCTCGGACCTGTCGCCGCCGTTGCGGACTTCGATTATGACGTCCTTGACGGTCACCTCGGGCCAGGCGTCGCGGACGTCGGATTTCCAGCTCGAGAATGCCTTGGCTCTGGTACAGGCCTCGGCGGTAAGATAACGCCATTTGGCGGCCGAGGGATTGTAGAACCGTCGCGTGTATTCAGCGACCATCCGGTGCGTGTTGAATCGCGGCGCGATCCATTTGATGGAATTCTTGACCCTGCGTATCCAGGCCCGCGGCAGGTTGTCAGCCGTGCGGTTGTAGAACAGAGGGATGACTTCACGTTCCAACATGTTGTATATGGCCTGGGCCTCGACGCCGTCCTGGTAGTCGCAGTCGTCATAGCTCTCGTTGGCGCCGATTACCCAGCCGCCTTTCGGAGTGTAGCCTTCACACCACCAACCATCGGAGGTGCTCATGTTGAGCACACCGTTGACCGCGGCTTTCATACCGCTGGTGCCGCTGGCTTCCATCGGCCTGCGTGGGTTGTTGAGCCAGACGTCGACGCCGCGGACCAGGACTCGGGCAATGTCGATATCGTAATCCTCAAGGAACACGATGTGGCGTCGGACTTCCTCCTGGTTGGCAAAGTGTATGATCTGGCGGATGATGTCTTTGCCCTCGGTGTCCTTCGGATGAGCCTTACCCGCGAAAATAATCTGTACGGGCTTTTTCTTATTGGCGAGCAGCTTCATGACCCGGTGCGTGTCCCTGAGCAGCAGATTGCCTCTCTTGTAGCCGGCGAATCTTCGGGCAAAACCGAGTGTCAGCGCCTCGGGGTCCAGGACCTCTTCGGCGTGGTTGAGTTCGGTGTGGTAAGTGCCTCTGCGCTGCATCTGGGCCGTGAGCCGATTGCGCGCAAAGACGATCAACTGCTCTTTGCATCGCTGATGTATGCGCCAGAATTCCTCATCGGGAATCTCGTCGACCGCATCCCAGACCGACCTCTCCGTGGTGCCGTCAGCATAAGTCGGGCCAAGATACCGTTTGTACAGGCAGTCTAGCTCATCCGAGACCCAGTTCTTGAGGTGGATGCCATTTGTGACCGATGTTATGGGCACTTCCTCAATCGGCACTCCCGGCCAAAGGCTGCCCCATATCCCACGGGAAACCTCCCCGTGCAATTTGGAAACGCCGTTGGAGAAGCTGCTGAGCTTCAAAGCCAGGACCGGCATCTTGAACGACTCGTTATCGTCGTCGGGCAATATCCTGCCCAACGCCAGGAATCGCTTCCTGTTTATGCCGAGCTTCGGGAAATAGCTGCCGAAGTATTTGTCCATAAGCTCTACGCGAAATTCGTCAAGCCCTGCTTTTACGGACGTATGTATAGTGAAGACATTGCCGGCACTTGTGGCTTCGACCGCCTCGTCGAAGGTCATGTTCTGTGCGTTGCGCAGTCCTCTGATTCGCTCCAACGCCATGAAGCCGGCGTGGCCTTCATTCATGTGGCAGACCTTCGGTGTGATGCCCATTGCCTCGAGAGCCTTAAGGCCGCCGATGCCCAACATGATCTCCTGGCGGATTCGCAACTCACGATCGCCGCCGTAGAGACTGCTGGTAATCATGCGGTCTATGGGTGAGTTCTCTTGCACGTTCGTATCGAGCAGAAACAGTTTTACCCTGCCGATATAGATGCACCATATCCGGGCGATCACGCACCTGCCCGGATACTCCACGCTGATAGTGAGCGGACGACCGCTTTGTTTGCAAACCAGTTCTATCGGCATGTTGTGAACATCGTTCTCGACATATATTTCCTGCTGCCAGCCGTCAACATTCAGGTACTGCCGGAAATAGCCCTTCTGATAGAGCAGGCCGACCCCGACCAACGGAATGCCGAGATCGGAAGCGCTCTTGAGATGGTCGCCGGCCAGGATGCCCAGGCCGCCGGAATAGATGGGCAGGCATTCGTGGACGCCGAATTCGGCACTAAAGTACGCGATAGCCGGTTCGGTGCTTTTCGAGCAGACCTTTTCATACCAGGTCGGCTTTTCCATATACTCTTTGAGTTTTTCGCTGGCACTCTGCAACTGGCCCAGGAAACCTTGATTCTTGGCCAGTTCGTCCAGTTTTGCCTGTGGGATGCTGCCAAGAAGTCTGACTGGATTATGGCCGCACGTGGACCATAAATTGCTGTCGATGCGTCTAAACAACTCCAAGAACTCAGAGTTCCATGACCAGAACATATTCCTCGCGATAGAATCGAGGTCCTTTAGTTGATCAGGCAGCGCTGGTAGAACTGTGAAACTTCGCACAGTCGGCATATCCGGGC
>Ga0255052_10003446_pt1 | contig 10986 bp, 8 predicted proteins | sample JV7_2_21_MG_FD_188632 | JGI IMG/M metagenome (GOLD analysis project Ga0255052, IMG submission 188632) | Seawater microbial communities from Jervis Inlet, British Columbia, Canada - JV7_2_21 | ecosystem: Environmental > Aquatic > Marine > Inlet | place: Canada: British Columbia | collected...
TAAAGAAATTTCCATTGCAATAAAAGAGCGATTCCCGAATATTTTCATGATTTTAGGTGGTCAGTTGGCAAACGCCGCAAAACCCGTATTGGAAAATACACCCATTGATCTTGTGGTAGTAGGTGAAGGTGAAAAAACTGCGGTTGATCTATTGAATGCTTTAAAAAAAGGCACAGAATTTGATCAAATAAAAGGGGTTGCGTTTCGAAAAAATGGAGAAATAATTTATACCCCTCCAAGAGAGCAATTTAAAAATTTAGATGACATACCCTATCCAGAATTAGGATTAATTGATATTGACAAATATTTATTGGATCCCTTTGAACGGTGGGCTCCGTTTCTTAACAATATCGATAAACTGGACCAGCGCTTTAGAGATCCTCATCGTCGAGGACAAAAATCATTCACTATCTTAACAGGTCGCGGCTGTCCAGGAAGATGTACGTTTTGTTGTCGACATATGAAGGGAATTAGAAAGCATTCTCCCGAGTACGTTTTGGATCTTGTTGAGCACTTAAAGGAGAGATATAATGTTGGTTATTTCACATTCGGCGACGAGTCATTCATTTCGAGCAAAAAATGGGCCTTTGACTTCATTGAGAAGCTAAAAAAACGCAACTTGGATGTCCTTTTTTATGTCCTTGGAGCTAGAGTGGATACGGTTGATAAAGAGTTATTGAGGGCTCTTAAAGAGGTTGGTTGTTTTATGATTGAATATGGTTTCGAGAGCGGCTCGCAGCAAATGTTGGACATGATGGAAAAAAGAAATTCCGTGGCTGAGAATTATAGAGCATATATGTGGACCCGGGAAGCAGGGTTGCATACAGTTCCTTCCAATGTTATAAATATGCCTGGTGAGACCTCTAAAACGATTTTGGAAACTATAAACTTTTTAAAAAGCCTTAAAATGGAAGACCCCCAACTCTTTGTAAATTATGCGCAGGCCCATCCTGGAACACCCCTTTACGATTACGCATTGCTAACTGGAATGATTAAAAATGAAGATCGATATTTAATCGGGTTGACCGATTTAAACGCCGGCGATTATGGTGAAAATTTTAAGAATGGTGTCCTCTTAAATTTTTCCAATCAACCCCTGTCAGAAGTTAGTTTATGGAGGCAGCGAATCATAGAAGAGGTGCAGCTTGATTATGTAAAAAGACAGGAGGGATTTTATTTGATTAAGTTTATTAGATTTTACCTTGGACCTAAAATTAAGAGTCTATTCAAAAAAATATCTAAAGACGGGCTTTTAAAAACCTTTAAAACTCATTATTATTATCCGTGGGTGGTATTAAAATCTTTATTAGTTAAAGGAAGAGTTAAATCTTCTTCTGACATGGAAAAAATTGATCAATTTAACATTCTTGATGAAGATTTAATAAAAAAGATCAAAAAAGGACATTATTCTTCTAGAAAAACAAAAATGCATCCATTAAATCATTACATAGAAATTTATACTGATGAATATAATGGCCATTCTTTGCTTCGATATCCTTCTCTGCGTCAGGTTTTCCAAAAGGTAGCTGCTTCCTCTAAAAGGTCAAAATAAATCTTGCGTAAGTATTTTAAGTTTGAATTTTACATTAAAAGATGAATGAGAAAAAAGATTATTGCCATGATCCCAGCTAGAATAGGTAGCACCAGACTTCCTAGAAAAAATTTAGCTCTACTTGATGGAAAACCACTTATTTATTATGCTATTTCTGCCGCGAAAGAATCAGGGGTTTTTGATAGGATTCTATTAAATTCTGACAGCCATATTTTTAAGGATGTAGCCGAGCGGTACGGTGTTGAATTCTATCATCGCCCAGAGGATCTTGGAAGCTCTAAGGCAAAATCGGACAGTGTGGTTTATGATTTTATGAAGAAACACGCCGGAGATATTCTTGTATGGGTTAATCCTACTTCACCTCTGCAGCCCTCTAGTGAGATATCGGATGTAATAGATTATTTCATTGAAAATAATTTGGATAGTCTGATAACAGTAAAAAATGAAAATGTTCACTGTCTTTTAGATGGCCAACCTATAAATTTTGATTCCGGTGAATTATTTGCTCAAACACAGGATTTAAAACCTGTCCAACCTTTTGTTTACTCACTTATGATGTGGAGATACGCACCATTTATGAAGGCCTTTGAAGAAAAAGGCTATGCCCTACTAAATGGGAAGATTGGATTTTACAGTGTAAGTAATCTTGCCTCAGTTATCATTAAGACGGCAGAGGATTTAAAGTTTGCAGAATATGTTCTTACTGGACGGAATAATATAGGAGATTATGAGATAAAATATGACCCGATCATTAAGGGTGAGAAGTAGCAGAGCAAATGTTTATGATAAAAAAACAGATGATAAATATAAGGTGGGAAAAGGTCAAATGCCATCTTTGCGGCTCTGACAAATCTTATGCGCCATTAACCATCCAGGGAAAACCGTTGACAGACGGCCAGTTTGGTTATGGAATTCATCCGGTTATCTGTGAATGCGGACTTGTTCTGTTAAATCCACGATGGAGCAAAAAAGACTACGATATTTTTTATGAGAACTATTATGATGAACTTTATCGGCTTGAGAGCAAGCCAGATATTGGGATAGCTGGCGTTATTGCTAACATGGCTCTTATCTGGGACAGAGTTAAATGTTTGATTAATGGCGACATTATAAATGTTCTTGATGTGGGCTGTGGTTCTGGATATGGTCTTAAGTACCTGAAAGAACAAATGCCCAAGATAAACATCTATGGGATTGAATCCTCAGCTGATTGTTGTAAAACACTTGAAAGTGAAGTAATCGGTGGTAAACTTATCACTTCTGATTTTGAAGATGGTTGGGCGAAAGAACATGCAGGTAAAATGGACTTAATCATATTAAGACATAGTATAGAGCATATGCTTAATCCAGTTATGACACTTAAAAAGATTAGAAGCGCCCTTTCACCAGAGGGATTAATCTATATTGCCACACCAGATATGATGCATCCTAGACTTTTATTAAGAGATTATGAAAACTGGTGGGAATATTGGTTTAGAGCCGTACATCCATATTATTACTGCAAGGACACACTTTTAAAAACGTGTAGCATCTCAGGTATTTATCCGGTGAGTTTTGGAGAGGAAAATGAAGAAGTGTGGTGCTTAGCATCTAAGAATATAAATAATAACGCAGTTAGATGGAAAAACAATAATAACAGCTATAATAGGCAGGTTGAAGTATTAAATAGATATTTACCATAAAAATGTGGATGTCGAAATGACTCTAAATGTATTAGTAATTGGCGCAGGGATGTATGTGTGTGGAAGGAGGACAAATACCTTTGGCACTGTTCTACCTGCATTACACCAAGCGAAAAAAGATGGAATTGTTGACACCGTAGGGGTTTGTGCTACATCAAAGGCGAGTTTAATCGATCTTTTTAATAAAAATAGTGAACTTTCAAAACTCTTTAACCATAATAGTTTTATTAATTGTTACCCTAAAAAAAAGGAAGTTGATCATGCGTCATTTCTCGAGGCTATTGAAGAAGGCGAATATGATTGCGGGATAGTGGTAGTTCCAGATCATCTCCACCATGAAATAGGTAAGGCCCTTATTCAGAACGGACTCCACATATTGATGGTGAAACCTTTGACTCCAGAGGTTAGGTCTGCCCAAGATCTTATCATGGCCGCTGAATCAAAAGGGGTTTATGGAGCGGTCGAATTTCACAAGCGATATGACAAGATAAATTTGAAGATTAGAGAATGTATACACAATAAAGAGATTGGAGATGTATTATATTGTTGGGTGGAGTACAGCCAGCGCATATCCATCCCATTAGATTATTTTAAAGGCTGGGCAGCTGAAACAAACATTTTCCAATATCTAGGCGTTCACTATGTGGATATAATCTATTTTCTCACAGGGTTCCAACCAACAAGAGTACTGGCTGTAGGACAGAAAAACAGGTTGATAAAAGAAGGAATAGATACTTATGATTCTATTCAAGCCATTATAGAGTGGAAGAATAAAGATGCGAGCAAAAGCTTCACATCAACCATACTCACAAATTGGATAGATCCCAGATGTACGAGTTCTATGTCAGACCAAAAAATAACGATAATCGGAACTGAGGGCAGGATAGAAAGTGACCAAAAAAATCGCGGTTTACGGTTGATTTCAGATTCGAATGGTATTGAAGACATCAATCCCTACTTCTCAAATTTATTTTATGATACAGACGGTTCTTCAATGAAATTCTCAGGATATGGTAACGACAGCATTAATCAATTCCTAAAAGACTGTTTATCACTAAAAGAAGAAACTAAAACCCTAAAAGATCTAAAAGGTCTGCGACCCACATTTACGGAATCACTTTTGTCTACGGCGGTAATCGAAGCCGTCAATAACAGCCTTAAGCATGGAAGTGAATGGACACCAGTTAAATAGCGTTCATAGGTGAGAATGTTGAAAATAGAAAAATGTTTGATAGAATATGGAGTTTTAAGGAAATTTGTAAAAAATGCTTTAGAGGGAAAGGATGTCCGTACGGATGTGGCAGAACATGTCACTGAATCATTGGTACAAACTTCTCTTCGAGGAGTGGATTCCCACGGAGTCCGGTTGCTCCCACATTATCTTAGAGCAATTGATTCGGGCAGGATAAATCCCCAACCATCTTATAGTTTTTCAAAAACAACAAGTTCAACAGGGAAGTTGGATGCAGACCATACCTTTGGTCATGCTGCAGGAGGTGACGGAATGCTAAAAGCGTGTTCACTGGCCAAAGAAAATGGTGTAGGGTGTGTTTCAGTATATAATTCAACTCATTTTGGGGCTGCGGCGTATTTTTCTCTTCTCGCTGCTAAACAAGATCTCATCGGGATAAGTTTTACTCATGCAGACTCTCTTATGAAAAGTTACCAAGGAAAAAGGGCTTTTTTCGGAACTAATCCCATTTGCTTTGCTGCACCTTGCGAGGGAGAAGACCCCTTTTGTTTGGACATTGCCACAACACGTGTAAATTGGAATAAGATCCTTCAATACCGCGAAAATTCCCGTGAACTGCCGAGTGGCTGGGCCTTTGATTCAGATGGAATAGAAACCTTAGACCCAAATAAAGCATCATTTCTGGCCTCTATCGGCGAGTATAAGGGGTTCGGACTCGCTATGATGATTGAAGTTTTATGTAGCTTGTTAACTGGGATGCCATTTGGCCGTGATTTAACAAAGATGTATGCGGACCCTATTGAAAAGAAAAGAATGCTTGGTCATTTTTTCATGGCAATAAAGATAGATGCGTTCGAAGAACTTGATGTTTTCAAAACACGGATGAAAGACTTAATGAACCAAGTCCGAGACGAACCATCATTAAATCATTCCATGAAAGTGCTTGTCCCCGGCGACCCTGAGAAAGAAAGCTTTAAACTACGGATGGAGAAAGGAATCCCTCTTGATGAAGTTACATCGAACTCTTTTAAACAAATTGCGACTGAGTTAGGAATTGAATTCAAGGTAAGATGATGAACCTCAGCCCAAAAGTCTCAATAATAATTCGAACGAATAATGAAGAAAGGTGGATAGGATCCTGTTTAAAGGCGGTTTTCGATCAGGACTTTACGGATTTTGAGGTAATCATTGTCGATAATGAGAGTAGCGATAAAACAGTTGAAAAAGCCAACTCATTTGATGTGAAAATTACCCATATAAAGGACTTTCTGCCAGGGAAAGCTCTCAACCAAGGGATCAATGAATCTCGAGGAAAGTATTTAGCGCTTCTCTCAGGCCACTGCATCCCAAAAAACAAAAAATGGTTGTCAAATCTCATCCGTAATTTCAAGAATCAGGATATAGCGGGAGTTTATGGGCGACAGGAACCAATGGCACAAAGCAGCGCATACGATAAAAGAGATTTGTTAATAACCTTTGGACTTGATAAAAAGGTTCAGACTAAAGACAGCTTCTTTCATAACGCTAACAGCATTATCCGAAGAGATATTTGGGAGAATGTTCCTTTTGATGAACATGCCACCAACATCGAAGATCGTATTTGGGCAAGTCGCATCTTAAAAGAAAAATACAAGATTGTATATGAACCAGAAGCTAGTGTTTATCATTTTCATGGAATCCACCAAGACCGAGATGAAGAACGCTGCTTCAATGTAGTCCGAATATTAGAGGATTTAGATTTAAAAGGTGATAAAGCGACTCTCGACGCAAATAAATTGGATATAACTGCTTTAATCCCAATAAAAGGAGATCTACAATATCTCAATGACACACCATTAATCAAGTTCACCATCCAAAGAGCTACACAATCAAAATACATTAATAGAATCATCGTTTTAACCGATAATAAAGAAATAGCAACATTTTCAAAGGAGATGGGAGCCCAAGCCCCATTCATACGAGAGAAAGAATATTCTGAAGAATATGTTGATTTAGAAACAGTCCTGAATTACTCTCTTAACACGTTAGAGGACATGGGTATAATCCCAGATTTGATAGCACTACTTGAAGGTACTTTCCCATTTAGACCCCCCAAGTTAATCGATAACTTGATTGAACAGTTGCTTATTCAGGGCCTCGATACTATCATCCCAGGAATTCCCGAATTTGGTTCTCACTGGAAACGGGAAAATGGAAGTTTAGAAAGAGTGGATGAAGGTGATATCCCTCGAGTTCTAAAAAATCCAATATACCGTGGATTAAGAGGCTTGGGTTGCATAACATACCCTCAATTATTAAGAGAAAAACAGATTTATGGGGAAAAGGTAGGGATACTTGAACTATCCGACTCTCGTTGCGGGATAGAAGTTCGAGATGATAATGGTCTTGAAATTGCAAGTAAACTTATCAACGATTTTTGGGAAATCCCCATAGATTCAGGTAAAGATTAAGTAGTTATAATCTTTCTATATATGGTGATGGATTCTTTAGAAAATGCAATTAACGATGCTCAGAAGATTAAGTCTATGCGTAAGGCCTTTGAAACAGTTAAAAAGCGGCAGAAACGGTTGGCGCTCCAGAATTTTGAAGAGCGGCGCACTAAACTTCGTGAGATGAAAGAGTTCTCTAGTGGTAATAACTCATTGATTGACGAGACAGCAGAAAATCTTAATAAAAATGGTTTTTCGGTGAAATTAGCATCGTCGAAGAAGGAAGCCATTAAGTTAATTCTTGAAGAAGTTAAAGGAGAGACTCTTGTTGTTAAGTCTAAATCTAAAACTCTGAACAGTCTGGGGTTAATTGAAAAGCTAGCGGAACATAATATTAAAACCATAGAAACTGACATTGGAGATCGAATCCTTCAACTTTCTGGAGAAACATCTTTTCATCCAACTGGTCCTGCATGTCATCTTACAAGACATGATGTTGCCACGGTTTTGAGCAAGCATTTGGGTGTACCAATAAATTCCGATCCTTCCGAACTTATTAATATTCTTAAGGGAGAAATTGTTGAAAATCTAATGAATGCCAAAATAGGTATAACTGGAGCAAATGCTATTACGGCAGAAGAAGGGTCAGTGGTTCTGGTCCATAACGAAGGCAACATTATTGAAGTTATGACTCGCCCAAAAAAGCATATTATTGTAGCCGGAACCGATAAAATTGTTCCCAATCTTGAAGACGCCTTGAATCTGATTAAACTTCAGATATATTGTGCAACTGGTTCGAAACTTACTTCACACATAAATATTCTTGGCGGACCTACAAAAACTGCAGATATTGAAAAGAAGCTTTTTACAGGGATTCATGGCCCTAGAGAGATCTCACTCATTCTAATAGAAGATAATTCAGAAATTCCAGAGGAATATCGGGAATTATTATTCTGTATAGGTTGCGGAGCATGCCTCCTTGATTGTCCGGTTTACAGTGTTTTCGGAAACAAATTTGGGGATAAAAATGAAGGGCATGGAGGAAGAGGGGTCTTGCTTTCAGCACTCCTTGAAAAAAATAGAATTTCAGCGAATCATAAGGTCTTTAATTGCCTTGAATGTGGCAAATGTAGTGAAACTTGCCCTGCTAAAATAGATACACGGGGACTGATAGCTAAGATAAAAAAAGATAATCCCCCAATTCCAGGACCATACTACTTAAACAAGGTTTACACATTTGGTTCCTCACACAGCAGATATTTACGAAGAGTTGTAGTATTAAAATACTTGGATATTCTTAATGGAATAATGACAGCACTTAATAAATGCAGATTTACACGAACTTTGAATCGCAAATCTTGTGACTGAGGCAGATAATATGGGAGAAAACGTTGTATTATTTGAATTTGCCGATGAAGTAAAAGTGTTTATAAATTACTGCAAAGAGCGAGAAACATCTATTGAAGAGTTTCGCCTGATTGCACTACAGCCTGAAGTTCAAGTGTACTTAACAAAATTAAATATATCTTATGAAAACACATTAAAATATTTTCCAAATGAATCCCATGAAAAGGCTCTTCTCATATCTGAGAGCTGGTATAAGTTTGTTGAAAATAATATTGAAATAATTGATGTAAATGGAGTAGAGGAAGCTTATAATAATATTTATTTATTTTATCTGCGGTTCTTGATTAATTATTTTTTGTTGAATTTAGAGGTATTAAAGAATCTATGCGAGAACTTGGATATTGACACTCTATACTCGTTTTCTTCTGAAAAGGAGAGGGGGTCAAATGATAATCCTCTAATAGGAGATTCTGAACGATATCTTACAAGTATTGTTGAGAAATTTGCCAGGTCAAATCAGATCAAGCATATTAAGCTGCCTAATACGGTTATGGAAGTTGAATCCAAAAAATCAAACGTTCTAGTGCTGTTTGAAAAAAAGATTGAAAATTTTATTTCGCGGGTTTATAAGCGTTTTTTTCTTTCTTTCAAACCAGACTCAAAAATCATCCTTTTATTGAGCACAGGTTATAATATGGAAAGTTTATTCTCTCGATTGGAAGAAAGTATCCCAGATGTAAGGGGGATTTCTATATCAAGAGAGCGCCCTGGACGTGCATTTATAAAATATTTTTTCTTTAGATTTCAGAAATTTATGGGCAGCTCAAAAGGCTGCAATATAACTCCGATTTCATTAAATCAATTTAGAGATGGAGATATCGATTTAGGTGTTTTTGAAAAAAATATGCTGCCTTCTTTTGAAGCTATGGAAAAAGAGAATTTAATATTTGAAAAGGTGATTTTCTATGAAGTATTTGAAGGGAAAATTAAAAAAGACTTGATAGATTATGCTAAGAGTTTTATACGTGATAATAATGCATTACTAAATATTTTTAATCATTTTAATATTAAGTTTTGCCTTTCTCCTGTGGCACGGGAGACACCTCTTCAAACAGCTGAATTAGCCCTTAAAAAAGGAGTCAGCTCAGGGATAATTTCACATGGAACATTAAAAGTTCATGAAAATGAATTCGAAGCGATTTAATACTCGCATATAGGCGAATCCCTCCTTCTTAATAAGAAATTCAAATATGCGTTTCTCCAAAACCCTAGTGAAGAAAAGTTTTGCAACTTTTTTAATCGAGAGAATACAATTAAAACAGGGCCACTTATCTTTTCTAAAGTGGATAGGCAAAAGCGAGATCAATTTAAACGCTCAATTCTTGGAGACCTCCCTCCAGAGACAAAAATCCTTATCTATCCTGAAAATACGAAACCGCGCGCTTCTCCAAGATTTCATGTTTTTGAAACCTTTGATGAGTTCTTATCATCCGCTGCGGATTTGATTGAAGCAGTCAACAAAATTGAAGACACACATTTAGTAATTAGGATGCATCCAGGCAGAGATTTGACGCCTGAAGAGTTAATTTCATTGCTTCCTGAGTCTGAAAAATTGACTGTTACAACTTCTAAGCGACCTTTTTATGAGTTGCTTTCCATCGCCGATATGGTGGTTGGATTTTCTTCGACGGTGATTGAAGACGCCCTTCAAAATCATATTCCCGTCTTACTTCTTGATAAACGCGGCAGATATCAACACTATAAATCAGAAACCATGGAAGAGGGGAAAATCACTAGCTTAAGCCCAATATACTATATCAAGGACACTTCAACTTTAAAAGACAGTGTAAAATGGATTGTTGAAAACCATTTAACACCAGGCGCAGGAGAAGAACTCTTTAAAGACTTTGTATATCAAGAGGATTACTTTGAAAACCTTGTAAAGTTCATTAAATCGAAAATAGAATAAGAACCCAATGAAACGAATATCTTTATAATGTCTTCACGAAATAGTGGATTCGCATGATCGCAGATGGAACTAAATTTTCAATTTTAGACTGCACAATACGTGATGGTGGTTATTTAAATAATTGGAATTTTGATATTGGCCTTGTACGTGAAGTTTACAAATCCCTTTCAAAAGCTGGAGTTGACATTGTTGAAATTGGTTTCAGAAGTTCCGAGAAATACTTCAACACATACGAATATGGAGTTTGGAAGTTTACACCTGAAGAAATCGTAAATGAAGTTACAAAAAATATCGGAGGAGCATCAGTTTCACTTATGATTGACTTTGGAAAAGTTGATTCCAAAGATATACCAGACAGCTCCACCAGTAAAGTTGATATTTATCGTGTTGCATGCAATAAAAATTCTATTTCATCTGCAGTTGAGTTATGTAATTTGATTAGTCAGCAAGGTTATACCACCTCTATCCAATTGATGGGCATCGTCAATTACTCAAAAGATGAATTGAGAAACGCCGTTAATTTACTAAAAAAATCAGAGCTTGACTATGTTTATTTCGCTGACAGCTATGGCTCGCTTTTCCCAACAGACATAAAAGAGATTATTCAGAATCTTTCACCATCTGGGAAAAAAATTGGATTCCACGCGCATAATAATCTTCAACTAGCCTTCGCAAACACCCTTGAAGCTATAAACAACGGGGTCGATATTGTTGACGGAACCGTGTTTGGAATGGGAAGAGGGGCTGGCAATCTCCCTCTTGAGGTGTTAATTTCCTATATTGAAAAGAATATTAACCATAAAAAATACAATGTT
>Ga0255052_10003447_pt1 | contig 10985 bp, 9 predicted proteins | sample JV7_2_21_MG_FD_188632 | JGI IMG/M metagenome (GOLD analysis project Ga0255052, IMG submission 188632) | Seawater microbial communities from Jervis Inlet, British Columbia, Canada - JV7_2_21 | ecosystem: Environmental > Aquatic > Marine > Inlet | place: Canada: British Columbia | collected...
GTTACCGGTGTCTGGTGAAACAACCTGATCACCGCTTATCAAATTGGCGACAACGGTGATTATTTCGATGAGCGATATATCGAATGCCGCGCGAAAAGCGTAGTGGTGGCTTCCGGTTGCATCGAGCGACCGTTGGTCTGCAATAACAACGAGCGACCCGGCGTCATGCAGGTCAATACGGCGTGGCGGCTTGCGCGGACCCATGCCATTGCGCCCGGCAAACGTATCGTATTTAGCATCGGCGACGACCTGGGACTTGAGGCAGCGCTCGATCTCGCGGAACTCGGCCTGAACGTGCTCGCAGTGGCTGATGCTCGGAGCAATAACCAGAACGCAGACTTACTGACCAGGCTGCAGAGCGCAGGTATCGAATATCTATCGGGGTGGGCGGCAAGCAGCGTAACGGGCAGCAAGCAAGTTCGAGGTGTCGATCTTTCTGACCTGATTGGCAGCCAGACTCGCTCATTCAAGTGTGATCTTCTGGTCGCCAGCGCCGGGCAGCAGGCTGTCATAGGTCCGCTCTCGACGGCAGGCGCCCAGTTCCAATATTGCACTGAGACGGGGCTGTTTGAAGCAACCGAGATGCCACCGAATTTGTTTTCCGCAGGCCGCATGACAGGACTCACACACCCGGGAAGCATCGATACTTCCGGCACCATTGCAGGGCTTGAAGCGGCGGCGGCTTGCGATCGGGATGTATCGACGAGCCTCGAGGCGGCCAGGAAAGCGGCTGCAAAGCTGCCGGGCAAGACTAAAGGCTGCGACCTGGTATGCGGCCCGGGAATTGGCGCGGGACGCAAAGCCTTTATTTGTTTTGATGAAGACGGCACGTTCAAGACTGCGGTGCAGTCTGCAAGCCAGGGTTTCGACGTGCCCGAACTTGCGAAACGATTCGGCGGTTTTGGTCTGGGCCCCGGCCAGTATCAGGTTCCCGGCCAAAATCTTGCGATGGCTATGTCGAAGATCAACGGCACGCCGATCGAAAATTCCCAGGGCACGACGGTACGGCCGCCCTTGGTGCCATTGACACTTGCTACATGCGCTGGCCCACGCCACGACATCCACAAGCAAACACCGTTGCATCGGAATCAGAAAGCGCTTGGCGGGATCTTCCGTAATGCGGGCGTGTGGCGACGGGTTCGTTACTTCAGTCAGGATCTGGACTGCCGACCCGAGATCCGCAATGTACGTGAAAACGTTGGCCTGCTAGACGGATCATCGCTGGGCAAGTTCCGCATCTATGGGCCAGATGCACTCAGGGCGTTGCAGCGCGTTTATGTCTCAAATATGGAGAAAACTCGTCAGGGTCGCTGTAAATATTCGGCCATGTGTAATGACACTGGAAACATCGTCGATGATGGCGTTATTACCAGGACCGGTGACGATGATTACTATTTCACGACCACCTCGAATCGTGCCGGCATCACAATCGAGTGGTTCCGTTATCACACACGCTACGAGGACTGGGACTTCAAGCTCGTAAATCTGACCGACTCGATGGGCTCAATAAACATCGCGGGCCCAAAAGCACGCAAGCTGTTACAAAAAGTCACCAAAGAGGATCTCTCAAACGAAGCCCTCCCATACATGGCTTACAAGGAATTAGTCGTTGGTGATGGGGTGAAGGCGCGCTGCCTGCGGCTGGGTTTTGTGGGCGAGCTGTCGTTCGAGTTGCATGTAGCGGCCAGCAGCTGCCAATACGTATGGGAGCTGCTCTGGGAGGCGGGCCAGGAGTTCGATGTGCAGCCATTTGGCATGGAAGCGCAGAATTGCCTGAGGGCAGAAAAGGGCCATGTCATCATCGGTACAGAGTCTGAGCAGCGCGTGACTCTGCTGGACATTGGCATGGGATTCCTCTGGGCTCGTGACGATGTCGTATCAAACAAAATCGGCGCTCCGGCGTTGCGCGCCTGTGAAAATCAGCAAGGTCGAATGAAGCTGGTCGGATTCAAGGTGGCTGAATCAGCTGTGACGCCACAGGACGGCGATATCGTTGTGGACGGTAAAAACATTGTCGGTTATGTCTGCACAACTCGTATTAGCGAATCGCTGGACTGCAATTACGGCATGGCTCTTGTGAATGATGGGTATACCACGAAGGGCGAGGAAATCAGAATGTGCCAGGCGCTGGGCAAGCGTCACGATGAATACACGGCCACTGTCATCCCGCCACATTTCTATGACCCCGATAGCGAACGCCTGAGGATGTGAGAACCGGAATGAACGCAGTGTATCGACAAGGCCCATTGACCTTCGACTGCGAAGTAGCAGAAAAAATAATCCATGACGGCTGGGAGGTCGTGCTGTCGTTTGAAGATGAGAGTGACGGGCCGTGGCTGGTTGATCTATGCCATCTGCAGCGATGGGATTATCAGCACACGGATCTTGACTCGCAGAAACCGTTTGGTCTGGACGTGCCAGCTGAGCCTGGGCAGGTATTGCTGCAGGACCAGAAACTAATCACTCGCATGAATCGTACTCAGGCCGCGATCTGGAAATTAACGAGAGGCGACGCAATCAAAACGCCCGAGGCGGTGAATTTCACTGATCTGACAGATGCGCATTGCATGCTGGCCGTATTAGGACAAGAAGCGGCACGAGTCATGGAACATGTCAGCAACCTGGATCTGTTGCGGCCGGGTAAGCAGGCGCCTTTTCTAACCCAGGGACCGGTCATGCATATCCCGTGTCAGATCGTCACAGCAGACGTGGATTGCGTGCTGATGACCTTCAGTCGCGGCTACGGGCAATCCTTCGCGGACGCGATGCTGCATGCAGCATCCGGATGCAAGCTCAGGCCCGGCGGAGAGGATTTGTTTGGCCGATGGCTGTCTGGCGTCGGCGATGCGTAAGCTCTATGGCAGCTTCGCAATAAGGGCATCGGAAATAAGATCGGCTCGCTCTGTTGTCGCGTTCTGACCCATCAGACCAATTCGCCATGCGTTGCCGGCGAACTTGCCGAGACCGGCGCCGTGGGAAGCCTCAACTGGACAGGTCTTTTGCCGCCTGAGCAAGATCTTCTTCTGCATCGACACCAGCACCGGGCCGCGTTGCAGGTGTACCCACACGGATTGTCATGCCGAGACACAATGCTCGCAACTGCTCGAGTTGCTCGGCCGTTTCCAATAGCGACGGGTTCGCGGCTACGAGTTGCCGCAAGACGCCGCAACGATACGCATAGATGCCGTGGTGATGCAATGCTGCGTCTTTCGCACTGGCCCGACGTTCGGAGCGTCTTGCGTACGGAATCGCCGCACGGCTGAAGTAGATCGCGTAGTCATTGTCATCGAGAACGGCCTTGACGACATTCGGGTTTTCGAAGTCATCCTGCGACAAGAGCGGTGATGCGAGGGTAGCAATGTCAGCGTTCGAATCGTCAAGCAGCGCAGCACATTGATTGATCAAAGCCGCGGGCATTGTCGGCTCGTCACCCTGAAGATTGACTACGATTCTGTCATCGGGCCAGTCCATCAGGTCAGCAACCTCGGCAATACGTTCGGTACCGGAACGGTGCTGGTCACCGGTCATGCAGACACGCGCACCGAATTTTTCGGCTGCCGCAGCGATTCGGTCGTCATCGGTCGCAATGACGACATCGCTTGCCTCGCTCTCCGCAGCGCGTTCGTAAACGTGCTCAATCATCGACTTGCCATTAATCTCGCGAAGTGCTTTTCCGGGCAGCCGCGTCGATGCGTAGCGCGACGGTATGACGACGACAAAATCGTTCATTGCTCTTCCAGTTCGTCGCGCAAGCGCGACTCAATCTGCTCCAGCCAGGGCCCGGCAATAACGGGATCGATCTTCACTTCTACCGGAACAGTCCAGTATTTGTCAGAATGCACATCATCGAGTTTTACAGCGTCTTTTTCAGTCATCAGTACTTCAAAGTCATCGCCAAACTTCAGATCGCTGCCAGCGAGCTTGGCGTGATCACGCAACGCATGTTCGATGACCTGGATACCGTGAGAACGCAACATATCGAAAAACCGCTGCGGATTGCCGATCGCTGCAACCGCATGCACGGTTGTGCCGGCGAAACGTTCGATCGACCGAGTCAGAGATCCGTTTAGTCGAGCGACTTCTTTTGCAGCTAATTCAAATTCAATCGCGTTTTGTTCCACTACTGTCAGTTCTTCACTGTTTTCGCCCATGCGCCCGTTGATCAGGACCTGATCCACTTCACCAAGACGGTTGATCGTCTCACGCAATGGCCCGGCAGGAAGAAGCAGTCGATTTCCGAGTCCGCGTGAACCGTCTATTACGCAAATCTCGTAAGTCCGTGCCAGGCGATAATGCTGCAGCCCATCGTCTGCAATAATAAGGTCGACGCCATCGTCCACCAGCATTTGCGCCGCCCTCGCCCGGTTCGCGTCAACGACGACAGGACAACCCGTAAGTCTCGCAAGCACGACCGGCTCGTCACCTACAACATCGGGATCGCTGGCGGAGTCGACACGCATTGACGTGGACGATCTGCTGCCACCGTAGCCGCGGCTAACGATGCCCGGTGAAAACCCGCGATTCCGCAGCTCGCGCGACAGCCAGATCGTTATCGGCGTCTTGCCCGTACCGCCTGCTGTGATGTTGCCAACCACAATGACCGGAACGACTGCCCGATGGCGCCCGAGAAAACCGATGCTGTACAAGCAGCGACGCAATGTAATCAACATCCAGTACAGCCCACTGAGAGGCAGCAGCATCTGATACGACGACGCCCCTTCATACCAAACGCGATGCAACCACTTGTACATGTTGACCGGTGTTATTCCTCTGTGAACTGCATTCGATAAAGCGCAGCGTATCGGCCATCGCGCGCCAGTAATTCCTTGTGTGTCCCGACCTCAACAATACGACCGGCGTCCAGAACGACGATGCGGTCCGCGCGTTCAACGGTCGACAGTCGATGTGCGATAACCAGCGTCGTTCGATTCCTCATCAACTCGTCTAACGCTTCTTGAATACGGCGCTCGGACTCCGTATCCAGAGATGAGGTTGCCTCGTCGAGAATCAACAACGGCGCATTTTTCAGCAAGGCGCGGCCAATAGCAACGCGTTGCCTCTGCCCGCCAGACAGTAACACGCCCCGATCGCCAACCATGGTTTCGAGCCCGTCCGGCATGTCGTTAACAAATTCGAGTACATGTGCAGCTTCAGCTGCCCGGAGTAGTTCTTTCTCCGAATGCTGTCGTAATTCGCCGTAAGCGAGATTGTTCCTGATCGTGTCATTAAAAAGAATGACATCCTGGCTGACGAGGCTGATGTTGTCGCGCAGGCAGTTTAGTGTGTAGTCGCGAATCGATTTGCCATCGAGCAATATGTCACCGGAGTCGATGTCATAAAAGCGTGGCAACAGACCGACGAGCGTTGACTTGCCGCCACCGGATTGTCCGACGATCGCCAGTGACCGACCAGGTTCGATCTGCAGCGAAATGTCGTTCAGCACCGGCGCCGTGTCATCGCCATATGAAAAACTGACATTACGAAACTCGACGTGCCCGTTTGCCCGATCTACTTCCAGCGTGCCGGTATCAATCTCATCTGGCACATCGATAACCAAAAACAAACTGTCCGCCGCTGCGACGCCGCGTTGCAGAGTGGCGTTGACGTTTGTGATGCGTCGGACGGGTTGCAGCATCAGCATCATGGCACCGAAAAATGAAATGAACTCGCCTGGACTCAAATTGCCTGCAATCGATTCACGACCGGCCATGAAGATCACACCCGCGACACCAATACCGAATATGGTCTGGGTAACGGCAACTCCCATGGAGCGCACCCGTATCAGTTTGAGATTCTGCCTTCTGTTACGTTCGTCGACATCATCAAGCCGGTCTCTCTCGTATTCGTGGCCACCAAAAACTTTTACAATGCGATTTCCGGTGACGATCTCCTCTGTGACCTGCGTAACCTCACCGACCGAATCCTGAATACGGCCACTGTAGCGTCGAAATACAATACCCATAATCCAAACCAACATCGCAATGATTGGAATCAGGATCGCGACGAATACGGTCAGCTTGGGACTCTGCAGTATCATTACGGCGAATGCGGCAATCACCGTCAAAACATCACGAACTGCAACGGTGACGACATTCGTAACCGACTCCGCCACCATCTCGACGTTGTAAGTCATGCGCGACAACAGGGGCCCTGTACTCCGTTCCTCAAAAAACCGCGTCGGCAAGGTCAGGAACTTGCGAAACAAGTCGCGCCGTAATGAGCTGATCACATTGCGACCAATCCAGCCGAGTGATGCTTCTGTGGCAAAACCCGACACTCCGCGCGCCGAGAAAATCAACACAAACGCAATCGGCATCCAACGTGCAGCTTCAAGGTTCTTTGCTACGAGCGCTTCGTCCATTAATGGTTCGAGCAGATAGACGAGGCTTGCTTCGATAAGCGCCGAGGAGGCCATGCCAATGACTGCGACGAGTCCGAGCAGTTTGTGCGGCACTACATAGCGCCACAGGCGTCGATAGATATCAGCAGCTCGGGGGTTGATTTGTTTGCTCACGGTATCACCGGGACCTCAGCCAGTCTCACTCGGACGCCGGATCGTTGATTGTCGCGATACTTATGCGCGTAAATCCAAGTCGACCGGCCACGTCCATGGCTGTTACCACATCCTGATGCCTCGCATTCGCATCAGCGCTGATCGTCAACGGCAGCGAGTTGTTGCCACCTGATACTTTTTGCAAGGCGTTGCGAATGGTCTCGACACGACTATTAATCAATTCACGGCCGTTGACCAGGAAGGTTCCGGTCGCAGTGATCATGATATCAATCTGTTCTGGCAGCTCTTCGACAATCGCCACGCTGTCAGCCTCAGGCAGACTGATCGATATTTGCGACTCTTTGACAAAGCTTGTCGAAACCATGAAAAAAATCAGCAGTAACAGTACGACGTCAATCAGCGAAGTCAGGTTGACCTCGGGCTGAGTTCTCGGCCGCAGGTTGAGTTTCATTCCTTACCTTTTTCCTGGCGTCGGTGCAGTGCCTCGACAAGCTTGATAGCCTCCTTTTCCATATCAACAACGAGAGTATCGACCCGGGTGCGATAGTAGCGATAGCCGATCAGCGCCGGAATGGCCACCGTCAGGCCGGCCGCGGTCGTGATCAGCGCCTCTGCAATGCCGCCCGCAAGAACAGTCGGATTACCGACGCCGTGCGTCGTGATCGCGGCGAATACCTTGACCATGCCTATCACCGTGCCGAGAAGACCGAGCAACGGCGACACAGCGGCGATCGTGCCCAGCGTCTCCAAATACCGTTCCAGCTCGTGCACGACATGGCGACCCGTGTCCTCGATACTGTCTTTCATCACGGAGCGTTCACGGTCACGGTTGATCAACCCGGCCGCAAGAATCTGACCGAGGGCGGAGCCCTGATGCAGGCTCTGAATCTGCTTCTGATCGAGCTGGTCTTTTTTGACCCAGCCCCACACTTTGCTGGTCAGGTCCTCAGGAATGACCCGTTTCTGCTGCAGTGTCCAGAATCTCTCGAGAATGATCCCCATCGCGATGATCGCGCAGAGGATGATGGGCGCCATTAACCAGCCGCCGGATTTGACTATCTCAACCATACAAGCCGACTCAGGGGAAAAATGGAATATACAGGAAGCGGTCCCGAAAATGTCCATGAGTCGCGTTTCTGCGACCATGGATATTGTTGGGACCGCTGCCGTTTATTCATGCCAGATTCGACGTTGCAGAGCCCGGTGATGGGCCAGTGAGACCACACCACCCTGCTCGCACAAGCGCATCCCGATGGCTCCTGACGTGGCGGTCACGTGCACTTCCGCCCCAGCCGCCTGCCAACGATCGACTACGTCTCTCTTAGGGAAGCCCCAGCGATTGCCATGACTGGCCGAAACGACGGCTATTAATGGGCTCAGCGCGTTCACAAACGGCGGGCTGGAGGACGTTCGACTGCCGTGATGGGGCACGATCACCGCATCGACCGTTGGCAAAACGCCGTCGCGAACAAGCTCATTTTCAGCGGGCCGTTCTATGTCGCCGGTGAGAAGAACACGGTGCGAGCCGGCTCCGACCATCAGCACGCAGGACGCATCGTTGCCTTCGTGTTGTGAGTCCAACGGCGGATGGATGATATCGAACTCTATTCCGTCGTAGTGCCAACCGTCGCCGGTCACGCAAGCACCATTAGCCGGTTCCGATCCGGCCAGGATCTCGCCAACGCGTATCTCGGAAACATCGATAGCCGCATTGATGGCCGCGACACCCCCGGAGTGATCAAGATCCGCATGTGAGACGACGAGTTTGTCGACTCGGCCGATACCACGACTGGCTAGAAATGGCAGAACGACAGTTTCTGCAGCAGTGCTGCCGCTGCGAAATGCCGGGCCGGTATCAAAAATGACCACGTGCCCACGGGTCCGAACGACGATCGCCAGTCCCTGCCCAACGTCCAACACGTCGATGTCCGCGCACTTGTCCGGTGGCCGTGACGGCTGATACGACAGAAGCGCCGCCAGACCCACCCACGCCAGAGTTCGGCCTGGCCAGCCGGTTGGAAAAATGACCCAGATGACAGGCATGGCGAGATAAAACCAGCCTGCGCCCGAAATTTCTGGAATCGTGAGGTCCGCTGCCGGGACCCTGGCGGACTTTTCGATCAGCATTTCGACAAGGTCCAGGCTCGATGCAGCAACAAGCAGTGCCTTGTCGCCAAGCGGCTGCAACAGACCATCGAGTAGCAAGCCGGCCAACGTGAATGGCACGGTCACGAAACTGAACACGGGTACGGCAATCAGGTTGACGACAGGTGCTGCCAGAGCAATGCGGCTGAAAATCAGCACAGTCAGCGGCACCAGGCCGAACAGCAACATTGCTTGCACAGCGCCGAGTTGCCGCACTGCGAATAGTGGCCGAAGAAATCGACTGGCATCGAGCGGTCCCGGATAACGATGCGCCAGCCAGATCAGCACAAGTACAGCCGAGAACGAGAGCTTGAATCCGGGAGCCATTGTGGCAAGCGGTGACAACAGTATGATCGCCACGCACGCCGCCGCGATGGTGTTCAGCGGACTTAGCTCTCGTCGCCGCAGGATGGCCAGTGCAACCATCGCGATCATCAGTGTGGCCCTTTGAGCCGGTACTGCTAGCCCGGAGACCAACGCGTAGGCTACGGCGACGAGCATTGCGGCGACAGTCGCGACAAAATGTTGATTACGTCGCCGCCACAGCACTGCAGCGATGAAAGTGGCAACAAAGAATCCACCAACCGCGGCTAATCCGACGTGCAGCCCGGAAATGGCCATGAGGTGACTCGTTCCCGTCAGGGCGTATCGCCGCCATTGCTGCTGTGTAATGCGGTGTCGCGCACCGACCGAGATCGCGTTGAGCACCGCGGCCCTGTCACGGTCTGGCACGACCGTTGCAATGCGATTGACGACCAGCTGACGCACGCGATCGACCGCATTGAGGTCACCTGATCGTAACAGCTGGTTGCGCCGGCTACTCACAACGTATCCGATCGCGCCAACGCGCTCCCGCAAGAGCCATGCTTCGTAGTCGAAAACGCCTGGATTACTGTTGCCGCGGGGTCGACGCAGACGCAGCTCAAATTGCCAGATGTCACCCAGCCGCACCGCGACCGGCGGCTCGAACCAGCTGATTCGAATGCGCTTCGGCACTCTCGGATTATTGAGAGGTTCAGCGACAAGACTTACACTCGGTCCAGTGCTCTTCGGAAAATCGGCGATTCGGACCAGGGCAACGATGCTGTCGCCGGCGAATTCAGGCGCCATGCGAGAATCGACGACATCGATTGCCGCGAAAAGGAACAGCGCACACCCCGCGGCAATGAAGAGCAGATCGCGGATCTTTCCGAATCTCAACGCCGCAAGTAAAATCAGGCTTGCGATCGCAATCAGGTCGGAATCGAGCGCAAAGCTGTTAAGCTGCAGCGCGTAAACACCTGCCAGCAATAACAGGCAGGCTCGAGTCATCTCAGTCTCTCAGGCTAGAGATCAATAACCTCAATCGAAACGGATCAAGCTAGGAATGCCAAGGCGATTTTTTAGGAAATTTGCGTTCAAACGCCATGAGATCGCCAAGAAGTGGTTCATGACGCCGTTTCGGCACATGCTTCACGATCACCGCCTGTGGGGAATTCGCCGCAAAACCGTCGTGCCGGCGTTTTCCTTAGGGCTGGCGATCGCCTTCTTGCCGTTTCCTGGACACTTTCTCGTCGCGGCGCTTTCTGCACTTGCCCTGCGCGTCAACATTCCGGTGGCCTCTGTAACGACCTTCGTCGTCAACCCTGTAACCGTAGGTCCACTTTTCTACTTCGCCTACCGCGTCGGTGCGGCGCTGCTGGGGATCGAACCCGGGCCATTCTCGTTCGAGTTGTCGCTGGACTGGGTGGCCAACGTATTCATGTCCGTATGGCTGCCGCTGTCCTTGGGTTGCGTGTTCGTCGGGTCTATTGCGGCGTTGATCGGCTATGTCGCATTGGATGGACTCTGGCGTTACTCATTGCACGATTACAAATCGAAAAAGCGAAGTAACAGAAAAACTTGAAGAAAGGCCGGGAATGGGATGTTTCTCGGCGCAAATAAAGCGCAGCGCAGCGAGCCATTGCGACGAGAAATATGCCAGTTGCGGCCTTATTGTGCCCGTAGTTTACCGGCCTCGAGTACGAGCACCCGATCCATTCGATTGGCGATCGAGTGATCGTGGGTGACGATGACAAGGCTGGTGTGCAGTTCCTGATTCATTTCAAGCATCAGCTTCAGGACATGTTCGCCGTTACCCGCATCGAGGTTGCCGGTCGGCTCGTCAGCCAGCACAAGCTGCGGGCGAGTTATTAACGCACGTGCAACCGCCGCTCGCTGACGCTCGCCGCCTGACAATTCTCCAGGCTTGTGGTTCAGCCGCTCGCCCAGTCCAACTCGAGCGAGCACGTCTTTCGCTTTGTCGAGTGCCACCGGCTTCGGTTCACGCCGGATCAATAGCGGCATT
>Ga0255052_10003448_pt1 | contig 10984 bp, 7 predicted proteins | sample JV7_2_21_MG_FD_188632 | JGI IMG/M metagenome (GOLD analysis project Ga0255052, IMG submission 188632) | Seawater microbial communities from Jervis Inlet, British Columbia, Canada - JV7_2_21 | ecosystem: Environmental > Aquatic > Marine > Inlet | place: Canada: British Columbia | collected...
ACGAGTGTCAAGGTGTACTTTGACGGTGCCCTGGGCTCCAGGGGTGCAGCATTTTACCGGCCTTACGATGACGATCCCGGCAATATCGGTGTCACGGAGATTCCGCCGGAACACCTGTACGAGGTCGCACTGGCGGGCCTGAAGGCAGGTGTACAGATTGCGCCGCATGCTATCGGCATTCGTGGCAACGGCGTCATGCTCGATATGTTTGAAAAAGCGCTCAAGGAGTATCCGGTCAACGACCACCGCTTTCGCAGCGAGCATGCACAGATCGTCGATCTTGAGGACGTCGCGCGCTTCAAACGGCTAGGGATCATCCCGTCGATGCAGTTCATTCACGCCACTTCAGATATGCCAATTGTCGAGGACCGTATCGGTGCAGAGCGGATGCAAGGCGCCTACGCCTGGAGATCGTTCATCGATGCCGGTCTGCCGGTCGCAGCAGGGTCCGACTTCACCGTTGAAAGTCACAAGCCGTTGCTCGGTATCTATGCCGGCGTCACCCGTCAGGACCACGGTGGCAAACCTCAGGGTGGTTGGATGCCCGGGCAGCGAATCAGTCGGGAGGAAGCGATTCGCGCCTATACGATCTGGCCTGCTTATGCGGCATTCCTCGAGGATGAACTCGGCTCGCTTGAGGTGGGTAAATACGCCGACATCGTGGTGCTGGACAGGGACCTGCTGGAAATTCCCGCGAAGGAAATTCTCGAGGTCGAGGTCGTGTATACGATCGTCGGCGGCGAAATCGTCTACCAGAGATGAGGTGAGACTGAAATCGGGCCGGGCCTTTTTCGCATACCGATCTCTGGATAAGACTCCGAAATCGTTCTATCGATCGCTGCGACCTGCGCTATCCCGGTCAGCACAAGTACGAATAGACATGTCCGGTAGATAGGCCTAAAAACGTAGTGTTGTAAGCAAAATCTGCTCGAAATGCTCCGTTCGACGTTCGTCATGCCTTTTCTACCGGGCAAACATCTCCCGCAGCAGAGTTACATAATATTTCAACCGATAACACGAAGCGGATGCCGTGAACAGGCGGCAGTGCGCGCAGTGTATTCAATTGCTGCGGTGGTCGTTCGGCCTGGTACCAATAATAAGCTCCCCAAAATAGATACACATCCATTGCGCAGGGGAAAGAGAGGACAAGATGTCAAAATATATAACACCAATGCTCGTCGTCTTTTTGTTCGTATTCGGACTGACGGCCTGCGGCAGCGATAGCGGTAGCACTGGCACCGCCACCCAGGTTAGCGCCGTCACGATCAACGAGTGGACCGATAGCGATGGCGATGGCGTCACGGATATGAAGGAGCAGGACGGCTGGGAGGTAACGGTATATCTGGCCAACGGAGAAACGAGGTCCGTTGCGGTAACCAGCGATCCAAACAATCCTGATACTGACGGCGACGGTGTTTCGGATGGGTACGAAAAGTCGGCCCTGACTGACCCGAGGAATCCGGACACCGATGATGATCAACTAAGCGACAGTCAGGAACTGAATGACATATACAGCAGCCCGTATCGGCAGGATACGGATGACGATGGCCTGTTTGACGGACTGGAATTCAACTTCCACCGCACCTCACCCATTTTTGCAGACACAGACGGCGATCAGATATTCGACGGTGAAGAGGTTGTTTTGGCACCCCGCAATCCGCGGGTCGCGGACCTGCCCGCGCCAACCATCGAAGTTGGCGAGATCGACCTTCAGCTCGATGTGCGCTTTACGGAAAGCACCGCGCTGGAAACAAGGGAACTGGAAACCAGGAGCGTGAACACGACCCTGACGCAAAGCGACAAACAGGAGTACAGCAACACAAACTCCAACAAGCAGGAGGCCATGGCGAAGTTTTCGGTGGGAACCGGGTACGAGGTGAAAGGGAATATTTTCGGCCCCGGAGGGACCTGGAAAACGAACGTTGGTTTCGAGGCCGGCTGGACAGGTAGCTGGACCACTTCGGCCACCAAGACGTCCGCGCAGGAAACGCAAAGAGCATATCAGGACTCTTTATCCACCGACGTTGAGACCACTGAGGGTGCGACTGTCACACGCAGTGTGGAAGGCGCCAGGATGCAGGCGACGATCTCGATCGAAAACGCAGGTGACCTTGCTTACGCCATTCGTAATTTGCAGGTGACGGTATTTATACAGGACCCGCAGGACCCGACCCGCCTGAGACCGGTAGCGACGCTATTACCTGACAAAGAACCCACAGACGGATTTCACCTGGGTCCGCTGGTCCCGGAACGTGGGCCGTTCATTTTCAGCAATGACCTGGTATTTCCGAAGCTGGTCGAGAGCCTGATGAAGAACCCCAGAGGGCTGACATTCATAATTTCCAACTACGACATCACCGATGAGCTCGGACGAAATTTCGCATTTAGTTCGCAAGAAGTTGTGGAGCGAACGGCCGCCCTGGTCGTTGACTTCGGCAGTTTCGACAGTGACGGCGATAGTGAAGGTGATCTGACTGAGTACCACCGGGTCGCTACCAGCTCCGGTCGCGAGATGGATGGCGCTGAGCGACGCATCGTCTTCGACGCTAATGGCGACCACATGGGAATAACGCTTCGGGATGCGCTGGATGCCATCGGCCTCAGACACTATGAGGAAGATACCACAGCGACATCGTCACTTAATGAACAGGAAGTCTATAACAGCTACTCCACGGTAATCGACGATGCCGGGGTCGAAAGAATTTTTCGTGTGCGCAAAGCGGCTGTTGAGGTCGGTATCCCCAAAGCGTGGGAGATTCTCACCGCCACCGGAATCGATCAGACGATCGGCCCGGATGATTTCATTCTCAAGACCGAGGACGACATCAAACTGAGCTTCGTGCAGGACGTCGATCAGGACCGACTGGTGGCGAGCCTGGAGTTTGTTCACAACTGCTCAGATGTCTTTGTGGATACAGACTCCGACGGTCTGGATGATCTTTTAGAATCATTGGTGGGTTGGGAAGTCAAGACCGCGTCAGGTTCCCGCCAGGTGTTCTCCCGCTGTGCAGCGGAGGATACCGACATGGACGGGCTGAAGGATAATGAGGAAGCCGGGGCCCCCATCGACTGCAACGCAGATGGCATCCCGGACGCCACCTGGGTGACAGACCCGAGCAGCACTGACACGGACAATGACGGCATAGAAGACAGGGAGGAGATTTGCGGCTTTGAGGTTGAGCTGAAGAGTACCGGTGAAACGATCTTTGTAACAACAGCACCGACCAATCGCGATTCGGACGGCGATACTGCCTCCGACGGTGTCGAGCGCAGATTGGGTGGCGACCCGACCGATCCCTCCGATATTAACCAGTTTGCCGATGCCGACGGTGATGGCCTCGTGAATTATCAGGAAACGGAAGGCTGGGACATAATAGTGTATGGATTGAGCACCACACCGGCAGTTTGTGTGTCGGAATGTGATCAGGCCATACCTACTACGGTGCACGTAACATCCGACCCGTTTATCGCAGATACGGACTTCGATGGGCTGCTGGACGGAGTCGAAAAGACCATGGAAACGAATCCCGACAATGAGGATACTGATAATGACGGCCTGACGGATGCCCAGGAAATACGCGGTTTCGCTTTGCGTGACCTGGGGATCATCGTACTCGACCCGATCGATGCAGACACGGACAACGACCAGCGTTCCGATGGCGATGAAGCCGAACTCGACGATCTGGTGACGCGGCGCTGGATCGTGCGGATCGCCGGAGAGGATCCTTACAGGGTTTACAGTGACCCGCAGCGAGCTGACGTCGATTACGATACGGTCGTGGATGGTCAGGAGTACGGATACAAATACAGATCGGATCCGACTCTGGCGAACACAGACGGTGACCGGCGGGATGACGCGATGGAAATCGCGCTTGGGCTCAACCCCCTCCAAGTCGATTTCAAGGTTTCGGTATTCTTCCGCAGCATCATTATCGAACAGCGCGGTGACGTTAACTTGCCCATCGTGCCCGCGTTCTGCGGCTTGGGCGCACTAGCACGAGCTACGTCTCGATGCGGTGACGGTGAGATAAAGTTCGAGTTTGATGTCAGGCGCCCGGACGGATCCACTGGCACGGGGTTGGAGGCTTGGCCGACTCCAGTGGCCAATGACTGGAATTTCCGGCCGTACATGCCGCCATGTAGTCAATATTTGCTGGATCCATTCTCACATACGAATACGCCATGCGTTTCGGGCCAGGATGGAATACAGATGACCAACGGTGACGTGCTCGAGTTGTTCCGAAGCCAATACAGTATCCCGGAGTCGATGCGCTCGATTTCCTTCAGTATGACCGAAGATCAGCGCTTCTCCATTGAAGGTAGAATCGGGGAATTCGATATCGACCCTACCAGCAATCACTGGTTGTATTTTGGTGGCCTCAACGGAACACTGGCTGACAAGAACGGAACCAAGGTACTCGGCGTGTTTGAAGGCAAAGACGTCAAGTCGGATAAGATTGCACATCTGTCATTCGAGTTCTCCCACCCGAACTGGAACGACCTGGGTGGGGGCTGGGCAGCTTCGGGAAGCGGGGAGGTCCTGGCGACTTATATCATCGAGTGATTCTGCGTCGATCATGCAACCGCTCCGGGACGGCACGTGCTGCCCGGAGCCGGTGCTGACTTGCCCCCGGTGCCGGTGTTGACTTACTTGTCTTATCGGACCTTCAGTCGGCTTCCGCCAGTACCCGGGCACGCTCGCGCATTTCCCCGTGATCGCGGTGACGCAGGCCGATATGAAGACCGATCCGCTGGCTACTCGCGACTTCTTTTATACTGCAAGTTCTGTGCTGCAATACATGCTGGCTTCTACCGTCTTTCATGTCCACATTCGAACGTTATCTGAGCGTCTGGGTCGCACTCTGCATCGTCGCTGGCGTGGCGCTCGGACATCTTCTGCCGGGTGTATTCCAGGTCATTGGCGGAGCCGAGATTGCCCGGGTCAATATTCCGGTTGCCATACTGATCTGGTTGATGATCATCCCGATGCTCGTGAAGATCGATTTCGCGGCGTTGGCTCAGGTCCGCGAACACTGGCGCGGCATCGGTGTGACGCTTTTTATCAACTGGGCAGTCAAACCATTTTCCATGGCAGCGCTTGGCCTGCTGTTCATCGGTTACCTGTTCCGCCCTTACCTGGCGGCAGAGCAGATCGACAGCTATATCGCCGGCCTGATTATTCTGGCCGCAGCACCCTGCACCGCGATGGTCTTCGTCTGGAGCAATCTCTCGGACGGTGAGCCGCACTTTACACTGAGCCAGGTGGCGCTGAACGACGTCATTATGGTATTCGCATTCGCTCCCATCGTCGGGCTCCTGCTCGGGCTGTCCGCGATCACCGTGCCCTGGGATACGCTCGTGCTCTCGGTGGGACTCTATATAGTAGTACCGGTCATCATTGCACAGCTGTTGCGAAAACAGACGTTGCGGTCCGGGGGCGAGCCAGCCCTCGGGATTTTACTGAGCAGGCTGCAACCCGTGTCACTCATCGCACTTCTGACAACGCTCGTGCTCCTGTTCGCTTTTCAGGGTGAGCAGATAATCGCCCAGCCTCTGGTGATCGTGCTTCTGGCTGTGCCTATCCTGATCCAGGTCTATTTCAACTCGGGTCTTGCCTACCTCCTGAATCGCAAGGTCGGTTCGGCGCACTGCGTCGCCGCGCCCTCGGCGCTGATCGGCGCAAGCAACTTCTTCGAGTTGGCGGTTGCCGTCGCCATCAGCTTGTTCGGCATAGATTCCGGTGCGGCGCTCGCTACGGTCGTTGGCGTTCTGGTCGAGGTGCCGGTGATGTTATCGGTGGTGAAGATCGTGAATGCCAGCAAAGACTGGTATCAGCGCTCGCCGGCGGTGCAACGCAACAGTCGCGTATTTACCCGGTCAGAGTGATCCGCTCCCGGCAGTAATCGGAAGGCGTACGTTACTGCCTGTTGCGCTCCCACTCGTCTATCTTCGTGATGAACGCGGCAGGACAATGATGCTCGGCGGTGGCACGGCCGCTCAAGCGCCCCAATAACTCAGGAATTGCCCGCATTTCACAGCCCGGCGTAGCAATGATAGCGGCCAGGACAAAGGAACTTCCGAGGTGCGCGTAGAAATAAACGAGCCAGGCCCATAACACGGCGCCAAACAGTGGATGATCCGTGTTGCCGAACGCGAGCCAGCTAATTGCCGCCAGGATCAGCAAGCCGGCGACTGACAGGTAACTCGGCCAGCGGCCCCAGCTCCTGCCGAAACCGATATTAACGACGTAGTTGATAATGAATACGGCAAACAGGACCAACAGCGAAATATTCGGCAACACCGAAGCCGGTGTCTGGATAATGTTCTGCCGATACAGAAGCAACTCGGACAGCCCATACAGGCACAGAAGGCCCAGTCCCAGTCGAACGATTCGCCCTACGGGTCCAGGTCGTCCGAGCGTGCCCTTATCGACCAGGATCAGCGGATCAGATTGTTTCATAGCGTGTGGCCCTCTTGTCAGTTCGCTGCGACTTCGCCCGTCGGCGGCGCCAGCGTCACCTCGATCGTGGAGAATCGGTCCGTCGCCAACAACCGATCGTCTTCAAAATACCGTATCCGGTGCGGCAAGCGGAATCCGTCGGCCTCTTGGTAATCGGCGTATTCGATGCGCAATCGTTCGTTGCCGTCCGCGTCGACCAACGTGCTGCGAAACGCGTCGCCGGAGTGACTGTCGACGTATATGTGCCAGGTGCGGCCGTTCGTGAGTTCTGCTTCCATCAGCCACGGCAGCCGCTCGTCGAGTTTTTTCATGCCCAGGCGCCATACCTGGTGGCCTTTCGCCTTCCAGTCGGTCATCCATCCGTCGAACTCATACGACACGAGCATTTCGTCCTGAAATGACGCCGGCAGGTCCGGCGCTGACCCGCTACGCTTTACACCGGTTCCGTCCCAACTCACGGCCGTTGCACTGTCGCCGTCACCGACCGTCCGATCATAGCGATACGGCCTTCCTGTATGGAGGATGAGCGGATACGTCTCACCGGAGGATTCCGTCGTGCCCTCGTAACGAATCGACTCGATGCGCTTAATTGTGCGATAGCCGCCGCGACTCATATGATTCTGCTGAATCATGACGCCGCGCGGCTGTGCCACCGGTATTACGGCTGCGTCGCGTTGCTGTAGCTCAGCGAATTTCGCTTCTTCGGTAGCCGCTGGCAAGGTTGCGAGCCGCGCAAGAACTTCGCCCGCAAACCGTTCCGCATCTAGCTTTTTATCCTTCGGCAGGCCTGGCAGCTGGTGCTCCCAGTGAGCGGGGTGGGGCGGTGTTTCTCCGTCCTCCCAGCGCGCACCAGGTTCATAGATGAACCACATATCCCAGGCGTACATCGGAATATCGAAAGTCTTCTGAAACTCGAGCCCCGTATTTCCTTCGGGATCCCAGTAGTGCGTGACGCGCGGGCCGTTAAGCAAAGGCAGGGAACCGGCAACGTGCTTCTCTTCGGCACCCAGGGTGGGTACGTGGATCGCCAGCGTATGCACGCGCGGATCGTTCTGCATCGATTTCACAATCGACTCGTTGAGGTCGTCCATGCCACGTAAGCAGATGCCGCAGGAAGGACCGATGATGAAAACCAGGCGAACCTTGTCCTGCATTGCATTGAAATCTGCTTTTACCCGCGCGAGGTCTTCGCCAACGACGTAGTAGTCCGGCCGGTCCGATTGATATTGCTGCTCCGCTGATTGCTCCGGCGCGCATGCGGTGAGCCCGGCAAAAATCGCGCACCCAAGCATTATTGTTGACCTCATTGTCGCAAACCCTCCGGCGTCGGATCGATGAATACCCACTGCAAGTGATCGGCAAAAAAAGCGAGTGTGACGAGGACGGCCGCAAACCACAGGCTGCCTTGCAGCCACAGTGATGGCCGTGAAGGACAAAGCCCGGCGGTGCACAGTTTCCTGCGCGGTGGCCCGTACACCCGCCAGAACGCCCACAACAACATGATGACGGCCAGGCCGAGAATATACGGGCGCAGCGGTTGCCAGCGCGCCATCGCAACCGCCCCCGACACACCGAGCAGTGCGACCGCCCATGGGCCGATGCAGCAAAGTCCGATAAACGATGCGACCGCGCTGATGCCGATAGCGCCGCCGCTGGTTGCGGCGAGATTCCTGTCTTCTTTCATCGCCAGATCACCTAACAACAGTCACTGCCGAGTTGCACCGGCGGGCATTTGACGCTGCCGTAAGAGCAATAGACACAGCAATCGCCTGGCAAAGGGCGCAGCAAAGCGCTGCAGCCGGTACAGTCATAAAAGAACTGGCACGCGTCAGTTGGCATCCGTTCACGTCGGGTGTGACCGCACTCCGGGCAGGTTATTTCTGAAAATTCAAGCATTTCTGACACTCGTTCCGGTTTCGCGCGGTTGCTGCAAGTCTGCGAAAGCCGTATCCTAAAGCCTGTAGTAACTACAAGGTCAAGCCGTATGAGAATCGGGGCACTGGCAGCAGCGTGCGACTGCTCGGCAGAGACCATCCGCTACTACGAGAAGATCGGGCTGTTGCCGCAACCGCTACGAACGGCAAACGGCTATCGCAGTTACGATAATCAGCATGAAAAGTGGCTGCAGTTCATTCTGCGCAGCCGCGCCCTGGGATTTACGCAGGACGAGGTACGGCGTCTGTCGGATATCGCGCATCAATCGCAACCCGCCTGCGCCGACGTACACGAACTGCTGGTAGAGCACGTTGCCGACGTTCGCGAGAAGTTGCGGGATCTCAAACAAATGGAAAAAGCGCTCGCTCGGCTCAGTTCGAAGTGCCAGGACGGCAGCTTGCACGATTGTCCCGTTATCGACGAACTGATGAGCTGACGGCCGAAGTCCGTTTTGGCGTAATGAATCCGGCTGGCGGTCGGTCTGTGTATCAGGTGCGAGCCCGCATGAATTATGAATGGAGTCCAGCAGGTGGCAGCCAGGCGACGACCCTACCAGTATTACGACTCCACCATATCCCTTTGTAGTACCTGCCTTACGCGCATCGATGCAAAGATCGTTTTTCAAGATGGGTGCGTCTGGATGCTGAAACGCTGCCCGGAGCATGGCGCGGAGCGGGTGTTGATGGCCGATGACATCGGCTATTACAAACTCGCGAGGGAAACCTTCATAAAGACACCCGAGCAGGTGATCGCGCCGAATACCGCAACGCGATACGGCTGCCCATATGATTGCGGCATTTGTCCGGATCATGAACAGCACGGTTGCACATTGCTGATCGAGATCACCGACAACTGCAATCTGCGCTGCCCGACCTGTTATGCGGGCAGTGGACCGGAGCGGCAAACGCACCGCAGCCTGGCGCAGATCGAGCGCATGCTCGACCGTGCCGTTGCCAACGAAGGTGAGCCGTCCATCATCCAGATATCCGGTGGCGAGCCGACCGTTCATCCGCAGTTCTTCGAGATTCTGGACCTGGTCCGGCAGCGGCCGGTCGGTCACCTCATGGTAAACACCAACGGCGTGCGTATCGCCAATGATGCTGATTTCGCAGAAAGACTCGCAGACTACTCGCCCGGCCTGGAAGTCTACCTGCAGTTCGACTCCTTTCGCGCCGGTGTGTTGCAGGCGCTCCGCGGTACGGACCTCCGCAACGCCCATCAACGCGCGATCGAGCGGCTTAACGAGCTGGATATTCACACGACCCTGGTCGCCACGGTCCGGCGTGGTCTCAACGACGACGAGCTGGGCGAGATTATTGAATACGGTACGCGGCAGCCCTGTGTGCGAGGGGTAACTTTTCAGCCGGTACAGGCCGCCGGCCGCCTCGAAGGTTACGAGCCGGCTTATGACGCGGCGCGCGATCGGCTGACGTTGACAGAAATTCGTCGCAGCATACTCGAGCAGTTTCCGACCTTTGCGTCTGAAGACCTGATACCGGTGCCCTGCCACCCGGATCACCTCGCCATGGCCTATGCACTGAAACTGGAAAACGGACTGCTGCCGCTCACTGGCCTGGTGGACCCGGAATATCTGATCGAGGCCGGACGAGCTACGATTACCTACGAGAAGGATCCGGCCATTCGCGAGCACTTCCTCAATCTCTTCTCAACCCACCACTCCATTTCGTCCCGGACAGAAGCAATGACCGACTTTCTCGGTGGCCTTGAAAACCGAAAAGTGGGCGACCTCAGCTACGGCAACATATTTCGGGTGTTGATCGTCGAGTTCATCGACGCTCACACTTTTGATCTTCGGGCGATACGCAAGACCTGTGTGCACATCGTGCATCCGGATGGCAACCGGGTGATTCCTTTCGACACCTATAACCTCTTGTACCGCGACGAACTGCAGTCACAAGTGCTCGAACCGTTGCGTAGTCGCCGCAATGCCGTACTGAAAGGACCGATCTCCCTCGCGCGTTACGAAGATACCGCAGGTACGTTGCCGTGAACGCAACGGCCCGGTCTCTGAGCTGCTGTAGTGCAGAACTCTACGAACTGCCCATCGTGGAATATCTGCTGGGTCAGAGCTTCCACCCGGGCGGACCGAAGCTGACCCGGCAATTGGCGAGTGCGGCTCTCGTCAGCCCGCACGCCGAAGTTCTCGATGTTGCCTGCGGTAACGGCAACTCGGCGCGTATCGTGGCGGCGGACTTCGGGGCAACGGTGACGGGATGCGACCTGTCGGACACGAATCTGCAGCGTGCCGCAGCCGCTTCGAAAATTGCGGGTCTCGAATCGCGGACACAGTTCGTGCGCGGCAGTGCAGAGCGAGCGCCATTTTCGGCCAATGTATTCGATGTTGCGCTGTGTGAATGCAGCCTGTGTTTGTTTGAGGATCCGGACGAGGCGTTGCAGGAAACGATTCGGGTCCTGAAGCCAGGAGGGCGAGTCGGCGTTTCAGATTTTTTTCTGAATACGGCTGTGCCGGATGTTCTCGAGGGCCTGCTCGGGCAGGCGCTCTGCATTGGGAATGCTCGTTCGGCGGAAGATTTGCGGCTGGCGTTTGCACGTGCCGGATTCGAGCAC
>Ga0255052_10003451_pt1 | contig 10978 bp, 8 predicted proteins | sample JV7_2_21_MG_FD_188632 | JGI IMG/M metagenome (GOLD analysis project Ga0255052, IMG submission 188632) | Seawater microbial communities from Jervis Inlet, British Columbia, Canada - JV7_2_21 | ecosystem: Environmental > Aquatic > Marine > Inlet | place: Canada: British Columbia | collected...
CCATGTCGCTAAGACTTGCCGGGTCTTTTGGCAGGTTGATACCGCAAAAAAATCCTTTTTCAGCCATTGTATTCCTCCTTGGTTTAATGTGTATTAAACTGATTACACTGATTTATAAAAAAGATTGCTCAGATATCGAAGATGCCTTAATAATTTACTTTATTTAGTATCATTTAACTATCTATTATTTAAGTATATTTTAAATGGTATTCTTTTGTTTTCCTGGCAAACTCCCTGCCGAAATCATAGCACTTTTTTTGATCCTCAAAAAAAGGTTTGTAAAGCACCTGCATGCCGGGCTCAAAAACTTCTAATTTCATTTTTTTAAATTCTTCATAAGCCTCTTTTACTGCTCCGCCTCCCCAGCCGTAGCTTCCAAAGGCCCCGACAATCCGGTTTTTAGGCCTTAAACCCCTTAGATGAGTCAGGAATTCCGCCATTGACGGGTATAAAATGTTATTGAGGGTCGGGCTTCCAATAAGACTGCCTCTTGATTTCCAGAATTCTTTAATGGCAGAACTCATTGGTGTTGCCCGCAGTTTAATTACCTTGCAGTCCAGTCCCTCGTCTTTTATCCCCTGTACTATAGGAAGTGTCATGAGCTCTGTGCTGTGCCACATGGTATCGTAGATAATTGAAATGCTCAGAGATGCCTTTCCATCTGCCATATCAAGATATTTCCTTAAAATAGTTTCAGGCTCTTTTCTCCATATTATTCCGTGGTCAGGCGCAATCATGTCAATCTCAAGGCCAAGCTTTTGCATTTCAGCTATCTTTGACTTTATAAGCTGCCCGAACGGCATGAGGATATTTGCATAGTAATCAACTACAGCATCATCAAGCTCTGAACGGGAGGCGCATTCAATAAATTCATCATCAAACCGCGCTGCTGTGGCAATGTGCTGGCCGAATGCATCCTGCGAAATGAGCAGTTTTGCCTCTTTTACATATGTCATCATGGAATCAGGCCAGTGAAGCATAGGGGTCTCGAGGAAAAGCAGATTGTATTTGCCTGTATTAAGTGTATCCCCGGTCTTAACAATCTTAAACTTCCATTTTGATGTATCAAAGTGCCTGTCAAGTCCTTTCTTCCCTTTAGGTGATATATAAATGGTTGCATCAGGTGCGAGTCCCATAACCTTATCAATTCCGCTTGCATGGTCAGGCTCAACATGGTTAATTATCACATTTGTGATTTTTGAAGGCTCTGTCAGGTTTTTCAGGTTGTCAATTGCAATATCAACAAAGTCGTGTTTGACCGTATCAACAAGTGTAATCTGTCCATCAAGAATAAGGTAATTATTGTAAGTTGTCCCTCTGGGGATTACATAGCCGTGGAAATCCCTTACGGCCCAGTCAATGGCGCCTACCCAGTAGATATCCGGTTTTATTTCCACTGCTTTCATATCTTCAGTCCCGTTTCAGACAGCATCTCATTAAAATTTTAAGTCTTATCATAAAAAACAACAATGATATAAATCATATAAAAAAGGAACGCGGATCAGCGCAGATAAAAAACACCTGCCTGCATGCCTACGGCATGTAAACCGGCACCTGTCTGCCGATAGGTAGAGGCAGGGATTAGCACAGATAAAGGCATCTGCGGTTATCCATGTTTTTTATTTGAATCCCCCGGCCTTATTATCTATTATATAACATGGAAAAGGGCAGGGTGCATTTATTGATTAAAGGTTATGTGCAGGGGGTTTTTTTCAGGGCCAGCACAAGAGATATGGCTGACAGATTAGGACTGACAGGATGGGTTAGAAATCTTCCTGATGACAGGGTTGAAGCTGTTTTTGAAGGGCATGATGATAAACTTAAACAGGCTGTTCAGTGGTGTTACAAAGGACCGCAAGGTGCGTCTGTTACAGAAGTTGATGAAAAATGGCTTGTTTACTCGGGAGAGTTTGAGAGTTTTGATATAAGGTACGGGTATTAAGATTTATACCCACGTTCCCCCGCCGTTTTGCTTCGCAAATCAAAGCAGCGGGGGTGGGTATGGCTTGATAGAATAAAGGCAATGGTATATATTATCAGCATGGATGTATCTGCGATCATCTATCCCTTTTTTATCTGTGCTCATCTGTGAGGCTAAACTATGCGTATTGAACGAATAGAACTTATAGGTTTCAAATCCTTTTCTGAAAAGACCGTTTTCAACCTTCATCCCGGAATTACCTCTGTTGTAGGCCCTAATGGGTGTGGTAAAAGTAATATAGTTGATGCATTCAGGTGGGTCCTTGGGGAGCAGAGCGCCAAAAGCCTCAGGGGCGGCAGTATGGAGGATGTTATATTTTCAGGTTCTGCTTTAAAGAAACCCAAGGGAATGGCAGAGGTAACGCTTGTTATATCAGGGGTTAATAACGGCAGCGCTTCAGGTGCGGGAGAAATTTCAGTTACCCGGCGTCTCTACCGTTCTGGCGAAAGTGAATACCTTATGAACAAAACCCACTGCAGGCTTAAGGACATAAAGAATGTATTCCTTGACACAGGGCTTGAACTGAAAACCTATTCAATACTGGAGCAGGGCAGGATAGATGACATACTGAATTCAAAACCTCATGAAAGAAGGTTTTTGATTGAAGAGGTTGCCGGAGTAATGAAGTATAATGTCCGGAAAGCCGAGGCCCTTAATAAACTTGAGTCTTCCCGGTCAAACCTTCAGCGCCTGCAGGACATAATTAATGAAGTTAAGCGGCAGATGAATTCCATAGACAGGCATGCAAAACGGGCTGAACGGTACAAACGGCTCTTTGATGAAATTAAAGGCATCGAGATAAAGATCGCTGTAAGGGACGTAGCTTCATTTGGCAGGGAACTGCAGGAAATTACAACATCTGATGATAAACTTAAATCCAGCGAGACGGAAATTTCCACAACTATCCACTCATCAGAGGCATTGATAGAAGAGAAGAAACTTTTATTTTTAGAAAAGGAAAAAGCCCTTGAGGCAATCCAGGGTAAACTCAATTCTTTTGAAAAAGACCTGATTGAAGAGGAAGGCAGGATTTCGCTTCTTAGAAGCGACTGCAGGAATTTGAGCGACAGATTGGAAAGGCTGCTTGTACGTGACAATGAACTTACTGGCATGAAGGAAGATATAGGGGCTCAGATTAAAGGTATGGAGCTCAAAAATAAAGAGATGGATCTTGAACTTTCAAACATTGAGAAAATCCTTAATTCCAGGAGCGAAACATTTTCCGGCCTGGAGAAAGAAATTGCAGGGTTTGAAGAAAGCCTTGAGACCAGCCGGAAAAACATATTTAATAAGGCAGAAGAAATCAGCAGCCTTAAGAATGAAATCAGCAGTCTCTCCTTAATAATTGAGAGCTTTGATAAAAAAGAAAAGAAAGACATTGAAGATATCAACTCTGTCAAAGAACATATCTCTCATCTTGCCGCTTCTATAAAAAAGGCTGAAAGTGAATACCACAGCCAGGATACCGGACTTAAAAACAGGTATAAGAAAAAAGAAAGTCTTTTCGATGAAATAAACAGAAAAAAAGATGAGTTGAGGGCAAAGGAAGAAGGTCTTTACAGGGACAGGGAAGCCCTGGCTGCAATGATTTCCAGGGCAGAGTCACTTAAGGAACTTGTTTCAGGCTCGAAAAGCGCGGTTAAGGACAATGTAAAGATACTGTGTCAGGTTGCTGACATTTTTGAGACTCTTCCCGAACACGAGACAGCCATTGAGGCTGCACTCGGGGACAGGTTAAGCGTGGCAGTTGTAGATGACCACAACGAAATCAGCAAGGCCTTAAAATTTATAAAAGAACAGAAAATAAACAGGAGAGGGTTTATTCCGGTTCACCCCGGTAGAAAAAATATTTCTAACGGGGCGAGCACACCTCCCTTTTCCCGCTCGGCATCTTCTGAACTGTCTTCTTCAGAGAGTATTATCGGTAAGGCCATTGATGTTGTTAAGGTCAGGGAAGGATTTGACAAGGTTGCAGTAACGCTGTTAAACGACGTGATTATAGTTAACAATTTAAATACCGCTTTTGATTTGTGGAATAAATTTCTTCCGGAATTTTCAGGCAGTCTTAACCCCAAATATTTTGTAACACTTGATGGAGAGGTTCTTGAGCCTTCAGGTGTAGTTTTTGGCGGGATTGAAAAAGGCATTTTAAAAATAAAGCGTGAAATAAGGGATCTTGAAAAAAATATAAACAGCAGTAAGGCTTATGTCCTGTCAGCAGAGGAAGAAATATTGTCTCTTAAAAAGGATATTAACTCCGGTGAAAATAAGCTTGCTTCACTTGAAACGGAAATTTCCGGCCTGGAGAAGGGGTACCATGAACTTCAGTTAAAAATGGCAGGCATGCAGGGGGAAGAGGCAAGACTGCATGAGAAATTAGAATTTTTCTCTGCTGAATTAGATGAAGAGACAAAAGAAAAAGACAACACGGGAAGAACCCTGGGTGAAAAAAATAAAGCCTGCAGAGCCCTTGAAGACGAAAGGAACTCCCTTGAAGAAGAAACAAGGGAATTACAGAGCAAGCTCGGAGATAAAAGGGCTTTACTTGAAACCATGCGTTCTGAGCTTACGGATGCGATGCTGTCTCTTACGGCAATTAAGGAGAAAAAAGACTCGCTGGCAAAAGAGGGCGCAAGGCTTGATTCTGAACTCTCTGCAATAGAAAAGAAAAAAGAGGAAATGAAAAAGGAGCACTTTGAGGTGGAATCGGGCATTAAACAAAAAAATGATGAGATAAATAGCAGGGAAGATTCCCTTAAGTCAACTGTTTCTTTAATAAGTGACTTGAAAGGGGAGGCTTCAAAGGCCAGGGAGATACTTGAAGCTAAAACAGCAGAGCTGAACCTCCTTGAAAAACAGCAGAAAGCACATATAGATGAACTGGCATCAGTACGCAAGGAAATTTCCGATATAGAGGTAAAAAGGACTGAACTGTCCATGAGGCTTGCACACATAAAGGAAGATATCAAAAAGACTTACTCTTTAGAGTTTGACAGCCTTGCAGCTGAACAAAGCCTGCACGGATCACTGCTTCCGGAGGAAGAAGAAAAGCTGCCGGGGTTGAGAGAGAAACTTCATGGCATGGGGCCTGTTAACCTTGGAACGCTGGAAGAATTGGAGGAGCTGAGGACAAGATATGATTTTTTGACAAAACAGCAGGATGATTTACTGCAATCCATTGAGAGCCTGCAGGAAACCATTTCAAGGATCAACAGGACAACCCAGAAAAAATTATCGGAAGCATTTGAGTCCCTGAACCAGAAGTTCAAAGAAGTGTTTACCGTGTTTTTTGGCAAGGGCAGGGCTGAGCTCATCCTTACCGATGGCAGCATCCTGGAGGCAGGCATTGACATAATTGCCCAGCCACCCGGGAAAAAACTCCAGAATTTGATGCTTCTCTCCGGTGGGGAAAAAGCACTTACCGCACTTTCTCTGCTGTTTGCTGGTTTTATGATAAAACCTACTCCCCTGTGCCTGATGGACGAAGTAGACGCACCCCTGGATGAATCAAATACTGACAGATTCACTTCTTTATTAAAAGAACTGTCAAAAAATATCCAGTTTATAATTATTACCCACAACAGAAGAACAATGGAAGTTGTTGATTATATGTATGGAATAACCATGGAGGAAGCAGGCATATCAAAGGTTGTTTCAATGCATCTGGCAGAGGTAGTTTAATTGAAAGAAATAAAATTTGGCGGAGTTGACGTAAAAGACAGGTTGTCAGCAAAGGTAGTCGGCGGTGAAGAAGTCAAAGTGTCCAAGATAAGTACTGTTGCTATGCTTTTCGAGACAACAAGCAAGCTTAATATTAACGGTCATTATCGATTCCAGGTTATCTGCGGTAATAAGAATTTGACCCTTGCGGCAAAGGTGCGCAATGTTCTCTGGAAAGGCAAGGTTGAAAAGAATAAAAGACAAAGTACTCTTTATCAGGTTGCAGTGGACTTCGAAAACCTTAAGGACGAAACTAAAGCCTTTTTTGATTCAATGATAGAACAATTGATTGAGAGTGATGTTCCAAAGATTCATGATGAAGTCCGGGGTACGAAGTTTCATATTAAAGATTAATGATCCGGTAGAGCAAGCTGCGTTGCTGCTTTAAAAAACCTGTGATTACCTGCAAGTTGTCCTGCGGTTATCCCTGCCTTAGGCAGGCAGGTGTGTTTATCATGAAAAAAGTTAAAGGAAAATTTTCTAACAGGGTATTGACCGATCCCGAGGATCTTTTCTGCTATGGTTTTGATGCCTCCCGCAAAAAGGGGCTTCCCCGTGCAGTGGTAAGGCCTGTTACTGTGGAAGAGGTCAGGACGGCAACTGTTTTTGCATTTGAAAATAATATACCGCTGGTCATCAGGGGGGCAGGAACGGGAATGACAGCAGGTGCGGTGCCTGTTGAAAATTCTGTAATCCTTTCGCTGGAGAGTATGAACAGGATCCTGGATATAGATGAGAATGACCTTGTAGTTGTTGTTGAGCCAGGGGTTATTAACTCGCACCTGCAGAGGGAATTAGAGTTCAAGGGGCTGTTTTTCCCTCCTGACCCGACAAGTATGGATTTCTGTACTATAGGAGGAAATGTTGCAGAAAATGCCGGCGGCCCCCGGGCTTTAAAATACGGTGTTACAAGGGATTATGTCCTTGGTCTTGAACTGGTACTGCCGGATGGCAAGGTGCTGACAACCGGGGTAAAGACGCACAAAGGCGTAGTAGGGTATGATCTGACAAGGCTGATTGTAGGCTCGGAGGGGACACTGGCAGTTGTTACAAAGGTTTTCTTAAAGGTATTACCGCTTCCTGAGGAAACAGTTACTCTTTTATGTACATTCCCAAAGTTAGACAGTGCAGCAGTGGCAGTTTCCAAAATTACAGCTTCAAGAATAATTCCAAGAACCCTTGAATTTATGGATTACGGAGTAATCCTTGCTGTTGAGGCGTATAAGCCATTCGGTCTTCCCGGGTCTGCAGAGGCTTTGCTTTTAATAGAAGCGGACGGGCCCCGGAACTCGGTGTCTGATGACGTTGAGAAAATAGCATCTATCTGTACTTCACTGGGTGCGGTAGTCAGCGTGGCAGACGATGTTTATGCAAAACAGCGTCTCTGGGAAGCCAGGAAGGCGGTTTCTCCGGCCCTTTACCGTATCAGCCCTTCAAAAATAAACGAGGATATTGTAGTACCCCGAAGTAAAATACCTGATATGTTGAGTTTGTTAAGGGATATAGGAAACAAATACCGCCTGAAGATAGTGAACTTTGGTCATGCTGGTGACGGGAATATTCATGTGAATATAATGACCGATAAAAATGACAAGGAAGAGTATCAAAGGGCAAATGATGCTGTCAGTGATATTTTTGAAGCAACTCTAAAGCTGGGCGGTACCATTTCCGGTGAGCACGGCATAGGCCTTACAAAGGCTAAGTATATAGGGATGGAGCTTTCTTCAGAGAGCATCAGGCTTATGAAAGCTATAAAAAAAGTTTTTGATCCAAGGGGTATAATGAATCCCGGCAAGGGGTTTCCTTCTGATGAGCCGCAGACCTGATACATTCGGCGTCATAAGAAATGCCGCTCAGTATCAGTCCTGAGCTTGTCGAAGGACTGATTGACAACACCGAATAAATCCTGTTAGTATCGTTATAACAATTCTTCGTGTAAAAATAATTGGCAGTAAACCCAGTTAGAAGGTTTTCGCCTTTCTAACGGTGTAAACAGATGGAGTTGCTTGCAAAACTCAATCCGCAGGTAGATGCAAGATACATGAAGCACGGTAGAGGATTCTCATGTGAACAGTTTTTAATCGTGTATCTTGAATCCTGTATCTCGATTACATTTAACGAAGAAGGGAGAAGTATTAACAAATGAAAATTATCCTGAAAGAAGATGTTGAAAAGCTCGGTATAATTGGCAGCATAGTGAATGTGGCTAATGGTTACGGGAGAAACTATCTTATACCACGAAACCTGGCTGTTGAAGCAAGCCCCAGAAATATAAAAAAATTTGAACATGAGAAAAAAATAATCCTTGAAAAGGCAAAAAAGATCAAGGATGGATCTGAAGAATTATCCGGCAAACTGTCTAATATAACTTTACAAATAGAGGCCAATGCAGGAGAAGACAATAAATTATTCGGTTCAGTAACCAGTATGGACATTGCAGAGGCCTTATTAAAACACGGGATAGAGGTAGATAAACGCAAGATTGTTATCCCCGGAGAAAATATAAAACGTTTGGGGACATATAATATAAATATTAAGATCCATCCGGAAGTAACTGCAAGTGTAAATTTAGAGGTTCACCCCGCTGGAAAAACAGAAGGTTCTAACGGGGCAGAAAAACCGGAACAATAATAGATTTCCCCTACAGGTCGCAGACCATGAAACAGCTTGATGTTGCCCTTGACCGTTTACCGCCGCAGAATATAGAAGCAGAACAGTCTGTCTTAGGAGCCATCCTGCTTGAAAATCATGCTATTGCAATTGCAATAGAGATACTTTTCCCCGATGATTTTTATAGAGACTCGCACAAAAAAATATTCATTTCGATGCGCGAGCTTTACGAAAAAAATGAACCGATTGATTTAATTACGCTTACAGAACAGATGAGCAGGAAAGATCTGCTTGAAGAAGTGGGGGGTGCTTCCTACCTGAGCTCTATAGTGAATCAGGTACCTACATCTGCAAATGTAAAATACCATTCAAAAATAGTAAAAGAAAAAGCTTTGTTAAGAGGTCTTATCAAAACAGCCACAGAAATCGTTACCATGAGTTATGATGAAGGGGTAGAGGTAAACGAACTTCTTGACAGGGCAGAGACAAAGGTCTTTTCATTATCTGAAAAAATTATTAAGAGCTCTTTTGTCCATGTGAAGGAAGTATTGAAAGATACCATTGAGCTCGTGGATAAGCTTTATAATAAAAAAGAGCTTATAACGGGTCTTCCATCGGGGTTTTCAGACCTTGATGAGCTGACAACCGGTTTCCAGCCGGGTGACCTGGTGGTGGTTGGTGCAAGGCCTGGCATGGGGAAAACTGCTTTTTGCCTGAATATGGCCTCTTATGTTGGGATTGAAGTTAAGGTGCCGGTAGCTCTTTTCAGTCTGGAAATGTCAAAAGAGCTTATAGTCTTAAGAATGGTGTGCTCAGAGGCAGAGGTGGATTCCAAAAGTGTTCGCTCAGGTTATCATTCTAAAGAAGACTACAGAAAGCTTGTAAATGCAGCGGGCAGACTTGCCGAGGCGCCGATATATATAGATGATGCATTCAACTCGGTCCTTGAAATAAGGGCTAAGTCACGCAGGCTCAAGGCGGAACATGGATTAGGACTTATAATCGTAGATTATCTTCAGCTCATGCGAGGAGAAGGGAGTTTTACTGCCAGGGAACAGGTTATCTCTGATATTTCCCGCTCGTTTAAGGCCCTGGCAAAAGACCTGTCAGTACCTGTAGTTGTAATCAGCCAGCTTAACAGGAGCTGTGAGCAGAGAGGAGAGGACAAGCACCCTATAATTGCTGATTTAAGAGAGTCAGGGGCTATAGAGCAGGATGCAGATACAATTTTGTTTCTTTACAGGGGTGATTACTATAAGGCCAGGGATGCTGAGCTCGGCCATGCTGATTTGGACGTTGCCAAGCAGAGGAACGGGCCGACCAAAAGGATCCCGATTACCTTTTTTGATAAATTTACTAAATTCAAGGATTATACACGCCGCGAAGTATTTTAAAAAATACATAAGATGATTGCTGATGTAAAGAAACAGATTGACATGGATATTTTCAATGACATCTGTGCTAATCTTGTTTCCTTTAATCTGTGCCTATCTGCGGTATTTACATGAGACGCAGGCCTGCAGTAGCCGGACAATTTTATTCAGCTTCTTCTTCAGGGCTTTCAAGAGAGGTGAAAAAGTATATTGAAACATCTGCAGTTAAGGAAAAAGCCATCGGTGCTGTTTCCCCCCACGCAGGGCTCATGTATTCAGGTGCTGTTGCAGGTGCTGTCTATTCAAGAATTGAGTTTCCGCGCACCTTTGTATTGATCGGGCCTAACCATACTGGTATCGGCAGGCCTTTGTCAATAATGTCTTCCGGTCAATGGGATATCCCCATGGGGAGTTTAAAAATAGATGAAGTCCTTGCAGGAAAAATACTGGATAGGTCAGAAATAATCGAAGAGGATTCCTCTGCTCATTCAAGCGAGCACTCGCTTGAGGTTCAACTCCCGTTTATTCTTTATTTTTCCACTGATGTCAAAATTGTGCCCATTACAATGATGGCAGATTCTTTAGACTCGTGCAGGCTTGTCGGCAGAGCAGTTGCTGAAGCGATAAAAGATACAGAGGATTCAGTCACAATTGTCGCAAGTTCTGATATGAGCCATTATGAAGCAGACGCTGTGACAAGGGCTAAAGATAAGGAAGCTATTGACAGGGTCCAGGCTTTGGATCCAAAAGGTCTTTATAATACTGTTAGAAAAAAAGGCATTAGCATGTGCGGCTTTGCACCTGCAACAGCAATGCTCTACGCGGCTAATGAATTAGGGGCTCAAAAATCTACGCTTATAAAATATATGACTTCTGGCGATGTCAGCGGTGATTATAACTATGTTGTAGGTTATGCAGGCATATTAATACAGTGAGTTTAAATGTATAATCCCGCCCGTTGACTACTCAAATTTTTATAAAATAATGCTTTCAAAAGATACCCCTTCTTTGTTGATATTTAACATGCCATACATGTTAGAGTATTTAGTTTCTTTTTAACTCTTTGATTTTTAAGAGTTTATTTTATGGTATGTTTTTTGTTTTTTTGAGCTATTATAAAATATAATAGCTCAATATCTTTTTGTTATAATCCCTGTGTTTTCATTTTAGATATTTCTGATAAATAAATACAGCAATGAAAATAAATATGGAGAGTGAATAATGAAAAAAACGGTTGCTATACTTTTCCTGTGCGTTTTTGCTGTTATTGCAATGATAATCTTCTCTGGCAGTG
>Ga0255052_10003453_pt1 | contig 10978 bp, 9 predicted proteins | sample JV7_2_21_MG_FD_188632 | JGI IMG/M metagenome (GOLD analysis project Ga0255052, IMG submission 188632) | Seawater microbial communities from Jervis Inlet, British Columbia, Canada - JV7_2_21 | ecosystem: Environmental > Aquatic > Marine > Inlet | place: Canada: British Columbia | collected...
GCGAATCGTTCGCAATGTCGGCGAGGCGCACTGGCCGGATGGAACGGTGACAGCAACATTTGAATTTCGACATGAACTTTATCGTGAGGCGCTATATGACTGTGTAGCAGCGTCGCGACGATCGCGGCTGCATGCTGCGTTAGGCGAACGCCTCGAGAAAGCTTATGAAGATGAGCCCGGCCCAGTTGCCGGAGAGATTGCAGACCATTTTGCCCGTGCTCATGATGTAGGGCGCGCACTCAAATACTTCTACCCGGCCGCATTGCTGTCATTCAATCGCTCCGCTAATCGGGAAGCGCTGGCTATCGCAAACAGAGCGCTGGAACTCATCGGCACTTTGCCGGAAACGGCGGACACGCAACGAACTGAGCGGGATCTGCAGCTGTTGAGAGCCAGCTCATTGATCTCGCAGGAGGGGTGGGCATCGAACGGTGTCGAGACCGCCTACACGCGTGCCCGAGAACTCGCCCAAAAGCTTGGTCTGAAAGACTATTCACCGGAAGTTTTCGGTATCGCTGCGATGTACGAGTTACGTGGCCGCTATGCCGAATCACAGGCCGTACTCGAGTCGTTGCTCGAGGGTTCCACTTCGCTCGGACTCGAGGCACACGAACTGCTGGCTTGCTCACTTTTTCACCAGGGAAAATTCGAGTTGTCCATTCAGAATGCCGACCAGGCAATTGAACTGTACAACGATGGAGACATAAGTGCGATCCTGGCTCGTTATGGCGAAAACCCCGGCGTAAGTTGTCACGGCTGGGCTGCGCTTGATTTGTGGTTCATGGGCTATCCGGATTCCGCAATTCAGCGCTCGGACAGTGCATTGGCAATAGCGCAGAGTCATGTCTATAGCTATGCAACGGCGCTTACACATCGAACTTTCCTGCATCAGTTCAGAAACGAACTTGAAGAGACAATATCCTGGGCCGACAAGACACATGAAGTAGCAGAAAAACAGGGCTTCGATTTCCGAATCGCACAGACTTCGGTTCTTAAAGCGTGGGCAGAGGGTTTGCTGTCCAGGCAGAAGAAAGAGCAACAGGTTGCTCTGGAGAAGATTGAAGATGCCCTCGAGCGACTTGGCGCCATGGGTGCGGCGATGGACCTTCCTTATTACGTCACACTCAAGTCCGATCATCTTGCACACATGGGGCGACTCGACGAGGCACTGGATGCGCAGGAACAAGCCCTGGGCATGAACGCCGGTGACCGGGAATTTTTCTACGAAGCCGAAATGCGGCGAATGTACGCGCTGCTTTTGTTGCGCAAGGATCAGTCAATGAAGAGTCGTGCCACGGATCTGCTCGATCAGTCGCTTGAGGTTGCTCGCCGGCAAGGAGCACGGTTACTTGAGCTCAAAACATGTATCTCCCGCTGCGAATTGGCGGACGGTGCGAAATCCCGCCTTGTCGAGGACCTGAAACAGGTTGTCAGCGCCATTTCGGAGGGCAGGGACACGCCGGAATGGCAGGCGGCGAGCGCATTAATCTGACAGTTCCCCAGAATCTCGCCCGCCGGGTGCCGCTTCCAGGAGCCCGTTATCGAGGCCCCGAGCCCGCCAGTCAGTCAGGCCTTCAGAAAACCTCTACAGGCCCCGAATTCCCTGGGTTTCCGGAACATATATCCCGGCCCGGGCAAGCGCGACCCTGAACGACACGACAAATATGTCACGAATTAGTCAGCAAAGTGTCACGGCATCGTCAAGTACCGGAAGGCCTCGATCCCTAATGTGAACCCTACAAATTGTTCAACCGGGAAGCACCATGGAAGCCTTAATTTACGCAGCAAATTTTCTCTACCTGTCCTCGTACCTGGTCAGGGACATCCTGCACTTGCGCTTACTCACGATCGTCGCTGCGTGTTGCCTGGCGACCTACTTCTACAACCAGGCCGTGCCGATGATGACAGTGGTTGGCTGGAACCTGTTCTTCGTTGCCTTGAATATTTTCCAACTGACGAGAATCTTTCGCGAACGGTCAACAAAGCAAATCAGTCGGGCCAGGTGCTATACGATCGGTTGGTCGATATAAATTCGGGCCTCAAGATCTTCCGGCGCTTCGAGACGGGGAAATTGCGACGGGAATAGCGGGAATCTACAGGGCAAACATCGAGACGACAACCCAGCTGATCAGAAGCGCGCTGGCGACAACTGCTGCTGCTGCATGACATCTCTCGTTTTTCAAACAGCCAGCACCGCCATCAATACGAGCGCTCCGACTCGTATCGTGTTACGCAGCCCCAGGACCTCATCGCCGACGATGACAAAACTGAAAGTCATTGCAAAGAACATGTAGACGGCAGCAAGGGAGAACAACCAGCGTGAATCGTCTCAATAGTGTTTCCTGATGTCTTTGTCGCCGCCGCGAAGTGACGGAGCCATCAGGTAGGCAATTAGCGCGAGCGTCAGGAATGGAACGATCAGTACGAGATACTCAATGAATGTCCACGCCGTGCGCTCTCGCAATATCCACAATGACCACCAGACCTGGATCATCAGGATCAGCAACAGCGCTGACCAGGCGACATGCAACCAGTAAATTCGAATTTGCTTGCGCAGGCGAATCTGCTCACCCCAACTGGAAAGAATATCCGATACACCGAAAGCTAGAACGATCGAAATAAATACTGAAATGAACTTGAATTGCGTCACCGCGATTCTTGCGGAGCGGCTTTCAGTGCATCAGTGACCACTCGATAGCCAGTATCGACCAGCTTTCTGCCTCTCATCAGGCGGCCCTCTGCGGTGTTTTTGACGCCATAGCCGTCCATCATGCGATTCATGAGATTGAACAGGCCGCAGATCATCACCGTGTAATGGAAACAATCTTCGTCCCAACCGGCATCGAATATCGCATCGACGTCCGCCTGTAGCATGCGGGATGGTGATTCGGTCAATTTCTTGACGTAGCGCAGAACGGGCTTCAGCTTTTCATCTACGCCGCTGGCGTCGAGATCGCCCAGCATCGACTCCAGCAGGTTTTCATCGACTCCGAAAGCCTCTGCCGTTGCTTTGTGCGTGTCGTAGCAATACGTACAGTCGTTGGTGCCCGAGGTATAGGCGCCGATCAGTTCGCGTTGCTCGGGGGTGAATGCGCAATCACCGGATCGCATCACGACGTCCGCCAATTCGGTTATCAGCGCTGCATGTTGCGGATAGCGCCGCAACACGGCCGCAACGCTTTCCTCTGCTTCGGGAACGGATTTGACGAATGCCATGACAATCTCCTGATATTAGATGCGCGGATTCGATCTCTGACGCATCAAGACGGCCGATCACCCTTGATTGTGACTCTCCTGCCCTTGCGCTCTTCAGGCCAGTAGTCCCAGATCGCGTGATGCATGCAACAGCGATTGTCCCAGAACGCCATGTCATTGTGCGACCAGCGAAAGCGAATCTGGAATTCTATTTGTTCGCAATGATCGAAAAGGAAGTCCAGGACCGCGCGGCTTTCGGCGACGGATAATTCATTGATCCTGGTGGTAAAAGTACGGTTCACATACAGCGCCTTGCACTTCGTATCCGGGTGAGTGCGCACGACAGGATGTACCGCGGACGGGCAGGAAATCTCGTCGTCGTGCCGACCCCGGTCGGTATATCTGCCCTTATACACATGCGCCGATTCGTGTGTTGCCGTCAAATCCAGGAGCATATTCTGCATCGGTGCTGACAAGGACTCCCAGGCAGCATACATATTACTGAACATCGTATCGCCACCGGATGGCGGCAAAATGTGCAGCTGCAACATCGTGCCCAATGGCGGGATTTCATCGCAGGAAACGTCGGAATGCCAGAACTCGCCGTTTGCCACTTTGGACTCCCTGTGTGCGTGGATTTCAAATATCTCCGGGTAGCCTTCCATTGTCGGCGCCGCCGGATGCGCATGCAGTTCTCCGAACAAGCGACCGAATTCGATATGTCGCGCCGGCGGGATTTCCTGCTGATCCCGGAAGAACAGCACCTGGTGTGCGAGAAAAGCCTGCCTGATCTCGTGGAATTCCTGTGCTGTTACGCCATCGGCGAGCGATATGCCGCGTACCTCCGCGCCCAGGTTCGGTGCATAAGGGCGAATTTCGATCTTCGAATAGCTGATAACGGGCGTGACCATTGCTGTGGAGTCACGTTGTGCGTCAGGTCAAAGCGCCGATAGTCGCCTGACTATAGTCGCCACTGCCGAGATTGCCGTCGGGAAAGATGTCGTGTGCCGCAACCCACTCGCGAGACTCGTCGAAAACTTCACGCGTGTATGGTTCGAATACAATTCGTTCGCCGGGGCCCATGCGGCCGGTGTCGATGCGTCCATGAAATCTAGCCGGCAGTTCTTTAAGGTAGTAGTGTGTGTAGAGTTCGGGCCGCAAATCGATGTCGCGCTGCGCACGCTGTAGCGCCTTGTAATATTTTCTTACGTCTTCAAGATCCGGGTCACCGTTGACCATGCCGGCCATCATGAAGGTACAGTCACAGACCTTTCTGAATCCGAGTTGTTCGGCTACATACATGGGACCGCTGAAGAGCTGTACTGCGGGGATTTTGCCCTCGTCCAGTAACTCCAGCCTTTTGAACAACAAGCCGTCGTTAAAGCTCAAGCTGATTTCCTCGGGCTTTAGCCATTGCTCCAGCACCTGGATCGTCGAGTAGTGGCTGCCGGACTGATAGCCGACAGACACAGGTACATTGGCGAGATCTGCGGGCGATTTCACGCCGGAATCCGCAGCCACAAATATTCCAGCCGGTGCGACGGAATAGGCGTCGCGAAACAGTTTCCCGTGTCCGCTGGCAGCCGCCACATTGATGGTCCAGTGGCAGGCGCTGCTGACATTGCAGGTGCGTCCTTTTTCAAAAGTCTGGAACGCGCCAACCTTGTTGCCGAGATCATGTACCTTGCCGTCTTCGGACTTCAGTTGATCGGCAAACTCGTATTCGAGGCCTTCATCTTTGAAATAGCCCTTTTCCTCCGCCACCCATTCATGCAGCCGCATATGTGGCGCTATCACAAACTTGTTTTTTGGCATATTTCTCTCCTGGATCCGGACAGACAAGCGCGCCATCGATGAGGCGTCGAGCTTTTCAATCGCGGCTCACAAGCATAGCCCATTGCCGCTGCCGGTATGTCGCAATTGTCGGGCCTCGAAAATTAGTATAAGAAAGGGTTATATTGTAGAAAATCGAGACCCGTCGGGACCGCAATCCTATAAGTAGAATCCGTGCACCCCGACCTGAGCAGGACCTGCACTAAGGCAGGGAATGTCCGTATCTTTTTGCTTCATAAGCATTTTTCGGGATCGGGCCAATTAACAGGTCGTGGCAAGCCCACAGTCATCTTTATCGAGGGAGATACGCAGCTTTATGGCCTACACAACAACTGACATTCGCAACGTGTGCCTGGTCGGACCAGGCCACGCCGGCAAAACCCAACTCACCGAAGCCCTCCTGCACGCCGCCGGGGTAATTCCCCATTGCGGTGCCGTCGAGAAGGGCGACACAGTCTCCGATTTCAATACTCGAGAGAAGCACGTTGGCCATTCCCTGTATCCCTCCGCTTGCCACCTCGACCATTCAGGAATACACGTCAACCTGATCGACACCCCGGGCTACCGCGATTTTTATGGCCGTGCATTGTCAGTTATGCCCGCCGTTGAGACCGCGGCAATCGTATTGAACGCCCAGTCCGGAGTCGAAGAAGTTGCACGGCGCATGATGGAAGCCGCCCGGGATCAAAGACTTTGCCGCATGATTATCGTCAACAAGATCGATGCCGAAAATGTAAACCTGGGCAAAATTGTCGAAGACATTCGGGAAGCATTTGGCACGGAATGCCTACCAATCAATCTGCCGACCGCAGATGGCAGTGGTGTCGTCGATTGTTTTTTTGAACCAGATGGCGCGGAGACGGCTTTTGACACCGTGGACGCCGCTCACGAGCGCATTGTCGACCAGGTTGTGGAGGTCGACGAAGATTTGATGGAGATCTACCTGGAACAGGGCGATGACCTGAAACCGGAGCAATTGCACGAACCCTTCGAGAAGGCGCTCAGAGAGGGCCACCTTGTTCCCATTTGTTTTGTTTCGGCGGCCACCGGCGCCGGCATTCCCGAGTTGCTCGAGGTATTCGAACGACTGATGCCAAACCCGCAGGAAGGCAACCCGCCTGTATTTATGAAAGGAGAAGGCGACGAAGTCGTGGAAGTGACCGTCGATCCTGATCCTGACGCGCATGTGATCGGTCATGTGTTCATGATCAACATTGATCCCTTTAAGGGCCGGCTGGGTATGTTTCGCATTCACCAGGGTTCAATCAAGGCCGGCAACCAGCTGTTTGTCGGTGACGCGCGTAAACCAATAAAGGTCAGCCAGTTACTCAAACTGAATGGCGCCGAACACAATAAGATGAGCGTCGGGTTACCCGGTGACATCTGTGCGATACCGCGCGTCGACGAAGTGCATTTTGACGCCGTACTCCATGACTCGCATGACGAGGACAACTTTCACCTGAAACACAAACGCCTGCCCCGCCCAATGTTCGGCCTGGCGATCAGGCCGACTAATGACGCAGACGCGCAGAAAACTTCGGACGCATTACATGCGATGGAGGCGGAAGATCCATCGCTCAAAGTCGAGCACAACACAACCTTAAACGAAGTCGTTCTTCGTGGGATGGGAGAACAGCATCTTCGCGCCGTTCTCGAAGAAATCGAGGATCGGTACGGATTGAAAGTTGACAGCTCACTGCCTTCGATCGCCTATGTTGAGACGATCACCGCCAATGCAGAGGGTCATCACAGGCACAAGAAACAGACCGGTGGCGCAGGCCAGTTCGGGGAGGTGTACTTGCGGGTAGAACCGCTACCCGCAGGCACCGGATTCGAGTTCGCCAGCAGGGTTGTGGGCGGGTCGATTCCCTCGCAATTCATTCCCGCCATCGAAACAGGCGTTCGACAGGTCTTGCAAACGGGCGCCATCTCGGGACATCCGATGCAGGACGTCAAAGTGACCGTTTATGACGGCAAGCATCACGCAGTCGATTCGAAGGAAATTGCGTTTGTCCAGGCGGGCAAGAAGGCATTCCTCGAGGCCGTGGCCAATGCGGCACCGATCGTCATGGAACCGATTGTCGATGTAACCTTCACGGTCCCCGGCGAGTCGGTCGGCGGCGTTACGGGCGATCTTGCCGGAATGCGCGGCGTGGTCAGCGGCACCGACGTAGCTTCCGCCAGTCAGATGGCGATAATGGGCAAAGCGCCGTTAAAGGAAGTGCAGGCGTATCACTCACGATTGAAGTCTTTAACAGGCGGTGAAGGCACATTCACAATGGACTTCAGCCACTACGCTGAAGTGCCGCAACAGATTCAGCAGGAGCTGATTAAGGAATACCGCCAGCCTGCCGGGGAATAGCAGTTTTCAACGAATACCTTGCTTCAACCCCTGTTTTTCGTTGAAAACTGCGGTTCGACCCGATTTATTTTCTGCAAGGAATGCGGCGACTTCGTCGATTGCATGTCTTGCCTCCGGCAAGACGTGCTGGAACATCTGCCAAACGTGCACCATGTCCGGCCACACTTGCAGCGTGACCGGTGAGCCCTGGGCCCTGGCCTTGTTAACGTAGCGCAGTGAATCGTCGAACAGCATTTCGCGGTCGCTGATCTGCACCAGTGTCGGCGGCAGATCACTCAAGTCCCCGAACAGGGGAGACATGAGCGGATTACGCGGGCTTCCCAGGCATTTGATAAATGCGATCGACAATCTGATCGACTTTGGCAAACGTGCGAGCGGGCCGAGCCCCGACCCCAGCATCGGGTCCGTCTCTATATTTCTGACTGCGCTGGGATTTGAGAGTGTCGAATCCGTCGAGGGCGAAAACGCAATGACGCCGTCCATGCGCCGCAGACCAGCGTCCCCGGTCCAGGCTGACAGCATCAGCGTCAGGTTGCCGCCCGCAGAGTCGCCGGCAACATAGATCTCCTCAGCATCGCTGTTGCCAGACGGCCCGTACCCGAGCATGTAGCGATACGCATTCTGACAGTCGGCAATCGCGGCTTTTCGAAAGTGTTCCGGTAAGAGTCGATAGTCAATGGCAAGTACGGCAACCCGACAGGCTTTGCTGAGTGCCGACGTAATCATGCGGTGGCTGAGCGGGCTGCCAATGGCAAACGCGCCGCCGTGTATATATAGGAGTCGCCTGTCATGGCTGGCACCGGGCGCCACCACCCACTCCGCATCTACGCCGCCCGCGTTTGTTGCATTGATGGTTACGCCGAGTTCGTCTGCCTGCAGGGGTGATCCGGTAAAGCCCTCATCGAATAGTTGCCGAATCCGCTTTAATCGCTTGAGTGCTGACTTACCGCGAAGCTCATCCTGCAAAAGATCAATGAGTCGCAAAACTTCGCTGTTCTCCGCGCTGACCGCGGACCGATCCCGATGCAGCTCGGGTTGAGGTTCATCAAAATTCGAGAGATCGGGAGCGGTCAGGACCAGGACCGAAATCAGCCAGACAACTGCGACAACGGCAATGACTACTGCAATGGTTTCCATGACCATTATTCTAACGCGGCGAGGTCCGGGTAGTCTCTTACGGCGTATCCCTGGCAACGACGAGATCGATCGCGTGATACGCCGACAGGATGGCACCCTCCTGCCAGCCTCGCAGGATGCTCAGGTGTTCCCCGGCAAAGAATGTGTTCCCGTCGGGCGTCAGGAGGAAGACGGGATCCGAGGCACCCCAGGCGCCGAGCTGGAACGGAACCTTGGGCCAGGCCACGCTGACCCCGTGGAGTGCCTCGGCGCCGAACTCCGGATGCAAGGCATTTGCCTGCGTCACGGTCGTGTCGATTCTTGTCTGCAGCGCCTGGTTCGCGAAGTTGTTGCCGGCCGCTCCGCCGAAAATATAGGAGCCTACGATGATGCCATTGGCCTGGCCGAAGCCGTTGTTCGGATACCAGATCTGCGTAATGTCCTGCGTCGTCCAGGAAATGCCGCCATAGATATTGTGATCCTGCTCCCAGAAGCGCCGCGACTGAAAAGCGATCTTGCCGGCCGACGTATAAGCAAAATTGGCGATCTCGTCCTGATGGGAAGCGGCAAAATTATTTCCGATGCTGCGCAAGACCGTTGCCGGAATTGTACAAACGCAGTAATCGGCATTGATCGACATGGGATTACCAGGCTGAACTTCATAATCGATCTGCACGCCGCCCGCTGTATTTTGAATGTTGGTCACCTCTGCTTCGTAAACGATGTTTGGCGCAATCTCTACCTGCGCCTCGAACGCAACAGCGATACGATCCATGCCACCGACCGGTTGTAACGTTGTTGGTTGCTGGTCGAGAAAATGCGGGAAATCCTGTCGATATTGTTGTGGATTTTGCGAAAAAGATTCGCTGAGCAATTCCTGTAGCTGCAGCGGGCTGACCATCTCGCCCCGCTGCCGGCTTCCCGTGTCCTCCTGTCCCGGAAATCCGGCCCTGCTCGTGCCGGTGTAGTCGAACGAGCCGGACAGGTCACCGAAACTTTGCAGCATATTCAGGATGTTGGTCTTATCGGTCGCCGACAATTCCTGGTCCAGCGAGTTTTGATTGACTGCCAGCGCCAGCAGACGCGCAATGTTGCCGCGCGCATCGGCAATCACGTGGCGTGCGATCTGTGGCTGTCCGCCGAATGAGGTCGTCGAGTGCAGTAATGCAGACCGATTGTCGTTCGTGAATGTCTCCAGCGCGACGCCGAACTCGCGACAGTACCCGAGCAGGAATTCATGATGGTGCGCAATTCTTGCCGGACCGGGATTGAAATACAGGTCATCGTCGAAATCGAACATGCAGACCTGGGTTGAGTCAATCTCATTTGCGATGTCATTGGCTCGAAGCGTGCGATTGCGGCCGCCGGCCCTGGCGGTTGCCTCGAGTATGGTGCAGCTGTAACCCAGCCTGGTCATCTCGAGTGCCGTGGTCATGCCGGCGATGCCGCCACCAAGAATAACCACAGATTTGCCGGCGCCAACGTTACCGGGCCAGTCACCAGGACGTGGCGACTGCATTCCGGGCGGTGGTGGTGGCGGTGGTGGCGCCGGCGGGTTCGGGGCGGCTGCAGGTGCTGCAGAAGATGATCCGCAAGCGGCGAGCGAGGTACCGATACCCATCGCCGCCATTGTTCGCAGCATCGCGGAACTGCCAACGGCCCTGCCTATAGCGGTCAGGAACTCACGCCGCCTGATGTCTTTGCGATCGGATGTCATGCCACTCCCGTATTCACGGCAATCGCCCTTCCCAGAAAATATCTTACAGAACAGTATCTTATTGTTAAAAATCCGCTTCGCCGCGCGCTCTTGGCCTGTTAGGGTCTTCGACTCCGGATCGTGGTCAGAATTCCCGGTCAACTGTTTTCGCGGCCCGGTTGGGCATATGCACAACCGCGCTTATGGTCTATTCTTGCGAGTCTGCCCGATTCCAGAACCAAAGAATAACGCCCGGAGCCAGGATTGAGCCGATTTATTCCTTTGCTTGTCGTTATGACGGTCTCGTTGCCCGTGCTGGCGTATGCGCACGCCAAAATTACCTCGACTGTGCCCGCGGATGGCGACTTTGTCGCCTCACCCGAGGTGCTGACGATAAATTTCGACAACGAAGTGCGGCTAACCGGCGTGGAACTGCACTCTGTCGAAGGCGTTAGCGCCGAAGGCAGGACTATCGAAGGAGAAGTCACCGAACTGGGCATTGTCGCGACAGAGGTTGCCCGATCGTTCATGATCGAAATCCCCAGGTTGCTTCCACCGGGGGAATATTTCCTGGTGTGGCGATGCGTTGCGACAGACTCACATTTCTCAACCGGAGAATTTTTCTTCACGGTTCTTGCAAACTGAATTCAGGGTTTCCCAACTATCAATTGCCGGCGTTAACGTCATTTCAAAAAATTACAGGTAACAAAATGAAAATAGTTTCGCTACTAATCGCTGCCTCCTTATTCGCCAACGGTCCGTGTTTCGCTGCGTGG
>Ga0255052_10003457_pt1 | contig 10976 bp, 5 predicted proteins | sample JV7_2_21_MG_FD_188632 | JGI IMG/M metagenome (GOLD analysis project Ga0255052, IMG submission 188632) | Seawater microbial communities from Jervis Inlet, British Columbia, Canada - JV7_2_21 | ecosystem: Environmental > Aquatic > Marine > Inlet | place: Canada: British Columbia | collected...
AGGAATTGGTGTTGTGAGAGAGTTCGACTCAGACCTGTTCATAAAAGACCCTAATCTCTCATTGAATCAAGGAGCCATGATTCCAGACAAGTGGATGATTAAAAGAAACCTGTTCAAGATGGTTGCAGAGAAGTACGGGTTTACTCTTGATACTCAGTGGAAAGACCTCACTGAAGATCAGAAGAACATAATCTTCTATGGCACAACTGAGAAATATGATGTCACCTGGAAGAGTGACAATCCAGACGCTGAGGTCAAATGGGAAGGGCACTATAAACGCGCTTACGAGGGTTTTGTCCCCCGACAGAAGAGAATGTATGGTAAAACCAACTCTGATTATCGCCGTCACCAGTTGGAGCAGCTAATGTCTTCTCAGACTTGCACTGTATGTAACGGTCGTCGTTTACGCCCTGAGTCCCAAGCAATCACAATAGGGAATCGGTCAATCTCTGAACTTGGAAGCATGTCCATCAAAGAACTTCGCCTGTTCATTGAGGGCACTAAGATTCCAAAGAGGTTCAAACCGGTAGCAGACCCGATCACCAAAGAAATCCTGGGACGGCTCGGATTTCTTCATGATGTTGGACTTGAATACTTAACATTAGAACGACCTGCGCCGTCTCTCGCGGGTGGCGAAGCTCAAAGGATACGTCTTGCAAGTCAGATTGGTTCGAATTTGGTTGGAGTCACCTATGTGTGTGACGAGCCCAGTGTAGGGCTTCACGCTCGTGATAACTTGCGCTTGTTGAAGTCGTTGATGAATTTGAGAGACCTCGGAAATACTGTACTAGTTGTTGAGCATGATGAAGAAACAATCCGTAATGCTGACTATATTGTAGACTTAGGTGTAGGTGCTGGAGCAGAGGGCGGAGAGATAGTAGCATCTGGCACTCTAGATGATGTGCTCAGGTCGAAGAAATCAATCACTGCGAAATTTCTCCGAGGGGTTGAAGTGATACCAGTCCCGACTGAACGACGAAAATCTAACGGTCGGTTCATCGAGATTTGCGGATGTCGACATAACAATCTCAAGGATCTCACCGTGAAGATTCCGCTGGGCTTGTTCGTATCGGTGACAGGAGTGTCAGGTAGCGGCAAGAGTTCACTAGTAGTTGAAACCCTTCAAAGAGAGCTGGCTCGAATGTTCCATAAGGCAGGAGCTAAACCTGGCGAGCATGATGAGATCATTGGAGTAGACCAGCTTGACAAGGTGATTGTGATTGACCAGAGCCCGATTGGTAGAACTCCACGAAGCAATCCCGCCACATATGTTGGTCTGTGGTCTCCCTTGAGGGATCTTTTCACAAGTCTTCCTGAGTCAAAGATTCGCGGGTACAAACCTGGGCGGTTCTCCTTCAACGTCAAGGGAGGTAGATGCGAGAAATGTAAGGGTGCTGGAGTTGAGATTATTGAGATGCAGTTCCTACCCCCAGTGCAGGTCACGTGTAGTGAGTGTAATGGTCGGCGATACAACCGAGAGACCCTTCAGGTCCGTTTCAAGGGGAAGAACATTGCTGACATCCTCGACATGCGGATAGACGAAGCGCTCATCTTCTTTGAGGGAGTTCCATCAATATATCGGCGGCTCCAGACTTTATGCGATGTTGGTATGGGCTATGTCAAACTGGGACAACCTGCTACAACAGTGAGTGGTGGAGAGGCGCAGCGTATCAAGTTGAGTAAGTTCCTCTCAAGACCTGCTACTGGACAAACTTTGATTTTGTTGGACGAACCGACAACAGGGTTACACTTTGCTGATATCAAGAAGCTCTTGGAAGTGCTCCATCGTTTAGTTGATCTAGGAAACAGCATCCTTGTGATTGAACATCAGCTGGATGTGGTAAAGACTGCTGATCATGTGATTGATCTAGGACCAGAGGGTGGGGAAGAAGGAGGTTATATTGTAGCTGAGGGAACCCCCGAAGAGATTGTTGCATCGAAAGCATCCTACACTGGTCAGTATATGAAAGAACTTCTCGTACCTGGAGGGAAAGAGAAGTGACTGGCTACATCAAAGTGCGTAAGGCTGAGGAGCATAACCTCAAGGAGATAGATGTAGACATTCCCAGAGACCGTCTTGTAGTTGTGACAGGACCATCAGGATCTGGAAAGAGTACACTTGTTTTTGATACAATCTTCGCAGAAGGACAACGTCGATATGTTGAATCACTATCATCCTACGCACGACGGTTCCTCGGTCGGCTCGACAAACCCAAAGTGGATACGATAACTGGGCTTCCTCCTGCCATCTCGATTGAACAGAAAGGTCGTACAAAAAATCCGCGAAGTACAGTAGCAACAAGTACAGAGATCCAAGACTACCTGCGGCTTCTCTACGCAAACGTAGGCACTGCACACTGCGTTGAGTGTAAAAGACCCATGGAGCAGCTCACTGCTGAATCAGCGGCTCGACTTGTTCTTCATGAGAATGGGGATCAGAGGATTCACATACTTGCACCTGTTGTGCGAGGAGAAACCGGTAAGCATGAGGAAGAATTAGAGGGTCTCTTCAAGAGTGGATTCGCACGTGTCCGAGTGGATGGTGATGTCCACGAGATTGAGGGTCTTCAATTGGATGCGAGAAAGAAGCACGACATTGAAGTTGTCGTTGACAGATTAGATGTGAGTCAAAAGAATCGCGAGCGCTTGATAGGTTCATTAGAAACCGCATTAGAGACTGGTGAGGGTTCAGCAATCGTCGCTCGAGCGAATCAACCTGACCTTGTCTTCGCTGAGTCGCTTATGTGCCCGAAATGTGGAATCCAATACGATAAATTAGGACCCAAGGCATTCTCCCATAATCGTCCTGATGGAGCTTGTCCAACATGTAACGGACTCGGAGTCACTATGGCAATCGACCCTGATCTCATCGTTCCCAATAAGGAGATGACTGTCAGAGAAATCAGCCGCAAGATCAACGGGTCAGAGAGAGCCTGGTTCTTGAAACGCCTTCAGACTCTAGGAGAAGTGAAGGAGTTCACTCTGGATACGAAGTACAAGGATTTTACAAAGACTCAGATTGAATGTTTCATGTGGGGTCGTCCCAATTTGACGCTAACCTATACAATGGAGGGTGAAGAGTCGTACTGGGAAATCGAACGTAAATGGATTGGTATTGTTCCATGGCTTGAACGCTTGTTTGATCGAGCATCAGGTAGTGAAAAGAAATGGTACCAATGGTGGGCTCGACGTATCGCTAATGAGCTCTCAAGGAAGAGTACGTGTGAGTCATGCGGTGGTAGGAGACTGAAACCAGAGAGTCTTGCAGTTACCGTTGATGACATACCTATAGACCAAATCACAGCATTGACTATCGAAGAAGCAGTGACGTTTTTCAATAACATCACACTCTCAGAACGTGACCTCAAGATTGCTGAGCTGGTCCTGAAGGAGATACAGGCTCGATTGCGATTCCTCGAATCAGTTGGATTGGAATACCTGAATCTTGATAGAGCAAGTATGACACTCTCAGGGGGTGAGAGCCAGAGGATACGTCTTGCTACACAAATCGGTTCCGCACTTACAGGTGTGTTGTACTGCCTGGATGAACCCTCAATCGGACTGCATCCACGCGATATTGACCGCTTGATTGAAACTTTCTATCATCTGAGGTCACTAGGAAATACAGTTGTTGTGATAGAGCATGATCGAAACACGATCACAGCCGCTGACCATATCATCGATTTAGGTCCACTTGCAGGTAGACATGGTGGAGAAATAGTAGCAGAAGGGACTCCTGATGAGGTGTTAGCTGATCCCAAGTCTCTAACTGCACAGTACCTAGCTGGAGCTAAACAGATTCCAGTACCTCTTGATAGGCGGAATGGAAACGGTGAGGGAATCACTGTTCATAATGCACGAGCGAACAATTTGAAAAGAATCACAGTAGAGTTTCCCCTCGGAAAGCTGACCTGCGTTTCGGGAGTGTCAGGGGCTGGTAAGAGTTCGTTGACTTATGATACACTCTACAAGGCATTAGCCAGAGAAATGAATAACGCAAGTGCCAGACCTGGTCTGCACGATACGATTGAAGGTATCGAAAATATTGACAGGATAGTCCTCGTAGACCAGTCTCCGATAGGCAGGACTCCACGAAGTAACCCAGCAACTTACACGAAGACCTTTGGTGAGATTCGTACCCTTTTTGCAAAGATGCCAGAAGCTAAGGCTCGCGGCTTTGGTGCTGGTAGATTCAGTTTCAACACACGAGATGGTCGATGTGAGAAATGTAGGGGAAGTGGACTCCTACGGGTAGAGATGCACTTCATGAGCGATGTTTTCATGAGGTGTGATGTTTGCAAGGGCAACAGGTTTGATCGAGAGACCCTCGAAGTTACTTACAAGGGCAAAAACGTTACTGAGGTACTTGCTCTCACCATTGACGAGGCTCTAGAGTTCTTTGCTGATATCCCGAAGATTGCGGACAAGCTACGAACACTTGTAGATGTTGGATTAGGATATCTTCAGCTCGGTCAGCCTGCAACTCAACTCAGTGGTGGGGAGGCACAGCGTATGAAGTTGGCATCTGAGCTCTCACGAAGGGCGACTGGGAGGACGCTTTATCTCTTGGATGAGCCCACTACAGGGCTTTCGGCCTCGGATGTACACGTTCTTCTCCGGGTTATCAATCGTCTTGTGGACGCAGGGAACACTGCCATCATTGTCGAGCACAATCTCGAAGTCATCAAGACTGCAGACTGGGTCATTGATCTAGGACCAGAAGGTGGCGATGCTGGGGGTGAAGTTATTGCGCAAGGTACACCTGAACAGATCAGCGAGGTCTGGAAATCCTATACAGGTAATCATCTTCGAGATTCCCTCTATGGTCCGAATGTGCGTCGCGGTCAGTTGAACTAGTTCTATTTTTCATGTTTATGACGAAAGATTTCAATCACCATCACAATAATGACCACAGTTGCAGCTCCTGTAATGACTGTTGAAGTTAATGTAACTAAGTCCATTGGTTCACCAACATTTTCAGTTGTTGGGCTTGTACTTGGGACAGGGTCGGAGGGGTCTGGACGATCCATACTTGGATAATATGCAAAAGCCGCATTGGCACTAATCTCGTAGAACTCTCCAACCTCAAAGTCTGATATGATGAATGGACCTGAGGTCACGTGTGGCTCTTCATAATCGAGTACTGGGTTCCAGGTGTTCCAATCAGCATATCCAATTCCATCAATATCATTGAAGATGTGTTTTGGTATCACAAAGTCAAATGCGAAGTTTGAGAAGTGCCAATAGGACTCGGTGTCGAATTCAACCACTACTCTGTATGGAGTCGGTGCATAAGCTGCAAATAAGTTCCCCAAGTCAGTCGCAGCGGGATTTCCATACACTCCACTTTCGAATGCGTAAGTATAGGTAAATGCAATATCTTCAGCTGTGATTGGTGTACCGTCAGTCCAAGTCGCGTTCCGGATGATATCGATGGTGAACCGAGTATGACCCTCGGGAACGGCAGGATTGTCTGAATGAGTTTCTGTAATCAAATTCGTGGCAAGGTATGGATATGGTTCTAGATTTGGAGCATATGAGTACAATGAAGGCCAAAGCTCAGAGAGGATAGCAGCAGACTCTACTGAGTTGGTGACGTAGATGTTAAAGCTGTCAGGATTTTCGTTAATAGCGATTGAGATAGTGCCGCCACCAGTACCATCAAGCCTATGGATCTTTCTCATAGTCCAGGGACCAGAGATGTATTTTCCTAGATCCTCTACATGACCAGTGAATTGGTCGTTCCTGTAACCCTGCAGGTAGGTGTTCTCATAAACAACAAGTCTTGGTACATTGTAGTGTAAAATCTTCTGCATCTCTGCAGCAGCCTCGTAGACTTCCTCGTAGGATGTACTGTAGAGGAGCTGGTCTCTCCAGCTGTCGTAAGTGTCGTTCCTGAAGTTGCTAGGATTCAGGTACGGATCGTCAACGTACTCACCCCAGAACTCACGACCAAGCCATTCTACATCGTTATTATTGAAATTCATTGCATAGAAGACCATATCATAGTCAGTGTGACCATGATCAGCTATTGAGCTTGCATCAATGTGTAATGAGCGTAGTGCATCAACCCCTATCTGAGCTGTTCCTCCTGCAATCTCTGGGGATTCTGAAGCGTACGCGATTTTAATATCGAATGCATCACCAACGGGTGTAAGTCTAAATCCGCTAGTCGCATTGATTGAGAAACCGAGGTCATCAAGAATCTGGTTTCCGATGTCTGGACGTGCATCGTAGTAGTGCCAATCAAGTTCATCTTCGATACACAAACTATTTGGACGTGGAATGACTGAATCATGCTCAATTGAGAATCCATCCATTATCTCTGTGGTCACGCGGGTCTTGTCGAAAGCATAAGCGAAAGCCCTTCTCAATCCACTGATGTTCAACGGATAGTCACGACAGTTTATAGTGATTTGGCCATACCCGTTCCTCAGAGCGCTGTAGACGTCAATATCCGGGTCTGCATCCAAGGTTTCATAGTAACTTGGATCAAAGAAACTTAGATCCATTTCAATCACCCCGGCTTGGAGTGCGAGAATCCTCTGATCTCGGTTTTCAATCACTTTGTAGACAATTTTGTCTACATATGGACCAACGTTCAAATCACTTGGGTGAACAGAAAGCGCGGCTGACGGATTGGGAGATAACATCAGGGGTAATAACAGTGCTATTAGCGATATCGGGATTACCCACTTTTTCCCCAACTTTCCAACCTCGATCCACTTAGACTTGTGAACATACACCTATAATTTCTTTGAATCAAACAATGGACAGTAGGATACAATCTTTGCTGCATTCACAATTTCACTGCGATGGTGCAACCTTCTCCAATTGGTAGAATCGTACTGATGACATCTAGTTTCAGAAGTTCTCTGTTGAACTTGTCAATTGCTTCGTCAGATTCAGTCCAGTCATTTGGAGGTCTGATGACAGGAAACAGTGTATCATCAACAAGAAAAAGCCCACCCTTCTTCAAGACCCTGATGCAATCCTCTAGCATGACTGGATATCCGCGCTTTGTAGAATCTTGGAACACAACGTCAAAGGTCTCCGATTTCATCTCTGCAAGGACTTCGATTGCATCACCTACTATGATCTCAATATTGTCAGATACTCCCTCTCTCAAGAAAGATTTCCGAGCAACCTCGACCATTGACTCATCGATTTCAATCGTGGTCACAGTACCATCGAATCTTTTCGCAGCAAGCGCAAGAGTTGTGGTTGAAAAACCGATGCTCATTCCTATTTCCAAGATCCTCCTTGGCCTAACTAGACTCAGAAGGAGTTTGAACAATCTGGACATCTCATCCTCAATCGGTGGTCCAAAACTGTCGAGGCCTGTAGCTTCGATATATTCCTTCAACCTCGGTGTGTCAGTATCCTTGTATATTTCATCAATATAGTCCCAGGCTTTCTGACAATCAAAAGGTACTTCGCTCATGAAAGGACATTGCCTTTCTTACCTTAAGTGACTTCAGCAAAGTGCAGAACACAGTCTCATGGCACGTCTTATTAGAAAGCTACCCAGTGCTCATGGGATTCAAAATGCTCCAGCTATTGCTCACAAACACTATGCTCGGTATCATACTTGCTGTGATTACATCTCTTCTCTGGAACATTGCACCAATTATTCAAAAAGAAGCACTCAGTGAGATGGAAGAGATCGACGCGAAGAATCCAATGAAACATACAAGGGCACTATTCGCAAAGCCACGATGGGTCATTGGTTTTCTCATGGCTCTTGTAGGTGGACTCACCTATCTATTTGCAACCCAACTAGCTGGAATCGTAGTTATTCAACCCCTCATGAATATAGGATTGATTGCTTTGGTCTACCTCTCATCAAAGAGGCTAGGTGAGAAGATCGACATGCCTGCAATGCTTGGAATTGTTCTACTGATATTCACACCTGTGTTCATTGCGTTGGGCGGTGTGACTGAACCAGTGATGTTTACAGATTATACAGGCATACTCCTTTACTCTGTTGCGATGTTTGTAGGAATTGGAACCCTTGCGGGAGGAACTAGAAAGGTAGCAATACTGTGGGCACCAATCACCGCGTTCGTTCAAGCTCTCGCTTCCCAGTTCACGCAATGGTTCACTCTAGCGCTGTTTGGGGAAGCAGATATTCTTCAAGGTTTCATCAATTCATTGTTGCCACTGATTCTATTGGGCATCTTCACAGCAATAGCTGCCATTTACACAGTTTCAATAGGCCTACAGAGAAATTTGGCCTCACGATTCAATGCGATTACTGGTACTATCAGCATGTTTGCTGTGATTCTGGGTGGTATCATCATCTTTGGACAGGTCATCTCAGATATGCTGTTCTATGGAGTTGGTCTTGCTTTTGGCTTGATTGGAGTTGTTCTTCTCAGTAAGTACCAGGATTGAGAAAAAAAGAAAGAGGAGGACTGGTCTTTTGCCAGTCCAATTCTTGAATTCTACTTCTTACGTTTCATCACAATGACAATTATGATGACAACTACTGCAACACCACCAATTATGATCAACAGTGTCGTCGTGTCACCCGGAGGAAGACCTGGAGCTTCCACTACCACCACTGAGCCGTCTACATCCGCCCATGTATTTGCATTACTCTGCATATAGATGGTGAAATTGACCGTACCCGCTGTGGTTGGAGTCCATGTGTAGGAGTACGTGTCTCCATCAGCTGTCATTGTATGTTCCACTGCGTCTCCGAAATCGAGATACACATAGTTCAATCCTAAGATATGAGTCACATTGACTGAAGCTGTAACCTCTTGACCTACTTGCACGGGATCTGGAGATGCAAGTGCTGCTGAGAATGATGGAATACTGGTTATCACTTCATACTTGAAGTCTAGTGAAGTCCAGTCTCCCCACACACCTATGCTATCGCAAGTACGGGCTCGAAGGTAGTAATTTGTTCCATTGATCAATCCAACTGCTGCTGGTATTTCTATGGACTCCTCATTGTTGACAAAGTCAAGCATAAGATCATACCCTGCGGTACCGTTATCCAGGCGAAAATCTCCTCCCCAATGCACGTCCCATGCGCGATAGGATGATGTATGTCCATTCTCCAGGATCAAGTTCACAACACCACTGATCTTGTCGTCCCATTGGAAGTCAATGAGCAAGTCATGAGTGTTCGAGTAGTAGAATGCATTATCGAAGTCAATGACCAAAGTTTGGCCAAGATTGACAACGGTATACATACTCTCATCGAGCACTACCATTGGAGTAGCACCACCATAGTTGGATGTCCAGTCAATGTGGTCAATCCGTCCAAGGACTGGTGTTTCACACAAGCTGACTGTAAGATTCTCGTACACGACTTCTTCACTCAGATCCGAAGAACCAACTTTGAAGTACATCTTGTCAAGATACCCCGCTCTATCGACATATGATTGATTGAATTTTACCTGGAATCTGCCAGACATTCCATCAGTTGTTCCGAATGGAAATCCGTTTAAGGCCGATGATGACGAAAGTTCCTTGACAGACTCAGTCTGAAAACCTATCTTTAGATCATATGTTCGATCTTCAATATAGGACGTTGTACTCGCGTCAGGATTTCCATTATTTGTGGCAACGCTACCTGGTCCAGAATTCGTTCTTGAAAGACGTACAGTATCTCCTGTATTGTTTGCTAATCGAATCTCGATTATCAGGTTTAGAAAACTATTGACAAAGAATGTATTCTCAACATCAATCTCTAGAATGTCATCGACGACTGAAACCTCATAGAGATCACTTGAGAGAACAATCGTAGGTGTTCTACCTTCATAATTCGCCGCAAAATCCGTCCCCAGTGCTGCAGAGCCAGCAACCATTAGAAACGAAATCTCAAGATTCTCGATTTGCAAGTCACCGACATCATTGGATGTGAAATAGAGTCTGTCCACTACTCCTGATCTGGGCAATTCAGAACTTGGAAACTTCATTTGCAATCTATATCCTTCGGGATTTCCCAATGGATGAAAGTTTCCTCCAGTATCTCCACTATCGTGTATCACTGAGATTTGTTCATGGTCAGCATTCCAGATTAATGTGTCATTGTAGTATTCATTGTTCCACATCTCGACATTATAGTCCTTTTGGAAGTCATTGAAGTCTGGATCTGAAAAGGTCCAGCTCACATCCGGTGTTGGATTGTTAATGTAATCAAGCAGGGGACCTGACGAGATGCCATCTACCGCTAAGTCTGAAGTGGTAGGTGTTGTGTACTCTATCTCTAGATACGTGGCATTCCAGGGATAAGAAACTGACCTACTCGGATATTTGAATGCGTTTTGTGTTCCTACTTCGACAGTTTGTTTCAGAACTTCTGTAAGGTACATGTCAGCTGCGTTGAGGCTTGATCTCACATCGGAAGTTACATCCCACGAATACCAATGCATTGGTAGAAACATATCCGGACTTGTCGGTGAGTTGATGATGTCGGATGCACTTCCGGAAAATGTTGGTTGGTTATTCCATGTGATACTTGAGACATCCCATGTATCATTACTGCTATGATAGACACCAATCGGTTCGTCCGCTACAGCCCATTCATTGTGAATATGCACATTCAATGTGGCCTTTTGAACGCTCATCTCCTTTGGTAGATTTGACATATTGAACTTGAACCAAGACCTACCTAATCTCCATTCAGAGTCATAGGCTGTACCGAGGAATAGCTGACCGTCTCCGTCAAAGTTGGAATCTTCAAATGTTCCATTGACAACTGCAACATCCTCAGCTACTTCTATCCTCATGGTTCCTGTAGTGGCCATAGCGGCTTCGTTCATTGATGAGGTCCGTTCAAATGTTGATACAGAAGAAACGGGACTTGTGGGAACCACTGCAATACCAAGTAGCAAAAGGAAGGTTACTAAAAATACTCCACTCTTATTCATTATAATATCTCCATAAGTTGAGGATCACAAACAGAATAAAACAAATTTCGATGGCGGTCGAAGTCCTCTGCTGGTAGAGGACTTCGA
>Ga0255052_10003458_pt1 | contig 10974 bp, 11 predicted proteins | sample JV7_2_21_MG_FD_188632 | JGI IMG/M metagenome (GOLD analysis project Ga0255052, IMG submission 188632) | Seawater microbial communities from Jervis Inlet, British Columbia, Canada - JV7_2_21 | ecosystem: Environmental > Aquatic > Marine > Inlet | place: Canada: British Columbia | collected...
CACCTCTGATTTAAGCGTAACTTTTACGAAAACAAGGACACCGGAGTTTATGAAGTGACAATGAGAGGTTAAAAAAATACATTTGGAGTTGTGATCAATTTCCTAACACGCACTTGATGGGTACTATTACACTTATGGCACCTCTAAGGTCCCACTCCTTGTATCCTTCTTTGATCCTTCCTGTTATGTCCTTGTCATCGCAATCGATTCTAACCCTGCCTCTGCCTTTGCCTGAGCGATAAATACTAAAGATAATAAAAGCATTAAAACTAACCATCTCTTCATCTCGATCTCCATTTCAATATTGTAACAGATAACTTAGCGTCGCACATTCACCGCATTTTCTATATAGGTACATACATAATTCAGTCGAGAATCAAAAGGAAATTTTATTGTTTCTTGAAATTCTTACTCATATCGCTTCCTCCCCTCTCTCTCCCGTCCTGATCCTGATAACGTCCTGAAGGTTATAGACAAAGATTTTACCATCGCCGATTTCGCCTGTCTTTGCATTTTCCAGAATTGAATTAAGGACATTGTCCAACTTTTCATCTGCAACAGCGACTTCTATCTTTACCTTGGGAAGAAACTTAACTTCATATTCCACCCCCCTGTAAACCTCCATGTGACCTTTCTGTCTTCCAAAGCCTTTGACCTCAATAGCAGTCATTCCCTGTACTCCCAGCTTGCTCAGGGAGTCCCTGACTTCATCGAGCCTGAAATGTTTTATAATGGCAGAAACCATTTTCATTGGATATACCTCCTGTGTATTAATTTAATATCGATTACTAAATTCCACTGTCTTTCGCTGCGGGACTTAATGCGAGATGGTATGCTTCAAGTCCATGCTCACTAACATCAAGTCCTTCAAACTCTTCCTCCTCAGATACGCGGAGCCCCATTGTTGCCTTGATAACGGAGAATATTATGAATACTGCCACCGCTGTTGTGACTCCATAAGCCCCGACTCCGACTAACTGAATTCCGAACTGCTTTGCTCCTGCCATTTGACCGAATAGGCCGACGGCCAGGGTGCCCCAGATACCACCCACGAGATGGACCGATATTGCACCTACAGGATCGTCAACTTTAAGTTTGTCTATCATTATAACGGATACCACTACCAGACCCCCTGCGATCAGTCCAATCAAAAAGGCGGACCCGAGTCCCATCTGGTCTGCGCCTGCAGTGATTCCTACGAGACCGGCGAGACAACCGTTCAGGACCATTGAAAGATCAGGTTTCCCGGATATTGTCCATGTAGTAAACATTGCCCCGACAATCCCTGCGGAGGCTGCTATGCAGGTTGTGACCAGTGTTAGTGATACCAGTGCCGGGTCTGCGCTCAGAACAGATCCACCGTTAAAACCAAACCATCCAAGCCAGAGCAGAAACACGCCGATAGTGGCCAGCGGCATACTGTGACCGGGGATAGGTTTGATTTTTCCATCTACATACTTGCCCTTACGGGCTCCCAACATGATAGCACCTATTAGTGCTCCCCAGCCGCCTACGGAGTGCACCAGTGTTGAACCGGCAAAGTCATAAAAACCCATGTTGTCCAGCCATCCGCCTCCCCATTTCCATGAACCGACAATGGGGTAAACAAGACCGACAAAGACCGTCGAGAATACCAGAAAAGAACTAAGCTTGATTCTTTCAGCAACCGCGCCTGATACTATAGTGGCAGCAGTTGCAGCAAACATCCCCTGGAACAGGAAGTCTGTCCAGTACGTGTATCCTTCATTGTAACTTAAATCAAGAAACCCGCCATCTACGGTAGGAAAGGGAAGTCCAAATCCAGCAAATCCGAAAAATCCGTTGAACGTACCGGGATACATAAGATTAAAGCCAAACCATGCATAGGTCAGGAGCCCTATGGCCGGGATTAATGTGTTTTTAAATAGAATATTTACCGTGTTTTTCGAACGGGTAAGCCCTGCCTCCAGAGAGGCAAAACCCAGATGCATGATGAATACCAGAAAAGTGGCAACCATCATCCATATGTTACTGGCTATCAGGCCTATTGACGCTGTGGGGGCTACAGCCTCTTCTGCAAATGCGAGGGAGCTGCAAAACGTCAATGCTAGCAATGTTAATACGAAAATCCTTTTCATTTTATTCCTCCGTTAGAAACTCAAAGTTATGTTTACGCCGCCATAAATGAATGAGCTATCGTCTCCGTCAGCGCTGAGGCTTTCTATAGCCGATTCCGCATCATCACTTAAATCAACCGTATAGGCCATCATTGGTGATATGCTGATGCTGACTGTAACTGGTATGCTGAGCGATGCAGATAAGTCAGCATTGTGAAAGTCGCTGTAATCGCCGATACTATAGTCACTTTCCGCATTGTAGCTGATGCCGGCTCCAAGGCTGAGGGCTATATCTTTGCTTAGCTCAAGGTCGTGTCCTACTGATGCTGTAATAAATGCGCCATCACCCTTGTCAAAGTCGTAGTAAATTGTCAGTGTCGGGCTGAGCAGTACATCATATCCGACTGAAACATAAATCTCCTGTGTATCTTCAGCTCCGTCAAGGGCAAAGTAGATATACCCGATATCAAAGCTGAATTTGTCTTTGGAGAAAGCATAGTTTAATGTCAGGTCTGTCTCAACAGCATCTCCAGTATCCAAGTTGCGGTCTGACCAGAGGTTTACGCCGAATTCTCCATAGGTGACCCCGACAGAAGGCTGAATAGCTTCACCCTCGTGAAGCTGAAAGCCCCTCCATACATAACTGCTCATGAAATCTACTGAAGCGCTACCCGATACTTCCGGTCCTTTTGCCTCTTCTGCGAATACCGGAAAAGCTGCTGCAATAAAGATCGTGAAAATGAATAACCAAATTTTCTTTCTCATTTTTTTAATCCTCCTCAATTTAGTTTTAATATCTTAATCGCGTATTTCTTAATCTTGTAACCGATCATGCGTTCGGTTATTTCAAGTTTTTTTGCCGCTCTTGCCTGAACCCAGTTGCATTCTTTGAGGGCTTTCAGAATTTCTGCTCTCTCCATGCTTTCTACTCTGTCTTTCAATGTGGTCGACATATCCAGCTTCCAATTGCAGAAAGCGTGCCAGCCTGGAACTTGTTGAAAATAAAAGAAACATACTTCAAGAATACGACAAATAGGTAGTTATCGTAACAATAATGTCAGTCAATTTTGTCCGATATAATCAGTAATCACCACTTTTTTTGTTCTTCTTTATAGTGTAGCTTCTGGCAGGTATTACTGGTATATTGAGAAAGGCGTCTTATTTACAGACCATATTCAAGATAGTACTGTTCCGGCAAGATATTAAGGTCTTGCAGTAAACTGTAACCGGCCAGGGCCATTTCTTTCATAACGACCTCTTTGGCCAGCTTGTAGTCACGTGGAGGGCCGAAATCCGAATTTTTATAGAAGTCGACGATTATTATCCTGCCGTTGGTTTTTAAACTCTTTGACACGTTTCTGAAATAATCTACCCTGTTTTCGATATGGTGGTATGTGTTGCAGAGGAATATAACATCTACTGAATTTGCTGGAAGTTCAGGATCATCTTATTTATTTGGTAAATCAATAAATAGTGGCAGTGTATTGTGCTTATTTTTCATGTATATTTTTTACTTGCCCAATTTATTGAATGTAGGATATACTTTCTTCAACAAATCAATTTTAGCGAAATAATTTCTGGAACTCTTATTAATGATAGCTTTTTCATGCCATGTCCCTTGATGACAAATTTACTATGATAAACGCAACTCGCTTATCATGGTAATAAAGAACAAACTGGCATGTCCATATTTTGAGTTGATGTATTTTATAAAGAGTTATGAAATTTACTAACTATGACTTTTTACTAGTTGGATATGCTTTTACCAGCAAACCGATATTGCGTCTAATATATGTTCTGTTTTAAGACTTTGTTTATTTGTATGGTTTCATAGATTTTGTTAAAACACTAGAGTCGTAATTACTCCGAAAACAATATTTCATCTAACAGAAAATGAAACATATTTTAATTGTAGGAGGAGGCTTTGCCGGAATCAATGCTGCAAAAGTTCTGGGAAATTCTAAACAAATCAAAGTTACATTACTTGATCGAAGTAATCACCACTTGTTTCAACCTTTACTTTATCAAGTCGCAACAGCCGGGTTAAGCCCTGCAGAAATTGCGGCTCCTATTCGTAGTATTTTATCAAAATATTCTAATATCAGTGTGATTCAGGGAGAAGTGACAGAAGCATTACCCAAAATGAAGATGGTGGTCACTGATATTGGTGAATACAAGTATGATTATTTGATTTTGGCTTGCGGAGTACGGCATTCCTATTTTGGGCAAGAAACCTGGGAAGAGTACGCTCCTGGACTAAAAACTATAGAACAAGCCACCGAAATTCGTCACCGTATTTTAACGGGTTTTGAGTCAGCCGAACGGGAGAAGGACGTAAGCCAGCAAAAAAAACACTTAACATTTATTATTGTTGGGGGTGGTCCTACCGGAGTAGAGTTAGCAGGAGCTATCGGTGAAATGAGTCGATTTACGTTAACAAAGGACTTTCGGAATATTGATCCTAAATTAACCCGTATTATTTTAATCGAAGCGGGTCCTCGTATTCTTCCATCCTTTTCAGAAAAATTGTCGATTCAGGCGACAATTGATTTGGAAAATATTGGGGTAGAGGTATGGACATCAAGTCGTGTAACTCAAGTAGATTCTGATGGTGTAGAAGTTGGAAAAGAAAGAGTTCAAGCAAGTACTGTTTTATGGGCAGCAGGAGTTCAGGCATCAAGTCTTGGTAAGAAATTAGGTGCTGAACTGGATTCTTTGGGACGTGTAATTGTTGAACCGGATTTAAGCATGAAAGAGTATTCTGATATTTTTATTGCAGGTGACCAGGCACACTTTTCCCATCAAACAGGAAGTCCATTACCTGGTCTAGCACCTGTTGCCCTACAACAAGGGCGTTTTATCGCGAGAAATATTCTTAGAGAACTAAAAAATCAACCCCGTCAAAATTTTAAATATCTGGACAAAGGCCAAATGGCAACAATTGGAAAAAATCGAGCCATTGTTGAAACAGGCAAGCTTCGTTTTGGTGGTTTTTTTGCGTGGATTACCTGGCTTTTGATTCATATCCTTTACTTGAATGGTTTTAAAAACAGGGTATTTGTCACACTAAGCTGGGCATGGTCTTTTCTCACCTTTCGCCGAGGTGCCCGTCTTATTGTTACAAAAGAATGGCGTTTCTACCGTCAAGACCATAAAATACCAGATATAGATTCCCAGTGATACGAATTTATTCAACAGAAAAATAGCATTGAGAAGGACATTTACCTGCGCTTCGCTCCGGTAAATGCCTCCCATGCAGGCGTTACAATCTTTCACTGATTATCATCAATGTTCAAAACTTCATGGATTACTGACAAGCAGGTACAGTCAATAAAATTTGGACTACCACAATATTATTGAGAATATCTAATTATCTTCAATCCAAGCCTCGGCTATTCATTGAATATTTCAACTATAAATCAACAATTAGACTCGATGATTTGAGCATTTTTATCTTGCCTATTAATCTTAAAACGGAATATATTTTTCTTGAATGAGGCACTTGGACGTTATATAGTAGATTTAGCTAAGAAGTTGGTAGAAAAACACAATGGATAACCAGTCAGTAGACTTGAACGAGCACGAACCGTCTGAACAGGTCAAACGGTTCAAAGGGTTTCTAATTATTGCGACTATGAAGCCCGCATTCTTTTTTCTCCGGTTCTTCCCACCACCAGCGGCCGGCACGAACTTCTTCACAGGGCTTTATCGCTCGTGTGCAGGGTGCACACCCGATGGAAGGAAATTCAATGTCGTGTAATTTATTATACGGGACATTGTTTTTTCTTATGTATTCCCATACATCCTCCTCTGTCCAGTCAGCCAGGGGATTAATTTTTATTATATTATTTAAGTCATCATATTCTACTTTTTTAATTTCAAAGCGAGTAACGGCCTGTTCCTGTCTTAACCCGCATATCCATGCATCAAGATCTTTCAGTTTTTCCAGTAAAGGTTCTATCTTTCTTATACGGCAGCATAATTTCCTTAATTCTGTGCTTTCGTAAAAGGGATTGACTCCATGTTTTTTAACCATTTCCTGAACTTTATTTTTATCTGGGAAACATACTTCAATATTGATATTGTATCTTTCCCTGATTTTATCCATTACATCATATGTTTCTTGATGTAGTCTTCCCGTATCGAGAGTGAATATTCTAACCGCTGGATCTATTCTCACGGCCATATCTATCAGTACTACATCTTCTGCACCAAAACTTGAAGCAATACAGATCTTATCACCAAAAGTTGTCAATGCCCATCTTAATGTATCTTCAGCTGTTTTATGGTCTGAATTTAAATTTTCCTGAATATCTTCAGCTGTTATATGCATATTAATCTCCTTTTTTTACAATGCGCCCACGGGCTGAATATTATTTGCTGTACTCTTTTCTACAAGCACTCTGAAATATCGTTCTTCCTGCGTAACATTGACTACACTGTAGCCCTCGTTTTTTAAACTTCTTGTTACATTTACCAGCGGCTCTCCTTCATCGAGATAGAATTCAATTCTCTTTTCTTCCGCAAGTTCTTCCATGGCGACTTTTGCCTTAGCAAAGTTCATGGGACAGCTGACTCCTCTCAGGTCGACAGTCTGTTTGTCTTCTGCGAAAATTTCGGCAAGCACCTTATCAACGCCGATTCTATCGAGAGTATGTCCGAACCTTTCTTTTTTCCTGCCGTTGTTAAAGTAAAATTCAAAGGCGCGCTTTATGTAACGCAGCAGTTCATCTTTTGATTCAATTAAAACTTTTGCTTTTGTGCCGAGCCGGGGCTTTTTCCCCATGGTTCCGCCAAGATAAAGTGTGTATCCGCTTTTTCTGGCTTCCCATGCATTGCCCGGGCAGTTACTGATGCAGAGACCGCACAATATACATTTATCCTGGTCCAGGACATATTGGTCTTCAATGTATTTCAGGGTCTGAGTCGGACATATATTTAGACACAGTTTGCAATTAATGCACTTATCCTTCTCCCAGCCCGGCAATACTCCTCCCATTACACCTACGTCATTTTCAACGGGTTTGGAGCAGTTGTTTGCACAGCCCGAAATTCCGATCTTAAATTTATGCGGCGCATCTTTTCTGTAATAGAGGGCATCCAGCTCTGCGGCAAGCTCCTTTGTTTCGATGAGTCCTGATGTGCACGTTGCATTTCCCGGACAGGCGACAATTCCTCGCCCCCTCGGACCGCAGACCCCGAGAGTTATGCCGGATATTTCGAGTTCTTCACTCACCTCCTTGAGGCTACTTTCATGGATATTATGGATTTCCACTCCCTGGCGGGTAGTGAGGTGCACCTTCCCGTCTGCATATTTCACCGCGATTACAGTTATTGAATTCAGTTGATCAGCGGACAACTCCCCAGCTACCGTCCCAAGACGAAAGAGATAATAATCTCTCTGCTTTTGAGCAATGATCCCTACTTTTTTTAGTTCATCAATGTTTAATTCCATTTTTTACCTTTTTTTATAATTCACAAGATTAATAAACTGTAACAGTCTCTTGAAAATCGAAGACTTGCTTCCTGATTTATTCATACTCCCATTGCAAGTCACATGCCAAAATAAAAACTCTTTAAAAATGGACTGTTGTAAAAATATTGTTATGCTATATTGATTAAAAAATAACCATGTTGTATATTATTTATACAATGCAAATAGACGAAGTTGTGTTACTCACAAAAGACGACAGCCTTAAGAAGGAGTTATCAGATATCCTGCCCAAAGGTTTTGGGCTCTCAATGCGGATATCCGAAAGCAGGCCCGCTGTCGTCTTTATTGATATTGACTCCATGAAAGCAGGCCCGATACGGCAAATTAGTGAGCAAAATCTTGTAATCGCCATAACTAAGCATAAGAGTACTGAGCTGGTTATGGAGACAACAGTGTTTGGAGCTTATGAAACAATCATGAGGCCTCTCAGGCTTGAGAGCATATCCCGGCTCCTGCAGGAACTGCATGAATTCAGAGAAGAGTTAAAACAGTTTCACACTATTGCTGTTCCGCCCCCTTCATCTGCGACCAGTGTTATTGTGGGGCATTCCCGTGCTGTGATGGATGTCTGCAAAAAACTGGCAAGCCTGTCACAAGTTGACGTCCCTGTCCTGATTACAGGAGAAACAGGGACAGGAAAGGAACTCATTGCTGAATCTATTGCTCAGCTTTCTTCCAGATTCGGGAAGCCCTTTATAGTAGTTAATTGTGCTGTAATCCCGGAGAATCTCCTTGAATCGGAACTCTTTGGTTTTGAAAAAGGATCGTTCACCGGTGCAGTTTCTCCGAAGGAAGGGATGCTGAAGATAGCTGATGAAGGATGTGTATTTCTGGATGAGATTGGAGATCTGCCACTTTCGCTTCAGGCCAAGCTCCTCAGGTTTTTGCAAACACAGACTTTCTATCCTCTTGGAGGCACGAAGGAGGTACAGGTAAATGTGCGTGTTATATCTGCCACAAACAGTAACCTGTCCTCCATGGTGCGGGAAGGCAGATTCAGAGAAGATCTGTATCATAGATTGAGTGTCACAACAATCCATACGCCTCCTCTTCGTGAGAGAAAGAAAGACATTCTTCCCCTAGTCCACTTTTTTGTGAATCGGTACCGTCATACTGCCCAGAGGGAAATCAAAGGCGTGTCAAAAGCATTCATGAAAAAGCTGATCTCCTATGAATGGCCTGGAAATATACGCGAACTCGAAAATACAATCCGCTCCACAATTGCACTGAGCAAGACTAACTACCTCACTACATATGAACTGAAGGAATTGCGTACCTATCATGGAAAAAAGAAAGATTCAGCATTTACAGAAGAACTCTCATCTGTACTTGTTCCTTACCTGCGGGATGCAATCGCGCGAAAGGACAAAAATATTTATGAAAAGATACTCCATGAAATGGATAAATCCGTCCTGGAATATGTTCTATCTCATACGAGAGAAAACCAATCAGAGGCCGCACGTCTTCTCGGTATAAACCGTCTGACCCTTAGAAAAAAACAAGCTATTAATTGAATATTTTTCCCTTAGTGAAACTAGACATGGGGACGTTGTGAGAAGAAAAATAAAACGCTTCAATCTAGCATCACTGACTCAGGCGTCAGCACTTTCAATCGTAAATCCTCAATTTCTATCTCTCTCCAAATAATTGATATGACAGATATATCGAGGTTTTTAAACCGAAATTTTCCAAATTATTGATTTCATCATATTATCGATAAGCTGTTGGATTTGAATATTGAGGATTACACCTACAAAGCGTGAACTAATCGCAATTATCTTGACTGCAGGAACAAATTACATTGCTCTCAGCTTTCTGAAATGCTTCACGACCTTCCCTGAATGAAAGTCCAGCAATAAAAACAGCTCCCAGTGAATCAAATCCACCTATTCCTGTAAGTTCGTATCCTACACTTGAAACAAGAAGAATTATTGAGAGATATAAACAAGTTTTTGTGCAATTGGCATCAGCTATGATTGCATTAGAATTGAGTTGTTTGCCAACTTTGATTTTATAATGAATTAATATCCACATTGTAAGAATTGATACAGAAGCAACAATTACTCCCCAAAATGTAGTCTCTGGTTTATGTCCCTTAAAAATGTTGAGAAGAGATGTCACTACAAGACCAAACGTAAGAATATAAAAAGCTGTTCCTGTTATCTTGAGTGCTTGTTTTTCAAAGCTATCTGAATTGCCATCATTATTCCTTCTCAATCGGTTAATCATATGCCATATTCCAATGCCAGATATTACTTCTACAAACGAATCTAATCCAAAACCGAAAAGAACTATGGTTTCATCATCAAATCCAAAATAGACAGAAATTACACCTTCACCAATATTGTAAATAATAGTAATCAGAGCAAGTGTAGATGCCCACTTATAAAGCGATACCGTGCTTTGAGATAAACTCATCGAAATTATTTGGATATAGAGTTAGAGGGATTTGCTTCCTTCATGAATCAAGTAAAGCACATCAAGAGATAATAATACCATCTTCATTTCAATAATCACCCTGGAATACATAAACAACATTTCATCATATTATCTTCAGTATGGAATAAGCTTGCAAGTAACGAGTTATCTGTAGTCAGTAAATTGCGTAACATGATATTCTGAGGATTGTATCTAATTATGAATAATCAGTGGAGCTTATAATCTGGTTGATTATTGACACTGATGAATAAGAAAATACGATTTTAAATTGAGTATGATATCGAGTACTTAAAACTTTATTAATGGTGACATTCTATCGATTTCCCGCTTTAAGTGTCGGCAAACAAATACCGTTTCTTAAAAATTACGGATTATCTGAAACATCCAAATAATCACTCCCAGTGATATAGTGTTCCAAGTCCTTTATTGTTATATCCTTTTTTCTTAATAATTCATTCATAATATCTCTCATAGTCACCACGGCAATAAGTTGTTTCTTTTCAATGACAGGCATGTGGCGACATTTTGTAGCTTGCATTAAAGCCATGCACTCGTCAATCGAATTTTCAGGTGTAACGGTGATCACTTTCCTCGTCATTAGTTCTTCAATCGTCGTATCTTTTGAAGATTTGCCTCTCAGAATTACATTGCGGGCATAATCTCGTTCCGTAAATATTCCGACTAAATTGTCCTTATCAATGACCAGCAGTGCACCTATATCTTTTTTAGCCATTATTTCTAATGCCTTATAAACGGTTTCCTTTGGTTCTATAGACCAAAGATCCTTGCTCTTGTTTAGTAATATCTTTTTAATCGTTGACATGGCTTTATACCCCCTAATGTTTAGTATTGATTAGACTTTAAAAGCAAAAGCTATCATATACTATTACCCATTTCAAATTTGGGTTAATAAGCAAATTTTCAGAAGAATTTAAACAGAATCCA
>Ga0255052_10003459_pt1 | contig 10969 bp, 6 predicted proteins | sample JV7_2_21_MG_FD_188632 | JGI IMG/M metagenome (GOLD analysis project Ga0255052, IMG submission 188632) | Seawater microbial communities from Jervis Inlet, British Columbia, Canada - JV7_2_21 | ecosystem: Environmental > Aquatic > Marine > Inlet | place: Canada: British Columbia | collected...
CCATGCCTGTCGAGTCGCGGTGCCCGGGGAACCAGTCGTCCAATTGCAGCACAGGGGCCGGGGAGAGAATCATGCCCCTTTCGACAATATTCTTTAGCTCCCTTACGTTTCCGGGCCAGTCATAAGCAGTAAGGACAGCCATCGCTTGTGCGGAGACTTCATTGATTTCCTTGCCGAGCCGATGTTGCAACTCGGAAATGAAGAACCAAACGAGTAACGGAATGTCGCCGCGGCGTTCGCGAAGCGCCGGGGCTCGAATTGGAAATACACCAAGCCGATAGTATAAATCAGCCCGAAATTCACCCTGCTCGATCAACCTGTCCAAATCCCGGTTAGTCGCCGCAATCACTCGTACGTCCACTTTCCTCGTGGTCGATGATCCGAGCCGCTCGAACTCCTGATCTTGCAGAACTCTCAATAATTTGGCCTGGAGTTCGGTGGGCAGGTCGCCGACTTCGTCGAGGAAAATCGTGCCACCGTGTGCCAACTCGAAGCGTCCGAGCTTTCGATTTATTGCGCCAGTGAACGCGCCCTTTTCATGTCCGAAAAGCTCGCTCTCAATAAGTGATGTCGGGAGGGCTGCACAGTTCACGGTAATCAGCGGGCACTGGCTGCGCCCACTCAGCTCGTGGATTCTGCGGGCGATGAGACCCTTGCCGGTGCCGGTTTCGCCCAGCAGAAGCACGGTCGAATCGGTCGGTGCAACTTGCTCAGCCTGAAATATAGCGGCTCGAAAGGTGTGGCTCTTACCGATGAGTTCGTCGTCAGCATACAAGACATCGACTTCTTGCCGCAGTGTTTCATTCTCTACCACGAGCCTTTCTTTAAGCTGCTCGATCTCATTGAAGGCTTGCTCGAGGGCAAAGTGCGCACGTTGATGTTCGATTGCGTCGGCAATAATATTCCCGAAGAAGCCTAGTTGCGCGAAGGTACCGTCTGGCCATTGCCGCTCACCGTTGACACTACCCAATCCTATGTATCCACAACTTCCATCTGCAGCCTCGAACGGCTCCCAAACGATCGATTGAATGCCGGTTCGCTCGAACAATTCGACCTCGGCTGGTGCTTCAAGGGCAAAATCGTCCAAATTGGCGAGATGAATTCGTTTCTTCATTTTCAGTTGCCTGATCAGCCAGGGATAGTCATTGGCAAGGCTGACACCGGAAAAGATAGGTCCGCCTACGGCGTCAACGATCCACTCGTGGTTCACCTCGTAAATGGAGGTATCTTGATTATTGCTCCGCAGGAAAACGCATAAGTCAGCGTCTGTAGTATTGCCAATCTGTGCAAGCGCATTGTTAATCTCCGCATCCATACCATCTATGCGTGTACACACCATTCTTGTGGCGACGTCAGCTATAACCTGTTCCAGTCGCCGCAATTGATTTGCCTCGAGCTCCGACTGCCGTCGGTAAAGCGCATTGAACAAAACTTCCCCAACTGCTCTGAGACATTCAACCGTATCTTCCGGCCATACTTTCGGACTGGGCGTGGATAGCCCCATGCCCTGAACGTGAGATCCAAAATCGCGGTGTAACCAAAGTGTTCCCGCCACGGAACCGGATTCCCGACAATGCTCCCGCCACTGTGGAAGCTCGTCGAGGTCCTCGAGGCAGTTCCAGGTGACGAACCCGTTGCGAATAAAATAAGCGACCATCTCCGGGCCGGGCGGGACCGCCTCCAGAAATCTGGGGGTCGGTCGGTCGCCCCACATGCGCAGAGAGGGAAGAAGCTCACCTGAACTTGAAATCTGACCCAGCGAAACCTGGGGCACATCAAAATGCTTACCAAACTTCGCCAGGCAGTCATCCACTGCCAGGTCAATCTCCTCTGCCTGGGCACCGACGAGCCGCGTCGTCACCTCCTGGAGCAGCAGGTAAAAGCGTTGGAGTTTGTCAGCCTCGTTGTTTCGCTTCGCCATATTGGAACCATAGTCCGATTTGGACGAAATGACATCGGCATTTGCCGAAATATCGGCACATAGCGGCTGTTATTTCGGCCAACGGAATACCGTCACTTGATCACCCGACATCGGCTCCCCGACTGAATCCTGCCTTTTATCAACAAGTTGGTACGCCCACCAGCGCAGCCGTAAGCGGGTGGCACGTTACTTGCTCCCGTGTCAGTAGCAATGGAAATACGAATCGACATCGAATCCGAAGGTCCGGACGTTGTTTTTTATGTTGCCGGTCGACTAGCGGGTCCTGCGATAACGCAGCTTGCGGATGTGTGTGAGCCGATGGAGGGCCACTACGTGCTGGATCTTTCAAAACTGAAGTTTGCTGACGACGCCGGTGCAGAAGCCATTCGAACGTTGCGTGAAAGAGGAGCGGATATTCGCGGAGCATCCTCTTTCATCAAGTTACTTATTAACGGTGAAACCGGATAGAAGTTTGGAGATAGAGAACATGCGACGACATAAATTAGACATCTGTTCAGTTGTTACCCGACACATTTTCGCAAAGGCTGCGAGCAAAGTTGTCATGTCACTTTGCCTTTGCATTGCCTCGAGTGCTCTGCTCCTTTGCACAGGTGCGGCAGTTGCCCAGCAGAGCGAACGGCCCAACTTTCTCGTGATCGTTGCCGACGATATGGGGTACTCAGACCTCGGAAGTTACGGCGGCGAGATCAACACACCGGTACTGGACGATCTTGCTCAACAGGGTATGCGCTTTACCGACTTCTACGTAAGCCCGACCTGTTCGGTTACCCGGTCCATGTTGCTTAGTGGAACGGACAACCACATCGCCGGCCTGGGTAACATGGGCGAGCTGTTAGCGCCGAACCAGGTAGGACAACCAGGTTACGAGGGCGTGCTTAACGAGAGCGTTGCCACGGTCGCCTCACTGCTGCGAGATAGCGGCTATCACACCTACATGGCCGGGAAATGGCACCTCGGACTTAAACCGGACCAAATACCGCACGCCCGTGGCTTCGAGCGTGATTTCTCCTTGCTTGTCGGAGGCGGTGATCACTTCGACGATGGCTGGAACGTTGAATGGCAGATACCAAAAGGGCCGTACACCGAAGACGGACGCCCGGTCGAAAAACTGCCAAAAGATTTCTATTCGTCGAAAAACTACACGGACAAGACTATTCAGTTCATCAAAGAGGGACACGGCGATGGTAAGCCCTTCTTCGCCTACATGGCATTCACGGCGCCTCACGGGCCGCTGCAAGTGCCGGATGACTGGCTGCGGCGCTACAAGAACCAGTATGACGAAGGTTGGGATGTGATTCGAATGCGTCGTCTCGCTCGCATGCAGGAACTGGGTATTTTGGAAGAAGGCGTCAGCACTGCTGAGCGCCTGTATTTCCTGCCGCGAGCCTCGATGCTTGCACCCGGAGCTCGTATCGCGTTGGGGCGCAAAATGGAGATATACGCGTCGATGGTTGAATACATGGACGACCAGATCGGGCGCGTATTCGATTATCTGAAGGAGATCGGCGAGTACGACAACACGGTCGTTATCTTCTTCTCCGACAACGGGGCAGAAGGAAACGACCTGGTCGGGATGATCGCAGGTCAGGCCGGCTCCATGGGTTACTTGCATGCGGCGGCCAATTTCGCCGAATCGGGCCACAATTATATAGGACGCAGGGGCTCGTTCGCCGAGTACGGTCCGGCCTGGGCGCAGGTCTCGATGGCACCGTTCCGGCTTTACAAAGGATTCGTCACGGAAGGCGGTACACGTTCTCCGCTGATCGTGAGCGGCCCCGGAGTACAAGGTGCCGGCGGACTAAATACGAGTGATTTTCTCCATGTCAAGGATATTGCGCCGACGCTGTTGGACCTGGCCGGCGTCGAACACCCGGCTACGTTTCAGGGTCGTGACATCCTGCCGATGCAAGGCAAGTCCTGGTCGCCAGTGCTGGCTGGTGAAGTGCCGTCGACGCGCGGCCCAGATGATTGGCTTGGCTTTGAGTTGTTCGGCAATCGTGCGATTCGCCAGGGTGACTGGAAGATCAGCTGGCACTACCAGCCCTTCGGTACCTGGGACTGGCAGTTGTTTAATCTCGATGCCGATCCCGGCGAACAGTACGACTTGTCCGAGAAATTCCCGGAGAAAAGAACCGAACTCATCGCGCTATGGGATGAGTACGTGGAGATGAACGGCGTAATTCTCGGCAATCGGTCGCCGTACGAAGGCGCGCAAAAGGCGCTTCCCGCTGCGGTTAAAGAAGACGATAGCTATCCACCGGTCCGCGGCCTGGAGCAGGTTCCTCACAAGAAGTTGATCGAACTTCTCAGCCAATAAATAGGTATTTGTCATGAAAATTGTTAAACGCCCTACCCGATTCCTGGCCTTTGTCGCATTTGCGATTGCCGTCCCGCTGATCTGCGGACCGGTGTTCGCACAGGACGATGGCGCACGTACCTACTGGAAAGGAAGAGCCGGCACTAATGTCATGTCAGCCCAATACCTGAACATGAACCTGCAAGCCTCCGATGCGCTGCAATTCGATCCGACACACTACATCTATCCTGCCGCGGACGCCGAGGCCAGTATTTTTGTCTTGAGCTGGGCGCGTCATATGACACTTTTCAATCGGCCGTCGGTACTTAGCGCTAATCTTATGGGCGGCAGTGTCGACGTAGAATTCGATACCACGATCACCCCGCCAGAGTTCTTACCGCCCGGTGTCGATCCAGGTTTCTCCTTCAGCCAATCTGCCTCTGGCTACGCTGACCCGTCAGTACAGCTCGACGTAAATCTTTTTGGTACGCCGCCGATAAATGCCATCTTCGATTATCTGAACTACGAACCAACCTGGACCCTCGATGCTGCCTTTATGTTGGGAGTGCCGCTCGGGCAATACGACGACGACAGGGTCGTGAACATGGGCCTGAATCGGTTTTACGGGCGGGTCGCCTTCCCTTTCAAGTATCACTTCCGTGTATTTACGCCGGGCTACATGTCGAGCCTGGAAGTGGTTCCGTCGGTCTGGCTCTTTACCGAGAACGACGACTTTCTGGGACAGAAATTGAAGAACGATCCCATGTTGCAACTCGAGGCGCACTGGACGCACGATTTTACCCAACACTTCTTCGGATCTCTCGACCTGCTTTACCGCAACGGTTTCCAGTCAGAAATCGACGGCATCAACTTGGGAAGTGACATTGAGATCGGAAATCTCGGTTTTACGTTGAATTTCCAGGTGACGGACAACGTAACCATACGAACCAGCTTCAGCTCAAACGTCTTTGGCGACAGTGACATCGACACCAGCATGATACGACTTCAGTTTGTTTATGCATGGGATCGGGCGATCGAAAACATCAAGAAACTGGGTAGTGAGTAACAGAGAAAAGACAAGTGACATTTTTTAACGGACGCGTGGACTGCAGATGCCGAATCAATCCATCTGCCGGCCCGAAATCAGGAGATCGAAAATGAAGTATAGAAAAGCGGGAGCTTATACCCTGGCATTTTTCCTAACCACAACTGCGTTTGGTTCTGCGCTTGCTCAGGACCTTCAGTCTTCGGACTTTTTGTCCGACTACTCGCAACTCAAGCAATCTTCCGATCAGTACATGGATTACACATATCTGGCGGAAGGTGCTCCAGGCAAGATGGTGAATTACTCGGCAGTAATGATCGACCAGCCTGAGATATTCGTCGCAGCAAATTCCAAGTACAAAGGCATGAAGCCGGACGATATGAAGCAATTGGCGGACGCGTTTCGAAGTGCAATGGCTGCATCGCTTTCGACAACTTACATGATCGTTGATCAGCCGGGCCCGAACGTGCTGTATGTGCGTTTCGCCATCTCCAACGTCCAACTCAAGAAGCACAAAAAGGGCCTGTTCAGTTACACGCCGATAGGGCTTGTCGCAGGTGCAGCGAAGTCGGCAATGACCAGTGACTTCGTCAAGAAAGTTGACCTGAAGGGGCTCACCATGGAAGTGGAAATTCTCGACAGCAGCAGTGAGGAGCAACTGGCTGCACTCCTGGAGACGCCATCAGGTAAGAAGGACGAACCAGTCTCATGGGAAGAACTGGAAGCGCTTATTACCGTATACAGCCAGCGAGTTGGATGCAGATTGGACAATGCGCGCAGAGCAGAGGAAAACCGCGTTGACTGCCTGAGCAACATGTAAGGAGTGATACCTCACAACGCCAGATTCATGTGATCGATGACGATTACCGGTGCTCGCGACTATCAGTGAGGCGCATGACGATGATGGAATTTGCGAGACAACGTCAACTATTTCCGGTGCTTGTTTTCGGCGGCATGAATCTGGTATTGCCCCTGCCCATTGCAGTTGCCGCCGATGAATTGCCCCGTGAAAGTGAGACCGCCCTGCTTGCTGATGCAAATATTATCAGTGTTGCAGAGATCAGAGAGCTGCAGGAAATACTTGCAGAGCAGACTTTGCAGCTATCTGCACAACAAGAACTGATTGACAGTCAGCAAGAAGAGATTGCGGAGCAACGCACACTGCTCCAGTCCGTTCAGGCGCAGCTCGATCGGCTCGCCGCAAATCAGGCAGCCAAGCCCAGTCAAGAGAATGCGGCGCAACCCCAACAACCGATTGGTCTTGATGAACTGGTAGCGGCACAGCCGGAGTCAACCAGCTTTGGAGACGACTTCAAGGGTTCCATACCGATTCCAGATAGTGATGCGGCAATAAAGGTAGGCGGCTTTGTAAAGATGAGCGGGGCCTACACATTGGACCCGCTTGGGTCGGATGATCGATTCGTAGTCGGACTTATACCGGTTGGGGACTCGAATTCCGATTTCGACGATAGCGAGGTCAAAGTGTCGGCGCGCCAGTCGCGTCTGGGAATTGAAATACGGGATTTGACCAGCTACGGACCGCTGCGAGCCTTTGTTGAAGGAGATTTCGCAGGCATCGGTGACACGTATCGATTGCGGCATGCTTTTGGACAGTTCAGGCACATTCTGGCGGGCAAGACATGGTCGACTATGGTTGATAACCGGGCTACGCCAGAAGAAATAGATTTCGAAGGGATCAACGGCAGAATTCAGGTACGCCAAACACAACTTCGCTATTTTCCGAAATTCGGCCGAGACCTGGATCTTTTGATCGGGCTTGAGGATCCGGCCCCGGATGTCGCAGGCGGTCAGGGTGTCAGCCAGTATCCTGATCTCGTCGCCAGCGTGCGACGTAACTGGTCCGACAGATGGCATGTCAAGACAAGCTTGCTGCTGCGGCAGATCGAGGCGAAATGGGATCTCGACAGTTCAGTAGCCGACTCGACGTTCGGCTGGGGCCTTTCGGTGAGTGGCAAGGTCGGTTTGGGAATTTCGGATGAGCGAGACAATATCCTGTTTCAACTTAACTACGGCGATGGTATCGGCCGCTACATAAACGACCTTCAGGAAGTGGGCGGACAAGATGCCGAATTTGATCTGCTAACTGGCGAACTCGAAACGCTAAGAGTCTTTAGCGGTTATGTAGCGTATCAACACTGGTGGCGAGAGTCATTGCGATCGACATTGACTTATAGCTGGGTCGATGTTGAAAACCTGGATTTTCAAGACGACTCAGCGTACGCAAGAACGGACCGCGCAATCATTAATTTGCTGTGGTCACCCGTAACGCGGGTTGATGTCGGAGCAGAATTCCTCTGGGGTCAGCGCGAAAACAAGGACGGCGCCGACGGTACGGCCCGGCAATTACAAATTGGTGCGAAGTATCGGTTTTGACTGTCGCGCCGCCGACGGCACATCGACGTAATGAACGGCAATTCACAAATGAAAAATGCCATCAACATCTTTCCAATCCAGGTCGCACGGCAGATTTTGTTGTGCAAAATACGACGCTGGCTTTCGGTCGCCACTATCGCTTGTCTTGTGACGTCCCCTCTTACAGCTCTTGCGGACTGCGGCCTTACAACCAAGGGTGAGTCCAAGTCCCGGCCGCGCATCGGGCTCGCTTTAAGTGGTGGTGGCGCCAGAGGAGCGGCTCACATTGGTGTGATCCGTGTGTTGCGCGAACAAAAAGTTCCGATCGACTGCATCGCCGGTACAAGCATGGGCGCCATTATTGGTGGCCTGTATGCATCGGGCATGTCGCCCGAAGAAATTGAGCAGGCGATAGACGAAATCGACTGGGATAGCGTGTTTGATGACAGCACCTATCGGGCTGACAAGACGTTTCGCCGCAAGCGCGATGACGATGACTTCCTCATCAAGCGACAGCTCGGATTTAGTGATGGAAAGATAAAGATGCCCCTGGGTCTCGTTCAGGGACAAAAAATCGACTTTGTCCTTAGCGAACTGACGTTGCCGGTAGCCCTCGTAGATAATTTTGACAAACTGGCAATTCCATTTCGGGCAGTCGCTGCCGATATCGTCACAGGTGAGCAGGTCGTTCTCGGCAGCGGCAGTCTGGCAACTGCAATCCGTGCAAGCATGTCTATCGCGGCAGCAATGGCACCGGTAATAATCGACGGTCGCATGCTGGTTGATGGAGGCATCGCGGCGAACCTGCCAATTTCGGTTGTCAGGCAGATGGGCGCGGATATCGTCATTGCGGTGGACATCAGTACACCGCTTCAATCTCAGGATGAGATTGGGTCAGTATTATCAATAACGGGTCAATTGAGCGGATTCTTGACGCGCAGGAATGTGGAATTAGAAATCGCCACTTTGACCGAAACTGATGTCTTCATTGAACCCGAGCTCGGCGACATTGAGACGGCAGATTTTGATCGGATAAAAGAAGCTGTACCTACAGGCCGGAAGGCTGCTCTTGAAAACCTGGACAGGTTGCAGGAGCTGGCATTTCCAGATTTGGTCGACACAGAAAGACTCAGGGCCAACCGTGATCCACTATCAACGCGGCCGGTAATCGATTTCATCAGGTTGGACAACCAGTCGGCTTTTTCCGACGAGTTTGTAACCAGCCGCGTCGAAAAGTTTCAGCTCGGTCAACCGCTCGACATGGAAAAACTGGAATTGGGGATTGCCCGAATCTACGGAGCTGAAGTTTTTCAAAAGGTGGGGTTCAAGCTTGTAGAGGATGGCGACCAAACCGGTATTGAAGTAACCGTCGTGGAGCGCGACTGGGGACCGAAATACCTGCAGTTTGGCTTGAACATAGCCTCACAAGCTGGCGGTGAGAACCTCATAAACGCATCAGTCAGTCACCTGAGTACAGCGATGAACCCTGCTGGAGGGGAATGGCGCAATACTCTCACGCTTGGAAATGAAACCAGCCTCTCAAGTACGTTTCACCAACCGTTTGGCCGCGATTACCGGTACTTCGTCGCGCCCAAACTGATTATCGGCAACACCGACTTCACAGAATTCCAATCGGGAAATGCAGTCAGGACTATATCGGTGTCTTCAGCCGGTGGCGAACTCGCGGTCGGACGCGAATTTGGCAATTGGGGTGGAGTCCAGGTCGGCGCGCGATATTTGACGGGCGAAAGAGACGTGCGTGTCGGCGATCCCGCACCACTCAGCGATTTTGATCTGGGAGAAGCGTTTCTGGATATCGCTGTTGACCGATTGGATAACCGGAATTTTCCCAGGCACGGTTTCCTCGGATCGATTCGATGGACTGGTGGACGAGAGTCGTTGGGTTCTGATATCGATTATGATCAGCTAAGCATTGGATTTTCGGGGGCGAAATCCTGGGGTCGCCATACTTTGCTGACAGGCGTCGGCTACGGCACGACTTTCAACGGCCAGGCGCCGCTCCAGCGCCAGTATCGACTTGGTGGATTTCTGAACCTGTCGGGACTGAATCCCGATGAGCTGACCGGGCCGCACTCCGGCATTGCGACATTGGCGTATTACCGGCGTCTTGGAGATATCGCCTTGTTACCCACCTACATCGGAGCGACTGCTGAGCTTGGAAATACCTGGCAAGACAGATCTGACATCAGTTTGGACAGTTCCATCTTCGCCGGCAGCGTTTTCGTCGGTGTGGACAGCATACTGGGCCCCATTTATCTGGCTGTCGGAATGGCCGAGCATGGTCAGACGGCGCTTTACTTTTACGTCGGCCGTACGTTCTAGCGGACGCCTGTTGATTTGCATGCTGGATTGACCCTACTTTTACAACCTGAAAATGACCCGTCTCAAGCCAAGCGAATAGCAATCTTTTCAAAGATCCAAGGAGCAGCAGACGGGTCAATTTTCGATACAAGAAATGGCCATTTTTGGCTCAAATTTCCGTGCAAATCAACACTCAGCGATCTTGCCGTGACAGACCCGTGTCGTTAACTCTGTACGAAGAGGTGCTTTCGAAATGTGTGCTCAATGCGTCGCACATCCACGTCCGGTACGCCACTGACAGTCGCAAAGCTAGGCCAAATGGCTACCGCTGCAGCAATTTTATCGAGCAATTGGCTCGCCCGCGTTTTTTTGATTCCCCCGACCTTCGCGAACGACAGTAGGTCATCGCGATCGAAGCTGTCGCGTTTGCCGTTTAGGCTCATCTGTTGTCGGGCCGTCCAGTCGCCACTCGGATTGTAGGAATAGACAACGTCAAAAGCCGGAGATAACCGCCATCGCCCGCGCCGATCCATCAGATAGGCAATATTCTTGACGTGGTCGTCCTGATTGCGGGCAATAACGTTGAACGCTGCGCGGGCAAACTGCTGTTCAACATCCTCCATTGGTAGACCGAGGCGTTTTATCGCCTGGATGGCTTGTTCATACGAATGGGCGCCGGCCTGATTGAAGTCGTAATGCATCATGGCGCCGAGTGATTGCATATGCAGCTTACTACCGTCGTTGAGGCGATCAAATCGTTTGGCCAGAAAGTGCGCACGACCGCCTTCTTCGTGCAGCCGGCAGTCATTCATCTTGATGCCCGCCTCTTCGGCCATCAAATGATAAGCGTATTCAATCCGTCCAAATCCTTTGGGGTCAGCGAGTTCCTTGTCTTTGTTGTCGCTCACGCCGTCAAATTTCATGATCCAATGAGTGAAACCCTTTTCCGCTGGCGCTTGCCCGGAGCGGAACTCGCCGGTCGCCTCGTTCC
>Ga0255052_10003460_pt1 | contig 10966 bp, 10 predicted proteins | sample JV7_2_21_MG_FD_188632 | JGI IMG/M metagenome (GOLD analysis project Ga0255052, IMG submission 188632) | Seawater microbial communities from Jervis Inlet, British Columbia, Canada - JV7_2_21 | ecosystem: Environmental > Aquatic > Marine > Inlet | place: Canada: British Columbia | collected...
TCGCCTGCTTCGGCCGCCTTGCAGCTGGACGCTTCGCTCAGCGCCCTCCCCGCTCAGGCGCCGCGGAGGCTCGGGCCGACGCGACGGTTTTGTTAGAGTGCCTAAGTAATGACAACTACAACTCCACCGTTACACTCTTCCCTGCATAAACACCCTGCGGCAGATCAACCAAAACCAAAGTATTGTTCTTACTTTTGTTTGGCATAGTGAAAAAGTCATCTCCCTTTGAATTATAAATACCAGAAACCGTCATTGCAATTCTGCTCAATTTCCTTGACGGATCCGAAACGGACAATTCCTCAATTCTATTTCCTTTCATTCTAAGCATTGCCATTCCCTGACTGTCCATTCTGACTTTTGTGTCATTCGAGATTTCAACTTCTCCTGCTTTGTAAAATGTGATTTGGATGATTTCAAGTTCCAAATGTTTTACTGCTTGTATTTCGGACGTATTCGAAAGAATTCTAATACTTCGATTTGAATTGCCGGTTTCATTTAATTCCCGTTTGGTTACATCCGGGACTACTATGTAATGATAAGATGCATTCTCCGGACGTTCACCATGATTGAACCACATCATAAATACTTTTTCGCTAACAATTTCATCAGAAATGTTCTTCTGGTCGGTAATGTCTGACCATCGTCCTTCTTGTGTTTGATTCGACAAATTGACCGTTGCAGGTTCCGGAAAAATGTACCCGATTCTATCCTGATGTACCCATTTTACTTTTTCCAATTCACGATTACCTTCTGGGACTTTTACAATTTTTCCATTCTGAGAGACAGTTACTTCGCTTCGCATTAGAACCTGGTTAATGGTAGTGACAACAGGCAAATTGCGGTTGGAATCTATATCTGTTCCCAAACAAACATACTCTTGATCAAAAAAGAACCAGGATTTCTTGGCTTCTACAAAGTCATGCGGGCTCTTAAAATCGAAGGCAACTGCACCAAATAAACCATCGGTAACAGCACCTACAAAATCAGTTAGTCCATCCTTTTGGATTTCGGTTGGTGGATATAGTTCTGGCTTTTGAACGATAGTAGTACCTGATATCTTTTGCCAGTCATAAGCCGGCCAAATGTTGTGGTATTCATCTCCCTTGAGCATCAGATAATTGGTTCCGTCGGCTCTATGATGAGTTGGTTTTCCAGGACCATTGTACGGTACTTCCATATTCCTGTTTCGGGTTGAAAACATTCTCACCGTTGTGTAAAACTTTGGCCGCTGGAATACAAAATGCTCCGTTTGCCAGAAGAATTTGGCGAAAGACTGCGATGGTTTGGTTTCACCATTTCTCAATTCAATTATCTCTTCCAACTCATCCCTACGATAATCCGTACTTTGCAACAGACGCTCAATTTCAAGGGTGCTACGCGGTGCAAATGTTGCCTTACGTGTAATGCTTCTGTTTTTAACGCTAACATCCGGATAGATTGCATAGACCTGTTGTTTGAATATTCCATCTAAATAGTAGTCAATCAGGTGATTTATTTTCTCAACTGCAAAAGCATATTCTGTTTTTGCCACATAATAAGACCATTCTCCGAAAGCATTGGCATATTTGGTGTAACCGTAGGAAGTGGTATTATTTACCCTGTCGTGCCTATGATGAAAACTGAAATCGTGTTGCATTCCCCGACTACCAGTAGTGAATTTTACCTCACCCTCTATTAGCTCTATTATTTTGTCAAATTGTTCTTTGTCTCCGTTAAAAAGTAGGTTCTTTGCCAGAATTCCGGCAATGACAATCCTGTCTCCACTTGGTCGGGCACCTGATGCATTCATGTGGGCCCTGCCAATAATGGGTTGTCCTTTCTCAACCAAATCCTCTGGTAATTCGTCACCTATAAGCAACATCAAGTTAACCAAATTGGTGGGAGTTGATATTTGATTATTGTGCCAATTATCGCCAAAAAAATCGTTGTCAACCCAGTATTTGTATCCCACTGTTATGATTTCTTTTAGCTGTTTGCTTTTGTAAAACTTCGACGTTTTGTCTTTATATGCTCTTGCCAGGTAAACCAGATTAGACGTGTGATTTCGCTGAGGGAATCCTCCAGTCCTGCTCAAATCCACATAGTTTATGTAATTAAAACTTCCATCTTCATATATTTTGCTGATAATGGTTTCTACTTGGCCGTCATCGATCGAAGATTTCATTAATTCTGCTACTACCCTGTCTTTTACTATTTTGAAATCATCTGGTTTTGCACTAGTAGAAAGGGCTGTACAAACAATAATTATTACAAAAAGTCTTTTGGTTGTTGGCTTCATAGATTCAGTTTCATAGTTCAAGTTGAAAATTACTTTTCATAGCCTGAATAATGGTTGACATTAAGCAATTAATATACCGTTCCAACAGCTTCCGAAATATTTTCAAAAGTGTATGTGGATGAACGCAGAGAAGCCTGAGATGTCAAGCAATCAGTAAGGCCAGAACCTCGTCAAGTTTCGCCGTGGCCAGGCAGGTGCAACTGTCCGCCGCACCATAATACATCCACAACTCATCGCCTCGCAGCAGCAGTCCCGTGGGAAATACCACGTTTGGCGTTAGCCCAGACAGTTCGTAGGGTGCTTCGGCCTGAAAAACCCAGTTGGGCGAGCGAGCAATCGTCTTATGCGGCCTGTCTTTGTCCAAGAGAGCTACACCAGCTCGGTAAACGAGATGACCACCGTAACCTTTTACCCCGTGGTATATCAATAGCCAGCCGTGCTCCGTCAAGATCGGCGGCGGTCCCGCTCCGACCTTGACGCCATCCCAGGCCGGGCCTGCTAATTCCGGCAACACACAATGTGGCTCGCCCCAATGCACAAGATCGGGTGAGTAGGCAGACCAAATATGTTCGATGCCTCCAGCATCAGGTCGGTGTAGGACACCCCATCGCTCGCCAAATTTCTTAGGAAATAGAACAGCGTCCTTGTTATTGGGCGAGAAAATGAGGCCGATCCGCTCAACCCTTTTGAAGTCCTCAGTGCGAGCCAACGCTACGGCTGCGCCTGCGGGCGAATATCCAGTGTAAGTAATGTACCAGCATTTCTCTTCGGGAAGATATGTTATCCGTGCGTCTTCACAGCCCCATTGCTCATATCTCCAGTCAGGCTCACCGTAGCGGAGCAATGGTTCTGACTCGATTTCCCAACCGTCCACGCCATTGTTGCTGCGGGCAACGTGTATGCTTGAACTGCCCGCATGGTCCTCCACCCGAAGCAGCAACAGGACCTCACCACCGTGTTGAGTGGCACCGGGATTTAGCACGGCCGCAGCCTGGAAAGGCATATCCAAAGGTGAAATGATAGGGTTGTCTGAACATCGGTCAAAAAGTCTTATTTTCATTGCAGTAGCCTCACCATCAACGCCTTAGCAATTGTCTAATACCTTCTTGTGAAATTCAACTCTCAGAATCACTGTCATATTTCTCAGGCTAATGTATCAGAGAATATTGTGACAACTTAGAGCAGTATTGGCAACAACAAAAGGGAGGTAATGGCAGAGAAACTCTGTGATCACATTTCCCGTAAAAACACCACATACCCAGCCACCCCAACCCGCGAGTACCCGGATACGATTTGTTGACAACGCTGACAATTATGAATTTCCTTTGCGGACGCTCACATGATGGCCGATTTGTCAAAAGTAAGGATGTGAGGTTCTATCTGGGAATAAAAGTGATGGGTCTCTATTCAGTACTCATTTGTTCTGCTTTTCAGTTTCAACACGGTTATCTGTCATACTACAAGAGGCGGCCAGAGTAAGAAAAGAGTCTCAAATCTGATGACCTTTCAGAAAATCGTCAAGTCGTACTCAAGTTCAAATCTCATTTTGTGTTCCGCTTCTTCCTGAGCTAACTTCACGAAGATATCTCGGAGCTCCTGTGTCTGTGCTATTGCCGCCAACTCGGTGTAGAGCTTACGTGCAGCCTCCTCCTTTTTCATGCCGACTACAAGCAAATCTACATAGTTCATTTTGGCGTATGGTTTGACGTCTTCTATGTGGTCGGTGATTCCAAGGTCACCAACTTCTTCCTCATCTATCACTATTCTGCCGGCTTTCATGGTTTCCAATTTCGCTCTGTGCTCCGACTCTTGCGAGGCCAAATCTGAAAGGACTTCGGCCATCTCAGGCTTCTCTACGAAATCGGCCAGCATCCTATAGAAATCAACGGCTTCAGTCTCTGCATCTATTGCGAAATCCATAACCTCATCAAATGATCTGAATGTCTTCATCGTCGGTTCCTGAGTTCTTTACAGCCAGTCTTGCCTCGACATACCGCTATAATCATCAGTCATTGCACAACACCAAGAACAATGTGGTTTACTCTTTTATCACCCAGTGATAAGAACTGAGTAGGAACCCATTTACACTTCATGAGACATGAGACAGGCCTTCTACGTCTTTCTACAGTATACCAGGCCTGCTCCATGTCATTCGTATCGCAGCGGCAGTTCGCAATGTGCCAGCGAGCCCATTGGGTCCCAGGGCGGCAGCACTATTGGCTTGAGCGCGAGCGCTTTCTGCAAATCTTCAGGCAAATAACTCTTGTGGGCCGCTATCTCGAACATGAACTCGTCGAACCACGAGTCATCCATGACAAAAAAACCTTTCTTGCCGTTCTCATCGCTCCAACTATTCTCCACGCGCCAGCGACGCGGCTGATTGTCGACGACGTCCACACCTGTAAATAGCATGGCATGGTTCATTTTGCTTTGATGGTAAATCAATCGTTCGGTCACCGTCGGGGCGGCCGGCCGTATCGATGACTGACTCCAAGAAGTAATTGGCACGCTCGATCTTATCCCAGAAGAAGATGTAGCTCTGGCTGAATTCAAATTCTTTCAGGTTCATTTTCTTCATTGCGCCAACGCGCAGGAGGTTCGTTCCTGCAAATATCCAGCAGCGACCTGTCTTCTTTTGGTTGGTCACCGACCAGTCATCGAGCTTGCAGGAGAAGGAATCGTCGATGCGGGTAACAACCGCTCGGTTGAGCGCAAGCTTGTCCACGGCGGTGACAGTCACAGCGTTCTGCATTTGGTGGTGGCGAGGCTTGCTATCGAACGCGTCTTGCATAAGCCTGAGATGTTTCGGCTGGAGGTTTTCGGCTGTTCCGCCAGGCATAAACTTCTCGATGACAAAATCCGGGATTTCACTCTGGTCGGCATCTGCTCCATCCGCAGGGAGTAACGACGTTGTGAGCATCAGCAGTCCAGCGATTAGCCATGAACGTTTCATTGGTCTCTCCTTCATATTGTTATCCTTCAAGCAATCGTGATTCCCACCCAACACGAATTTCAGGTCGTGTTTCTTCGATCTTCTTGCCCCCACGATACCAGTTCTGTCTGAGAAAGCAAAGAGCAATATGATTCAGTCGGCGTCGCGATGGACGAAGCTGAGAAGTTCATAGCTCAGTGGCGAAGGGAGAATGGTTACTGAAATCGCCGCCCTCCTCCATAAGCACGGAGCAAGTGCCACGAAACACTCTTCCATTGGCCCTGATACTCATTGCCCATCCGGTGGGCATCTTTCTGATTACGCTCAGCGCCGCTATTATGTAGCGCAGGGAGCCGCTAAATCCGTTCATGTGAAGGCTCTCAGATGAGATGTCTGCAAGAAGACCCAGAGAAGAGGCCATACAAAAATAATGTCTACCTGCCTGCCCGACATCCACGTATCTGGTCCTTCCATTCATGATCGTCCGGCAAGCTTTTCGCAGTTGTTGGGGTATTCCAAGGCTTTTCGAAAAATCATTGGAGCACCCCGAAGGAATAATGCCAATATGTGGAATCTTATGACATCCGGATGCCAAGATACCGTTTATCACTTCATTTACTGTCCCATCACCACCGATTACAACAACTGTGCTAACTTCTTGAGTTGCTGCATCTGCCGCCAGTTCTCGCGCATGACCGCGATAGCCCGTAGTAAACGAAGAAAAAGGGAACTTGTGTTTATGAAAGAAGGTCTCGGCGTGGCGGACGCGTAAGCGGCTTCGTCCCCACCGGGCTCTTTCATTGGCGATGATAATGTTGGTACACATAATGTAAAATGAATTTGATGAATACGACCTCTACATATCAGCACCATTGTCAGAATTGTTGCCCCTTGTACGACTTGGATGTACCACGAATTGACTGACCACTCGCGGCTGCCGCTTGATCACACTGTCAGGATCGGCAAGCAAATCACTCTCACTGTAAGCATCCACGCCATAAACGGTCACGAGAAGTTCCTGGGTTTCAGGAGCAATCTCGAATTCTGCCCATCCGAACGTGTGGCAGGCCAGATAATCGCCCTGGAGCAGCTCGGAATCAATCAATGCTTCGGCTTGCGTGCGGTTTTCATTGAGCCCTATAGGGTCATAATCGAAAACATCGAGCTGAGTATTGATGAGGCTTTTCAGAAAGTCGTCTTTGTCGTTGAGCGCACTATCGGTATCTGGAACAACAGGAAGTCTATCATAGAAAGCCTTGAGAAATGGGCTCAGTACCTCGGCAGACGCGGCCAAGTTCACGGTAGAAGGGCCCAGAAGAGCATCAAAGAAAGCGACCGGCCCCGTGACGATTTCGAAAGCACCTATGGGCGTGGACTCAACAATCACTGAATCCTCTGCTCCTCCAGTCGCCAACTCCTGGTAGGCAAGGTTGTTCACAATAGTCCCATGAAAGTCACCAGCGATGAAAACTACGTTCTCAATGTTGTTCTCGTGGATGAATTTGAGTAGTTCGGTTCGTTCGGCTGCATAGCCCTCGAACCGGTCCTCGGCACCGATTATGCCAAAATTCTGAATTGGCTCAGGGATTATGACAAATTTCCATGTGATGCCGTCCCGCTGGCTATCAAACAGATCATTCTTTAGGCATTCCGCTTGAGCACGTCCCAAAATCGTCCGGTCCGCAGTGAATGTACTGGCCAGGAAGGCCTCGGCTTCATTCGCGTCAAATGGATCTGCGACGACTGGCAAAGGCGCATCTCGAAAAGACCTTGCATCCAGAACAAGAACAGTTGCATCGTTTCGGTACGTAGTTTTACGGTAGAACTTCGGTTTTCCGTGTGTGAGTACATCGTTGGGAGTATCCCACAGTTCGCTCCGTATCGGATGGTACTCCTGGAAAGCCTGCATAGCATCTTGATACACCTGAGTTTCGTTGACGAAGTCGACAGCATCTGTGAAAAGCGGAGGTTCCAATGGGTGAACATCCGAGGCGTCGGGCGACTGACCTGGGTGTGCGCCACCGGCAAAGTTGTCAACAATTTCGTGATCATCAATAGTCGCTAGAATAGGTGTTGAGGCATTCAATAAGGCCATTACGTTCGAGCCAAATCGGGAAGACAAATTCTCGCCATGTTTGATACGAAAGTCCTCGAGCGTGCGTGCCTGCACAACACCTCCAAGTGCAGGTGTCTCGGAATCCGCGTAAATGCTATCTCCAAGCTTGATGAAGAAATCAAGATCGCGTTGAGGAACATTCGTCAGACTCAGAAACGGTGGTGACTGTTGCCAATCTCCCGACGCTCCGAAACGCAAACCGGCACTAATACCAATGTCCCACGGGGTTCTGAACTTGCCAACTGCAGTCTCGTTCTGCGCATCAGCAACACGGTAGTAGTATTGGGTCGCTGGGATGAGCCCGCTTATCTCCACCTTCACGGGCTGATTCACATCCACGACCGCAACGGTTTCGTGTCCATCTATTGTCCCGAAATCGTCAAGGGTAGAGTACTCAAACGTCACCTCTCCGAGAGCCGTACTGTGTGCCCACAACACCGCGGAGGTTTGCGTCACATCACCGGACGCTACCCCATTGGGTAGGGTGGACATCTGCCCGCTGGCCAATGACGGGGCAAGAGCCGCAATCAACAGGCAAGCCAAGAACGAAACAGACGAGCTGCATTTCAAGTGCCTCACCATCTTCCTGAACCTCCGAGTCCCCCAACACTTCACGACCTATTCCCATCTCTGTAGTAAGGTGCTTCGTTGGGGTTGTCGTTTAACAACTGATAGCTCCTTTGAAGTGTTACCTGCGGGTAACCGTAAGCCGCAGTGGCTTGTCCGATTCGATGCTCACGGGCAGGCCCTCACTGAGCGACTTGCCCGAAACAACTTTCGCCCACCCGGCGTCGATATCCTCCACTCTGTACCAGTGCGATTCGTCCGGTTCGACTGTGAACCATTCAGGGACGGCGTTCATTCGCGGCCAGTCCTGTTCAAAACCCATATAAAGCCGATGTCGTGGGATGTCAAACTGAAGGAGACCTTGGTACGGACTGTCGGATTTCATGAAAATGCAGATTCCGTCGCTGCAAGGCGCAGCGCCCAACTGGAGTCCTTGCCGCCAAGGTCGAGCGATTGTATTGCGAGTATGCAGCATGGTATGGATCAACACTGTGCGGACTGTGTTCGCTTCGAGCTTATGCAGACCCCAAAGGCGGTCCGCATCCGAGTGGTCTACCAACAAGGTAGCCATTTCCCGGTCGGCCCAGACAAAAGCCTCGGTCACGGGGATCCGGTATAGGAGATAGAGTCCGCCCTCGACTGAGTCGGCGACATTGTCGCGAGAACCATGGTCCCAGTTGAATCTCTTATAGCGAGGTTTCAGAAGATTGGTCATTGGCCGACGAATCGCCTCACGATAATGCCGTGTACCAAGGGCGAGGTCATAGTCGAGAAAGCCGACGTAGTCATATCCCCAGCCATCACCGGTGGTGACGCCATCATGAGGTCCCGCCGCATCCTGTAGGTTCCTGACAATAATCCCGTCGGAGTTAGTCCCTCGCCGCAGGATTTCATCGAACATGTATTGCATGTGCGGTCTGTACTGCTCAGCCTTTTCTGGAGACGCCGTGGTATCGACGGCGAACAGAAGACCCAATCCACCGATGATTTCACACCCGTGGTCTGACAGACGCGAGGGAACAAACTTGCCGCCCAAGAGGTAATAATCGGCCAGCCGGTGTGCCCAATCGAGATATTTCTGCTCTCCCGTCATGCCGTACAACCGCGGTAAGAGTTGCAACAGTTCACCGTTGACTTCGATGTTCGTCGAGGGAATTTCGCCATGAGGGGTATCGATGCGGGCATGCTTGAAGATGTCATCGACCAGTCCTCGCAAGCGCTCGAACCACGGATATTCTTTGCCTGTGATTTCGACGATCGGTATCAAACCATCCTTGGCGTATTCACTGGCGCCGAAGATCATCGTGGCAAACGGGGTCACGATTTTCTGTCCTGTGTCCATATCGTAGTTGACAGGCAGGCGGTCCAGATGATTACAAAGCCGCTGCTCCGCTTTCAAGGTGTCGAGCATTACCGTATCGAGTATCTCCTTGTCGGTGTAGTAGGCTGCCCAGACATAGAATGGATAACAGTCAGCCGCCGTATCGCGATAGTTCCACTCGCGCCCGGTAGGACGAAACAAGCCTGACCGCTCGTCGCGAACCGCAAGGCACTGCTCGCGCAGCCAACGCTGGACCTTGCTCAGGGCGATGCCGGCATATCGTGCCGACCTCTCGGCGCGGCGCCAGTCAGGCTGTCCCGGCGAAGGGTTCCACAGCCTTTGTGCCTCATCAGTGAGTTCAAAACCGTCAACCTCTGCCCATCGTGCCGAGTGACGGTCATTTTGTGGAGTTGTGGCCGTCCGGATCGGCTTGACTCTGGGAGCCGCAGTCGACTTGCCCGTGACTCGCGCAACCGACAGGATCGTGAGAGTGAGAATCATTATAAGCTGATATTTCATGATCTATGCCTTTTCTGTTCGCTATTCGATGCTCTCATACTGAACAGGACCCAGGATGACTACCACACTGGGTCCCGAATTTCCCGTTACTCTAAGGTCTTGTGCTTACGGCAGATTTCCAATGTCCTATCGATAGGCAGAGCCTCGCAGAAATGGCCGTCTCTGCCTGTGACAGCAGTTGCTTTGAAAAGTGAGTTGTACACAGCCTCTTCGGTCGCTTCTACCACGGCCCTAAACAACGGATCCATCTTGCTGTTAGGCAATGGCTCGCCGGAGACTCTCTTTCTGCTGCTCCCCCGTCTGAGAGCTTCGGCTGTCGAAAAGGCGATTACATAGTCGCCGCTGGAATTGTTCATGACCGAGCCGGTCCGCGCCAGGCCAAGAACCGCTCTCTTGGCCAGTCTTTTGAGGTTCCGAGACAAGAGAGGGGCATCGGTGGCTACTATGAGTGTGACATGGCCGACCTTCACTCCTTCAACATCGGTAATGCTGTTTAGCTTGCCGGGTGTCAGCACGCCAGAGGCTATTCCTGCTTCTCTGGCCCTTGGCCTGACGTTGTTGCGGTCTCTTGCCTGCAGCCCAGAGCCAAATATAACCAACAAGACCAGACAGAAATATCTCTTTCCATTATTGCCCATTACCTTGGCCTCCTGTTTGTTCGTTAAAACAGAGAACACTTACTGGAAGCTCTATCTTATCAGAATGCTGCTGAAGGAACTACTTTATCTGGAAGATGTGTCCTTAAATCCCTCCTTTAGAATCTTATTACTACTTTAAAGACAATTTCGTGGGATGTGCTACCGGTTCGCCGAAAGAAGCCTGAGACATCGGACGACCCTAATCAGTTCCAGTTTCTGCCTCTTTCTGAGTCTTTTCTCGCTGAATCGTTTCGTAGACCTCTCCTCGGTGGACACGTATTCTCTTCGGGGCCGTTATGCCCAGGTTGACCTTATCTCCGCGGAGGCTGACGATTACAACCTCAACGCCGTCGCCAATCATGACCGATTCGTCTTTTCGTCTGTTAAGAACCAGCATCGACTATTCGCTCGGCGATTGCACCGATTGCCAGGACCTCCAGAGAGCAACAGCACGGGTACGTAAAGGTGCCTGATGTTGCGGTTGTGCGCTGGCTACACGAGGTGCTTGCCGTTCTTGTGAGTCAGAATGGGAACGAACGGGCACAATATTCTCGCTGACATGATCAAATTCCGCCAGCAATCCCATTCTGACTCA
>Ga0255052_10003462_pt1 | contig 10965 bp, 9 predicted proteins | sample JV7_2_21_MG_FD_188632 | JGI IMG/M metagenome (GOLD analysis project Ga0255052, IMG submission 188632) | Seawater microbial communities from Jervis Inlet, British Columbia, Canada - JV7_2_21 | ecosystem: Environmental > Aquatic > Marine > Inlet | place: Canada: British Columbia | collected...
GCGACAAGTCTATTTCACACCGCGCGCTGTTGCTGGGCGCAATTGCCGACGGGAAGACCGAAATCAAGGGATTCCTGGCGGGCGAGGATTGCCTGGCAACGCTTGCAGCATTGCGGGCGCTGGGCGTCCCGATCGAACAAATTGAGGACACTACCGTCCGCGTCGACGGCGTGGGCCTGAACGGACTGCGCGATCCGGGTGCAAGCCTGGATCTCGGCAATTCCGGCACCGGCATGCGCCTGCTGACAGGGCTGCTTTGCGGACAATCATTCGACAGCACACTAAGCGGCGACGACTCTCTATCTGCCAGACCGATGCAAAGGCTTATCGGTCCGTTGTGCATGATGGGAGCCAGCATCGACAGCAACGACGGTATGCCGCCGCTCGTCATTCATGGTGGCCGCGATCTCGTCGGCATTCACTACACGCTTCCTGTAGCCAGTGCGCAGCTAAAGTCTGCGATTCTTCTCGCCGGACTCTACGCCCGTGGTGAGACGGCCGTGATAGAGCCTTCCGTTACCCGGGACCATACCGAGAGGATGCTGAAGGCAATGGGCGCCGCCATCTCGGGCGATAGTGGTCACATCAGGATCAACGCGGGCGATCGCCTCAGCGCGACGAACATTCAGGTACCGGCCGATCTGTCATCGGCGGCGTTCGTAATCCTGGCGGCCCTGATCTCGAAAAACGCCGACGTATTGATTCCGAACGTCGGCGTCAATCCGACACGAACCGGCGTGATTGAAATTCTGCGTGAGATGGGCGGCGACATAAGCATTGAGAACCCCCAACTCCTGGGCGAGGAACCGGTCGCTGACATTCGCGTCAGATCCTCCATGCTCCATGGCATTACTGTCGATCCATCAATGGTATCGCTGGCGATTGATGAGTTTCCGGTGCTGTTTATCGCCGCTGCAAATGCGCTCGGCAGAACCCGATTCTCAGGGCTGGCTGAGTTGCGGGTAAAAGAAAGTGATCGCATCGCTGCAATGGCGGAAGGCCTGAGGCAGATGGGCATCCTGATCGATGAGTCTGAAGATGGCGCCGAGATCCATTATGGCGAGCCGAGCGGGGCGACCGTAGACAGCCACGGCGATCATCGTGTCGCAATGTCGTTTGCAGTCGCTGCTACCATCGCGGATTCCGCCGTTGGGGTCCGCAATGTCGACGCAGTAGCCACCTCTTTTCCTGGTTTCTCAGACGTTCTCGGTTCGCTTGGCGTCAGTATGAGTACTGAGCCTTCGAACGCGAAATGAGTACCGCGACCCGTGATTCCACAGCGCCTGTATTGGCCATCGACGGCCCCGTCGGCTCCGGCAAAGGCACGATTGCGCGCCGCGTCGCTCACGCCCTCGGCTGGCACCTGCTCGATAGCGGTGCCCTCTACCGCCTGGTCGCCCTGGCGGCTGCGAAGCGAGGCATTTCTGATATGGATGAGGGCGCCCTGGCAAAGCTGGCAGCCGAGCTATCAGTCAGATTCGAGGCAGATGAGGCTGGCGATGAGCACATATTCCTCGATGACGAGGAAGTGACGGCCGATATTCGAACCGAGGAGTGTGGGCTGGGAGCGTCCGCCGTAGCCGCGCTGACGGCTGTCCGGACAGCCTTGCTGGGCCTGCAAAGGGACTTCAGACTGGGGCCGGGTCTGGTCGCCGATGGCAGGGATATGGGAAGCACCGTTTTCCCCGATGCGGTCCTAAAAGTCTATCTGACAGCCAGTGCCGAAGAGCGGGCGAAAAGACGCCATAAGCAGTTGAAAGACAAAGGTATTGATGTTAGCCTGCCGGCCCTTTCGCGGGATATCGAAGATCGTGACAGGCGGGATTCCGAGCGAACAGTCGCTCCGCTGATGCCCGCCGCGGACGCCAGGTTACTGGACTCCAGTGGGCAATCGATCGATGAGGTGACTCAGACTGTACTGAACTGGGCGGCTGATCTCGAAAAAGGAACGTAGAAATAGTGGCGAATCGGACACGGTAGTCCGATTCTTGTTTTTGGTAACCGTGTGCCGAAGGAATCGGTAACACGATTGGGTCGAGAATCACTCATTCGATTCTCTTGGTTTAATTAATTATGTCTGAAAGTTTTGCTGAATTATTTGAAGAGAGTTTTGCCAGTCAACAGATAAAGCCCGGTACCATCATCACCGGTACCGTTATTGCAGTTAATGACGACGTTGTCATGGTTAGCGCCGGTCTCAAGTCTGAGGCCGTTATCCCGATTGAACAGTTTCAGAACGAGAAGGGCGAGTCCGACGTCTCGGTCGGTGACGAGATCGAGGTAGCGCTCGACGCCGTCGAAGACGGTTTCGGTGAGACCCGCCTTTCACGTGAGAAAGCGATCCGCGCGCGCACCTGGATCGAACTCGAAAAAGCGTTCGAGGACGGTGAGGTTGTGGAGGGTATTATCAATGGCCGAGTCAAAGGCGGATTTACGGTTGAGATCGACAGCGTTCGCGCATTTTTGCCGGGTTCGCTGGTCGATGTTCGGCCCGTTCGCGACCCGGCATACCTCGAGGGCAAGAGCCTCGAGTTCAAGGTTATCAAGCTGGACCAGCACCGCAACAACGTTGTGGTGTCACGACGAGCTGTTGTCGAACAGGAATACAGCGCAGAACGCGAGGCGCTGCTCGAGAGCCTGCAGGAAGGAAGTTCCGCCAAGGGTATCGTCAAGAACCTGACCGATTACGGTGCATTTGTTGACCTCGGTGGCATCGATGGCCTGTTGCATATCACGGACATGGCCTGGAAGCGCGTCAAGCACCCGTCCGAGGTCGTCAATGTCGGCGACGAAATCGACGTCAAGATTCTGAAGTTCGACCGTGACCGCCAACGCGTTTCGCTCGGCATCAAACAACTCGGAGACGATCCCTGGCACGATCTGGCTCGACGCTATCCGCCGCATACACGCTTGTTCGGCAAGGTGACGAATGTTGCCGACTATGGTTGCTTCGTTGAGATCGAGGAAGGCGTCGAAGGACTCGTGCACGTCTCGGAAATGGATTGGACGAATAAGAACGTCAACCCGTCCCGCGTGGTGCAGGTCGGCGAAGAAGTCGAAGTTCTGGTCATTGAAATTGACGAGGAACGTCGTCGGATTTCACTCGGTATCAAGCAATGCCAGACAAATCCGTGGGCTGAGTTTTCGTCAACCGTCAATCGCGGCGACAAGGTGAGTGGCCAAATCAAGTCGATTACAGACTTTGGCATATTCATCGGCCTGGACGGCGGCATCGACGGACTCGTTCATCTTTCCGACATATCCTGGGATCTGGCCGGCGAGGACGCTGTGCGCAATTTCAAGAAAGGTCAGGAAATTGAAGCCGCAGTTTTGGCCATTGATACTGAGCGCGAGAGAATCTCGCTGGGCATCAAGCAGCTCGACAAAGATCCGTTCTCAGCATGGCTCGCGGAGCATCCGAAGAACACCGTCGTTCATGGTGTGGTCTCGGAAGTTGATGCTCGCGGCGCGATTGTGGATCTCGGTGATGGCGTGACCGGAACGCTGCGTGCCTCCGAACTTGCCCGTGGTCGAGTCGAAGATGCGCGCACAATGATCAAAGTGGGTGACGAAGTCGAAGCCAAGTTCACTAACGTAGATCGCAAGAATCGCAGTGTGGCTCTGTCCATCAAAGCCAAGGAAGTCCACGAGGAGCAGGAGGCTGTCAGCAGCTATAAATCCGAGGTCGAGGCAAGCTCGTCGGGCACGACTCTCGGTGAACTTCTGAAGGAAAAGATGTCCGGTGGTGCGAAATAGTGAAAAAAAACTAGCCCGGACCCCCCAGTCCGGGCTATATTTCTTTTATAATCGGCAGCTTACGCGGAACAACATCAGAATAAACAAGCGAAGCGTATTATGACAAAATCAGAACTCATCGAAATGATCGCCAGAAAGCAGAAGCATTTGCCGGCGAAAGACGTCGAATTGGCCGTCAAGCACCTGCTAGATCTAATGAGTGACTCCCTGGCAAAGGGCCAGCGCATTGAAATTCGGGGCTTTGGGAGTTTTTCGCTTCACTTCCGGCCGCCGCGTATCGGGCGCAATCCGAAGACCGGCGAAGCCGTCGCGCTCTCCGGCAAGTATGTTCCGCACTTCAAACCGGGCAAGGATCTGCGCGAGCGGGTCAATGCCAGCCGCGAATTCCCGATAAAGAGCTGATCAGCTGATTGTGGAACAACCCGCTCCGGGTGGCCTTTTTCCGCCATCCGGTTACCATATTCCGGATAGATCCAGTCTTCAGCCCGAGACCGAATGTCCAGGCTTTATGGAGCGGGCGCATGCTCAAGAGAATTGCCATACTACTTTTGTTTCTGATCATCCTCGTGGTGATGCTGGTCTTTACCAGGCTGAATCCGGGCATGGTCAGGATTGACCTGGCGTTTGGTACGGTTGACTCATCCATACCGCTCGCATTCACGGTGACTTTCGTATTTGGCTGGCTCTTCGGTCTCTTATGCACTTCCATATTCGCCGCCAGGCTCATGAACGAGCGTCGAAATCTGCGAAAACAGCTTCGCAACTCAGAGACCGAAGTCCACACTCTGAGAAACCTGCCGATCGTCGATGCCGACTGAATCAACCTTTCTACTGGCGGGGCTGTTTCTGCTGCTTGCGGCGGCAGGATGGGCGCTCGGTCGTTTCGATGAGCGCGACGACGAGGATAATCCGCCGCCACCGCTGAACATCGACTATCTCAAAGGGCTCAACTTTCTCCTGAATGAGCAGACCGATCAGGCACTCGAGCACTTTCTCAAGATGGTTCGGGTCGACAACAAGACGATCGAGACTCACTTTGCACTGGGTAACCTTTTTCGACGACGCGGGGAGGTTGACCGCGCCATCCGCATCCACCAGAACATCATTGCGCGCCCGGATATTGCCGCCGAACAACGAGATCAGGCCTTGTTCTCGCTCGCCAAGGACTACCTGAAAGCCGGCTTGCTCGATCGGGCGGAGAAAATGTTCAGGCGGCTTGCAGATGGATCGAGGTATCAGGTCGAGGCTTTTGAACAGCTTTGCCGGATATACGAGCAGGAACGCGAATGGCAAAAGGCGATCGACGCCAGCCAGCAACTCGAGACACTAAGTGGCAACTCGCTCGAACTGGAGATCGCTCACTATTACTGCGAGTTGGCCGAGCAGGCCGCATCCGAGAAGGACTACAGTTCAGCCAGGAACTTCGTCAAGAAGTCCCAGGCGGGTCGCCCGAGAACACTCCGGGGAGCACTGACGAGGGCTGAGATTGCGCGCGATACCGACGATACAAAGACGGCATTACGGCTTTTTCACCGTGTTCTCGACGAACACACTTATTTAATAACCGAAGCATTGCCGGAACTTGTGGAACTCCATGAGCGGGAAGGATCAGTAAAAGATCTCGAACGGGCGCTGGAGTCCATTCTCAAGAAAAATCCGGAAGTAAAAACCGATGTTGCATACACGGCAATCGTCAATAACATTGGCGGCATCGATATCATCGATGAGTGTGTCGAAGAATACATGCTGAACGAACGTACTCTCGCGGAATTTGTCGATCTGAATCACCTGCAGAACGGTGGCGAGGATCGAGCCGCGGCCCTGAGCAAGATCAGATCGGCTCTCAGCAAGCTCGCGCAGACGACGCCGCGATATCAGTGTAAAGAGTGCGGATTCTCCAGCCGCAAGCTCCTGTGGCAATGCCCGAGTTGCAAAGACTGGGAGACTCAGCGACCGGCGGCACAAGTGAAATTCGATTCCCTGCTGCAGCGAAGCGCAAACGGCCAGTAAGCCGCAAAGCCATTTCCTTTCGTATTCCCAAATTTTGACGCGAGTCACAGCCTGGCTCGCTGGCTAAGCTCCACACCTGTGACCGTTAGCGCGTGGCCAATGACGGCCACATATCTCAAAGCACTCACAGGAAGGAGCCAATTATGAAATCATTCAAACGCCTTTTGTATCTCACTATCTGCACGCTGACCATGCCGCTCGTCGTCTATGCCGGGCCGGTCAACGTCAACACAGCGGACGCTGAGACCATCTCGGCAGAACTGCAGGGAGTCGGACTCTCGAAAGCACACGCGATCGTCGATTACCGCAAGGCCAATGGGCCGTTCAAGTCCGTCGATGATCTGGTCCTTGTCAAGGGCATTGGCGAACGCACCGTGGAGATTAATCGGGCCAACATACTCCTGTCGTCGTCAGCCAAATCCGACAAGAAGTAGTTCTCACTAATCCGCACAATGCCAACAAGCACTGCGCCGCCTCATGGCGGCGCAGGTCTAAAGATTGCACCGCCTCATGGCGGCACAGGTCTAAAGATTGCACCGCCTCATGGCGGCACAGGTCTAAAGATTGCACCGCCTCATGGCGGCACAGTTCACAATCCGAATTGCGACACATTGCTTCCCGCATCGATCCGACATTGGCTATGATGCGGCATCACAATAACAAGAAGGGGCAGGGAGTTGTCGCAGACCATCCGTACCGCTGTGTTTCCGGTTGCAGGGCGTGGAACCCGCATTTTGCCGGCGAGCAAGGCTATCCCGAAGGAGATGCTGCCGATCGTCGACAAGCCGCTTATTCAGTATGCGATCGAAGAGGCCATCGCCGCAGGCGCAACGAAGCTAGTCTTTATTACTGGTAGCACCAAGAGAGCAATCGAGAATCACTTCAGTTCCGATCCCGAGCTCGAGCAGGCACTGTCCAAGCCAGGCAAAGAGGCACTGCTGGATGCGATCACAGACATCATTCCGAAAAATGTTTCCTGTACCTATATCGATCAGGGCGAACCCTTAGGGCTTGGCCACGCCGTCCTCTGCGCCAGGCCAGCCGTCGGAGATGAACCCTTTTTTGTCCATCTCTGCGACGATCTGATCGCTGGCGACCCACTATGCCTTTCGCAGATGGCGGATGAGTACAAAAAACACGGCGGCAGCGTTGTCGCTGTCGAAACAGTGCCACCCGAAAAAACCTCGAGCTACGGCGTAGTCTCAATCGACGAATCGAATCGCATGAATCAGATCGTTGAAAAACCAGACCCAGAAGACGCACCCTCCAATCTAGCTGTCGTCGGCCGTTATTTATTGAATCCGGAAATCTTCGACAAACTCGAGAATACCGGAAGAGGCGCGGGTGGCGAGATACAACTTACTGACGCCATCGCCGACCTGCTTGAAGAATTCCCCGTCTACGCCTATCCATTCAGCGGTGTGCGCTATGACTGCGGCAACAGACTCGGCTATCTCAAAGCCATCGTCGGCTACGGGCTGACACACGATGAAACCGCAGAATCGTTTCGGGATCATTTACAGGAAGTACTTGACAATAAGCGGAAATAATCCTGTCAACAATTGCGTAATTGGCTGATACGCGATACGGTTCAGGGACTCCCAGATAAGCAAATAAGAAGAATTAGGGAGGCCCAGAAGATGGCTTCATTAGTAGGACCCGTAATTGCGGCTTGCATCATATGCGTTGTGCCTTCCCCACAGTCGATTTTGGTTGGCAGCCAGGATGATTTCGCGCTCCAGACAGCTGAGCGAAGTACGCTCGTTCTGCAGGTCGAGATGAGGCATCCATCATCGAGGAAGTACGTTGCAGGCCCATGGCCAAGATTCGCATTGGAAATGCTGGCCTGATCCCGCCGGAGGGCAAGCAGCACAGACAGTCAGATAAATCGATTCTGCAGGCTACTTTGATAACATAGCCGTACAACTATCGTGAGATAAATGTTCGTTACCGGTGCGATTATCCGGCCGCGCGACCTGTGGGCGTCTGAGCGAGAAATTTTGATGATTAGATATTTCAATACCGTCGTTCGACCTGCGATACGGAGCTTTGGAATTCGTACAGGCTTGTATCGAGAAAAGACCCGCGAGAACGAGGTTTTGCCGCCGGACTTCGACGATGTGACCATTCGGATATACGATGCGGTCAAGAATTTCACATCGACGAGCCCGGAAAGAGTTTCGTCGCTGGTCGATGCGGTACGGTTTGTGGTTGAGAGCGAGATCGAGGGCGCCATGGTCGAATGCGGTGTCTGGTTAGGGGGTTCTACAATGGCGATGGCGCTGGCGCTCAGGGAATTCGGCGACGAAAGCCGCGAGATCTATCTCTACGATACCTTTGCGGGAATGACAGAGCCGACTGAAGCGGATGTTGCGTTCAGTGGTGCCTCAGCCAAGAAGAAATTCGACAAGCGAAAGATCTCCGATGAATCCTCGATCTGGTGTCTGTCGACACTGGAACAGACAAAAGAAAATGTCTTGAGCATCGGTTATCCGAGCGACAGAATACATTTCGTGGAAGGCATGGTCGAAGACACCATCCCCGCAACCGTTCCGCCCAACGGCATCGCGTTGCTGCGACTGGATACCGACTGGTACGAATCGACGAAGCACGAACTCGTTCACCTGTTTCCATTGCTGGCCGACAATGGTCCCCTGATCATCGATGACTATGGTCACTGGCAAGGCGCCAAAAAAGCGGTCGACGAATATTTTCAGGAAAACAATCTGCGCATGTTCTTGAGCCGGATCGACTATACCGGTCGCATTGGCATTAAACGGTCAGGAGGCTGATTTTGCGATCGCCTGCATTCAGTCGAATCAAGCGCCGGAACCGTAAGATTTCCTGATACCAAAGTACGCTAGCAAGCCACTCACGATAAACATTGCCCCATATCCGAGTGCAAACACAAGCTCCCCACTGATTACACCTTCGCGGGTTGGCAGTGCCTTTGTGTAAGGCCCGACATAGAAAGCGACGAGGACCAGCGAGGTCAGGACGCCTGCCAGTATGAGCGCTTTGGGCCAAAGCAACGTGCGCGAGACTTCTGCTTGATCGAATTCTGTCTCTGGCGTGACATGAATTTGTTTACGAAACGCTTTCTCCGTGTCTGATACCTTGCTGAATCGAGAGACCAGAATAATGACGGCGAGGCTTATAGCAGCGCCGATCAATACGGGATCCATGAACACAGGCAGCGAAATGACCTCCATCACTGAAAGGAGCTTCGGTACGGCGTTCCCTGCAAAGCCCGAAACAATGCCCCAGAATGCAGCGCTTGATGTGATGCTTTTGCTCCATACACTCATGAATGCGATCGGGCCCCAGGAAGATGCGAACACGGTACCGGCAAAATAGGTCAGCCAGAATATTTTTGGCGGCATTAGATACGCGATCGCCAGCGCTGCCAGCCCAATCGCCAGCATCGTGTAGCGACTCATCCGCAACATCTTCTTATCGTCGATATCTTTGTGTCTGACAATGTCATTACTAACGCTAAATCCCACCAGCGACAGAAATGTCGAGGCGGATGACAATGCTGCGGCCATAATGCCGGCGAGGAACAGGGCACCGGCGAGCGTGGGCAAGAGATTCATCGCCGCCCAGATCATTGTTTTCTCCTGTGGTTCGATGTATGGATTGCTCAGATTGACAGCGGCACCTGCGACTAAGAGCGCTACATACAGAACCAGAATCGCGCCGCCTGCAGCAAATGCGGACCGCATTACCGTCTGTTCGCTTTTCGCCATCAGATAGCGGCTGGCCTGCCAGGGGCTAACAGCCACGACAACGGCCCAGGACACACCGAGCACCAACGCCCAGGTAAGGGAATCCGTCGGTGTTGACCACCTCGCATCAGGGCCGACCATGCCATGCCAGGAAATAATACCCGGCTTCGCCTTGTACGCGGCAAGTTCAGAAACCGTTGCATACCAGCCGCCAGCTGCATCGATGATGAACACGAGCGCGACGAATGCAACGACGCTGAATAACAGAAACATGATCGTGTCAGTGATGATGACGCCGCGGGATCCGGAGTAAAACGTAAAGAAGGTGTAGCCTGCCCAGGCGAGGCACAATGCGCCACCATAGGGCATGGTCGTAATCTGACTGAGGATCAATGCGGCGCCCTGAGTTACTGCGGTCAGATACGCGCCGAGTCCAACGATAATCGTTATCCCCGAGACGACCTGAACACGGTGTTCGTCGAACCTCTTACCGAAGTATTCGGCAACGGTGATCGCCTCGCTTCGGCGCAGAAAGCGGCCAAAGAACAACCCGCCGATGACATAGCCAAGACTATTCAGTGCGGTGACGATCAGCAGTAGCACGCCGTATCCGCCGTAAGCCATGCCGGTCTCAGCCAGAAAAGCGTTAGTGCTCAAAAAACTGGCAACGAGTGTGCCGACGATCAGGAGCGTCGGGGCCTGACGACCTGCGACGAAATAGTCCTCGAGATGCTTGACCTTGCGTCCGGCGTAGTTGCCGACAATCAGATAGACCACAATGCTGATAAAAACGCCAGCGGCGTATGGACTCATTACTTCGGCAACCTGATCAATCCAGATGTGCCGCTAGTTCGACAATGGCCGGCCGGCCCTGGGGTCGATGCCGTTATGGAAGCCGCCCTGATCGCGGACGACCTTTGATTCACCGTTCTCGTCGTAATGCACGAAGACCACGCCATGTGGATCGCCGAAGTTTGGCATGTCGATGATATGCGTCTGTTCATGCGTTTCGGCGTCGAAGACATAGATGCGTCCTTCGGCGTTGCTCGTGCACCAGAATTCGCGGCCGTTCGGCGCAAGCAGGACGTGATCGACCTGATAGGCCGAAAACAATGTCTGTAGGTGACGTCCGGTTTTGGCATTAACCACCGTGATCGTGCGACCGATCATCCCCGAGGTTTCTCCCTTATCGGCCACCCAAACCTCCGTCTGATCCGCATTCAGATTTGCCCCGTAAGGACCGATTCCGGTCGGTACCGTCCAGACCGCTTTTCCCGTCGCGATTTCGATCTTTGTTACGTTCGACGAGCCACCCGCGGGAACGAACATATGCTCGCTGTCAGCATCGAATGTGATCCAGTCGCCGCGATATCCGGGATACGGGTATTCCTTGACGACCTCCCAGCTGCGCGGATCCAACTTTACAATCCAGAATGGCCTTAGTGCCGTCAAACGGCCGCCATAGAGGTTT
>Ga0255052_10003463_pt1 | contig 10955 bp, 11 predicted proteins | sample JV7_2_21_MG_FD_188632 | JGI IMG/M metagenome (GOLD analysis project Ga0255052, IMG submission 188632) | Seawater microbial communities from Jervis Inlet, British Columbia, Canada - JV7_2_21 | ecosystem: Environmental > Aquatic > Marine > Inlet | place: Canada: British Columbia | collected...
CGTGCTGGTCGATGCCGTGCACGAGCTAAGTCCGCAATACCACGGCGCGTAATTGTTGGAGCGCTCCTTGGAGCGCGCAACGTAGCGACGTCATTGCGAGCCCGTAGGGCGTGGCAATCTCTTGGCTTTACTAGCGCATTCGGAGGTTGCTTCGTCGGCTTCGCCTCCTCGCAATGACGTCGTTATGCTCTGGCCCTGTGATTACTCCGATGATGGTGGCGGCATATGGCCCAGTTGGGTCAGGGCCAGAACGTTGTCCCATTCGACCCAGATCTCGGCAATCTTATCGTTCTCGATTCTGAGAATCGCTATGAACGGCAGGTCTATGCGCTTGCCGGAAGGCAAAAAAGGCCCCATCTGTCCCGTCTGAGTACCGACATAGTGAGCAAAAACAGCCACTTTATCGTCAGCGCCGAAGATCATTTCAATGATCTGGGTGGAGTCGGGAATGGCTGCGATATCCGTTTCAAGAAAAGCTACGAATTCGTCGAGGCTGGTTACAACAACTCCCGGAGTCGCGCCGCTGTGGCGAACAACGTCATTGGCGACAACGGTGTGCAGAGACGTCAAATCACGCTGATTGATCAGCTCGACCATGGTCTTGACGGTCTCGACGTTTTGATTTTCGCCGGCGAAGCTCGACCAGGGTGCAAGCGCAAGCACCAGCAGGAAGGTTATTCGAATAAACACTGTATTCCTCCTATTTGAGTTCTACTTCCACGACGCTGCACTGTTGAACGACGGTCGCAGTATCGCCGCCGTGTGTTTCAGCGGGCGCCCAGGTAGGTTCACCGAACTTGAAGGACTCCATGCGCCGACTGCCATCACTGTTTTCGTCCAACCAGGCGCAGGGGTTGAGATAGATGACCACGCGGTCGGGCTGCGACATCAGCGGCGATGTTTCACCATTGCGAATAGTCCTCTCGAGTACCCGCACACGTTCGTTCTCGAACGCTACCTTATAAATATGCGGGGCAACCCACACTGGATCGAGCGGCGACGGAGCGGCCATGCCGGCAGCAAATGCGAGCATCATCAAACAGGCCAGTACTGAAAATTGCAGTTGCATGACAGTCCTCACGACAGGTAGTGGGAGCGGCCTCAGCGGCAAAATGCTGCGAGCCTATTGAGTCTCTTGCGGCTGCTCTTCGTCACGCAAAGCGCGACGCAGTATCTTGCCGACGTTGGTTTTCGGCAGATCATCACGGAATTCTATGATTTTCGGGCGTTTGTAGTTCGTCAGATTCTTGCGGCAGTGGTCGAGCACATCTTGTTCCGTAATGTTGGGGTCTGTTCGGACCGCAAAAAGCTTGACGATTTCACCCGAGCGCTCGTCAAATAGCCCAATCGCCGCCGCTTCGAGAATGCCGTCCATTTCGACGACAATATTCTCGATTTCGTTCGGGTACACATTAAAACCAGAAACCAGAATCATGTCTTTCTTGCGGTCCTCGATGAAGATGTAGCCGGTCTCCTCCATGCGGCCAATGTCACCGGTTTTCAGCCAGCCACCTGGCAGCATGACATCAGCAGAATCCTGCGGCCGCTGCCAATAGCCTTCCATCACCTGCGGGCCCTTGATGCAGATCTCACCAACTTCACCGACCGACAATGCGTTGCCATTCTCATCGCAAATCATGACATCAGTTGACGAAATCGGCAGGCCGATCGCCCCCGAAAATTCGCTACCGACTGGACTGACAATTGCGGCGGGTGACGTTTCGGTCAGGCCGTAGCCCTGCAAAATCGTGGTGCCCGTTTTTTCCCGCCATTCTTTCGCAACTGCGGGCTGTACGGCCATGCCGCCGCCAATACAAACGCGCAGCGAACTGAAGTCGACGTCCTCAAATCCTGGTGTGTTCATCAGTGCTGCGAACATTGTGTTTACGCCGGTGAACATGTTGAATGGCCACTTGGCGATCGTTTTTACGAAGGCCTCCGAATCACGCGGATTCGTGATCAGCACATTCAGTCCGCCCTGCGCCATGACCGTCAGACAGTTACCCTCCAATGAAAATATGTGATACAGCGGCAGAGCGGTGATGGCGATGATCTGGTCGAACTCTTGATACGCGCCGCCCTGCCATTCCATCGTTTGTTGCACATTGCAGACCATGTTGCGGTGGCTCAGCATCGCGCCTTTTGATACACCGGTCGTGCCGCCCGTGTATTGCAGAAAAGCGATATCGGCAAAGCCAAGCTCGATGTGAGTAAGGCCATGACGTTCACCGGCTTTCAGCGCAGCCTTGAACGTAACGCTGCCGGGCAACGAATATTTCGGCACCGCTTTTTTGATATGGCGAATCGCAAAATTTATCAACACGTTTTTGGGGAAGTTGAGCAGGTCGCCGACCCCTGTTGTAATCACATGTTGGACCGATGTCTTGTCGATAACGTCCTCGAGAACATGCGCGAAGTTCTCAAGAACGATGATGCACTTGGTGCCGGAGTCTTTCAGTTGATGCTCTAGCTCGCGGGCCGTGTACAGCGGATTTACGTTGACGACGACGAGGCCGGCTCGAAAGGCGCCGCACAAAACGATCGGATACTGCAGGATGTTCGGTAACATGATGGCAACGCGCTCGCCGCGCGTGAGGCCAAGAGATTGTTGCAGGTAACAAGCGAACTTCATCGACATCTCGTCGAGCTGCTGATAAGTCAGTGTTGTACCCATGTTGCTGTACGAAGCGCGTTCGGGATAGGCATCGAACGCCTGCTCGAATAGCTCGCGAACGGAGCGGAACGGTGCTGCGGGGAGCACCGCTGGAACGTTTGCAGGGTAGGACTTGAGCCAGATCTTCTCCATCACGGTAGCCTTTAGTTGCCCAGAGCGTTATTAATTATCGGCCAAACATTATCCAGCAGTACTGGTTGCGCTGCAGCATTGGGATGAATCCCGTCGTCCTGCATCAAATCCTCATCGAGCACCACACTGTCCATGAAGAACTCTATCCACGGTACCTCGTATTCCACGGCGAGCTCCCGGTACACGTTTTCAAAGGCGTCCGTATAACGTCGTCCGTAATTTGACGGAATGCGTATACCGAGGAGCACAACAGCCGCACCCGATGTCTTGCTGGTGCTGATGATCTTATCGAGATTACCTTTCATGCGGCTCGAGGGAAATCCCCTGAGACCGTCATTGCCGCCGAGCTCGAGAATGATCAATGCGGGACTGAAGTCGCTAAGAGCCCGTTCGATCCGGGCAGCGCCTCCTTCGGTGGTTTCCCCGCTGATGCTGGCGTTAATCACGCGATGTTCGTACCCTTGCTGTTTCAGCCGCTCCTGCAACAATGCGGTCCAGGATTGGTCAACGTCTATTCCGTAACCTGCACTGAGGCTATCGCCGAATACGAGTACAGTCGGATTTTCCGAACCGTTCACGGCGACACCGAGCAATAAGACAACAAAGGCAACAATTTTTCGCATGGGCAATCAGTCAACCGGTAATGCCGCGGTCCTTGCGGCGCATGACATCAGTAAAGAGGTTAGCAGTCCAGAGGGTAGTCTGACTATTCTCGCGGACGTCAGTTTCAGCATTGCCGCGGGCGCCTCTGTCGCTGTTGTTGGCCCATCGGGTGCGGGCAAGTCCACGTTGCTCGCATTATTGGCCGGCCTTGATCTGCCAACTCGCGGACATGTCGTTCTGAATGCCGCGAACCTGAGCGAACTCGATGAAGACGGTCGAGCGCAGATCAGGGCCGAAAGTGTTGGCTTCGTATTCCAGTCGTTTCACCTCGTGCCATCGCTGAATGCGCTCGAGAACGTCATGTTGCCACTCGAACTGGCGGGCGGTGGTGATGCGCGAAACGCTGCACTGAAGATTATCGACAAGGTCGGCCTCAGCGATCGATGGAAGCACTATCCGGCACAGCTTTCAGGTGGCGAGAAGCAGCGTGTCGCAATAGCGCGCGCGTTCGCTACCGAGCCCGCCGTGTTGTTCGCTGATGAACCGACGGGAAATCTGGATAGCCGGACGGGAAACAACATCATGGAACTGATGTTCGAGTTGAATCGCAGTTCGTCGACGACGCTCATTCTTGTAACGCATGACCGCTCATTGGCTGAGCGCTGCGATCGCATCCTGAGTCTGGATGCCGGGCGGCTGGTCAGCGATAGCAAGGGACTGACGTGAAGGCGATCGCGTTCGCGCTTCGCAGTTTCGGCCGAGAGCTTCGGTCGGGTGAAGTTCTGGTGTTACTTGCCGCTGTTGCGCTGGCAGTTGCTGCGCTAACCGCAGTCGGATTCCTGACTGATCGAATTGGCAAAGCCGTCGCCCGTCAGGCAAACGAAGTGCTGGCGGCTGATTTACGTTTGCGGTCACAGGAGGCAATTCCGGACTCCTGGCGTGAGAAGGCCGAGGAGTACAACTTACAAACGGCAGAGACGAACACCTTCCCGAGCGTCGTATTTGCGGGTGATCTGAGCGCGCTTGCAACGATCAAGGCAGTAAGCGCTACCTACCCGTTGCGCGGTAGTGTTCGCGTCTCAGACACACTGTTTGGCGAACAACGTGTTGTTGACAGCATCCCACAGCGAGGTGAGGTTTGGGCTGATGGTGCGCTGCTGGCCCGGCTCGATGCCGACGTTGGCGACAGGCTGACGGTTGGTGAGGCGGAACCCCTGGTTACGGCGGTTCTGACATACCGTCCAGACCAGTCGATCGGTTTCGCGTCGCTCGCGCCGTCGTTGTTAATGAGTATCGACGACATCGCCGCATCGGGCCTCATTGGCGAGGGTAGTCGCGTTGGCTACGCGCTGCTTGTGGCTGGCGATGACGCAGCCGTGACTGAATTCAACGAGGCAATTCAGGACGAGCTGCCCGATTCTGTGCGCGCCTCGAATCGTGAGGAAAGCAGTGAACGCGCATACAACGCCGCTGATCGCGCACAGCGATTTTTGTCGCTGACTGCGGTTATCAGCTTGTTGCTGAGTGCCGTTGCAGTAGCGATGTCGGCGCGCCGCTTCGCCCATCGGCGCATGGATACGGTCGCACTGATGAAGAGCCTGGGTGCGACACAACGCTTCGTCATCTCCGTGGCGGTTACACAGCTGTTGCTGCTAGGTTTGCTCGGCGTCATCGCGGGCAGTGCGGTCGGCTATGCGGCCGAGGAAATATTGTCGTGGATTCTTGCGGACATAATTGCCAGTGACCTGCCAGGCATCGGGCCGATGCCGGTCGTGCTCGCGAGCGGTAGCGCACTGGTATTGCTCATCGGCTTTGCGTTGCCGTCACTCATTCAGTTACGCAATACTCCGCCACTTCGCGTTCTGCGGCACGACGCCATGCCACCAGCCCCGTCACGTGTGCTGGTCGCCGGGATGTCCCTCGCTGCCGTCGCCGCCCTTTTGTACCGCGCAGTCGGCGATGCGCTGATGCTCGTCATATTGCTTGGCGGTATCGTGGTTATCGCAGCGGCCTTATACCTGGTCGGACGTGGTCTTGTAGCGACGATGGGTCACTTCCGCTCCGGCGTGGGCGTAGCGTGGCGCTATGGACTTGCAAATGTTGCGCGCCGTGGACGCGACAGCGCTGTACAGGTTGTGGCGTTCGGCCTGGGATTGACGGTGTTGCTGCTGCTGACGATCGTCCGGACGGATCTACTGCAAGGTTGGAAGCAGACGCTTGATGAGAATGCACCAAATCACTTCATGATCAACATACAACCCCACGAGCTCGACTCTGTCGCGAGCATTTACGAGGCGGCAGGCATCGAAGTGCCCGCATTCATGCCGTTGGTTCGTGCGAGGATGGCGACGATCAACGATGTATCGGTTAAGGAGCGGGAATACCCGACACGTGAAGGGGACTGGATGGCGAATCGTGAAGCGAACCTGTCCTTTGCCGCGACCTTGTCGTCAAGCAATGAAATTGTGGATGGTGAATGGTGGCCGGAGGACTACGCTGGACCGCCGCTGGTATCGGTTGAGGAGGAAGCGGCGATTGAGACCGGGCTCGTTGTAGGTGATCGCATGACATTCCTGATCGCGGGCCGGGAAATCGAGGCCACGATCGCGAGTACCCGTAAAGTCAATTGGGACTCGTTCCAACCGAACTTTTTCATGGTCTTTTCGCCAGGTGCACTGGACGAGATGCCAACAACTTACATAGCGAGCTTGCGAATCGAAAAAGAACAACAAGCAGTGCTCGTGAAACTCGTACGGACTCATCCGAGCATTTCGGTCATCGATCTGGACTCGATTCTGCAACAGGTGCGCGGCATCATCGAAAAGGCCAGTCTGGCAGTGCAGGCAGTGTTCATTTTCACCCTCGCGGCAGGTATAGCGGTGCTGTTTGCCGCGGTACAGTCAACGATTGACGAGCGAAGATTCGAAAGTGCGATACTGCGCGCATTGGGTGCGCGCAAGCGCACGGTTATCTCCGGTGTCATGACAGAATTCGCGGCGCTTGGTGCAGCGGCTGGCATTCTCGCATCCGCGGGCGCGTCGATTCTTGCTGCGATTGTTGCAGTTCAGTTGTTCGAGCTGCCCTATGTATTCAATCCCTTATTGTGGCTGGTTGGGGTTGCGGCTGGCGTGCTGATCGTCTGCGCAAGTGGTTTTATCGCCGCACGCGGGGCAGTCAACGCGCCGCCTGTTGACGTGTTGCGTGCCGCGTGATGCATGAGTCGTTTCTTTCCTGCGGTGTTGTGCTGGCACGGCGTACCGACCAGGGTTTGGTGACGCTCATGCTCAGGGCATATCACCACTGGGACTTTCCCAAAGGCTTGCGGGAGGAGGGCGAGAAACCGCTTGAGGCCGCCCTGCGTGAAGTGCAGGAGGAAACCGGTATCAATGAGCTGGACTTCGACTGGGGGGATCGCTACATGGAGACCGGACCCTACAGCCGCGGCAAGACTGCACGGTATTATATCGCGCAGACAGCGCAGCACGAGGTCGTCATGGGCTTGTCAGCTGTGACCGGTGAGCCGGAGCATCAGGAGTGGCGCTGGGTCAGCTTTGACGAGGCAGACGACCTCGCTTCGCCACGTGTGCGCTCCATTGTGCGGTGGGCCAGGCAAATTATCGGCGCATGAGTCTGTTGGAGCGCCTCTAGAGGCGCGACTGGATCACGCTCCAAGGAGCGATCCACCAAATACCGTCACGCAACGCGATTGCGCTTCTCACCAGCCAGAAACGCCGCAACATTCGCCGCAAGCTCGTGTATCGAATCTTGCCGTGATCTGTCAGTCGCCCAGGCGATGTGCGGCGTGACGATCAGGTTATCACCTGAGTAATCAAGCAGTGGGTCGCCATCGACCGGCGGCTCCACCGGAAGCACGTCAATTCCTGCTGCGGCGATCTCACCGCTGCGTAGCGCATCGGCAAGGGCCAGGGAGTCGACCAGCCCGCCACGGGCGGTGTTGATCAGAATCGCAGACGACTTCATGGTGCGAAATTCGTCAGGTCCAAACAGGCCGCGAGTCAGATCGCTGAGTGGGCAGTGTAAAGAAATCACGTCAGACCGCTGTAGCAACTCATCGAATGGTACTCGATCATCACCAGTGGACTCAGCATCAGAACCGGGCCGGGCTGATACGATGACGTCCATATCAAAGTCACGCGCCTTGTGCGCAACGCTGCTACCAAGCTCGCCGTAGCCGACAATGCCCATAGTCATCGTTGACAGTTCACGAATCGGGTAAGTCAACACGCAAAAATCCTGCGATCGCTGCCATATCCCATCGCGCACTGCGGCACCATAGCGGTTCAAACTGTGTGCAAGTGTAAGCAACAAACCAAAAACATGCTCAGTGACTGAGCGCGAGCAATATCCTCGGATGTTGCAAACAGCAATGTCGTGCCTTCTCGCACCATCAAGATCGATGTTGTCAGTGCCTGTAGCTGTCAGGCCGATGAAGCGGAGTTTCCCGGCGGTACCCAGCAACTCGTCGGTGAGTCGGGTTTTGTTTGTGAACACGAACTCGGCATCACGAATTCTGCTGATGAGCTGATCATCATCGGTTGCGTCGAAAAGCTCGAGGGCCGGCAACAGGTCGGACAGTGGCGTCATGTCCAGTCCGGGACCTACTGTCGCGTAGTCGAGAAACACGGCTTTCATTGCGCTTTACGCTCATCTCTGTCACAAAGAATGTGACGATGAATGATCGATACTGGAAACGCAAATCGCTAGCGGACATGACGGTCGCCGAATGGGAAGGTCTGTGCGACGGCTGCGCGTTGTGCTGCATGCACAAGATTGAGGACGAGGATACGGACGAGGTTTTTTACACTGACCTTGCTTGCCGATTGCTGGATCTGGAGTCGTGTCGTTGTAGGGATTACGCGAACAGGGCCAAGAAAGTCGCCGAGTGCCTGGTTCTATCGGTCAACAGGCCTGAGGAATTCAACTGGCTACCGGCGAGCTGCGCCTACCGCCGACTCGCGAATGGGCAGGAGCTGCCGGAGTGGCACCCGCTGCTAACCGGCAGAGCGGAGTCAGTGCATGAGGCCGGCGTATCGATGCTTGGCAGAGCCGTGTCGGAGAACGATACAAATGACCACACAGTGCTGCAAACACTTGCAGAGCAGAATCGGCGTTTAGGCAAGGAATCATTGTGAGCGACTACCCGACTATCCCCCTCGAGACTTACCAGGAATTCCCGGTTGATGAGATGCGCGAACGAGTTGAGGAGTTCTACGCAGACATTGACCGGCGGCGTTCTGTGCGCGAGTTTTCTGCCCGGCCCGTACCGAGAGATATCATCGAGACGGCGCTCAAGGCGGCGGGCACCGCGCCAAGCGGTGCGAACCTGCAGCCGTGGCACTTCGTGGTCGTCACTGGCGCCGAGACAAAGAAGAAAATTCGCGCTGCCGCAGAGATCGAAGAGCGTGAATTCTATACACATCGGGCGTCGACGGAGTGGCTCGAGGCACTGGCGCCGCTAGGTACAGATGAACACAAATCTTTTCTCGAAACTGCACCGTATCTGATTACCGTATTTCTGCAGAAATTTGTTGCGCTGCCAGATGGCCGCAAGGTCAAGCATTATTATCCGACTGAATCGACAGGTATAGCAGCAGGCATGCTGATCACGGCGCTGCACCGCGCGGGTCTCGCTACACTGACGCACACACCGAGCCCGATGAAATTTCTGAACGAGATTCTCGGGCGGCCAAAAAGTGAGCGACCGTTTCTGTTACTCGTAGTCGGCTACCCGGCTGATGATGCAAAGGTGCCGGACATCGGTAGAAAACCACTCGAAGACTTCACCAGCTTTATTGACTCGTAGAACCAAGTTGCCAGGCGTCGACCCAGACGGTCTTGTCGTAGGTAAACCCCAACTGGTCCAGCAGGCGTGTTTCAAGGTCCGGCATGTGCGCGACACCGTAAAAAATGCCAATATTCCTGGCGCCGGAATCAATTTCTCTCTGCAGCACGTCCACAGCACGTTGATTGCGCGCGCCGATAAGCGACGAGCCGGAGTCTTCACCGAGAATATCCTGAATCTGGTCGAGATCCGTCATCTCATAAGCAATCATTGTCTTTAGCGTGCCGCCTTCACCGGACGACATCATGGCGGTCATCATTTTCAGGTCTTGTAACCCGAGCGGGTCTCTCGCGTACTGATCGAGCGACGCAAAGAATATCCGCCAGAAGTAGACATACAGGGATTCGCCGCGTTCATCCATGCTCTGTCTGAGCTCTGCTGGAGACAGATCTGCATGTACGAAGTTGGCCTGGTCGTAATTGATTTCGTCGAGCTGAAAAGAAAGGCCGAGAAGCTTCGTCATCCCAAGCTGAGCGCTGGAAAGGAGTCCCTTGGGTTGGCCGACTCGATCGGTGGATACTGCGTCCGGTGCCGCAACGAGCTCGTAAAGCAGGACATCGTAATTGCGAAACCTCGAATTGAGCTCGGCGTAATACGAAGGATCGGCGATGTGGATAGCACTGACCAGGTCAACATGGACAATCCTGTCGTCATCTTTCGGCACGTACGAGACGATGGACATCTGCAACGCTCTTGGCTGCTCATGCTCATCCGTCGCAACTCGCGCGAACAATGTCGATGTATCGGCGTCAGCCAGCGCCACCGGCGCGAGGGCCAGCAGGATCAATGCAAAACGAAACTTCTGCCGCACATTCTTCATGTGGGCATTCTACCCTGTATTTTGCAGACCTTGCGCGATGCCGTTAACGCTGGCGAGCAAGGCGTCAAACAGCTCGCTGTCCTCACGATTCGAGTCTCGCCATCGGGCCAGCAAATCAATCTGCATCAGGCTCATTGGGTCGACGTACGGATTGCGCAACATGATCGCGCGTTGCAGCGTTTTGTCTCCAGCCAGTAGTGCGTCGTGTTCGGAGTAATTGAGCATCAGGTCTCGCGTAAGCTGGTACTCTCTTTCGATGATCGGAAAAAACTCATCGTGAAGGTCGCCTGCAAGTCTAGAGTAGAGTCTTGCAATTCCAAGATCGGCCTTTGCAAGCACCATCTCGGCATCGGCCGTCAATGCCCGCATGAAATACCACTCGTTAAACATTTCGCGAAACGCTTTGTCCTCAAACTGCTCAGCAGCTTTCGCGAGCCCTGTGCCAATTCCATACCAGCCTGGAAGCATGCATCTCGATTGTGTCCACGAAAACACCCAGGGGATTGCCCGCAGATCTTTAATGCCGGACCCTGAGCGGCGCGACGACGGGCGTGAACCGATGCGCATGCGCTCGATCAGATCGATCGGCGTAGCGTCACTAAAATAGTCATAAAATCCTGGCGCGTCATAGACAAGCTTGCGGTAAGCGCGACGGCTTTCGTCAGCAATGACGTCCATCATGTCGTGCCATTCGGGCATGTCATTACCGCGGTGTCGCGGCATGGCGGTTGCGAGCGCAACCGAACCGGTTACTTGTTCGAGCGTTCGTAAGGCGATACTACGCAAGCCGTATTTCTCATTGATGATCTCGCCTTGCTCGGTAACTCGCAGGCGGCCATTAACTGTTCCCGGGGGTGCGCCGA
>Ga0255052_10003464_pt1 | contig 10954 bp, 16 predicted proteins | sample JV7_2_21_MG_FD_188632 | JGI IMG/M metagenome (GOLD analysis project Ga0255052, IMG submission 188632) | Seawater microbial communities from Jervis Inlet, British Columbia, Canada - JV7_2_21 | ecosystem: Environmental > Aquatic > Marine > Inlet | place: Canada: British Columbia | collected...
AAGGGGAGACGCGATTTCGTATCGTATTCGGCCGCAAAAGCAGCCGCCGTTTATTGGCATGATCTCTCCACAATTTCTCGTGATGCCTAACGGTTTAGCTCACTGGCGCCAGGTAGCTGGCGCGGTTCTTGTCAACCCCAATCATAACAGCTGCAAGAACCGTGACAGAAGACGTGCGGCGAGTCGCCCGGCGGCCAGTGCAGCGATTTGTTATACGTCATGTCGCCCAAGTCATTTTCAACTTCTTGTGTTCTGACGCACACTCACGCAGATACAGATTGATCAGACTTTGGTACGGAATGCCGCTTTCTTCAGATAAGGTCCTAAAATAATCGATCGTATCTTCATCAAGACGAATCGTGAGTTGTTTCTTCGGCTTCTTTTGGTACGGATTCTTTACTGAATTAGAAAAGTCGTAGGATTTTTTCATCGTAGGAACTCCGAGTATTGCTTTCGTTCGGATCGGTCCGCTTTTCGAGCAGAAGTTATGCGAATTACGTTTCCCTCTTCTCTATAGCAATGGCATACCAGCAATAATCGAAGTTGGATACTCAAGCCCAAAAGGACGAATCGGTCCTCATCGTCTGAATGCTCTGGGTCCCGGATTAACCGGGCATTTTCGTCCAGGAACGCAGATTTGGCTTCGTCAAAAGACACGCCATGCTTGCGCTGGTTTTCTGACGCTTTTCGATCATTCCACTCGAACGTCAAATCACTCATCAGGCGAGTGTAACTACATTGTAGGGTATGTCAAGGTGACGTATTACGGTTTAGCTCACTGGCGCCAGGTAACTGGCGCCGTCGTTGCCAGTCCCGATCATAACTGTTGCAAGAACCGTGACAGAAAACGTGCGGCGAGTCGCCCGGCGGCCAGTGCAGCGACTTGTTGGGCGGCAAACACTCATTCGATTTTATTTGGTGAAAGTTGTTGTTGAAGGCTCGCTACATCGGGAAATGCCCATTGTTCTGCTATCTTCCCGTCAACCATTCGGTAAATCGAAGCCTCGAGAATCTCGATTTCATTTCCAGTCGCCGGAATCCCTAGGAAATCACCATCGTGCGTCCCTCGCGACAGATACCGAGTCGCGGCACGATCACCGTTCACAATAATTTCCAAGATTCGTTCGTCCCAATTCGGGAAGGAAACTCGGTGTGATTCCACCGCATCTCTTATGCCGTCGCGGCCATTGACCGTCTGACCACCTGGAAAATGACCAACGTAGTCTTCAGTGTATATGCTCGAAATAAAATCAAGATTTCCCTTGCTCCACACTTCGGTATGTTGTAGTTGTAAGGTTCTTTCGACTCTGGCGCCATCAACATTCGTGGAATCGCTGCAGGCGATCAGATTGGCTGCAAGTACAGTCCAAAGTAACGCTGCTCTTAATATCATGTCGAGTTTCCTGTTGCCGCCTAACGGTTTAGCTCACTGGCGCCAGATAACTGGCGCGGTTGTTGCCAACCACAATTATAGCAACTGCAAGAACCGTGACAGACTACTGGCACCGACTCGCCCGGCGATCAGTGCAGCGACTTGTTAGATTCGATGAATTCAAATCAGATACCTTTCAATGGCTAAGGCACCATGAAATACACCAAGTATGACAATGTCATCGCCCGAGATTTGGTATGTAATTCGATAGTGCTCGTAGAGCAGGATACGAACATCGTTGTCATTACCCTCATATTTGTACCCGGACTCCGGGAATTGGAGTAAGGATTGGGCTCGATCGTAGATTCCCGCTAAAACTGACGCGGCCGCATCAGGGTTATCCAGAGCAATGTAGTCGTAAATATCCTTCAGCCAGCGCTCGGACTCCTCAGTCCAAACTAGCTTTGCCATGAGCGAATTCGCCGGCCCATTTCCTCATTTGAAATGGTGCGCTTCGCATCGGCGTCAGCCAAGCCTCGACGTACCATTACGTCAAAAGCAAGCTCCCGCACAATATCGGCCTCAGAGCTATCATCAGGCTGGCTCTCTATCAGCTTGGTCAGGTGTTCTTTTGCGGTCGACATTCCAGGTCACCTCCTCGGCCAAGAATAGCAGAACCATGTAAGTCAAAAGCAAGTCGAAATTAACGGTTTAGCTCACTGGCGCCAGGTAACTGGCGCACTTCTTGCGAGGCAAAGATGATAACAATGCACGAAGTGTGACAGGAAACGCCCGGCGGCCAGTGCAGCGACTTGTTAGACATCTCGCCCGCCGTTTATGAGGCCGCGTACTTCCACTACTGAGTAGCTGGCCTTCGCCTCCACCTCCAGCAATTTTAGACCTGCTGATTGGCAAGCTCCACGAAGGAATGCGTCGCGAGTAGCTCTCTTAGTTTTCGTATGAGATCTGTCATTCAACTCCACCACACACTCGACAGCGAGTGTATCCGGATTACAAAGTACGAAATCAAAATGTTTCGAATTGATCTTGTTAAAGGCAGTCTGCCAGTTCGATCTATTCAGACCCTTCGCTGGTGTCAGTACGTCCGCAACCCGAACTTTCCCAAATACTACGTAGTTCGCTGCGGCGGCTTGGGTCAAAACGCCGAAAAACGATCTTTCTGCTGCAGAGTAAAACTTGTCTTTAAGTCTGTATGGAAAGTCAGAATCGGTTTTTCGGCCGAGGGCTTTTAGTATCACCACCGCGAGAAATACGACGACTAGAAACGCGAAAATCTGCCAGTCCATACCTTTGCTTCCTGAGATGTCTAACTATTAATTCTGCCCCAAAAGTGGGGTGTTTGTTGTGGTCTGAAGTGGGTTATAAACTGGTTGTTCATGGGTAAGTGTCTGATTTTCCACATTGTTGGTGGAAGGATATCGGTCGTTTCCAGGGAAGGATATCAGGAATGGAGCAAACACCTCGCCTGCTTGACCAGGTCCGGCACACGATACGCCTGCGCCACTATAGTTTTTCCACAGAACGAACTTATGTCGACTGGGTAAGACGATTCATTCTCGCCAACGACAAGCGTCACCCACGGGAAATGGGTGCTGCTGAAGCTGAGGCTTTTCTCACGGATTTGGCGGTACGCGGCAACGTATCAGCGTCAACGCAAAATCAGGCGCTGTCGGCTCTTCTCTTTTTGTATCGCCACGTTTTGGAGATCAAGCTCGAATGGATGGACAATGTCGTCCGGGTTCGTCGTGAACGAAAAATACCGGTTGTCTTTACTCAAAGAGGAGCCAGAACAGTAATCGCGCACTTACAAGGCAAGTACTGGTTGATGGCCAGTCTGATGTATGGCGCAGGGCTTCGCGTCATGGAATGTCTAAGATTACGAATCAAAGACATCGACTCTAATTATCGCCAGATCACCGTGCATGACGGCAAGGGCAATAAAGATCGACGAACACTTTTGCCGGACTGCGTCACGGAACGCCTTGAAGAGCAGTTAATTTGCGTCAGGACAATCTATCAGAAAGACATCGACGGCAACTGTTGCGGTGTTTCTCTACCGCACGCCCTGGCCCGAAAGTATCCCAAGGCAAGGCACGAGTGGGGCTGGCAATACATATTTCCGGCGTCGCGCAGATCTGCGAGCCCATATACCGGGGAGATAGAATGGCATCATGCGGACCAAAAGGGCATCCAACGAGCAGTAAAGGGGGCTATCAGGCTGGCGGGAATCAAGAAACACGCCTCCTGCCACACCTTCAGGCATTCATTTGCGACACATTTGTTGGAATCCGGATATGACATTCGGACGGTCCAGGAATTGCTCGGTCATAGCAATGTGAAAACAACCATGATCTATACGCACGTTTTGAATCGTGGTGGGCAGGCAGTGCGGAGCCCAATGGATAAGGAGTTGGCGGAATAGGATCTCCACTGTTCGAGGTGTGTATCAAGACAGCTGGAACAAATCCCACAAATTGCCATAGAGGTCTTCGAATACTGCGACTGTGCCATAGTCCTCGTCTTTCGGCTCCCTGACGAATTTGACTCCGTTGTCGAGCATGGTGGCGTAGTCGCGCCAGAAATCGTCAGTCTGCAGAAACAGAAACACTCTGCCACCGGACTGATTGCCGATGAATTGTTCCTGTTCCGCTGTGCTAGCGCGGGCGAGGAGCAGATTTGTGCCGTTGCCGCCAGAAGGGGTGACGACAACCCATCGTTTGTCCTGTTCTGCCTGATACGTGTCGTCGACGAGGGTGAACTTCAGTTTGTTGCAATAAAACTCGATCGCTTCGTCGTAGTCTTTTACAACCAGCGCCACGTGCAGAATCGATTGATTCACCTCAAGGGCATTCCGGAATCAGATCCATTCCTGATCTTCGACGGCAACCGTCTGATCGCTAACCGTCGTCCCCGTATGTAGCGTTTCTTTTGGTTCAATCAGGACGATCTCGGCGCCTTCAATCGCTACGGGTCGATGTTCGACGCCCTTCGGCACAACGTAAAACTCGCCCGGATCAAGCGAGATCACGTCACCTCGCAAATGAATATCGAGATGCCCGCTTACGACGAGAAAGAATTCGTCCTCATTTTCGTGCGAGTGCCAATCGAGTTCGCCTTGCCCTTTGGCTAGCTTGATGTAGTTTTCGTTTAGCTCGCCAACGAGCTTGGGCGACCAGACTTCTCTAAATTTCTTAAATTTGTCGGCCAGGTTTACCTTGCTCATCGTGTTAACCGAGTGTCCTGATGCCGATCGCGTGGCGGATTTCTGCGAGATAAGGAACAGATATTTCCCTGGCCTTTGCGGCGCCTTTGACCAATTCTTCTTCAATGATCGCCGGGTCGTCGATCAGGCGCCGATATTCCTGGCGGGCTGGTTTCAGATGGTCGTTGAGGTATTCGAACAGCAACTCTTTCATCTCGCCCCACGCTATGCCGTCGGCGTAACGCTTTTCGATATCCTGCGCTTCGTCGACGGTCGCAAACGCTTTGTAGATGTCATAGAGCGTCGAGCCTTCCGTATCCTTGGGTTCACCGGGTTCCAGGCTGTTGGTCTTGATCTTCATGATGAGCTTTCTGAGTTTCTTTTCGTCAGCGAAGAGCGGGATCACGTTGTTGTAGCTCTTGCTCATCTTGCGGCCATCGAGACCGGCCAGCACGGCGGTATCGTCGCTGATGACGGCTTCGGGAATTACGAGTATGTCGCCGTAGCGGTGGTTGAAGCGCTGCGCAATGTCGCGCGTCATCTCAACGTGCTGTTTTTGATCGCGGCCGACCGGAATCCTGGTCGATTTGAACATCAGGATGTCGGCTGCCATCAGGACCGGATAGCTGTAGAGCGCCATCATGATGCCCTTGTCAGGATCCTTGTTGCCGCTTTCCTCGTTGGCCTGCACCATCGCCTTGTAGGAGTGGGCACGATTCATCAGGCCCTTGGCGGTCGCGCTGGTCAGAATCCAGGTCAGGTGCAGAATCTCGTCGATGTCGGATTGCCGGTAGAAGACGGCATTGTCGGTATCCAGCCCGAGTGCCAGCCAGGCTGCGGCTATCTCCAGTGAGGACTGGTGAACGCGATCGGGATCTTCAGCCTTGGCAAGCGCGTGATAGTCAGCAAGAAAATAATAGTTTTTCTTGGACGGATCCTTGCTTGCCGCGATGCCGGGACGAATGGCGCCCACGTAGTTGCCGATATGGGGTGTGCCGGTCGTCGTGATACCGGTGAGATAAATATCCTGGGTCATTAATTAGTATCCGGCTGCCTGTCCGTCTTTACGGGATTCGGATGCACCGTAGTAAACACCCTGCATATCATTTCTGAGGATAGCCTGGTAGCCACCGTAGACGGTTGGCCGGGTCGCTATCTTGTGGCCCATAGCCCTGAGTTCGTCACGGACGCTTTGCGGAATGCCGCTCTCCAGGTACACGGTACCGCCATCGCTCATTACCTCGTCGGTCGGTTGTGACGAACCCCTGTGACGCATGCGCGCCGCGTCGCCCGCTTCCTGCAGGTTCATATCGAAGTCGATCAGGTTGATGATTATCTGCGCATGCGCCTGCGGCTGCATCGAGCCACCCATCACGCCGAAGCTGAGCCACGGCTTGCCGTCTTTCATGACGAATGCCGGGATGATCGTGTGAAACGGACGTTTGCCGGGCTCATAGACGTTGGCGTGTCCATCCTTGAGACTGAACAACTGGCCGCGATTCTGTAGCTGGAAGCCGAGTTCTTCCGGCGTCATTCCGGAACCGAGGTCGCCGTAGTTGGACTGGATCAGCGAGATCATGTTGCCGTCGGAGTCTGCGACGGTCAGGTAAATCGTGTCGCCGGTTTCGAGCCTGGCATCTCCGGGCGGATAGGCCGTCGCGGCTTTATCGTCTGCTATCAGCTTGCGGCGTTCGCCCGCGTATTCCTTGGACAGCAGCATATCGATAGGCGCGTTGTAGAAATCCGGGTCGGCATAGAATTTGGCACCGTCTTCATACGCGACTTTTTTGGCTTCGATCAGTGTGTGCAGGTATTGCGTGCTGCCGTAGCCCATGCTCCTGATATCGTAGCCTTCGAGGATATTCAACATCTGCAGCGCGATGATGCCCTGCCCATTCGGCGGCAGCTCGTACACGTCGTAGCCGCGATCATTGGTGGCCAGCGGTGTCACCCACTCGGAAGTGTGTTTGGCAAGATCGTCATATGTGAGGAAACCACCTTGCTCCGCCATATAGGCATCGATCCTTTTGGCGATGTCGCCTTTGTAAAAGGCGTCCCTGCCGCCTTCGGCAATATTCTTGTAAGTGTTGGCCAGATTCGGGTTCCTGAACACGTCGCCGGTTTTCGGCGCCGCACCGCCGGGCATGTAGATCTCTCTCACGCCGGCAAACTCTTTGCGCGACTCGACGTTCTCCGCCCACAGGTTTGCAATGAACTGGGTGACCGGGAATCCTTCTTCTGCATACTTGATCGCCGGCGCCAGCAAGTCAGACATCGGCAGTCGTCCATAGCGCTCGTGCAATGCATACCATCCGTCTACGGCGCCCGGCACGCTCACGCTGAGCGGGCCAAGATACGGGATACCCTCTACGCCCAAGTCCCTGAAGTGCTGCAACGTGAGGGATTGTGGCGAGCGACCGGACCCATTGAGGCCGGTCAGTTCGCCCTTCTGCGCGTCCCATACGATCGCGAACAGGTCGCCGCCGATGCCGCAGCCGGTCGGCTCCATCAACCCGAGCGTCGCGTTCGCCGCGATGGCAGCATCAACAGCGCTGCCGCCGGCCTTGAGAATGTCGAGTGCCACCTGGGTTGCCAACGGCTGGCTGGTGGCCACCATGCCCTGCGTTCCGATGACCTCGGAGCGTGACGCAAACGGCTTGCCCGTTACCCGGTCAAAGCCCTGCGCATATGTCGTGAGGCTAACCACTAGCCCCAGCATCAACAAGGCGACGCGATTCATACATATCTCCGGACCACTCTGGAAAAGCATAAATGATGCCTAGTTTACGGGTGGATTGAAACTCCAAATCCGGCCCCGGGCGACATTCTGGCGGGATTCACGCCCCTTCCGGAATCCGGTTATGATTGCCGAATGAGCAAGACATCGTATGTCGACGAAGCCGTCCTGAGCTCTCTGTATCCGGACCATATCCAGACCATCAAATCCCGCCACGACCAGGCGCTCGAACGCGCGGGCGCCAACCATGCGGTTATATTTTCCGGCGCGCCGCGGGCCGTGTTTCTGGATGACTATGACTATCCATTCAAACCCAATCCGCACTTCGTCAGTTGGTTACCGCTCACACGGACGCCTTTTTGCTATGTGGTCCACACGCCCGGTGAAACGCCGGTGCTGGTTTATTACCAGGAGCAGGACTATTGGCATCTGCCACCCGCGAATCCCGACGGATACTGGGCCGACCAGTTCGAAATCCGCGTCGTGCATACGAACGACGACATTACGCGCCACTTTCCGCAAGATCGCAGCAAATGCATATTCATTGGCGAGGTTGACAATGCGGCGCAAACATTCGGCGTTGATCGGATCAATCCTTCAAGTGCACTCAATTTCCTTCATTACGCTCGCGGTGTAAAAACTGCCTATGAACTTGAATGCATGCGCGGCGCATCACGACGCGGAGTAAAAGGCCATAGGGCTGCAGAGAAGGCGTTCCGTGCGGGCAGGTCCGAATACAATATTCACCTTGACTATTGCCGCGCCGTGCAACACACGGACAACGAACTGCCTTACGGCAACATCATTGCTTTGAACGAGAATGGTGCCGTCCTTCATTATCAGCACCAATCGCGTGAGAAACCCGCAGAAATACGATCGTTCCTGATCGATGCCGGTGCCACGATTCACGGGTACGCCAGCGATATCACTCGAACTTATGCCAGGGAATCGGGGGAATTCGCGGATCTCCTCGAGCAATTCGATCAACTGCAGCAGGAACTCGTGGCCGAGGTGACAGCTGGGGTCGAGTTTTCCGAGCTGCATATGCTTTGCCACCGTAAAATCGCGGAACTACTGGCAGAAATCGGCGTTGCAAAAGGTAGCGCCGAGGCGTTGATCGAAGCCGGTGTCACAGCAGCGTTTTATCCGCATGGGCTGGGACATCTGCTCGGTATCCAGGTGCACGATGTCGGTGGACATCAAGGCGACGATCTCGGAACAACGATTGATCCGCCAAGCGGACATCCGTTCCTGCGGTTGACGCGGCGACTTGAGGTTGATCAGGTGCTGACGATCGAACCCGGCTTGTACGTGATCGACATGTTGCAGGAAAATCTTGCCGGCACACCGGGACATGCAATGCTTAACCAGGAGCGGCTTGATTGGCTAAGACCGTATGGCGGCATTCGCGTCGAGGATAATGTACGGGTGCTGGCGGACGGTTGCGAGAATCTGACGCGGGATGCGTTTGCAGCTTAATCAAAGCGATCGCGGCCTTAACCGCGATCATTTGACAAGTCGTTCATTTTCCTTGCGAGTTCGAAATCGAGTTCGGTAATGCCGCCGGCGTCGTGTGTCGTCAAGTCGATAACGACCTTGTTGTACACGTTGAACCATTCAGGGTGGTGATTCATTTTCTCTGCTTCGATGGCCGCGGTGGTCATGAAGCCGAATGCTTCGATGAAATTTGCGAACTTGAATTCGCGCCTGAGTTTATCGTTGGCGAGTGACCAGCCGGGCAGATCACTCAAGCCGCCTGTAACATCTTCGTCGCTTAGTCTCGTAGCCATTCCAGATTTTTTCGGCGACGCCTAATGGACGTTGCCGCCGTCGTCCTTCCAGTTCCACCACTTGAGGAGCTCGGGATCGTGCTGTTCCTCGGAGGCGAAATACACGGCGCAGCGGAACACGTACAGAACGCAACGATCGATATGCATGTCATGTATCAGGCACAGGCGCTTGTACATTATCTCCGGATCCTGTCCCTGCAAATCCGCCATTTCGAATATGCCCAGGTCCCGCAAATCCTTTGCCATGCTGGGTCCGATCCCCGGGATGATTTGCAGTTCATCAGACATTGGCTATCTCCTCTGCTTGAGGTGCCTCAAAGAAATTCCTGAAAGTAAAGGCGTCCCCGGTCGGGCCCGCCTGTTGTAAGCGGTCAAGGCGGTGCCTGGAATCAACGATGGTGGGAATGGTACCAGCCGCTTGCCACCAGAGCGCGAATACCGGCAGGTCCATCGGTACGAACCAATCCGCTCGCTGCCGCAGAATCGACGCATGATCACTCTTATAGACGAACTCGCGCAGCGCCTCTTTCGATTCCCAGACAGACATGTTGAAAATCAGGTTCGGTTCGCCGAAAGTTTCCTTCGCCTCTACATCATCGTTGACGGACACGTGGCGCCAGACAAACCCGGGCGTAGATTCGGCCAGATCGTAAACACGATCGAGATTATCGACGAATCCTGCAAATCGCGGGTCGTCGTAAGAATACCTTGCGATCGCGATGTTGACCTGTGCCAGGTGACAATCCATAGCGTTTACTCTCTTGCTGCTCGCATCTGAGCTTTGAGCTTGCGCTTCACGCGCCGGCCCCGACTTTGCAAAACGGGACGCATCACACGGCCAATTCCGGGGAACAGGTATGTCATCATTGTCAGGAATCCGCTTATCTGAGGCATGGACCGCTCACGTTTGTCGTTCAAACAGAGATTCATGATCTCATCGGCGACCTCGTCCGCCGTGCTAATTGGTTGCGAAAACGTCAAATCGGTAACGTTATCGATATTTGACATGATGAAACCGGTATCGATCGGTCCCGGGGACACAACAGCCACCTTGATTGCCGAGTCACTGAGTTCCTCCGCCAAAGACATGGTGAAAGAACGCAAACCTGCCTTGCTGGCGGCATAGGTCGCGGAGCCTGGAACCGGCGTTCTCCCTGCGAGTGAGCCGACATTAATAATCGCACCACCGCCGGACTGCCGGAGATACGGTATTGCCAGGCGACTCAGCACAATCGGTGCCCTCAAATTCACGTCGATCATTTTGCCAAGATCGTCAATCGCGATATTTTCCGCGGGGCCGCGCTCGTGGAACCCGGCATTGTTGACCAGTACATGCACGCTGCCAAATTCGAACTCGGCCTTCTTGAACAGGTTCGTGCAGGCATCCATGTCGGATACATCCATCGTGACGGTCTCAACCCGCGTTTTTATTCGAAGCTCCTCTGCCATGCTTTCGAGGTTCTTCCTGCTGCGCGCTACGAGCACAAGGTTGGCGCCCGCATCCGCAAACTTGTGAGCGGTCGCAGCTCCAACCCCCTGGGATCCGCCCGTGATAATGATGGTTTTTTCTTTGAAGTTATTGTCCATCGGATCAGTCTAGACCAAGGACCTTGTAGTGGAAAGATACAAAAACGGCTCCTCGCAGGAACCGTTTGTTACTAGTCTGCTGTATTGCTTCAGAAACCCAGGTAGCCGCAGATTTTTCTCCCAATCCGCCTACCTGTCATCGGTCGAGCGAGTTGAATGGTGCGGATTGATCTTTAGGGAGGAATTGGTCGGAAGATACAGGGCCGATTAAAACCCGAGATAACCACAAATCTTGCGCCCAATCC
>Ga0255052_10003467_pt1 | contig 10947 bp, 12 predicted proteins | sample JV7_2_21_MG_FD_188632 | JGI IMG/M metagenome (GOLD analysis project Ga0255052, IMG submission 188632) | Seawater microbial communities from Jervis Inlet, British Columbia, Canada - JV7_2_21 | ecosystem: Environmental > Aquatic > Marine > Inlet | place: Canada: British Columbia | collected...
CGATTTCTATTCTGCAATGCCCCCTGCCTTATGTTGAGCGGCTTGAACGCCGGGATGTGGTGGATATCAGGCTGGTGGTCATTCACTGTACCGAACTGCCTGACCTGGCCACGGCAAGGGTTTGGGGGGAGAGGGAGATCTATCCGGACACCAACACGGGCAATAGCGGACATTTCTATATCGACCGCGATGGCACGATCGAGCAATGGGTGGCTGTCAATCGTACCGCCCATCATGTCAGGGGATTCAATACAACGAGCCTTGGGATAGAGTTGGTGAATAACGGCCGTTACCCGTACTGGTTCAACTCCGATCACCAGGAAATGACTGAACCATACCCCCACGAACAGCTTGACGCAGTGATGTCATGTTTGAACTGGCTGGACGGGCAATTACCCGGTTTAACACTGATTGCAGGTCACGCAGACCTGGATACAGCACAGCAGCCCGCCGCCGACAATCCGGGTATCAAAATCTACAGAAAACGTGACCCCGGTCCACGGTTTCCATGGTATGAATTGTTATCCGGAATTAAGCTTTCCCGTATTACTTCTTACGTGGCTTACCAGAATATGGATTAAGCCACCGGTCTTTCAATGTGAACATAAGCATCGTTTGAATGAACATTAAGAGAATTTGCGTTTATTGCGGTTCCAGCCCGGGGAAAAATCCCGCGTATTCGCTAGCTGCAGATACCTTGGCGCGGGAACTGTGCCGACGTGAAATAGGGTTGGTCTATGGCGGTGCCGAGGTGGGTGTCATGGGTGCCATTGCCAACGCTGTGCTTACGGCTGGTGGGGAGGCCATTGGCGTCATCCCAAAAAGCCTGGCTGTCAAGGAAGTTGCGCATGACAGTCTTTCTGAACTGCATGTCGTAGCATCGATGCACGAGCGCAAGGCTATGATGGCAGAGCTCGCCGACGGGTTTATCGCCCTGCCAGGTGGCTGGGGTACGCTGGAGGAAATATTCGAAATGCTGACTTGGGCGCAACTCGGTTTCCATGACAAACCCTGTGGTCTGCTAAATATCGACGGTTATTACGATGGTCTGATCGGCTTTCTTGAAAACGGCTTTGAACAGCAATTTGTCAATGAGTTGTACCGGCCCATGCTGATGACAGAGCATGAACCTGAGTCGTTATTGGATCGATTTGTTTCTTACCGGGCGCCAAAGGTCCGAAAATGGATGGGTGAGGACGAATTGTGAGTGACTTGGCGTCCTTTTCAGCAATCAATCCTAAATTCAATTATGGGGAGATGAGATGAAAAGCATTCAGATTCTGATACTAATTGCGCTGGCCCTGCCGAGCCACGTTCCTGTTTTGGCAAAAGAATCGCGTGAGCAGAAGCAGGACCGGCTGGACGGCGTGTGCGAAGTCGCCAGACAAAAAAAGCTGGCGCCACTCAAGGCCGGGTTTATCGAAGAATGTGTGGCCAACAAGGAACTGCCCAGCCGCAAGGAATGCACCCGTTTTTACGCAGATTATGGCGCCCGCATGGGTGGGCGTGCGCCCCTGTTTTACGATTTACCCGAGTGTGTCAAAGCTTTTGAGTTTCAACAGTCAGTCCGTGAGTCAAATTAATAGGGTGATTTGAGGGTTAACCCGGCCTATTCTGCGTGCAATGCGCGGATCGGGTCCAGCGCGGCTGCCTGGCGGGCCGGATACCAGCCAAAAACAATACCTGTCAGCAGGCAAATGCTCACTGACAAAACGATGGCCATCAAGGACCAGCCGGCCGGCCAGCCGGCGAACTGCTGGATAGCAAAAGCCAACAGCAAACCAAAAAAGATTCCGATAAAAGCGCCCAGCCCCGCCACCGTAGCGGATTCAAGCAGAAACTGTACCTGTATATCCCGTTTACGGGCTCCCAGGGCACGTAACAGGCCGATTTCCCGGGTTCGTTCAAGCACTGTTGCAAGCATGATATTCATGATGCCGATACCGCCAACCAGCAGCGAAATACCTGCAATGGCCGACATCACGATGGTGAATATTTGCTGCGTTTGCTGTTGTTGCTTCAACAGGGCCGCCGGAATAATGATGTCATAATCGTTCTCGCCACCATGGCGGCGGGACAGAAGGTGGCCCACGGTCAGGGCTGACAGTTGTGGGTCTGCATCTTTGTCAAGTTTGAGCCTCACCGCATCAAGCTCGCTTTCCAGGAGTTCAAACCGCAACCGTTTTAGCGCCGTCTCAAGCGGTATGAACACGCGGTTGCGATCACCACCGAGGCTGACGCCTTCGAACTCATCCTTGCTTAAATCCCGGTCCTTGAGTACACCGATAACCTTGACCCAAAGGTGGTTTATTTTTACCGTTTGTCCTAATGGCTCGCCGGCCGGAAACAGGTTTCTTGCAGCCTGTGCCCCCAGCACGGCCACCTGCGCGTAGTACCTGTTGTCGTTTTCGTCCATACTCCGGCCCTGGGCAATTGTCAGGCTGGCCAGGGCAAAATATTCTGGTGATACCGCCAGCACCTGGGCATCAGATGACGCCTGGGCGGAGAACAGGTTCCAGGTTTTGATTTTTTTCTCTGAACTCACGGCGACCACGCCCGGCAGGGTCTGGATGATGGCCCGCACATCGCTTTGTGACAGGCCAACACTGTGTTCCCTGATTTCCTTCAGCGTATCTTCGTCAAAGTCACGCGAATCCACCAGCACATTGCGTAAACCCATTGACTCAATCAGGCGCAGTGCCTCCTGCCTGGCGCCCTCACCTATGCTCAGCATGGCAATCACTGCACCAACACCAAAAATCATGCCCAACAGGGTCAAGCCAGTGCGCAATTTATGCTGCCGCAATTGCTCTATCGCATGCCACAGATCTTCGCCACCCGGTATCTTGAATAGTTTCATGATTTGTTTTCACCGGGTGGAAACAACGCTATTCGGGTGTCTCGCTCAAGGCCGCTGACAATCTGTGAACGGTTGGCACCGCGCAGTCCGAGCCGGATTTTTCGCCTGACCAGATCTCGTCCTTCCTTTACCAGCACCCAATCGCCACTGTCGTCTGAAAAAACGGCCTGGTTGGGTATGAATATCGTATCCTCTATGCGGTTGACAGCGATGACGGCAGATACCTGGCTTTCCGGTCTGATCCACTCCGGATCGGCCTTATCAAGATCAACGGTGACGGTAAAGAATTTGACCGGGATATCGCGCGCAATGGGCGATGCGGTCGCGCTCACGTGAGAAATTGTCCCGCTCAACGGCCTGTCCGGAAAGGCATCGATAACGACTTCGACCACCTGTCCCTTGGCTATGCCAACCGCCTCGGTTTCCAGCACATTTAAGACCGCCTGTATTTTTTCCAGGTTTGGAATGCTGGCGATCTTGTTGCCTGGAAAAACCGTGCTGCCGACGTCCACCTTTTGGCCAAACCAGGTCTTTTCATACACAAAGAAACCATCATGGGGCGCATAAATGCCGGAATTTTCCAATTGCGATTTGTGTTCCTCGTATTGTGATTCTTGGGTCTCCCTGACCGCGCTCAAAACACCCACCTCGGCGCCTTCACGGTCACGGTAGGTATCTTTTTTTTCTTCCAGGTGTCCGGAACGGTAGTCCAGCAATTCCTTGTCGCGCATGGCGTCGATGATCTCGTACCGGGAATAGGCGAGTTTATTGTTGATGGAAAACTGTTCCGCCATCAGTTTTTCAACGTCAACCAGGTCAAGTTCATTACCCAATTCACCCAGCAACCGTTCCAGTTCACGTTGCTTGGCCATGACCTGTATATCCAGTTTGCTCAACTCGATACCAACATCCTGGGTACCACGTTGTGCATCAGTTGCATCAAAACGGGCGACCAAATCGCCCCGGGTCACCCAACTGCTATCCGGCACCATCCACTCTATTGTTCGGGGTTTATTGCTGCCCGGTGGTGGTGTGATCGGTGTGGATTCTGCGGCACGCAACTCGCCTTCAGCATACAGACTGATCTCAAATAGACCATTGCCCACCACCACTGTTTCCACACCGTCAAGCGGGGACTTGCCGCAACCGGCAAGTGCCAGACTTGATATCAAAACTGGAAAATACTTCATTGCCCATTCCCGGTGTGGGAGTTCGGTTTTTTGCCGGTCTGTATCTCTGCAGACACGCTCATGCCGGGGCGCATGACGGAGGTATCCGGAACACTCATGCTAACAGTAGCATCAAACACACGCGCTGGCTGGCTGGGTGATTTTGTATGAATCACCGAGGCAAGCTCAATGATCTGTCCGTAAAACGGTTTATCAGGAACCGCATCTAAAACGAATTTCACCGTTTGCCCGACCGCTATGCGGGCCGATTCCCGCTCCGGTATTTCAAGGTGCACCTGGAGTTGTGACAGATCCGGCAACTCCATCACCCGGCGGCCCATCCAGACATTGTCACCGACTTCATGTTTGTTATTTCTGCGATCCACAGTGTGCACCACCACGCCCGGACCGGTCGCCCTTATCGTCATTGAATCGATCGATGCCTGGTGTTGCCCTACCTCACCCACCAGGACTGCAATTTCCCGTTTGAGAATATTAATCTCCGTATCCTGAAAACGCTGTTCCTTTGCAAGTTCCTCGCCTCTCATAGCCAGCGTGAGTTCAGCCTGTTTGAGTAATAACTTGTTTTCCCGGTATTCACGGCTGGCCAGCAGATCGACCCGTATGTCGGCTTTGAGTATCGCTTTGTCCAGCTCCGAAGCTGCCTCCTGCTGCATCAGTTTGAGTTCCGCCACTGCTTCACGGGCCAGTATTTTCTGTCTTTCCAGTTGTTTCTGTTTCTCGTTCAACGCGTTACTCTTATCCCGGTGCAGGTTTATCAACGCTTGCGCATCAAACTTGAGAACCGGTGTGCCGGCACGCACCTCCCGGCCTTCCGGTGCCATGAACGAAATCGTGTATTGCCAGATATTGGGAACCACCGGTGGACCAAAATAGGAGGCGTGGGCTGATTCTATTTCCCCGGTAACACGAACATCATCGCTGCCAGTGGCATCAACGGCTGTGTTTTCTTCAAAATCGGGGGAACAGGCCCCAACAGACACCAGAACAATGACGACAGCGAAGATCAAGATGCTCATTGCTGGTTTTGGGTGTTGCATACGCGAGCAATCCATTAACTGACATGGTGTCATTGCCCTGGCACCACCTGGACACTCATTCCAGGGAGTAATTCCCCTACCTGGTCAGACTTGAAAGACACCACGCTTTCAAAATACAGGGCCGTACCCCATTCCGGTCGTTTCGACCCGCTATCAGAGATGGATTCCAGCAGGCCTTCAAGTTTCAGCCCCGGTAATGCATCAAGCATGATGCTGACGGGGGCGCCGGTGTCAATCCGGGGCCGGTCGATACTGTTGATCCACACGCGGATTGCCAGTTCGGCGGTATTTGCAATCTGTGCCACCCGAAAGCTGGTTCGGACGGTATCGCCTTCCTGAAATTTCGCCCGGTTCCAGGGGTGCTTGCCATATATCATGAAACCCGGCTGGGTAGCCGTTACCGTTAAAGTTGTCAGCATCTGACTCCATAATTCATACTGATTGTCGGCCTTTTGCTTATCCAGTACCGCCTGTTGCTGCCGCTCATCGTAGACCTTCTGCTTGTCTTTGAGTTGTTCTGCAGCATCTTCGACACGCGTTATGGCCTTTTCTTTTGAAAGTTGATTCTCGGCATATTCAAGTCCGCCAATCAAGCCTTCCGGAACACCCGCTTTCAGAATTGCCAACTCCAGTGCAACCCGTGCCTGTCTGAGCCCGAAATCGGCCAGTACCAGTTCTTTTTCCAACTTTGCCAGGTCTCTTTCGGTGCCGGCCTGTTCGGTACGCTGGGATTCCAGTTGTTGCTCCAGTTGCCGCGCCACTTCTGAGCCGTCAAATTCCAGCACGGTTTCACCGGTCTGCACGGCAGTACCTTCCGGCAACATCATGCTGATACGCGCCTGCCAGTTGTTGGTCAGGGGCACAAATATTTCCTGCGCCTGTTGGGAAAATACTTCGCCAGTAAACAGCAGGTCATGGTCCTGGGCTATTGCATTGGCGGGAAGCATCAGGAACATAGCCAAAAAAGGCATTCTCTTGTTGTTTCCAGGACCGGATTTAAACATTGTCCTGCAAAATTTTCCCGTCTCGCATGGTGATGTGTCGATGAGCATGCTTGGCAATCTCTGCCTCGTGGGTGACCAGTACAATGGTCTGGCCATCGTCGTTGAGGTCTCTCAATAAATCCATAATGGCATCGGATGTACTGCTGTCCAGGTTACCGGTGGGCTCATCCGCCAGTAGAACCCGGGGTTCATTCATCAGGGACCGGGCAATGGCTACACGCTGCCGCTGACCACCTGACAGCTCATTGGGTTTGTGCATCACGCGGTCGCCCAGGTCAACCTGGCGTAAAAGCTCCATGGCCCGCTCACGGTCTGAACCCTGTATGCCGTGAGTATGATAACGCCGGGGCAGCAGCACGTTTTCCAACGTGGTCAAAAGGGGCAGGAGGTGAAAACTCTGGAAAACGAAACCCATGTAACGGTTGCGAACGGCGGAAAGCTGGTCGTCATCCATATTGCTAATGTCATTGTCATCCAGAAAATAATGACCTTCATCCGGCCGGTCCATACAACCCAGCATATTCAGCAAAGTTGATTTACCAGAGCCGGAACGTCCCATGATGGCAACAAACTGGCCCGCCTGTATATCCAGGTCGATGGCATCCAGCGCATGTATTGACTGGTTGCCGATCTGATAAAAACGGCTGATATTTTCGAGATGGATCATTTGGATTGCCTGATATTTTCCTTTTACCAGATTGACCGCCAGCGCGATAGTCTACATCCATTTATTGGGCGCTGATAAATTCGGCAGCAAATTATGTCATCAACACTCGACCAATAACGCGGCCCTCACCGGTGCGGGATAGCCTTCAACAGTTAATGCAGGGTTATTGCCATCGAGGCTTTCGCGCAATGATTCAAATGTCATCCAGTCAGTACTGCGTTGTTCATCCACACTGGTTCTATTGATATCAAGTACCCGGCTGTTGTGTAAACCGGCTTGCTCCAGCCAGTCATTGAGCACCGTCAGCGTTGGAATGGCATGCACATTGCGCATACGCGCATAACGGCCGTGTGGTGCAAGGGTGTTTTCGCCACGGCCTTCAAGGATCAGTGTTTCCAGCACGATTTGACCACCGGGCAGGGTCAGTTTTTTGAGTTGTTCCAGGTGTTCCACCGGGCGGCGGCGATGATATAAAACACCCATTGAAAAAACACAGTCAAAACCGGCGATGTCCACCGGTAGTTCTTCGATACCCAGTGGCAATACGAAGTTTTCAAGGCCAGGGTTTATTTTCTGCATTGCCAGCCATTGCATTACGAACACCAGTGTCGGATCGATACCTGTAACCTGTTGAGCGCCGGCACCCAGCATACGCAGACCAAAATATCCGTTACCGCACCCTATATCCAGAACCTGCTTTCCCTGCAGGTCGAGATGTGGTGCGATTCGGTTCCATTTCCAGTCAGAACGCCACTCCGTGTCTATCCCAACCCCACCCAGTTCAAGCGGGCCTTTCCGCCATGGGTGCAAATTGAGTAATTTTTGACGCAGGTCTTGCAGATCATTGACCGCCCTGCCCAGTACCAGCGTACCCCGGTCCAGTGCTGCATACAGTCTACATTCAGGCAATTTATCAATAACATCCCACCACCGGGGTAGATCACCGTGCCGGCTATTTTTCAGTTTCCGCCAGCCCAAATCCGCCAGTTCCGAACGATCGCCATCTTTTAGCTGCTGGTAAGGGTTAAGCACGAAAACAAATATAGCTGGCAAAACTGAAACACTGAAACCATCGGCACGGCCGGGTGAATCCGGCCCTTTCAAGTCGTTCGAGATGCGTGTCCTCGGTTTCCGGCCTTAAGACATCTTCCAATGCGTCACGTTTTTGTGCGATCTCAAGTTCGGAATAACCTTGCGAGCGTTTGAATTCGTGGTGCCACGCTGTCTGGTCACTTTGCTCCTGTTTATCGGGAAAACAGATTTTCTCTGAAATAATCAATGCGCCACCGGGACATATACCTGCCGCAATCTGATCAATCAATTGCTTGCGTTGACTCCGATCAAGGAACTGCAGGCTAAAATTGAGCACCACTACGGAGGCGTTTTCAATGGTTGTTTCCAGCATATCTTGCAGTCGTACCCCCACCGGCACGGAACCACTTGTTTCGCTCAGGATTTGTTGGCAGCGATTCACCATGGCCTGGGAATTGTCTACCGCGATTATCTCATTGCCCTTGGTGCGCACCGCCAGACTCATGGCCAGGCTGGCGGCCCCCAATGAACACCCCAGGTCATAAATTTTCGAATTATCCCGGGCGTATCGACTCGCCAGCATACCTATCATTGGCACCACAAGCTCATAACCGGGCACAGAGCGGGAGATCATGTCTGGAAATACTTTGACGACCTGTTCATCAAATTTGAATCCCGCGGCGCTTGCGTGGTTTTGTACAAACAAATTGTCTCGTTCTCCACTCATGTTCTTTACCTGTTGAAAACAGATCGTAGCCTGCATGTTGCACCCGTCGGCCTCGCGCAACATGCAGGCTAATGACTTCTGGCGCATCCTGCACGACATCGATTCTGCTATTCTTTTAAACGGAGAAAATAGCAGTTGATTTTGGTTCCCCTATCGTATCTTAAAAGAGAGGGTGTGAAATGTTTGACAATCCATTGATCTGGGCCGTCATCGTAGCGGTCCTTGCCGTTATCCTGGTCCGAAAGTCTGTCATTATCGTCAAGCAGGGGTATGAATATACGATAGAGCGGTTCGGTCGTTACAAGACTACTTTCCGTCCTGGTTTTCACTTTATGTTGCCATTTGTAAACCGGGTCGGACAAGCCGTCAACATGATGGAACGGGTGCTGGACGTACCGTCCCAGGAAGTAATCTCCAAGGACAACGCGGTGCTGACTGTCGATGGTGTGGTGTTTTTCCAGGTCCTGGATGCCGCCAAGGCCGCTTATGAGGTTTACCGTCTTGAACACGCCGTGCTTAATTTGACAGTAACCAACATCCGTACCGTGCTTGGCTCGATGGACCTGGATGACGCATTATCCAAACGCGACACGATCAATGCGCAACTGTTGTCAGTCGTTGATGAAGCCACCACGCCGTGGGGTTTGAAGGTAACGCGTATTGAGATCAAGGACATTACCCCGCCCATGGACCTGGTCAACGCCATGGCCAGGCAAATGAAAGCCGAACGTGAAAAACGCGCCAATATTCTCGAGGCCGAAGGCTTCCGGCAGGCTGCAATCCTGCGGGCAGAGGGTGATAAGCAAGCCATTGTTCTGGATGCAGAAGGACGCAGGGAGGCGGCTTTCAGGGACGCCGAGGCACGTGAACGCCAGGCCGAAGCTGAAGCCAGGGCCACAACCATGGTTTCAGAAGCCATCGCTGCTGGTGACATTCAAGCGATCAATTATTTTATTGCCCAGAAATACGTCCAGGCGCTACAGGAATTTGCCAACAGTCCAAACCAGAAAACCTTGTTGTTACCGATGGAAACAACCGGCATCCTCGGCAGCCTGGCGGGTATCACTGAAATCGCCAAGGCAACCCTGGGGGACAAAGGAGCCTCCTGATCATGATGGAATGGCTTGAACATATCGTATTCTGGCACTGGTGGATACTCGCAGGCATATTATTGATCCTTGAATTAACGGCGCCCGCGTTCTTTTTCCTTTGGCTGGGTATCGCCGCTGCCGCTGTCGGTATGATACTGCTGGTATTTCCTTCCATTCCACTTGAGACACAATTGGTGTTATTTGGCATTGCATCAATCGTTGCGGTGCTCGCCTGGAAGAAATACCGTGAAGTCCGTCCTGTCATCACTGACCAGCCCAACCTTAACCGTCGAGGCCACCAGTATATTGGCCGCATATTTTCCCTCGTTGAGCCCATTACCAACGGTGTCGGTAAGGTTACTGTTGATGATTCTACCTGGCGGGTGAAAGGACCTGATTTACCGGCCGGAACGTCTATCAGGGTGACCGGTATTGAAGGTGTGATATTCAGGGTTGAAGCGATTGATCCCTGACGGGTCCTTAAAAATCGGTCGGCTGGAATCAGGCCGCCTAGCCCGCATATTGCAATATGCGGGCTAGTGGTTATTCCTGTCTGATAACCTGACCAATTCCGCAAATTTCCGCAACACTGTCAACGCTTCGGCGGTATCTGTAGTATCGGCAAGCAATTGCTCAGAATCGAGTCCCTCCCTGTTCAGTATTTCGGATCTCAGGCGTATATATTCCAACATCACGGGTCCCGAAAACTCCGGATGAAACTGAACGCCCCAGACGTTTTCCGCAAACCGTATGGCAAAATTGTGATCCAGTGGACTTGATGCCAGTCGCCTGGCCTCTGGGGGTGGTTCCAATACGATTTCCAGGTGTGATGACTGTGCAGCAAAACTTGACGGCAAGTGACCCAGGAGCGGGTCATTGGCTGAAGACTCCAGTAGATTCGTAGTCACTGTCCCCATTTGCCGCCCGTTTGGGTTTGGTCCTACCCTGCCACCCAGAGCATGGGCAAGCAACTGGTGACCATAGCACACCCCCAACACGGGAATACCCGTGGGCACTGCCCGTTGCAGCCATTTGGCAGTACGCTCGCTCCAGTCTTCCCGATCCGATACCATTGCTGCCGAACCAGTAATCAGTATCCCGGTCAGGTCATGGATATCTGGCAATTGCTGCTGCTTGAATACATCCACTTGCAGCACGCCGGTAACACCAAGTCCAGCAACAAACCAGTCTTCAAAATCCCCGAATTTCGGCTTTATCCGGGCAATGGTACCGCCGGTTTTTATCAATGCAATCGGGCTCATTATCGGTTAATCATCTTCTGTCTGTGGCCGCCCTTGGCTATACTAGCCGATTGGATAATCAAGAAACACTCTCT
>Ga0255052_10003468_pt1 | contig 10940 bp, 10 predicted proteins | sample JV7_2_21_MG_FD_188632 | JGI IMG/M metagenome (GOLD analysis project Ga0255052, IMG submission 188632) | Seawater microbial communities from Jervis Inlet, British Columbia, Canada - JV7_2_21 | ecosystem: Environmental > Aquatic > Marine > Inlet | place: Canada: British Columbia | collected...
CAGCTCCGAGGCGCGGCGGGCAAGCTCTGGATCGGTGAGGATTGGCATGGGGTGTTCTCAGAAGAGCTCCAGGCCCCAGAGATCATGCAGGTGGACGACCCCTTCCAAAAGGCCGGTCTGATCGGTAACGAACAGAGAGGTGATGCGAAACTCCTCCATGATGTGAAGAGCGGCTGACGCCAGCTCCCTGCCCTCGATCGTGCGGGGATCGAGCTTCATGCAATCGCCTGCTTTGAGTTGCAGCAGTTGATCGTCCTGCTCGAGAAGGCGTCGCAGGTCGCCGTCGGAGATACAACCGGTCAGCCGGTCGTGATCATCGGTGACCGCCGTGATCCCCAGCTTCTTCCGCGACATCTCGTAGATTGCATCTCGCATCGGTGTGGATTCGGTGACCTTGGGGACGTCAGCACCGGTGTGCATCAAGTCGCGGACCTTGGACAGTTTCTTGCCCAGATCGCCTCCTGGGTGCAGGCGAGCAAAATCATCCGGCGTAAAGCCCTTGGCTTCGAGCAGGGCCATGGCAAGGGCATCGCCGAGCGCCAGAGTGGCCGTCGTCGACGCGGTGGGCGCCAGGTCGAGGGGGCAGGCTTCCTGATCGATGGTGACATTGAGGTGAATGTCGGCGCTTCTGGCCAGCGGGCTGGCGGCGTTCCCTGTTATCGCGACCAGCGCTACGCCAAGCCGCTTCATGGTCTCCAGCAGGCGCAGGATCTCCTCGGTCGACCCGGAGTACGAGGCTGCCAGAACGGTGTCGCCGGCAGCTAACATGCCGAGATCTCCATGTACGGCCTCTGCTGGGTGGAGGAACAAGGCCGGGGTGCCAGTCGAGGAAAGGGTGGCGGCAAGCTTTTTCATGATGATGCCGCTCTTGCCCATGCCGCTGCAGACGACCCGCCCGGGGGTCTTTCTGAGGAGCTCAACGGCTTGATCGAAGGTGTCGTCAAGCTGCTCGACGAGACCGAGCACAGCCGCAGCCTCGATTTCGAGAACCTTTCTGGCAACTGCACGGGGTTCCGGGGATCTCTTGTCGCTCATACCTGTAGTGTGTTGGCGGCTAAGGTTCGGCGGATCTCGAGAGCACCATGCAGGAGGGCCTCGGCCCGATCGGGTGTGAGCTGGGTGGCGCTGTCGGAACGTGCCTTGTCGGGATCGGAGTGAACCTCCAGGTAGAGACCGTCTGCACCAGCCGCCACAGCTGCACGGGAGAGTGGCTCGGCGTATTGGCGTAGACCGCCGGTTTCCTGGCCTCCTCCGGGGAGCTGCAATGAATGCGTAACATCGTAGATCACCGGAATCTCGTCCTGGTGCAACATGGCGAATGAGCGCATATCCACCACCAGGTTGTGATAGCCGAACGAGAATCCCCGCTCGGTAACGCAGATTCGCTCATTGCCAGTGCTGCGGGCTTTATCGACGGCTCGTCGCATGTCATCCGGGGCCATGAATTGCCCCTTCTTGATATTGATCGTGCGCCCGGTGCTGGCCGCGGCCACGATCAGATCGGTCTGCCGGCAGAGAAACGCCGGGATCTGAAGAACCTGGCAGATCTCGGCGGCCGGCTCGCAATGGTCGGGCTGATGGACGTCGGTGAGGATCGACAGACCCGTCTGCTGTCCCACCTGTTGCAGGACCTGCAGTCCGCGGGTGAGGCCCGGTCCCCGGTAGCTGCTGAAGGAGCTGCGGTTGGCTTTGTCGTAGGAGGCCTTGAAGAGGGCAGTCGCACCGAGTCGCTGGCTCATGTCGGCGACCCAGCTGGCGAGTGCCAGAACCTCCTCCGGATCTTCGATCACGCAGGGTCCGGCGATGATGGGCAGATCGGTACCACCGATCTCGATTCCCGGAGCCAACTCGAAGCTCATCGTGCTCATACCATCTCTTTGGCCAGAGTCATCTGCTCCCGCTCGCGCACCCGCTCCGGATCCTGACGGCGAGCGCGCTCGCCGAGTGCTGCCTTGATATAGGACACAAAGAGGGGGTGGGGTTCTGTGGGTCTGGACTTGTACTCGGGATGGAATTGACAACCTAGAAACCACGGGTGTTCGGCGAGCTCGATCATCTCCACAAACTTGCCATCGGGGCTCATCCCGGACACTTGGAGACCGCCCTCCTGGAGCTGAGGTAGGTACTTCTGATTGACCTCGTAGCGATGTCGATGACGCTCGCTAATCTCAGGTACGCCGTAGGTTCGAGCCGCCAGCGTACCTTCAGTCAGCTGACAAGGGTAGGCACCCAGGCGCATGGTCCCACCCATCTCCTCGACACCGAGGAGATCGCGTAGCATGTAGATGACCGCGTGGGGAGTATCGGCGTCGAATTCGGCCGAGGTGGCATCCTCGATCCCGCAGACATTCCGGGCATACTCGATCACCATGCACTGCATTCCCAGGCAGATGCCGAAGAACGGCACTTGATGCTCTCGGGCGTAGCGAATTGCCCGGATTTTCCCTGCCGTGCCCCGGGGCCCAAAGCCAATAGGAACCAGCAGGCCGTCGACCTCGAAGACCTCCCGCGGCCAGTTGCCAGACTCGATCTCTTCGGCGCCGATATAGACCAATTCTACAGCCGAGTCGTTGGCAATACCGCCATGTAGCAGGGCCTCGTTCAGGCTCTTGTAGGCATCCGGGAGCTCGACGTACTTGCCGACGATACCGATCTTGACCTCGTGCTGCGGGTTCTTGACTTTGCCGACCAGCTCTTCCCAGCTCGCCAGGTTGCGCGGATAGTGGGGGAGATTGAGCAGATCGAGGAGTAACTCGTCGAGGCCTTCACGACAGAAGCTCAACGGCACCTCGTAGATCGTCTCCACGTCTCGGGCCGAGATGACCTGCTTGGGCTCTACATTGCAGAACAGGGCGATTTTCTTCTTGACGTCCTCGGGCAGTGGCCGATCACATCGGCACAGCAAGGCATCGGCCGCGATGCCGATGGCGCGAAGCTCCCTTACCGAGTGTTGTGTAGGTTTGGTCTTGAGCTCGTCGGCAGCGGCGATGAAGGGTACCAGTGTCAGATGCAGGTGGGCCGAGTTGCCGCGTCCGAACTCCAGTCGGAGTTGACGAATCGCTTCGAGAAAGGGCAGGGATTCGATGTCGCCCACGGTGCCGCCGATCTCGATGATGACGACATCCACATCGTCGGCCAGACGACGCATAGCGTCTTTGATCTCGTCGGTGACGTGAGGGATCACCTGGACCGTCTTGCCCAGGTAGTCACCCCGTCGCTCTTTGTTGATGACAGCTTCGTAGATCTTGCCGGTGGTGTAGTTATGGTTTCGGCTGGTCAGCGTGTGGGTGAAGCGCTCATAGTGGCCCAAATCCAGGTCAGTCTCGGCACCGTCGTCGGTGACATAGACCTCTCCATGTTGGTACGGAGACATGGTGCCTGGATCTACATTTACATAGGGGTCGAATTTCATCAGGGTCACGGAGAACCCGCGACCCTCGAGAAGCGAGCCCACCGAAGCCGCGGCCACGCCTTTGCCCAACGAGGATACGACCCCGCCCGTCACGAAAATGAACTTCGTTGCCATCCGTATTTCCCTTTCCAGCTGACCTGACGCCGCCTCAATTCGCTATCGAGCTGGTCTGCTCGAGAATCGATTCGACCCGTTCCAGGTCCTCCATTGTATCGACCCCCTGCCATGCACGCTCGACCTGCAGCACCCTTATGCTGATCCCGTTTTCGAGCGCCCTGAGCTGCTCCAGGGATTCGCTGACCTCGAGAGAGCTCGGTGCCAGGGATGCGAGCTCCAGGAGGGTTGCGAGCTGGTAACCGTAAACCCCGATATGACGGAGACTCGGCACTGGTTCTGCACCTCGCCAGTATGGAATCGGTGAGCGGCTGAAGTACAAGGCGCTGCCGCTGCGATCCGTGACCACTTTGACCACGTCCGGGTTCCTGCGATCTGCCGGACCGGCCGGCGCTGCCAGCGTGACCACGGGATCGTCAGGGTTGGCTCGCAGATGGCTTGCCAATCGATCGATTGCCGCGGGGTCGATCAGCGGCTCGTCGCCCTGAATGTTGACGATAGCGGAAACGCTCCACCGGCAAGCGGCCGATGCCACCCGATCGGTACCGCTGACACAATCGGCTGGCGTCATTTCGACTTCGCCACCGAACTCGACAACGGCGTCGAAGATGCGCTGATCGTCTGTGAGGACGACTACCCGGTCGAGCTGCTCGGCCCGCTCAGCTTGCCGATATACATGCTCGATCAGGGGTCGACCGGCAAGATTCCGCAGCGGCTTTCCAGGCAATCTGGACGAGGCGAAGCGGGCCGGGATGGCCCCGACTACCACCTGCCGCTTCGTGGTCGTCATCGGGTCGCTGATTCCTTTGGCGGGCACGGCCCAATCTACTTTGGGGACCGTGGTCGAGTCAATGGTTCGGCCCCAAGCGTGCTAGATTTCGCTGCTGCAGGGACAGGAGATTCACCGGTGACTGAACAGAAGCGACAGCGAGGGGGCTTTGGGTTCCTGATTCTGGGAGTGGCGGCTCTTGTTGGGCTGCAGCTGGTGCTGAGTCATTTCTTGGCAGGATCCCTCCTGCCGACACGCAAGGCCCAGTGGATCTGGTTGGACGAAGAGCCGGAAGAGCCGGGCCCGGTAGCTTTCTACGCGGTGCGAGAGTTCGAGCTCGAAGAGACTCCCACCGCGGCCACCCTGTTTGCTGCTGCTGACGAAGAGGCGGTGATATTCATCAATGGAGTTCCTGTCGGAGGTAGCCGGTACACCAACGGTGATTCGTTGAGATCCTGCGACGTGTTCGATGCCGTGAGGGTGGGAACCAATCGCATCGTCGCCGAGGTCCGTAGCGTGCGGGGGGTAGGTGGGCTGATCGCACGATTGGTGGTGACCTCGAAGAGTGGCAAGTCCCAGATCGTGACCGATAGCGATTGGCAGATCTATCGGGAGCCCCAGGAGAATCTTTTCGAGTCGGATCTGGAATTGCCAGCTGGTGAGATCCCTCGTGTCTGGGGCCCTGCTCCCACGGGTCGGTGGATGCTCTCGAGCCGCCCCAAACGGGTGCCGACTATCGCCGAGCTGCAAACGTCCGCCAAAGCTGAGAGCGCCCAGAGATTCCGTCTTCCTACAGGTGACCGGCGATGGCAGCCACTGGGCCAGACCGACCGCTCATCGCCGGCGCTGGGACACTGGGTCACATTCGATTTTGGCAGGGAGATCACGGCCTACCTGGCTCTCCGGTTTCCATCTGAAGCTCGAGAGGAGAGTAAGCCAGTCGGGCTTCTCTATCTAGGACGAAGGCCCCGAATTCTGAATCGAAGCCGCGCCGATGCCTACGTCGTCGCCCTGCCAGGTCAGAGGATGTGGTTGAATGGTCGGCCACGGCGCTTTCGCTACGCCACCTATGTCGGTCTCCTGCCGGTCTCCGGTGCAGACGCTTACCCAGTCGATGAGCAGCGAGCAGACAAGCTCGGAGTCACGGAAGACGAACGTGTCGGGGCTTTTGGTCTACCCGTTGGCGAGTTAGGACCGTCGCTGGAGGACGAAGTCTGGGGCGAACTCCATCGCCTCACGAGCGTCGCAGACGCGGAATGAGGCCAGCTGCTCTTTGGCTTTGGCCGCCAGTTTCTCTGCCATCTCCGCGACCTCGTCGAGGGTCCCCTCGGACGTGACCAATTCGAGGATCTCTCTGCGGTCGACTCGTCGGAAGTCGCCGTCCTTGAGCACCATCTCGATCAACCGGCGCCGATCGGGCTGCAATCTGGGCAGTAGCAGGATGAGGGGCAGAGTCAACTTGCCTTCCTTGAGGTCCGAAAGTACCGGTTTGCCCAGCTCACCCTCGGTGGCCGTGAAATCCAGAAGGTCGTCGACGAGCTGGAAACAGGTACCCAGGGCCATGCCGTACCGCTGCAGGAGCTCGTCTGCCTCGAGCCGGGCGGGTCTCATCAGACTCGGGATGGAACAGGCGGCAGAAAAAAGGAAGGCGGTCTTGCGGCGGGTAATGTGAAAGTACTCGTCGGCCGAGATATTCGAGGATCCCAACTTCTGCTGGGCGAGCAGCTCACCTTCAGTCATTCTCAGGGTGGCATCGCACAGCCGACGAATGACCTCGAGATTATCGTGGCTGAGGGCCATCTTCATGGCCGTGGTGTAGAGCCAGTCCCCGAGCAGAACAGTCAGGCTGTTACCCCAGAGTTCGTTGACGGTCGTTCTACCCCTTCTGAGAGACGCGTGATCGATGATGTCGTCGTGAATCAGGGTAGCTGAGTGAATCAGCTCGATGACCGCCGAATAGGTGACCTCTTCGTCGCTGTCGTGCTCCAGGAGTCGTGACGATAGGAGCAGCATGGCGGGTCGCAGTCGTTTGCCACCGCTGGAGAAGAGATACTCGCTGGCTTTCTCGATAAACGGGACGTCCGAGGCGAGCTGCTCGAGGAACAGGTCCTCGGAAGCAGCCAGCTTCTCCGCGATGAGGGCCAGAAATCGGGCGGGAGATGGCTGGGAGGCTGCTACAGATCGAGCGACGCCAGGCGAATTGGAATTCAGCATAGTGGTTTCGGATCGATATCAGGCGTCGAAGGGTGTAACGGGTTCGAAGTGTACGACCTGTTGCAGCTCTCCGTCACGGAAGCGGTAGGCCTTGCCGGCCTGAAAATACCACCACGAGATCTCGTCATGGGTGGGGTGTTCGATGGTCTGGACCCGATCCGGGTTCCCCATTTCATTGTAGATGCGTCGTTCATCCTCGGTATCGACGCTGGCCAGAAAGTCCCGCAGGTTGTCGAGGAATTCGCCCTCTTGGACTGTCAATGCCACGACGACAGGTGAGCCCTTCTTGATCCGCTTCGAGATGTCGAGCTGACTCAGAATCTCAAATGATTCGCCAGCGGCGGAACGCCTCGGAATCCCGACCAGGACCTCATAGCGATTGTAGTACTCGACCCACCGCCAACGGAAACTGAACTGGCCATGCGGATCGGTCGAGGTCTGTTGCCGCACCTCGTCGCGGGTGGCCTTGCCAAACTTCGAGACGCTGAAGGATTTCTTGGCCGCCCTGAAGATCACGTGAACATCGGGTATCGGTACTCCGCTGGCGTCCGCGACTGTGCCGGTGATTTCGATGAAGTCACCCTCAACGTAGGGGCCCGCCACGGTCTGTCCCGGAGCGGCAAGCAGCCCGGCGGTAATCAGCAGGACCGAGATCCAGGCTGTAGGTCTCGGATGTTGAGATTCGGCGGTCAAATGCACTTCTCCCTGGCCGGGGCGATACCAATCGGCTCGAGCGTCTCCGTGCTCGGAGAGCTTTCCCGCGGCTCCGCCATTATACGGAATGCGACCCGCGCATCGAAGGGCCACTGTCCGCTTGCCCCTTTTGCTATTGGTCGAACCATTCGATGTCCGCCGGTGGATCGAAGTGTCCCCCGTCGACAAGAGATTGGTAGGCCGTGATCTCGAATCGCGAGCTATTACCTTCCCGGTCGCGATAGGACAGGGCTTTCAGGCGCCGACCGGTGGCGTCGATGGTAAGTCTTGCTTCCGCAATCTCGACGTCCTCAGATCGGGGAGAGAGGACGACCTCTGTGGAACCATCCAGGCTCCTTTCGACCTCTGCGAGGTAGCGCTGGCGAAGATCGTCCAGCTGCAATCGCAGCAGATCGACGCCTGGCTGATCGCTATCGGGGAGCAAGAGACGACGACCGGCCTCATCGCCAGGATTCCAGGTGTAGAGGGTCGTCTCGCAGAACAGGAAGGTCTTGGGGTAGGGGAGGAGGTAGTCCCAGCGCACGCACTCGGGCAACGAAAGGTAGAGCTTGCCACTCTCCTGATCTCCGGTCGCGAACCCAGCTGGCAGAAAGTGCTGCACAAAGCTCGCCGCTTGCGCGGCAGCGGCGAGACCATCGCGGAGCTCGCCGAGCAGGACCCACGCGTCCTCTTGATCCTCCGCCAGCATCGGCGAGGCAATCATCCCCAAGGCGAGCACGAGCACGGAGAGCCTCGTGGAATGTCTGGAATCTCTGTACTTCCGCATTCGGTAGCTCGTCAATGTCGGAAGTGTCTGACACCTGTCAGGAGCATGGCGATGTCTCTCTCATCGGCTGCCGCAATCACTTCATCGTCCCTCTTGCTGCCTCCTGGCTGAACAACAGCGGTGATCCCCGCCTCGGCAAGCACCTCCAAACCGTCCGAGAAGGGAAAGAAAGCATCGGACGCGGCAACGCAACCGGCGGTTTCGAGAACTGCTTTTTGAACGGCGATCCGACAGGAATCGACTCGGCTCATCTGGCCGGCCCCAATTCCAACGGTCTGATGTCGGTTGCCGATCACGATCGCATTGGATTTGACGTGCCGAACAACCCTCCATCCCAGCTCCAGAGCCTCGAGCTCGATCTCGTTCGGGCTGCGCCGGGTCGCACAGGCCCACGAGGAGGGATCCTCTCTCTCATCGTCCAGGCTCTGGACCAGCATTCCCCCGTCGACCGAACGCAGATCCAGCCCACCCTCGGGGCTGTCGATTGGCGGCGCCTTGAGAAGACGCAGGGCCTTTTTGGTGGAGAGCTGCTGGAGGGCCTCGGGTTCAAAATCGGGAGCCACGATAACCTCGATGAACAGCTCGGCCATGACCGCAGCAGCCTCGCCGTCGACGGTCCGATTGACAGCCACAATGGATCCGAAGGCAGATGTCGGATCGCATTCGAGGGCTCGCTGATAGGACTGGAGAGGGCTCTTCCCAACCCCCATGCCGCAGGGATTGTTGTGCTTGATGATCGCGACGGTGGGCTTGGCGGACTGGGCCACCATTCGCCGAGCCGCATCTACATCGAGGAGGTTGTTGAAGGATAACTCCTTGCCGTGAAGTTGCTGAAAGCCTCCAAAGACACCAGGACCGCCCGCCGTGGAATAGAGCGCAGCTGCTTGGTGGGGATTCTCACCATAGCGAGGTTCGAACTCCTTCTCGAGATCGAGAAAGAAGTGGCCCGGGTGCCTGTGCTCGGAGTCTTCTGCCTGGGATTCCAACCAAGTTGCGATTGCCGCGTCGTAGGCTTGAGTGTGTCGAAACGCCTTGATGGCCAAACGCCGACGTAGGGATTCGGGAACACCGCCGCTCCCTTCTTCCAGGGCAGCGAGAACCTGAGGATAGTCATCGGGGTCGACTACGGCCACGACGCCAAAGTGGTTCTTGGCTGCTGCCCGGACCATACATGGACCGCCGATGTCGATCATCTCTATGACTTGGCCATAGGTCATGTCCTGGTTGGTAGCGGTCTCCCGAAAGGGGTACAGGTTTACGATCACCAGGTCGATGGGGGCGATGGAGTGCTCGCGCAATTCGGTGACATGGGAAGCCCGTGATCGATCGGCGAGAATGCCGCCGTGGATTCTCGGGTGTAGGGTCTTGACCCGACCGCCGAGAATCTCGGGGAACCCCGTCACGTCGGCGACCTGTGTCACCGGGATCCCGGCACCTTCAAGCTGGCGAAAGGTACCCCCTGTGGATAGAAGGTCGATGCCGAGGCGGGTCAACCCGCGAGCAAGATCGACCACCTCGCGTTTGTCGTAGACCGAGATCAGAGCGCGGGTAGCTTTCAAAATGGCTCCCCTCCGAAGGTTGGATGGTTGACTTCTCGTCGGCAGCTCAGTGGCTTTGGGATCCACGGCCGACGAGGATCAAATGGTTCTTGTCAAGCGACGGCAGGCGGCGTGTATCGGCACCACCGGCTTGCAGCCAAATATAGCGCAGCACCCCAGCGACGTCACTGACACCGTGACTAAAGGCGAGCGATCCGACCCCAAAGGCTGTTGACCGGTCATCGAAAAGCACCGCGCCGTCGAAGGAGCCGATCCGACGGTACTCCTCGGCGACTTGTGGAGCCATCTCCTGCCGACGCATCAGCGAGCGCTGCAGCAGATCCTGGAGCTCATTCGGAGTTTCAACCTGTCGATCATGGCCGTAGTAGAGCACCGAGAATCGCTGACTCGCATCCTGGAGATACCGGAGGTAGTCCTGCCAGTAGGGGGGTGGGGTCCCGCCGCTATTCATCGACAGAAGGGGGTTACTCGCGCTTGCTACCCAGTACGAGACAACACCCAGCTGAAAGACGATCTGGCTAAAGGACTTGTGACCGACGATAGCTTGAACTGCCCGTTCCACCTCGGCCCGGATTTGGGGATCCAGCGCGATGGCCACGGTCTCGGTAGAGGCGGGCGGTCCTGTAATGGGATCGCTCTTGGCGGCCGCTAGGATCCCTTGGTGAAACTGTTTGCGGTGACGGTCAATCTGACCGACGAGATCAGGTGGCGCTACCCGTAGGGCGTATTCCGCCATCTGGACTCTCGTCTGGGGAGTCCACGCCGATAGTGAGTCGGGAAGAAGAGCAGGAGCCACGACGAAGGCTCCGAGAACAAAGGCGATGATCGGGCGCTGGCTCACGGCGATGTATTGTACGGAGTTGCGGGAGGTTGTGCCATGCCCCTTGACTCGCAGTCGCCAGCCTTGGTACAAAGCCCCGTTGGGGCGTCCCGCCCCGTGCCCAGGTAGCTCAGTCGGTAGAGCAGCGGACTGAAAATCCGCGTGTCGCTGGTTCGATTCCGGCCCTGGGCACCATTAAGTCTCCTGAAATCAGTAAGTTAGGAGAATGTCTCGCATAGTCAGGTGCGGGTCGCGCAACAGTCCTGCTACACCGGAAGAGCGTGCTTGAGCGGCCGTGGACGCGACGACCCCCATGCAAGTCAGAGCCCACTGGCCCCGGGGCCTGGATGAAGCAGGCCGGTTTCCGCTCGGATCGTTGACCGTTCTCAGTCCTACATCTGTACGACATTTGTTACATCAGTCTTCCGAAATCGGGATTCGTTACAGGGGGGCATTGTTGCATTATTGTGGGTAAACCGACCACTGCTGCGCAGGGGTCCGGCTTCACAGGACTCGCATCGAGGCCGGCATGCCCAGCCCAGTCAATCGGTTGAGTGCGGCGCACTTGACCA
>Ga0255052_10003469_pt1 | contig 10939 bp, 14 predicted proteins | sample JV7_2_21_MG_FD_188632 | JGI IMG/M metagenome (GOLD analysis project Ga0255052, IMG submission 188632) | Seawater microbial communities from Jervis Inlet, British Columbia, Canada - JV7_2_21 | ecosystem: Environmental > Aquatic > Marine > Inlet | place: Canada: British Columbia | collected...
CTGACGCTCTTCGTCACTTAAACGAACAATGTATTTCTTATTCATAACATACTCCATAAAAATTGTAGTTTACGGAGTTATTATCGGATACATCGAATGTGAATATTTAATTTTTACAGAGCACTAGATGTTCGCAGACGGCCCCGTACAACTCCGGAGCCGTGGCCAGGTAGTACAGGCGATTCGCTGGTCCTCCCTCTACATTATCGAGGTGAGACTGAAGCCTTCTGTAGTCATCTGGAACGTCCAGGTTCCCACGGAAGTAGTGTACGCCTTTGGAGAATTTGTTCCAAGTGTTGTCGTCGAATGAGGTCCCTCCATACTGTCTTACGCCGTCGCGCAGTCGATCTCTAAAATGATTGTCACTCCACTGCCGGCGTGCAAAACCGATGATCCGGATTCCTCCCGCAAGGCGCTGCTTCTTATAGTTATTGTAAAGCGCCGGTATGAGTTTGCGCTGGGTTAAGTCTCCCGAGGCGCCGAAGATGACAACGGTTGTAGCTCTTGGATTGGAATCGATTTTGTTCATGCGGTCATCTCCCTATCTTGAACGACGCGAGAAACAGCACAGGCGGCGGTTAAGATCACTTTTCTTTGTTATCAGTTTCCTCTGTGCTCTCCGGAATTGCCTGTTTAAGCGCTCTTCGTGCGATGCGGGTAACAAATATGGTAACCACAATTGTAGCCGCCATGCCGAACCAGAAGAATATCCTGCCGGCGGGTCCGGTTTCGACTTGGCCGGCCGCGACATCAGCGAGGGAACGCAGTCCGGCTCCAAAGTAGACGTACATTACGGTTCCGGGGAGCATTCCGATCCAGGAAGCGAGAGCGTACTTCCAGAATGAGACTTTGGTAAGGCCGAATCCGTAGTTGAGTAAACTAAATGGGAAGACAGGGCTAAGGCGGGTAAGCAGGTCAATCTTGAAGCCTTGCAGCTCTACCGCATCGTCAATGGCGGCAAACTTCTCATTGCCGGCTATTCTGCGCAATATCCAGCCGCGAGCAACAGTGTGTCCAACGAGGAACGCGGCGCAGGCGCCAAGTGTACTGCCGACAGAGACAGTAATCGTGCCCACAACGACCTTGAACAGAAAGCCTGCTCCCAGGGTCAAGATCGAGCCAGGCAAGAAGAGTATACAGGCAACCACATAGAATACTACAACAAGAACCGGAGCCCAATTACCCAATTGCTGTGTCCATTCCAATCCTCTTATCAACCAATCCTTGACCGGGAGCAGGAACACAGCTACAACAAGAGCAACAACGATGAGGACTACAATTACCAGCTTGAGATTCTTCTGCATTGGTCTTGTATCTCCGTTCTTATTTCTTTTTTGGAGCGAATCTTCTTAGCAGTCGCAGAAAGAAGTTGCTCTGCAAGATATCGATATAACATTTCTTGGCAGGCTGACGAACGGCGTCGGAATAGGAGGGATAAGCATGAATGACAGAGGCGATTTTACTGAAGGGAAGGCCCAGAGATTTGGCAAGTTGTGCCTCATGCATCAATTCAGTCGCACAATGGCCAAGAGTGTGTATGCCGAGGATCTTACCCTTGCGATTACAGATGATCTTTGTTAATCCCCTTGTCTCAAGATCTGTCTTGGCCCGGTCGATATCCTTGTGTTCCCAACGGTACACCCTGATGTTGTCGCCATGTTCATCTCTTGCCTGCTGCTCGGTTAGACCGGCATGAGCAAGCTCAGGATCAGTATATGTGCTCCACAGCACATTGCGATAGTCGGTCTTCTTTACCGGTAAACCGATACACGCATTAGTAGTTGCAACAATAGCTTCGTATTCTGCCATATGGGTAAACAGATAAGGCGGCACGACGTCACCTGCGGCATATATGTTCTTAGCCGTGGTCCGCAAATGGCGATCGACCTTAACACCTTTGGCATCGTATTCAACGCCAGCCTGTTCCAGGTTAAGGCCCTCAAGGTTTGGCGCCCTGCCCACAGCGACCAGCACGGAATCTGTCTGCAATTGCCGCCTGCCGTTCTTGTCTTCAACGTCAACAATTATTCCGTTATCACTCTTGCTGAAACTCAGAGTCTTTGTCTCAGCTATGATTTTCAGCCCTTCTCGTCGCAGTATCCCAATCAGCCTGTCGACAAGCTCCTTTTCATCCTTCTTCAGAGGCTGAGCAGAACGAAGTAGAACTGTCACTTTCACGCCGAGGCGGTTCAACGCCGCTGCCAGTTCTATACCTATAGGCCCTGCTCCCAAAACAACCATCGAAGCCGGAAGCTGCTCCAGGTCGAACACCGTCTCATTTGTCAGATATCCGACCTCATCAAGACCATCAACAGCGGGAACAACCGGATGAGATCCGGTGCAAACAATGAACTTTCTTGCGGTAATAGTCCTGTTGCCAATTTCGATACTGTTGCTGTCGATGAAACGAGGCGCTCCGAAAAGGACATTTATGCCCTCTTTCTCATAGCTGTCAGCCGGATGCCCGGCGGCATCCGCTTCGACAACCTCCCTGACATGGGCCATCACACGGGTAGCATCAATTGTCATATGAAATGGCTTGCTGCCTTTCATCCGCCATGAGAACCAAATCTGCCATCAATACCAACGCGCACGCAAACATCATATGTCCATATCGCATAGTAACATCTCCTTTGCTCATTCTCTAATTTGAAAAAGTCCTATTTGACAAGTGAGCCTGTACAACTCGATCAGGCCCCGGCCGTACAGCAAAAACAGTGGTCACCGGTGACCAATTCAATGCCCTCGGCCAGAATGTCTTCCAATCGCTCAATCGAAACAACCCGCCCACCAGAGTCGATAATTGGCAGATCCAGGGCTTGATTGAAATCGCAGTTATACGCCACTCCATCGTAACCGATGCTGATTAACCGTCGGCACATAATGTTCTCGGCCGCATTGGGGTTGAAGTTGTTCACCAAGAGCCGTTGATATTGCTCAAGCTGCCCATTTGCTTCCAGGTGATGTCTGAATCGGCCGATAGGGGCATTCGTTATCGTGAGAAGCCTATTGAATCGAACCTGGTATTTTTCATCAAGCTCCTTTTTATAATCAGCTTCAAGCTGGTCCTGTCGTCCGGGCAAAAATTCTCCGCCCGGGTTATAAACCAGATTCATCTGAAGTTGGCCATTCATACCATAGCCCAGATCATTGAGCATTTTCAGGGCGGCGATGCTCTTCTCGAAAACGCCGGCACCACGTTGGCCGTCAACATTTTCCTCTGTATAACATGGGAGGGAAACCATGAGAACAACCTTCTTCTTGCTGTACCATTTTGGCACCCAACTCAAATCCGGCTCAAAAAATACGGTCAGATTCGTCCGCACTATAATAGACGAGGCTACTCCATAAATGCTATCAACAAAAAACTTGAAATCGGGATTCAGTTCAGGGCAGCCGCCGGTGATATCTACGGTGAGGCCGGGACGCCTTCGCAGAAAATCAATAATCTCTTCCATTGTCTTTTTCGACATTATCTTTTTACCGTTCGGGCCGGCCTGAACGTGGCAGTGCGCACAACTTTGGTTACATCTGTCGCCTAAGTTGACCTGCAACGTTTGAAGCTGGTCAAGATACAATAACCGGGGGTCAATACTTTCAAGTTCTTTCCTAAAGTCCACAATCATTCTTTCTCCACATCCTTAGCTGGTCCAAAATGCTCTTTGAAACTGCCCAATACGTTAAAATATCCCTTGAATCTCCTCTCAGAAAGCATGAGGGCAGTATTGCCACAAACCCTTTCAAGTTTATTCTTATCGAACACATGCTCACTATAAAGTTCAAAATTAAATGTCGACTCGGGTATCTGCTGCTCTCATTGCAAGGACCCCGAAAAGTGACAAGCCCCGCCAATGTAGTTCAAGTCATTCATCAATTGCAATTGCCGCGGTAGGACAATCCTCCGCTGCTTCCATGCACGCCTCGTAGAGTTCTTCCGGAACTTCCTCCATTTTTACGACAGCTACTCCCTCTTCATTCAGCTCGAAAGCCTCCGGGCAAACGTCAACACAAGGACCGCACCCACAACAAAGTTCCGGATCAACATGGACTTTCATTTTGACTCTCCTTTGAGTTCGACTTTTGGCTCTCAACACACTTGAATCTTCGCAGCACATCCCTATTAAATCTGAGCAGGAACTGCTACCGAACCACCCCTGGCCGGCAAACAAGCTTCTCTCAAAGAGTCTCGAACATCTGTGCGGATTGACATACTTGCTCCAGACCGTAAGGAGGTCCTCGTCCAGTCGCGCAAATCTACACTCGGCATCAAACGTATCGGCATCGCGGCCACGTGTTCCCTGAGCAGCTTCCAGTAGGTTCGTCCAACCTTAGGCCAGATCATCGATCTTCCGTACTCATACGCCTGTCTTTTCATTCTGTAGAACAGTGAGTCATTGCCGAGGATCTCAACTACCGATCGAGCCTCTCTGTTCATTGTCTCAGCCCAAGAAAGTGCTTATTGAGAGAAATCAGCAATAATGTCAGCCGAACCTGTCCACAGACCATTGGCAACCAAGTGTCCGGACAAGGAGCAAACGCTCGATAACGGGATCAACTCACGCAAGCACGGCGCCACGGCGTACATCGGCTACAGCCCGTTCCGAGATTTCTGACCGCTCGACTTGAAGATATTTCTGGCCGACCACAACGACCGTCTGTGGCGTCTGATTACCAGAGAAGACAGTGGACCCTTTTGGGAGGAGAGGCAGTTTCGACGTCTGGAGGCCAGAGGCGTAGAAATCAAACCGCATATTGTGCTATCACAAAGGCCGTAGCGTGCAGGAGTACTGTTTATGAACTCATATGGGAAATGTCCGTATAGAGAACATGTGGACGGCGCGAACTATTGCGACCTGACGTGGGTATGCGACAGGTGAATGAATTGAACGAAGTCGATGGGGAAAGAAAATGACTCCTAAGAAAGACAAGTATCTCAGCGTATTGTTGGCGGTCCTGATATGTTTGATTGTGGCTGTTTCCATCGTAATTGCTAGAATGCCCAAGGGGAAGGCGGTCAGGTATTACGATACCACCCCCAAGTATGACGAGAATATCGTACGGTTGGGCGTACGCGCCTCAAGATTCGGAGGAATGTCGATCTATATGGATAGTCCGGCGGTCCTGCTCAACGAAGCAGATAAACTTGGGCTGACAGACGATCAGAGACAACGCCTCCAGGCCGTCGTTAATAAAGCACGCGAAGAGGCAACATCGATTCTGACTGAAGATCAACTGGAAAAGGTCTCCCCGATCACCACGGAACCTGTCGTTCTTGACAAATTAGAAAGGAAATACTTAACCTGTGAGCAGTGCATGCTACCGGCAGGAAGTTTCGGCGATGGTCATCCGGTTGACCATGACCACTAAGGACCCACTGACAATTGCGCGTTTTGCACGAACAGTCACCCTCTCCTGTGCCCATAAGTAGATGGATGTTTCTGTCTAGAGCAAGTTCTTCAGGAGGCACCGTTGCGGCCCGCTGCGCTCGCCTCCGTGTCGGCGAAATCTTTCTTAGAAACAAAAGTGTATGAGCGTGCAATCTAATTGATATTCTTTTATTGTGGGACTTAGAGCATGCAGGAGTGTTTCAATAAAGCGTATATGGGAAATCTCGTTTGTTACAGTTTTCACTCGAATGTGGGGACTGGCGTATCCGGATTGAACTTTTAAGGATCAAGTATGAAGATTCTCGGCATTTCAGGAAGTTCCCGTCCCCCGCACGCCTCCGGAGTTTACAGGCTGGTGGACACAGTTTTGAAGGCAAGCGGGCACGAATACGAACTCGTCTCATTGCGAGGCAAGAACATCGGCGGCTGCACATCATGTCTGGGCTGTGTCGAGGACCACGTATGTAAGCTCCGGGACGACCTGGAGCCGCTTCGCAGCAAGATAGCCGAGGCCGATGCTTACGTCATTGGAGCACCGAACTTTTACAACGGCATAAACGCCCTGACGCACGCTTTGCTTGAGCGGCTGTATCAGTTCCGCCACCGGACGGCTGACACTCTGTGGGGCAAGATCGCGGTCGCCGTGGGCGTCGGCGGTCTCTCGGGCCAGATCTGCTGCGATGACATCGAACGATTCCTGGCCCATAGCTTTATAGAGACGATCGCCAAAGTCTCAGGCCAGGGCGCCGCCGCCTGCTATACCTGCGGTTATGGAGAAAGCTGCCAGGTAGGCGTTCCCGCCCTGCTTTACGGCCCGGGCGTAAAGATAGCCGAGGATATGATCCCTGACATAACAAAGCCGCCGGAAGCTATGCTCGCCGCCGAGGAAGCGGGCAAATTATTGGGCGGGCGACTTAGCAGCGGCTTTGACCGCAAAGCCGTCACCCTGAAAATGCAGAAGATAATGATGGCAAGATTTGTAAGCTCGAGTTGAATGCTGACTGCCACCGGACTTTTGAGCCTGCTTGGGTTATAGAGTTTTCAAAGGGGAAGACGTGGCTGAGGTGGGTAAGCAGGACAATTCTAAAGGCTTGCAGCCCTACTGTCCTCACTTTTGTCGGCTCTATCACCATTGTTGTGATCAGTTCCTCAGGATATATCAAATGTCTTGCTGAGTCCGGTGATCTTGAATATCTTATAGATCTTGGGGTCTATGTGCCGAAGTTTCAAGTATCCTTCTCTCTCACGAATCCGCTTGTGGATCTTGACCAAAAGCCCCAGGAAAGCCGACGTCATAAGCTTGACATTGCAGAAGTCCAGCACCATATTCTCACGTCTGGCCTGTTCAACCACAGACATTATCTCTTCTTCAAGTTCCTTAACAGATTGCCCATCGAGAATTTCTTCATCGTTAAAGGTGACAAAGGTAACATCAACACCATGCTGAACGAATACTCTCTCATCAATCGGTTCCATAGTCGACTCCACCAATAAGATTTAGACCTCCAAGCTTCAAGAAACGACGATGGTCCATGGACCGAGTCACTCATCGTTTTGCACAAATTTCGTCAATGATATCTAATAGCGATTCTTGTTAGCAAGGGTAAGATAATAGCACCCCTGCTTTGCGGAGGAGAGGTAGTGATCAAAGCAGGGGCTCAAGTGATAGTGTACGTTCAATACACTATCTACCTCCTTCCTTGGAGAACCAATCATCACAAGAACCATAGTTGTCATACTGTCAATGTACGCATTGATGCCTCAAAGGTTCTTTGGATTATTCTTATGATATTTCACGTGGCGTCAGCATAGATTCTCTGAACACAACTTGTGTGTGTATCGGATCGTGTTATGATTAATGGGATCATAATGGATATGCTCGCAAATTATGCCTAAATGAGAGAGCCATATGACGCCTGCTCAACCATAACTTTATCGCAGAATATGGACATCGTGCTGTTCACGGGAAGATTCGCTTGTGGTATAATGGGCCTGTCCTTGAGATACCGTTTTGTGATCCTCAGCATGACTGAACCGTCAAAACAAAGCAGGACCAGGCCCGCCGGCTTCTGGCTTCGGCTATACGCCACGTTGATCGACTTGACAACGATCACATCAGTCGTTGTCTTGGCAGCCGATATTTCCGCCTCATTTGAGTTTTACATCCCACAAGAGGTGACAATTCTTATCTTCTACACGCTTTACAGTGCCGCATCTCTGGCTTGTGGTGGCCGGACCCTGGGCAAATGGATTTGCGGAATCAAAGTTAACCGGTGCAATGGCAACTCGGTCGGCACAGCAGCCTCGGTTATCCGCGCTCTGGTCGTAGCCATATCTCTGTGCCTAGTGGGTCTTCCCTTTCTGTTTGTGGCATTTCGACGCCAGAAACGCGGCTTTCATGACCTGCTCAGCGGGACGACTTTGCGCGATATGTCCGTTCAAGAGTGGATTTGCCATTTGGGGCGTTCGTCTCCGGCTATATAATTGTCGCCCCTCTTGACCAAATGGAGCGATGTGACTGGTGGGAGGGCTTCATATCGCCGCGCATGTTCGGTCTCTACAAGCCCTTTTATGAAATGTTGTGCCAGCGCAAACTGAAAGACCAACAAGAAGCCAACCGATACATGCAGCAGGGTATCCGACGCCTATGACTATGAAAAAGGATTTCATTGATTGCCAGGCACGCGTATTAGATTCATCCAACCATTCATGCCAGCGGAACGTGCGGGCCGCTGAGTTCACCCGTTGTCAGGTCGTGGCGCTCGGCGCAAATCACCCGCAATTAGAATTCTTGATTTGTGTGGCAATTACTTATACATAGATAGGATTGTTTCGATGAATCTTTGGATGGCGACGTTTTGAACTATGATTTGAAAGAACTTACTGATGCTGAACTTCTCACCCGGTACAGCGCTGGTGAGGAGGCCGCATTTCGCGAAATCGTAGACCGTTACAAGAACGGCCTATATGCCTTCCTGGGGAAATTCTTAAGCCGGCATGACCTTGTTGAGGATGTCTTTCAGGAAACCTTCTTGCAGTTATTCAGGAGTTCGGAAAGCTTCGACAAGAATCGCCCCTTGCGGCCGTGGCTGTTCGCAATAGCTGCAAACAAAGCAAAGGACGCCCTTCGCAAATGGCGACGAACATCCGCGGTTCCGATTGGCACTATGGGGGATTCGCAGGAGTTGTCGTTTGATGATATGCTCAATACAGTTGCCTCTGACAGCACGCTGCCTTACGACGAGCTACAAAAGAGTGAAACAGCCTCGCGTGTTGGCCAGATTATATCGGGCATGCCGGACAATCTTCGAGAAATCTTACTTCTTTCATACTTTCAAAAATTCTCTTACAAACAAATGGCTGAGATGTTGAGTATACCTATCGGAACGGTGAAAAGTAGACTACACACAGCCGTTGGTCGTTTTGCAGAGGAGTGGAAGGAATCAGTCGGGAGCAAAGAGGTTACATGATTACGCTTAACGGCGAGCAAAGACAGCTATTATTCGATTACTGTCTGGGCTTGATATCTCAAGAACAAAGTGCTGAGGCCGAGGCATTAATATCCTCCAATCAAGCCGCGGCTGAAATTCACTCCAAACTCAAAGCCACCCTCGCTCCGTTTGACAGCTTAGAGCCTAAACCGTGTCCGGATGGCTTGGCTGAGCGTACTATTCTGCGACTCAATGACCTTGCGAATTCGAGCCAAGACGGGCTGCATCAATTGCTTGCTAACGAACAGACGCAAGAGGCTACAGTCAAAACGTGGCGATGGACGAGCTTTGCCGGAAGGTTAGCCACTGCCGCGGTGTTTACTATTGCAGCTAGTGTTTTGCTTCCCTCACTCGGCTATCTTCGCTATCATTCGCGGCTGCAGGGATGTCAGATGCAACAGGGTAGTTTCTTTCAAGGTCTGAGCAATTACGTTGCCGACCACGATGGCCAGCAGCCAACTATTGCAACTGCGGCGGGCGCACCATGGTGGAAAGTGGGTCATCAGGGCATCGAGAATCATTCCAATACCCGCAAGGTATACCTTCTGGTACAAGGCGATTACGTCAAGCTGAGCAGTTTTGTCTGTCCCGGAAGTAAGCGCGGCAGGATTGTCCAAGCGACTCCCTCACAAATACGAACCTACAAGGATTTCCCGGACAGAAGCTGTGTCACCTACAGTTTCCAAGTGAGCTGCCACCGAGTGGAAAACGATCAGCTATTCTGCCGGGGAGTTGTGATGGCAGATTCCAATCCGCTGTTTGAGGAGTTGCCCAAGGATTTCTCAGAGGCATTTGAGCTGCAGATCGATGGGAAGTCGTTAGCTCTTAACAGCAGCGATCACAGTTATTTTGGCAACCGTCGCGGACAGAACATTTTGCTTGGTGACGGCCATGTCGAGTTCCTACGAACACGGCACTTCGACGCCTCAAAGGATGATATTTTCACCTTGCAGGACACTGATGTATATCAGGGCTGGGAAGTGCCTTCCAGCGAGACCGATTTTTTCCTTGCCCCTTAGAAACCGCATAGGGTGAGCCCCCCTGACAACCGGGCTGAGTAATGGACATGAAGAGTTTCTTTCAGATTTCGCAGATGAGCACTTCAGACAGAAGTATTGGGCAGTTTCCTCTGTTTTACAAACAGCTTGAAAGGCTTCTTGTCCTCCGCTATGGTTCTGGTTTGAAACCATATGCCGTAGAATTCCATTTCACAACGCATTTTCTAAGGGGCCTGTATGAGCATTCTAATTGAGGACCATCTTAGTGATGTTGTGATCCCAGCGAACTTGAGGATAAACGACCAAGTCAACCGATACCGGGAGATCTGCCGCGTGAAAGGCTGTGCCCGTCCTTATCATCACTTCGCCTTTGGTCAGTCTCCATTCTCACCGCCACCAGCCATTATCGACGCACTGAAAGACCATGCTTCGGAACACTCATACCTTCCAACCGCTGGATTGCCCAAACTTCGTGAGTCGATAGCAGACTACTATCGACAACAGTTCGCAATCTCGTGCGAGGCCGGCCAGATTGTAGTCAGCCCCGGCAGCAAAGAGATGATATCGATGCTACTTGCAGTTCTTCAGGGCTCGATCATCATACCTACGCCTTCATGGGTCAGTTATCTGCCACAGGCGAAGATCCTGAAGAAAGAAGTCATTTCCCTGCGAACAACGAAAGAGAGTGGATACAAGCTGACGCCTGAACTTCTCAGGCACGGACTTGATCATACTCACACAAAGCAGAGAGTCTTGATCCTCAACCATCCCAACAATCCTACGGGAGTAGTCTATATCGCTGACGAGTTGGCCGATATTGCCCGTGTCTGCCGCAAATACGATGTTGTCGTTATTTCGGATGAAATCTACGCGAACACCGCTTTCGACAGAGAATGCTTCACCAGCATGATGAATGTCTATCCCGAAAAGACCATAGTGACAGGAGGCTTATCAAAGGATCGGTCCTGCGGTGGGTACCGCCTCGGCGTCGGGATTTTTCCCAAGGAAGCCAGAGAGCTTCTCGATGACATCTTGAAGATAGCCGGCTCGACCTATTCTTGTG
>Ga0255052_10003470_pt1 | contig 10935 bp, 8 predicted proteins | sample JV7_2_21_MG_FD_188632 | JGI IMG/M metagenome (GOLD analysis project Ga0255052, IMG submission 188632) | Seawater microbial communities from Jervis Inlet, British Columbia, Canada - JV7_2_21 | ecosystem: Environmental > Aquatic > Marine > Inlet | place: Canada: British Columbia | collected...
TCACCCTCGTCCGAATCGCTGGCCTGGATTTCGAGCGCAGCCCTGACTGCACGGAGCCGGTCGTCTTCGTGTGTTGTCGGGACGCCAAAAAGAGCGATACATTTATCTTCTGAAAATTCATTCAGCACTCCGCCATAGTCCTCCACGATGGACTGCACGTTTGTGCGCAAACCTTCCAACGTAGTTTCCACTTCGTCGGGATCCAGCGTTTCGAGCAGGGAATCGAAACCATCGATCGAGAAGGCAATTACGGTGACGCGTCGGCGTTCCCCCTCTGGTGGCAGGCTTGGTGTCGATTCGAGAGATATCTGGCAGGATGGATCGTCCAACAGGAGTTCCAGGTCCTTGAGGATTGCCGAGGCATCCCGGTAGCGCCGCTCGGGGTCCTTGTGCGTGGCGTGCTCGACGACTGCGACGACACTGGGCGGGAGCGATGGCACCTGTTTGGAAACGGTCTCGGGCTTGACATTCAGGATGGCGTTAACGACGGCCTGATCACTTCCGCCGCGGAACGGCCGGGTACCGCTTAGCATTTCGTAGAGCACGACGCCGAGCGACCAGATGTCTGTTCGCTGGTCGACCTTGTCACCCCGTGTTTGCTCCGGACTCATATAGGCAACCGTACCGAGACCTACACCCGTCTTCGTTATCCCGATTGCGCCAAACTTGGCCAGTCCGAAGTCGACAATTTTCACCGTGCCATCCGCGGTCAGAATTATGTTGGCCGGCTTAATGTCCCGATGGATTACTCCCTGATCGGCAGCTTTCACGAGCCCGCGGCTAATCTGTGCCGCGATGTCCAATGCCTGCGGAAGCGGAACAAGGCCCTGAGCGATGCGTTGCTGGAGCGTATCGCCTTCGTAGTACTGCATGGCGATATAAAAACGTCCATCGTCCGTCTCACCGACCTCGTGAATCGCACCGATGTTCGGGTGATCCAGTGCTGCGGCAGCTTTGGCTTCAATCAGAAACCGTTCCTTCGCGTCCGCATCTGCGAGCAGGTGATCGGACAGGACCTTGAGTGCCACGATACGATCCAGATGAGTGTCTCGGGCTTTGTAAACCACGCCCATTCCACCAACGCCAAGCCGCTCGAGAATGTCGTAATGAAAAAGCCGCTGGCCCTCCATCTGAGTGGCGGAGACGATCCGGTCGCTTGCCGGAGCCACACTGCCCGCGGTGCTACCGTCGCCGGCCTGTGCCTCTTCCGCCGGGTCAGGGACAATGTCAAACATCCAGGAGAGCACCATGGCGACCGGAAAACCCAGTACAACGAGTACCGCGACCATGTTGGGCACCCAGACGGGTACGCCGAGCGGCGGCAGGAAAATGGTCGCGCCCTCGGCAATGCCCGCACCGACAACCAGGTAAGCCACCATCGCACGTATGACTTTGCGTCGCCTGAGCTCATGGAAGAAGCTGCGCAGGCGGGATCGGAATTTTTCGTCAGGCATGGGTCAATTGACAATTAAGCCAGCTAATTCGTCGTTCATGGTGGACATCTGCCTCAAGATGGACCGTGCGATCAATTGACGAGGATTTTACTCCAGATGGCGGAGAGGGTGGGATTCGAACCCACGAAGGGCAACTAACCCTTGCTGGTTTTCAAGACCAGTGCATTCAACCGCTCTGCCACCTCTCCACAACGTCTAAGATCTTCTGTGGCCGTACCTACAGCCGCTCAATTTCCATAACAGGGTGGGATTGACTCGATGCATCCCTGCATCTCGCCCTGCGGGCGCGGTTGACGAGGTACATCCTGCACCTCGCCCTCCGGGCGTCCTCGCTTCGCTCGTACGTCCGAATCGGCTGTCCTGCCGATTCGTCGCGCGTCCAAATCTGCTCCTGCAGATTTGTCGAACCCACGAAGGGCAACTAACCCTTGCTGGTTTTCAAGACCAGTGCATTGACTCGGTGCATCCCTGCACCTCGCCCTGCGGGCGCGCTCCGCGCGCCCAAAATCGTTCCCGACGATTTTGTCAACCGCTCTGCCACCTCTCCTGGGGCGTGCATGACACCGGTTGTTCGACCGCGCATTTTGCGCGTAGGCTGCCACGGATTCAACAATGCTACGCTGACTGTTGTTGATTTAGGGCATTTTTTCAGCCGTAATCATTGAAAATCGGCTGGCCGGGCACAAAATAGTGCCAATCGCAGTCCAGGCCGTATTTCGAACCATTATTCGGCCAGTTTGTCAGATAACACGCCGGAGTGCGCCCGGCTAAATGATCAAGGCAAGACTATGAAATTCCCGGTCCTTATTTCGATTGTGATCTTGATAACGGCACTTCCCGCGTGCTCGCATGAGGACGGTACCGCGACCACCCCGGAGCCACCGGAAAATTCACTTAATTCGACCGTTGAAGATGAGCTTTCGGCAGAAAAATCGATACAGACGTACCCGTGCGAACATCGGGACGAGTTCAGTGAATTCGATTTCTGGCTGGGGGAATGGGATGTGCATACAGCGAACGGATCATTTGCCGGCAAGAATCGAATCGAAAAGGCACAGGCCGGTTGTGTGCTGGTCGAAAACTGGGCCAGCGTGACCGGTGTTCCCGGTATGAGCATGAATTACTTCGATATATCGAGCAACGAATGGGTGCAGGTGTGGATTGGCGCGGGTGGCACGCAGATCGTGATTCGCGGTGGACTCGGCGACGAGGGGCTGTTATTGGAGGGGCAAATTAACTATGTTGTTAACGGAACATCTGCACCATTCAGGGGATTGTGGACGCCGCTTCCTGACGGTCGTGTTCGGCAGTTCTTTGAACAATCAAACGATGGTGGTGAAACCTGGGTACCGTGGTTCGAAGGCTTCTATACTAGGACCAATATGGAACAGCAAGTAAGTGAGAAATAATTGATTCAGCACAACAGACATTTTCCTGCAGGCAATCCGCTTGCCAATGTGCTCGTCGTTATTGTCGGCGCGCTGGTCATCGGCGCGACGATCGTTCTGGGCGTCGTCGCGTTCGTCGCACTGGGCGGCATTATTCTGGTGTTGGCCGCCGTGCTGAGTGTTCGGATGTGGTGGCTTGGCCGGAAGCTGCCAAAACACAGCAGAGCGGCAAGCGGGCGAGGGCGATCCGGGTCAGGTGACAATTCCGTCATCGAAGGTGAGTACCGGGAAGTTTCTGTGCACCCGGATGAAGACCGGCCGGACTAAAGCATAGGAAAACCGCCAAAAACCCCGTAAGCTCGAAATCCATGCGAAACGGGAAATCAGATCAAGATCGGCGCCGGAAACGCCGGCGCCGCCGAATTCAAGCCATCATCATCTATGCCGGTATTGCCATCGGCTTGGCATGGTTCTTTGAATCCCAGGCCACGACCACAATCATCTTCGTCCGGCATGCAGAGAAAGAATTGAATTCGGGCGACGATCCCGGCTTAAGTGATGCCGGTCGCCGCCGCGTAACGGAACTGACGCGGCAACTTGTCGACGCGGATGTAGTACAGGGCATCGACGCGATTTACACCACGCCGTTCAGGCGCGCCCGGGAGACAGCACGGCCATTGGCCGAAGCATTGGACTTGCAAATGAACACATATGATGCGGCCGACAAGGAGACTGTGCTCGAAACGATTCTCAAGAATCACAAAGGAAAAGTAATCCTGGTTGTCTGTCATAGCGATACGTTGCCGGTACTCATTGCGAACCTCGGAGCGAGTAAGAATGTTCCTGCCATCGACGAAATGGAGTACGACAACATATACATTATTTCCATTCCATGGTTTGGCAAGACCAAGACCATTCGTTTGCGTTTTGGCGAACCCTACAGGCAAAGTACTTTGCTGACATGACAGCGTAGGAGCCCGTCCTGACGGGCGCATGAGTCGTCCTGACGGGCGCATGAGTCGTCCTGAGGGGCGCATGAGTCGTCCTGAGGGGCGCATGAGTCGTCCTGACGGGTAGTCTTTTCGAACGTGGACCGACGTGATTTCACAATCTGAATTAAGCATCTCGACGACCGGCAGAGGCACTTATGACATCAGCCGTCAAATAGACGAGGTCGTTAGTTCATCGGGGATTGTCACCGGCCTTTGCCATATTTTTGTACGACACACGAGCGCGTCACTGATGCTTTGTGAAAATGCAGACCCGGCAGTCATGCGGGATCTGGAAGCATTTATGGAACGCCAGGTCCCGGATGGCGATCCTCTGTTTACGCATACGGCGGAAGGTCCCGATGATATGCCGGCGCACATCAGAAGCGTTTTGACGCAATCAGATATCAATCTGCCGATTTCGAACGGTCATTGCGCCCTTGGTACCTGGCAGGGAGTCTACTTGTGGGAACACCGGTATGCACCGCATCGACGAAACGTGATCGTAACGCTGACCGGCAGTAGTAGGAGCCCGTCCTGACGGGCGAATCAGTCGTCCTGACGGGCGAATCAGTCGTCCTGACGGGCGAATCAGTCGTCCTGACGGGCGAATCAGTCGTCCTGACGGGCGAATACCTCAGTCTGAGTTATCACCTTATCGCTGTTCCGCGTCGCTGGCTTTCGTGCTGGCAGTCTCTCTCAAAATAATCGTTTTCTCGATGAATTCCTTGTGCCGGTTGATCAGGACATCGGCTTGCAGGGCTGCCTGAATTATTGCGTCTTGCGCAATCAAATAGGTTGCGCGCCTTACGCCGACCCCGAAGGGGCCATCGACGTCATACATCTTTATTGCCACTTTGCCCGGATCGCTAAGCAGCGTAAATGGCAGTTCGTGTTTTTCCTTGAACTTCATGTGACTCGTGGCGTCCTGCGGGCTGACACCAAAAACCCTTAGACCGACTGACAGGATGTCGTCATGCATGTCGCGAATCGAACAGGCTTCTTTGGTGCAACCCGGTGTGAAGTCCGCGGGATAGAAATAGAGTACGAGCGGGCCTTGTTCCAACATGTCGATCAGCGACACATCCTCACCTCTCTCGTTCGGCAAAACGAATTCAGGGGCTTTTGAACCAGGTTGAAGCACGCAAACTCTCCTTGTCTACCTCTCAGGTTATCGAGGCGAAGATAATAGCCGAAATCTGCTGGAATAAAAAAAGGCCTTTGCGATTGCAGAGGCCTTTTCCTGATTGGTACGTGCAAATCAGTCTTTGAACTTGATTTCCTGATAGACCGAGTTTCCGCCGAGGCGCCGCAGTTTGCCGCGTTCGAGTGTGGCATCGCGGGCCGTAGACAAAGTACCCTGAAGCTTTTCGGTCAACTCCTCAAAGTACTCGGAGCCCAGGTCAAATGCCGCCCAGTTCGGGTACTCCGTAAGCAATATGAGGTTGGGCTCGTCATCCCGGGCGAACGAGTTGACGTACATGTGATACGAGACAACGTTTCCATCCTCGATTTGTTGGTCGAGGAAGATCCGCCAAAGGCCTCTCAAGTCATTGATGTAAGCATTGAACATGCCGGGCTCAGTGAAAACCTGACTCGTCGCGATGATGTTTCCGTTTTCCCAGTTTCGGTCATTGTCCTGTGCGGTTGCCGGGACGCTGAACATTGATGCACACAAAAGAACGGCAAATGCCGCAGTAAGTCTCACTTTCATTGATACTGCTCCTGAACTTTAGATTACTTATTTTCGCGCGGAGGATTCCGCCGGCAGAAGTATAATCGCACTACGGTTGAAAAAATGCCTAATTGATAATGTTGGGCTCTGGTAGAATTTCCGCCGTTCACAACGCCCCGGTAGCTCAGTTGGATAGAGCACCAGATTCCTAATCTGGGGGTCCCATGTTCGAATCATGGTCGGGGTACCAAAACAGGAAAGGGGCCATCGGCCCCTTTCCTGTTTTGGAAGTTCGGCCTACAGATGAGAACATTCGTTCGACAAAACGGCAGGACAGCCGTTTTGGACGCGCGCAGCGCGCCCCGCAGGGGTGCCGCACCGGGATGTGCGGCATCAATCATGGTCGGGGTACCAAGACAAGAGAGGGGCCGACGGCCCCTTTCTTGTTTTAGAAGTTCGGCCTGCTGGGGAAAACTGCCCAACGGACTTACCGCGGACGCGTTCAACGAACGACTATTCCCGCATCAGGCGGGAATCCTGCCAGGACGCTTGTGCGATATGGCTTGTGGGTACCGCGGTCCACGTGAACATTTCATGCGCTTTTCTTTCGGGCCGCTGGGGCCCAACTCTTATGTTAGGGACATTGAATTACGCTCCAAATGCGTCTGAATCTTACTCTTAAGAGTGACGAAAACCTTGCGTGATGAAAAGGTCACGTGAATGAGACCATTTTTTTACGTTTACCTGCAGTCGTAAATGGAATTTAATCTTTTGTGAACGAATAAAAAATGTCGGTAGCAGAGGGCCGGTTAATCTTCATTTAATTCCTAAACGGGGGAGCTAAAAGTGAAAGCTAAGACCAGTAAGCAGCGGAACCGTATTCCGCAACCGCGCCGCAATGCTGTATCGCATGCGGTAAAAACCCATATTCAAACTAACCGAAACCACTACGTAGCCGCTGCAATTATTTCCGGAGCGCTGGCAATGCCACAGCAGGCGCCCGCCCAGGAAGGCATAACGCTGGAGGAAATCATCGTCACTGCCGCAAAGCGCGAAGAGAGCCTGCAGGATGTTGCTATCAGCGTAGCGACGCTGGGTAGCGACCAGCTTGAAGAACTGGGTATTGTGGATTTCGACAGCTATGCGCAAATGCTGCCAAGCCTTTCCTACAAGAGCGTCGGGCCGGGTACTGCAACACTGATCATGCGCGGCGCTGGCGACGGTGGTGACGGCAACGCTTCAGGTTCACAACCGAGTGTCGGCTTGTATCTCGATGAGGCGCCGGTCACGACGATCGCTTCGAATCTCGATATTCATATCTATGATATTGAACGAATAGAGGCTTTGGGTGGTCCGCAGGGAACCTTGTATGGAGCCAGTTCCCAGTCCGGCAACCTGCGCATCATTACGAACAAGCCCAATGCCGAACAGTTTTCCGGCGGCATGGATGTCACCGGTTTCGGCACCACAGGTGGCGACCCGAGTTACTCGGTGGAAGGATTTGTCAACATGCCGTTGAGTGACAAAGCCGCGATTCGGCTTGTTGGCTGGTACCTGGACGAAGGCGGCTACATAGACAACATAGCGGGCTCGCGAACCTATCAACTGGAGGGTGGCTATGGTTATAACACTGATCCAAATGCTCCCTATGGAAGAACCAATACAATAGACAACGCCAGTCTGGTTACGGAAGACTTTAACGAACTTACCAAGATCGGCGCACGCGCGGCCCTGCGTATCGAACTCAACGATAACTGGACAGCGGATGCCAGCGTCATTTACCAGGACCTGGAAACCGATGGTACCTGGGATCACGACCCATCAAATGTGGGTGACGGTAATATCCAGCGGTTTTTCGCGGATTTCAGCGATGACCAGTTTGTGCAGGCCAACCTCACGCTGGAAGGCGAGATTGGTAATAATCTGCTGGTGTATTCGGGCACATACATGGATCGGGATGTGCAGTATCAGGCGGATTACACCGAGTATGGCGAATATGCTTACTGGGTGCCCTACTATGTCTGCGACTACAGCGCAACAGGCCCCGACCTCGCGACTCAGACGAACACCGATTGCACCAGCCTCGAACAGTATTACCAGGAAGATAATGAGTACGAGCGGAACACGCACGAATTGCGTCTGCAATCACTGGGTGACAGCGCTCTGCAATACACGATCGGTGCGTTCTACACCGAAATCACCCATACATACTTGCAGGAGTGGATCCAGCCCGGAATATCTCCGAACCAGGTGGTTCCGGGAGGGGCAGCAAATAGATTTTTCCGCACCGATCAGGAGCGTACCGATGAGCAAACAGCCCTGTTTGCCGAGGTGACCTATGATTTGACCGAATCGTTCAGCGCAACCCTCGGGCTTCGATATTTCGAGAACGATTCACATTTAGTAGGCGTTGTTGGCTGGGGACCTGTGATTTTTGGTGATGCGGACACAGCTGTCGATGCGGTATACGACGACAGCGACACTATTTTTAAAGCGAATCTAACCTGGAGGATCAACGACGATCGTATGGTCTACGTCACGGTCTCGGAAGGATATAGACCCGGCGGATTGAACAGGGACCCGGGTCTCGCGGCCTTTGGCGCTGCGACCTATGTACCGGACGTCTTGACGAACTATGAATTCGGCTGGAAAACAATGCTCGCGGATGGGCGTGTGCGATTCAACGGCGCGTTCTATTTTTCCGATTGGGAAGATGTGCAGTACACGATTTACGATTTTAAATTATCGCGATGCTGCGGCACCGTTTACAATCTGGCCGATGCAGAAATCGCCGGTTTCGAAGCCAGTGTTACTGCGCTGGTTTCGGATAATTTGACTTTATCGGCAGCCATGGCCTACAACGATGGTGAAACCAAAGGTGATTATGTGTTGCCCCAGGGCGCTGATGCACCGTTCCAGGTACCGGATGGAACCCAGTTGCCGAATGTGCCGGAGTGGCAAGGTAACGTCTCTGCGCGATACGAGTTCAATGTGTCGAATTTCGATGCCTATTGGCAGGCCGTCTGGATGTACACCGGCAAAAGTTTCAATGAAATACGGCCTACCGAGAGGTCGCCTCAGGACTTTTACAATATTCTGAATCTGAGGGCCGGCATCAGCAAAGGTGACTGGGGTGTGGATGCCTTCGTCAACAATGCGACTGATGAGGTTGCCGATATATATGTCAGCGCAAGACCGTACGAACCTTCGACCACGACCAATCGCCCTCTAAGTTATGGCTTGAAGTACTGGAAACGGTTTTAGTTACGTTTCTTCATTGGCTCTGAAGGGGGTGGCGAGAGCCACCCCTTTTTTTCGGTTGCCGCGTATCTGCAGGGTGCATTTGCCAGCAAGCAGTCCTTCGTGTGAAGATAAATTCGAAAACCTGTAGTCCGGATCATCAAAAGAATAAATGACCGTAGAATCCGAAGCCCAAACCGGCGATTTGAAGACGGCTGTCAAACACGCCCTGGCATTGCTCAGTGCCGGCGAATCAGGTCTGGCAATGGAGCAGGCAGAAGAAATCCTGCGGCGTTTTCCAGACGAAACTAACAGCCTGTTCGTCGTTGCGGCCGCTGTGCGAGCTCAGGGCCACAAGGAGGATGCACTACAACGTTTGCAGGCGTTGGTCGAACGCGCGCCGGATTTCGCCCTGGCACAACAGGAACTGGGCTTTGCGTACGCTGAAGCAGGGAAATTGATGCCGGCTATCGAGGCACTGCAAAGCGCCATAAATATAGAACCGAAGTTACCGGCCAGCTGGAAACTGATGGGTGAACTGTTTCTCGTCGATGGTGACGAGAATTCCGCTAACGAGGCATTCCGGCAGCATCTGCTGGCCTCGAACGAAGACCCGAATCTGGTACGTGCTATAGATTTTTTCAGGAAAGGCAGATTCGGACAAGCGGAACGGCTTTGTCGGGAGTTTCTCAAAGAAAACCCGACGAATATCACTGCAATCAGATTACTCGCGGAAATAGGTCTGAAAATCGGTGTTTATGATGATGCAGAAAACCTGCTGGAGCGCTGCCTGCAGCTGGCGCCGAATTTCCACTTGGCGCGGCTTAATTATGCCGACGTGCTTGGTAAGAGAGAGAAGCTCGAAGAGGCACTGACACAAATAGACCAGTTGCTGGAAGCCGAGCCGAATAAGCCGCCTTACCTGGCGCAACGGGCTGCAATATTCGTCAGGATGGGGGATTTTGCACGGGCGATACCGTGCTACGAATATCTACTGTCCCATTTTCCCACACGGCCAGGCATTGCGCTTAGTTATGGCCATGCATTGAAAACTGTTGGCCGTCAGGACGAAGCGATCGAAGCATATCGCCAGGCAATCAAACTGCAGCCGAGCTTTGGAGATGGTTATTGGAGCCTGGCTAATCTCAAGACGTTCCGCTTCGAGGACAGCGCCATCGAGGCGATGCGCGCGGAAATAGATAAGAAATCCTGTTCTCGTGTCGATTATTTTCATCTTTGCTTTGCACTCGGAAAAGCGCTGGATGACCGAAAGCAGTACGACGAAGCGTTCCATTACTATCAACTCGGTAATCGCAGCAAAGAAAAACACGAGGGATATAATGCCGAGACGACCGAGAGTCGTGTTCGGGAAACAAAGTCGGTGTGTACCGGCAAATTGTTTCTGACATCGCAAGGTCAGGGGTGCCGAGCGCCCGATCCGATTTTTATCGTCGGCTTACCTCGCTCGGGATCGACTCTGCTCGAACAAATACTGGCAAGTCACTCGCAAGTGGACGGCACCAAGGAGCTGGTCCATATACTGGCTATTGCCCGGCGCCTGGGTGGCAAACGAAAAAAATCGGAATCCGCGCAATATCCGAAGATATTGTCCAAATTGGATGCCGATCAGCTTAAAGGCTTCGGTAAAGAATATATCGATCGTACCCGGATCCAGAGGGGATCTGCGCCGTTTTTTATCGACAAGATGCCCAACAATTTTTTCCACATCGGGTTGATCAGCCTGATACTTCCGAACGCAAAGATCATCGATTCGCGCCGACACCCGATGGCCGCATGTTTTAGCGGCTACACCCAGCTATTCGCCCGCGGGCAGCCTTTTACTTATAGTCTTCTCGATATCGGGCGCTATTATCGTGACTATGTTGACGTAATGGATCACTGGGATCATGTTCTACCGGGCAAGGTTCTGCGAGTGCAATATGAAGATGTTGTCGCAGATACCGAAACACAGGTGCGGCGAATGCTTGACTATTGTGAGCTGCCGTTCGAAGAAAGTTGTTTGCAGTTTCATCGGACCGAGCGCCCGGTTCGAACAGCAAGTTCCGAACAGGTTCGTCAGCCGATTTACAGCGGCGCGTTAGAGCACTGGCGGAATTACGAGGAGCATCTCGACGAGCTCAAGGATAGCCTTGGGCCGGTGCTGGACAGGTATCCGATAGACTAGATTT
>Ga0255052_10003471_pt1 | contig 10934 bp, 12 predicted proteins | sample JV7_2_21_MG_FD_188632 | JGI IMG/M metagenome (GOLD analysis project Ga0255052, IMG submission 188632) | Seawater microbial communities from Jervis Inlet, British Columbia, Canada - JV7_2_21 | ecosystem: Environmental > Aquatic > Marine > Inlet | place: Canada: British Columbia | collected...
AAACTGTGACCCGGCTATGTCACGGAAAAAGTCTGATTTTCGAGATGACCCGGGTTCGTACAGCTTCGGCGCTTCATCGTTGAGCTGCCGAAAAATCGCAGCGAGTAACGAGCGTGTTTCTACGCCATCCTTTCCGAGACGATCGTCGCCGGAACACGCAACACAGACTCGCTCCAGCTCAGTGAGTTGATCCAGGTATTGCTCGAGGCGAAAATCCTGTTCGAAGTTGCTCAGGAATTCTTCCAGTTCGCGTTTCAGGGCAGGCAGGTCTTTCAGCTGCTGGCGAAACAGAAAAAAGCGTGCATCCAGAAATGCCTCCTGCTTGGCGACCTCCGCGGCGATTCCATAATTCGAGCGTGAGTTCGTTATGCCACGCCCAAGCACTGTGGCGTTGCTATCCAGCACTATCGCCTTGGTCGTGGTCGAGCCGAGATCAATGCCGACAAACGATTTCATGCCGCCGTCCTGGTGTCGCCCCGGGCCTTCTTCTGCTCGATCATCTGGAAGTAACTCTCGAGCCGGTTCTTGACGTTGGCCGATGAGAAGTAGCGAGGATCGACTAAATCGGTTTCGATAAATCCTGCCGGCGTGCCGGTGCGCTCTTCGATCTCGCGCATCATGAGTAACTGCCCCGCTGAGAAGCTGTTGCAGCTCTTGATCGAATTATTGAGGTACCCGTCCGCGCGGTACTCTTCAATGTAATTGCAGAGCATTTCGACCCTCGCGGGCAGGCTGTGATTCGTGTAACAGCCAAGACAATAGTCGGCGAGCGACTCGATCGGATGTTCGGGGTCGTGGCGAAATCCGAAATCGTAGACGCCACCGACCTTGGTGTAGGAGCTCGCAACGACAACGACCCCTTCGTCGTAGAACATCTTCCAGAAGTCACGAAAATGGGTCCAGTTCGGCGGGCCTTCGACGACCAGGCGAATTCGTTCCTCCTCGAGCACGCCCTCGGGTGTAAGCGGTCCAAGTCCCTGCTTGACCCTTTCCTCGACCTCGGTGCGCAGCGCGCGATAATACGCTGTCGTCTCTTTGGTGCCACGGAATGCTGTGAATATCGGTCCGCAGTAATAGACACCGCCGAAATAGGCGTCGATCGGAGACGGTCTGTTTTTGGCCGACTGCAAGACCCACACCAGATCTTCCTCGGCCTTCGCCGACTCCTTCAGGTACTCGCGCAAGCGATCGATATCGAACTTGACACCGCTGACGCGTTCGAGTGTCGGTATGACCTGCTCTTTTATTTGCGTAACGACAAAATTGCGCATGTTGTCGGTGATCGTCCCATCGGCCTGGTACGGCACGTGCAGCATCGCCGTTTCACAGTCGTACTGATCCCGTACAAGTTCGAACCATTTCATGAATGTAAAGCAGCCGGTGTACGAAAGAAGCAAGACATCCGGTGTGGGCAAAGGCCGGCCTGTTGGCCCAACCTGGCCCTTCGCCATCATGCCGAGATCGCTTTTTACATAGGTACAGACGTCTTCCGAATGGCCGGAGCGTTCCGCCTCCATGATGTAGCCGCCGCTCTTCTTCCTCATGCCGGCCTGCAGTGCGTTTATCTCCGGCAGATTGCGTACCAGATCGAAACACATCAGAAGTTCATTGAGATTTCCGGGAACGAAGGTGGAAGAAATCTTCTTGCCGTCATCATGTGCAGTTGCCAACGCCTCGTAATTCGCATTGATCATCTCTTTTTGCAGCAACATCGATTCTTCTTTCTGCACTTCCGGCTGTTGTTTCGCGTCGGTATTCATGCGGCGCTCCAAAGTTTTATCGAATCCGAAAATGTACCTGCCTGTTCACGAAAGGGTTGTAGTTGTCCGGAGTTCTCTGCGAATTTGAATGCCGTGTACGGGATGCCCTGGGCCGCCAGTGCATTTTGTAACATCGGTCTGTCGAGCAGTGCCGGATCGCAAAAACTCGGACTTGCGAAGATGACACCTTCTGCCCCATTCCTGCGTACAGAATCGACCAGGTGTTTGCCCTTTTCCTTCTTGTTCGGCACGTATTTGCAGGACGTCTCCGAGGAATATGTGAGAAATGCGTCACTCAGGTTTTTGAGCGGATCGCCTTCCATCGGGACTTCGTGAAGGAGCCAGCGTGCAACCAGCATGAAATCGTCATCGACAACGTAGCAGCCAGCCATTTCGATGGACTTCAACAATCCCAATGGCGGTTGCTCGCAGAAAAGTCCGTTGATCACGACACGGCAGTTGTCCCTGACGGGGCGTTCGACGTCTTTGGCTGCTGCCATGTAGTCGTGGATGAGTTGCGTGTGCTCGTCAACCGGCAACACCATGCCGGCCCGCATCAGGAGATAGACTTCCGGTGTCGGCACTTGCCACGGCTCCGCAGCGCGATACGCATAGAGCTCGGCGATCGCCCGACGATTCTTATTGTAAAGATCGGTCGAAGCTCGAATATCCTCATCGCATATTTCGCGGCCCGCCAGTTCAGCAAGTGCGTCGCGAAAGCTCTGCAATTCCTGTGTGTAATAGACCCCGCCAATGTCCCGCTCGAAATTCTGCGGTACATCGAAATAACGAATAAACTTGTCCCGAAACTTGAGCTGCCACATTCCGGAAAGATTCCGGATGACATCGCAGGTACTTGGAAATAGCATGCCGTCGAGGCAGTCGAGCCTGCCGGTAATGGCAAGTTCGATGGTGGATCGGGGTATTCGGCAGATATAGCTCTGGTAGTAGGCGTCCCCATGAATGACGTCCAGCTGATCGCCACCACCGAGAATCCCGACCGGCAACATTCCAGCAGCATGAATCAGCTCGCGCGGTACGTAGACCGGCATATGCCCAATTACCTTGCGCTCTGCGCCAGCTTCTTTCCATGCACGGACCGACGTGAAATCCAGGTCCTCGTATAAATCCTGGCAACGTTCGACGATCTTTTCCAATGCCATGATCGGGTTTTTCCTGCCAAAGTGGTATAATCGTACCGAATTACGCTTTTAACGTCAAATCAAGCCAAATCGGCCCTCGGCGGCGGCGCAAAGCGGTCCTCCGGGGTGTTACGATTGGCCGGCCCCTGGCGACAACAAAAGGTTTGTGAATTGAGCAAGCAAGACACCGCCATCAATGTTCATGTTGCAGAGGTGACCGATGTCGACGCTGTCGTGGCTCTCGACGCCGAGATAACCGGGACCGAGAAAGCGGCTTACTGGAGCGACATCTTTGAGCGCTTCGCCGGCACGAATCAGCGTCTGCAACGTTATTTCCTGGTTGCAAAGTCGGGCCACAGCGAGTTGCTCGGTTTTATCGTCGGCGAGATTCGCGCCTGGGAGTTCGGGTCTCCGCCCTGCGGTTGGGTGCTCGCCTTGAGCGTGGCGCCCGACCAGCGGCAGCGAGGGTTCGGTACGCTCCTGTTCGAGGCCTTGTGCGCACAAATGAAAAACGACGGTGCGACAACCATTCGTACCATGGTGCTCGGCAACGATAAGACGAATCTGTCGTTCTTCCGCGGTGAAGGACTTGCGGCGGGACCCTATATCGAGCTTGAGAGGCGTTTGGACTGAGATGAAGCTGCAGAAAGCGAGCCGCTATGCGTTATACGCAGTTCTGCATCTGGCCAGCGAACCGGAAATGCAGTTTTCCACAGCCGAGATCGCAGAGAGTTATGGTGTCTCCATCCATCACCTGGCAAAAGTCATGCGGACACTCGTGCGCAGCGGGCTCATCGAGTCGGTCAGAGGTGTGGGTGGCGGCTATCGATTCTCGGGAAATGTCAGACGAACGACGCTCTGGGACATTATTCATGAATTCGAATCACTGGAATCGGACATCGACACGCCGGACGAGCTGCGGGGTAACGCTGAAATTATCGTCAGCGGCCTGGACACAGTCATGAATGAGATCGACGGATTGAACCGGTCAACGCTCGATTCGATTACTCTAAAGACACTGCTCCGATACGGTGTCGAGAATTTCGACAAAGCGCGTTAGGCGCTATCGAAATACGTCAGCCATTCAGCATTTCGTACTTTTGCTGCAGTTCTTCCTCGGATTCCTCGAAGTCCGGATTCGGCACAATGCAATCATCTTCAGGGCAAACTAGCTGGCATTGTGGCTCATCCTCCGCACCAACACATTCCGTACACTTGAATGCATCGATAACATAGATCGTATCACCGACGCTGATTGCTTCGTTTGGGCACATCGGTTCGCAAACATCGCAAGCCGTGCACACACTGTTGATCATCAGTGCCATCGATCATCTCATCCTATTCACCGGCTCTCGCCGCCGGCAACAGACTCGTCGTGAGCTCATCGGTCCAGGGTTCTCCAGCCGCCAACGCCTGCCTGAGACCGATGAAGTCAATCTCACGTTTGCCATCAGCCGGCTCGTTAAATGCTCTGAAACCGGCACGCGCCTCGGTCATCATGTTCAGCGCCAGCCAAGCGCGTGAATTCTCTTTATTGGCATTCCACGCATTCAACTTCGGTTTGCGCAATTCCTCAAGCGTTTTTGTCACACAATCCGGAAACATGTGAATGAACTTCGCGCAAAGACGCTCTGTCGCCTCATCCAGCAAACTCAGGTCAACGCTGCCTTGCTTGAGCAGTGCCTTTCCGGCGTCGAGCGCCTCCCCGGTCTTTGCTTCACCGTGCACAATGCGGCCCCAGTCATCCAGGTAACGCTGGGTCTCGACCAACGGATTGGGCACGAATTCGCCGTCAACCTTCAGCGCAGGCATGACATCCGAAATGATGCCCACGCGGTACGCCTTATGCGCGGACCAGGGTTCGCACAAAATCCCCGAGACCATCGCCTGTTCAGCGCCAATCATCAGTGGCAGGAAGTCTGTTGTGCCGCCAATCGGCGCCGATCCATGCTTGGGCCCTGCCTGCCCGAAACGCGCCAGGTCTTGCGAGACGGAATAATCACAGGCCATGCCGATTTCCTGACCGCCGCCGATGCGCATGCCATTGACGCGGCAAATCACGGGTTTGTCACAGCCCAGGATCGCCGAGACCATGTCATTGAACAACCGCATGTATTGCCGATACTCTTGCGGATTGCCCGCGTAGTACTCGGCGTATTCTTTGGTGTTGCCACCTGTGCAAAACGCTTTGTCACCGGTCCCGGTGAATACGACGGTGACGACATCGCGCATCGCACTCGCCCGGCGGAACGCCAGAATGACTCCTTTGACCATCTCGGTCGTGTACGAGTTGTACTGCTTGGGGTTGTCGAGCGTAATCCACGCGTGGAATAAACCGTCAAGCACAGTACCACCCGGGCAACGAGCTGGTCGCCGCTCAAGTATCACGCCAGGGACGATGACATTACGCGCCAGATCATGATCCACCAGTTCTTTATCGGAGTCCTTCTTGGCTGCCACGGTATTCATCAATTTCTCCTAAGCTGCACTTGCTTTTCGAGATGATAACGGTATTCTAGTACCGGTTTACGATAATAGCAACGACGGCGCCTCGACAGGAACCGCAAATGACAGATCAGCTCGGCAATTCCTTTTCCGTTGCCCTGCTTGGCAAAGGTGGCGCCGGCGTCATCACTGCCGGCGATATGCTGCTGGCAGCCGCGGCACACTGCGGATTATATGGCCTGATGATTCGTGTGGTAGGACCGCAGATCCGTGGTGGCGAGTCGGCGGCGCTTGTGCGCCTGGGCTCGGCCCCGATCGGATGTCTCGATGATCGCTTCGATGTGCTGCTCGGCATCAACTGGAAACAGGCTGAACGACTGCTTGCAGATATTGCCGTCGATGCCGACAGCATTGTCGTGACCGACCCGGCTGAAGACGATGTGCCGCAATCGATTGCGGTTTCGGGAGCGGCGCTGCAGCAACTGGAGATGAAGAAGCTTGCCAAATCGGTGAGCGGCGGCCGCGTGAACATGGTGGCATTGGGCTATGTGGCCGGCCTCGCCGGCATTCCCGAAGAAGCGATCCGGCATGCCATCGAAAAGGAACTCCGCCGCAAGGGCCAGCAGTCCGTCGATGCAAGCGTCGCAGCAGCGATGCTCGGCTTTTCGCGAACACGGAGTTCGGCAGCACCTCACGCAGTTAACGAACAATCGGGCAATCGCTGGATGATCAGCGGCAATCATGCCACCGGGCTCGGTGCGCTGCGCGGTGGCGTGCGATTTGCCGCCGCCTACCCCATTACACCGGCAACCGAGATTCTCGAGTGGCTGGCGCCACGACTAATAGACGGCGGCGGAGCCTTGACGCAAGCCGAAGACGAACTCGCCTCGATCAATATGGCAATCGGCGCGTCGTATGGCGGCATACCTTCACTCACGGCGACCTCTGGCCCAGGACTTTCACTGATGCTGGAGGGACTCGGCCTCGCGGTATGCGCGGAGATTCCGGTCGTCGTCGTCAATGTCATGCGTGCCGGCCCGTCCACGGGCATACCGACCAAGCCGGAACAGTCCGATTTCAACGCTGCAATTTACGGCCTGCATGGAGATGCACCACACATCGTCGTCGCACCGAACTCGGTGGCTGACTGCGTATTTACGACGCAATGGGCGGTGCATCTCGCCGAAGCGACTCAGGCGCCGGTAATCGTGCTGTCAGACCAGTTCATCGGCCAGGCACTCGTCGTCGCCGATCCGGTGCCGGCGATTTCCTTTTTCGCCAAGCGCAAACTCGCCGAAAACATACCTGAGGCGTTCGAACGTTATGCAATTACGGCTGACGGAATCTCTCCGATGCCGCTGCCCGGAACGCCGGGTGGCCAATACACGGCCGACGGTCTTGAGCACAGCAGCGGGGCCAAACCTTCGGGCACCGTGGCCGATCACTATGCACAGCTCGACAAGCGCGCCGGGAAAATCGCCGACTTCGACTATGGCCAGCACTGGGCAGACATCGACGGTGAGGGCGAACTTGCGATACTGACCTGGGGCTCGACGACAAGCGTGGTCCGGGAAGCCTTGCAACGGTTGCCGGATAAGGTGACATGCAAGCTGAAGCTCATAGCGTTACGACTGCTGTTGCCGGTCAGGCAACAAGACATGGCGGCCGCGCTCGACGGTGTCAGTCGCCTCATCGTGATCGAGCAGAACCACACGGGCCAGCTGTATCGCTTCCTGCGCGCGTGGTATGACCTGCCACCAGACGTCGACACACTGCATCGACCCGGGCCCAGTATATTTCGACCGGGTGAGATTGCGACGAAGATCAGCGAATGGTGCGGCGAATGAGCGCTGCTGCTCCCTGCAAACTGAAGGCCAGCGACTACAAGTCGGGAACCAGGCCGGTCTGGTGTCCCGGTTGCGGTGATTTCCATATCCTGGCGAGTCTTACCAAAGCCGTCGCGGCGTTAGCACTCGCGCCCGAGAATATTGCGGTTGTATCAGGCATTGGTTGCTCGTCGCGTATCCCGGCATACCTGAACTGCTATGGCTTCCATGGCGTGCACGGACGAGCCTTGCCGATGGCGACCGGCCTGAAAGTGGCACGACCTGACCTGACCGTCATTTGTGCCGGAGGTGATGGTGATGGCTTTTCGATCGGCGGTAACCATTTCTTGCATGCCTGCCGGCGTAACGTCGACATTACCTACGTGGTCATGGACAACGAGATCTACGGCATGACCAAGGGTCAGCCCTCGCCCACCACGGCGCCCGACTGGGACACTGAACTGGCGCCCGGCGGTACCGGCGTCTCACCGTTCCACCCGCTCGTGATTGCACTTGCATCTGGTGCCAACTTTGTTGCTCGGGCATTCTCGGGCGACGTCAAGGGCACTACGAAGATTCTGGCCGAGGCTATCAGCCACCCTGGCTTCTCGTTCGTGCAGATCCTGAGCCCCTGCGTCACGTATCGCCCGGACCAGCGGGAATGGAAAAACAAGGTGCACCCGCCTCCGGTCTCATTTACGACAGATGCGGCTCAGGCCGCGCGGCGAGTTATGACCGACGACGGATTCAATATCGGCATCCTGTACAAAGGATCCCGCGACAAATACGGACAGGCGGTCGAGCGCAGCGGTGATTTCGAGCGCGACCTCCACGAAGAGTTTCTGGTATGAGCAAGACGGGCAAGAATTTCACGCCGGCCGAACTGCTGGTTCACGCCCTGGCCATTGAACTGGAGGCCGTGCAGAGCTACAAGGAACTGGCGGAGCAGATGGAGCAGTGCGCCAATACTGACGTTGCCGGGCTGTTTGACAAGATGGCGAAGCTGGAGGCCGAACACGCGGAGAAGATTCGTGACACAGCGGGAAACATGGAGCTTCCTGAATTGGCGCCGTGGGACTTTCGTTGGTCAGGCCTCGAGCCGCCGGAGAACATTGACATCGCCAGCGTTCACTACCTGATGACGCCGCATCAGGCACTAACGCTTGCGCTGGAAAACGAATTGAGCGCGATGGCGTTCTTCGACGCTGTCGCACATGACAGTACGGATGATCAGGTGGGCTTGCTGGCACAGGAATTCGCCGCCGACGAGCGCCAGCATGTCGCCTGGATGAAAGACTGGCTGGCGAAATATCCGCCGCCTGATGATGACTGGGACTACGACCCGGATCCGCCAGCGGCACTTGACTAGCCTGGGGCTTGCACATGACAGACAGTCCACTTAAAGCTTGGCTCGAACGCGATGAACAGGTATTGCGGCTGCAACTGGCGCGGCCGAAAGCGAACATCATCGATGCCCGGATGATTGACGCTCTGAGCGCTGCGCTGGACGCGCATGTCAACAACAAACGCCTGCTGGCAGTTATTCTCGACGCGGCGGGTCCGCATTTCAGTTTTGGCGCCAGTGTCGAGGAGCACCTGCCAGACCAGTGTCAGGCGATGCTCAGGAAATTGAATTCGCTGGTCATGCAGATGATTGAGTACCCGGTGCCGATTGTTGCCGCCGTACAGGGTCAGTGCCTCGGGGGTGGCCTCGAAGTTGCGTGTGCGGCCAGCCCGATCATCGCCGCACCGGACACGCAACTGGGCCAGCCAGAGATCTCACTTGCGGTGATCGCACCGGCAGCGTCATGCCTGTTGCCGGAGCGCATCGGTCAGTCACAGGCCGAAATGCTGCTGTTTTCGGGCAAGAGCATTGACGCACAGAGAGCGAACTCTATCGGCCTGATCGACGAAATCAATGAGTCACCCACTGAAGCGGCATTGGCCTGGGTAGATGAGAACATCATCGGCAAGAGCGCGAGTTCATTGCGCATTGCGGTAACTGCTGCGCGCCAGGATTACATCGAACGCATCAGGGCCAGACTCGAGGTCGTTGAAAGAATGTATGTCGAGGAACTGATGCAAACCAAAGACCCGGTCGAAGGCCTCAATGCGTTTCTCGAGAAACGCAAGCCGATCTGGGAAAACGACCCCGAAGGAGCCGATCAATGACACCACATCGCTGGGTAATGGAAGAGCCGGGAACGCCGCTTGTGCGAGTCGAGTTCGATCTGCAAAAACCTTCGTCCAACGAAGTCATCGTCGAGGTTGCCGGTTGCGGTGTATGCCATACGGACCTTGGCTTTTTTTACGACGGTGTCAGGACCAAGCACGCGTTACCGCTGGCGCTCGGTCACGAGATTAGCGGCCGCGTCGTCAAGACCGGAGAGGATGCGGCAGCTTGGCAGGATAAGGCCGTCATCATACCTGCCGTCATCCCCTGCGGGTCCTGCGACCTCTGTGATCGGGGCCGTGGCACGATCTGCAGAGGCCAGAAATCACCCGGTATCGACATGCATGGTGGATTTGCCACGCATATCGCCGTGCCGTCAGCCGGGCTGTGCGCAATCGATACCGAACGACTCGCTGACGTCGGCATGGAACTCGCCGATGCGAGTGTCATTGCGGACGCACTAACAACACCGTACCAGGCTATCGTGCAGGCAGAACTTGAAGCCGGGGACCTTGCGGTCGTCATCGGCGTCGGTGGCGTCGGCGGCTACGCGGTGCAGATCTCTTCCGCAAAAGGTGCAACGGTCGTCGCGATCGACGTCGATCAGGCGAAGCTCGATCAACTCGAGGGGCACGGCGCCAGCCTGAGAATAAACGCAACAGAAGTACAAGGCAGAGATGTCCGCGACGCCATCCGGCAATTCGCGAAGGACAATGATTTGCGTCAAACAGAGTGGAAGATTTTCGAATGTTCCGGTACGGCAGCAGGTCAAAATACTGCATTTGGCCTGATGACTTACGGTTCCTGTTTGTCCGTCGTCGGTTTTACGATGGACAAGGTCGAAATTCGCCTATCCAACCTGATGGCATTTCATGCGCGTGCACTCGGCAACTGGGGATGCCTGCCGGAGCATTACCCGGATGCGCTCGAGCTGGTCCTGACTGGCAAAGTCTCCATGCTGCCGTTCATCGAACGGCACCCTTTGTCCCAGATCAATGAGATATTTGCCAGAGCCCATGACGGCCAACTCACCCGTCGCGCCATCCTCGTACCGGACGCATCGCACTAGACGCGAACGAAGACGCTTGCTGAATTCGACTCAGCAGACGACTTTCAGACTATGACGCGGTGGCATGCAGAGCTGCGGCATTCCGGCGGCTTCGCGCAGCGCAGCTGTTACGTATTGAGTCGTCATCTTGCCGCGCCACGACGCTTCAAAATCCGTGTTGTCCATTGGTCGCGCGATCTTATGTGCGGCATGTGCAATCTCCGCGATGGCGTCCTCGGTGATCTTGTTACCAACGAGCACCGAATCGATTTCTGCAACAGACATCGGGGCAGGTCCGACTGCACCCAGGTACAGTGTGGCACGAGTTACGACGTCTTTGTCGTCAGTCCAAATGGCAGCCGCAACCGACAGCGTTGAGAAATCAATTGAACCGCGTCGCCGTAGTTTCCAGAACGCAGACCGGCAATGAGCATCGTCACTCGTGCCCGGAACGAAGAGTTCGGTCAGAATCTCATCGGGTTGCTTGGCCAGATAGTCGATGCCGTCATCGACATAAAACTCTTTGAGTGGCAGTTCTCA
>Ga0255052_10003472_pt1 | contig 10931 bp, 9 predicted proteins | sample JV7_2_21_MG_FD_188632 | JGI IMG/M metagenome (GOLD analysis project Ga0255052, IMG submission 188632) | Seawater microbial communities from Jervis Inlet, British Columbia, Canada - JV7_2_21 | ecosystem: Environmental > Aquatic > Marine > Inlet | place: Canada: British Columbia | collected...
GGTGACCGAAGAACCAGAAGATGTGCTGGAACATGACCGGGTCACCGCCACCGGCGGCGAGGAAAAAGCTCGTGCCGAAAAACTGATCTGTCAGCAGCATCGTCACGGCGCCGGCGAATACCGGCATCACTGCGATCAGCAGGTAGGCTGTGATCAGCCAGGTCCAGACAAACATCGGCATCTTCAGCAACCACATGTCCGGTGCGCGCATGTTCAGGATGGTGACGATAATGTTGATCGCTCCCATGATCGAACTCAGGCCCAGCAGGTGAATCGAGAAGATCAGGAACGGAAACGCATCCCCGGTCTGCAACACAAGCGGCGGATACATTGTCCAGCCGCTGGCAGGTGCACCGCCTGGCATGAACAGGGTTGATGCCAGCAAGCCGAACGCGACTGGCAGGATCCAGAACGACCAGTTGTTCATACGCGGCAGCGCCATATCAGGCGCACCGATCATCATCGGGATCATCCAGTTGGCGAGACCGACAAAAGCGGGCATGACCGCGCCGAAAACCATGATCAGCGCGTGCATCGTCGTCATCTGGTTGAAAAACTCGGGGTGCACGAACTGCAGGCCGGGCGTCATCAGTTCACTGCGGATGATTAGCGCCATGCTGCCGCCAACGAAAAACATGATCAGGCTCAGCACCAGGTACATCGTGCCAATGTCCTTGTGATTCGTTGTGAACAGCCAGCGCTTGATGCCCTTCTCGGGACCGTGATGCTCGTGCGCTTCGTGTGCGTCTGCGACTGCGGTAGTCATACTCTAGTTCTCCAACTGCGCCAGCCGGGCGCTGTCGTCCTGTCGTGCGTCGACCCAGGCCTGGTAGGCATCCGGCTCGACAACTTCAATCACAATCGGCATGTAGCCGTGGTCTTTGCCACAAAGCTCGGCGCACTGACCGCGGAACGTGCCGCTTTCGAGTGCCGTAAACCAGGCCTCATTGATGATGCCGGGGATAGCATCCTTCTTGATGGCAAGCTCGGGTACCCACCATGAATGGATGACGTCATTTGCTGTCAGCAATAAACGCACCTTCTTGCCTTTGGGCACGACCAGCGGGCGATCCACGTCGAGCAGGTAATTGTCGACGCCAAACGGATCAATGCCCGATTCCTTAAAGCGCGCTTTCACGCTCGGTAGCGCGAGGCTCGAGTAAAACTCGACTCCTTCATCCTGGTATTTGTAGTGCCACTTCCACTGGTAGCCTGTGACGACAATCGAAACATCCGGGTCCCGGGAGTCTTCGAGCCGAATCATGGTCTCCGCGGCCGGAACCGACATAACCAGCAGAATGATGCAGGGAATGACCGTCCAGATCACTTCAGCGCTGGTGCTGTGCGAGAACGTCGCGGGCTTGGCGCCCCTGGACTTGCGGTGCTGGAGCAGCGAAATGATCATGACGCCGAATACGGCGACGCCGATGGCGACACACCACCAGAAGACCATCATGTGCAGATCGTAGGTTTCGGCACTGAGTTCGGTGATGCCACGCGGCATATTCAACGCCCAGTCGGCATTCGCTGCGCTCGCCCAGATCAGGCCGAGCAAGCCCAGAAAAGATTTTCGTAACATTAGATTGTTCACCGTCGTGGCCTCTATTAAAGGGCCGCTTTTCTCAAAAAATCGTTCGGGTGGTGGATGCTTCGGCAAAAAAGCTTGCGAAGTGTACTCAAAGCTTGCGGGCCATGCAATCCTGAAAACACCTAACCCAAACGGAATTTCGTGTGTTTACAAGGCCTTACGGCTTAGCGGTCTCGCATGCCGATCTGCCCGGCATCGACACGGTATTCCCCGTTGGCGGATCGGTGTCCGCCGCCCCAGCAATGCCCATAGACCAACTCCAGTTCGAGCTCGAATTCGGGGCCCGTCTCCGCGATGTCGTCCGGGATACAATGACGCGCCCCGATCGCACTGAAGTCGTCCATCAACGACCCCGCATTCTCATACGTGACCGTCAATCGGTCCACATCGAGGACCGGGTCGCGAAGCCCCGCCCTGACCAGCGCGTCGCCGACGTCGTGCATGTCAGCGAAGGGTTCGTGTCGGAGGCCCCTCAGGCTGTCAGGCCCGAGGGTTGCAAACAGGAAAAGGCCGTCTTTTCGCAACACCCGTGATATTTCGGCAAATACCGGCGCGGAATCCAACATCCAGGGCAGCAACTGGTTGGCGAAAACGACGTCAATACTGTGATCGACAAAAGGTAACGTGGCTGCATCTGCCTGCAGAAAGGCCGATTTCGACAGCCAGGACTTTTTTGATCGTGCCTTCTGCAGCATTTTTTGCGACACGTCGACGGCCAGAATGTGGGCGCGCTTGAAGCGACGTGCGAGCGTGCGGCCAGCCGAGCCTGTCGCCGAGCCGAGGTCGACAACGTACCTGGAGTCGATGGTGATCGGCTCGAGTCTCGCCAGCAATCCTTCGCGGGTTGTGGCGAGAACGAAGTCGGCGGAGTCGAACGTGCCTGCCGCAGCATCAAATCGTCGTTGCACATCGCCTGGGCTCATGGCCCCGCACGTTAGCACGCTTTGTTGCTGAAACAAGCCAATAGACGCGTGGCCACTTTGATACCGCAACACGACAATTGGACGATGCGTTGGGCGCCGATTACGAGCAGGTCACTGGCACTGGCCGCCTGGTTCGGGCGCAGGATCAGCGACGCCGTTTGCCCGCTTTGCTGCGTGTTTTGCGGCGCCCGACAGGATGAGGCGCCAATTTGTGACGGCTGCCTGGGTGACCTTTTGTGCGCGACCGACCCCTGTGGCAATGAGCCGCCGTTCACAATCGTCATCGCGCCATACGAGTACGCGTTCCCGATCGATGCGGCAATCAAGGCCCTGAAGTTCCGGCGCAAGCTGTTCTATGCGCCGGCCTTTGCACACCTGCTAATGTTGTCATCGTCCGCCTTCCCCGAAGACGTCGACGCGCTGTTGCCAATGCCTTTGCACTGGCGGCGGCATGGACTGCGAGGATTCAACCAGGCGACCGAGATCGCAAGGCCGATTCAAAAGGCTACCGGCCTGCCGTTCATTCGCAACGTTGTCCGTTGTCGCAATACGCCCTTTCAGTCCGGCCTCACAGCGGCGCAGCGCAAACGAAACCTGACGTCCGCCTTCACCGTGAATGGCGAGCTGTGTCATCGACACGTACTGATTGTCGATGACGTGATTACGACCGGGGAGACGTGTCGGCAGCTCGCCGACGTGTTGCTCGACGCTGGTGTAAAGCGCGTCAGCGTTCTGGCTATTGCGCGGGCAGTACCGGGGTAAATGCGTAATGCAAAACGATACCGACGAAGATCACAAAGCCGATCTGGTGGTTGTGCTGGAACGCGGCAAAACAGCCTGCCGGCTGACGGTCGCGTGCCAGCCATTGATGGTAGGCCATCAGGCCGGCGGCGGCGGCAACCGAGAGGAAATACCACGGACCGAGTTCGGCGCGCAGCCCGATGAGAATCAGTGCAGCAAGCATCAGGATCTGTAGCCCGGCGATAACGAACAGGTCGACCTCACCAAATAACAGTGCTGTAGATTTGAGGCCCAGTTTGCGATCGTCCTCGCGGTCGACCATGGCGTAGAACGTGTCGTAGATGACGGCCCAAATGACGGCAGTACCGAAAACGAGCCACGCGAGCTGCGGCGTTTCGCCGGTCTGCGCGGCGAAAGCCATCGGCACGGCCCAGCCGAATGCGGCGCCGAGGACAAACTGCGGAATTGACACCCAGCGCTTGATGAATGGATAGGCAACGGTCAACCCGGCCGCAATAATAGCGAGCAACCTTGCCGGGCGATTAAGCATTGTGGCGAGGCCGATCGCGATCAGCGACAGCGCGACGAACAGGACGAGTGCCTCCATTGGTGCGACAACGCCCGATGCGATAGGGCGAGTACGCGTTCGCTCGACGTAGGGATCGATCTTGCGATCAACGAAATCGTTGAGGACGCAGCCGGCCGAGCGCATGATGAATACGCCGACGACAAAAACGACGAACAGTCCCTGGTCCGGGTGCCCTTCTCCGGCAAGCCACAATGCCCAGAGCGTTGGCCACAACAACAACCAGACACCGATCGGTTTGTCGATGCGCATGAGCTTGCCGTAGTTGCGCAGTTGCGCAACGATGTTTTTCTTCAGCTTCGGTGACAGGATGTTCTTCATCGCGGCGGATTATACCTTTCCATAGCGTCCGGCATCGCCCAGCCAGCGACGTACGATCGCAGCACCGATCCGCGGTGCATCTCGAATGATACTTTCGGCGGCCAATTGCACGCTTGGCATGAGTTCGGCGTCACGTACAAGGTTGGCGATACGGTAGTCGGGCAAGCCCGTCTGCCGGGTTCCAAGGAGTTCTCCGGGGCCGCGCAATTCGAGGTCGCGCTGCGCGACGAGAAAACCATCATTAGTATCCCGCAACACGGCGAGGCGGCTGCGGGCAAGTTGTCCGAGTGGCGGCTTGTACAACAGAACGCAATGGCTTTGAGTCGTGCCCCTGCCAACACGGCCGCGCAGCTGATGCAGCTGGGACAGGCCCATACGCTCCGCATTCTCGATGATCATCAGGCTCGCATTCGGTACGTCGACGCCGACCTCGATGACTGTTGTTGCAACGAGCAGCTGGATCGTGCCGTCCTTGAATGCCTGCATGCCACGCTCTTTCTCGGCTGGGCGCATGCGCCCGTGTACAAGCCCTACGCGGAGCTCCGGCAACGCTTCAGTCAGCATCTTGTAGCTCGCCTCCGCCGCCTCGTAGTCGAGCACATCGGACTCCTCGATAAGCGGACACACCCAGTAGGCCTGTTGGCCCGACTGACAGGCCTCACGCACACGGGCGACAATTTCTTCGCGGCGCGTTTCCGGCACGGCGATGGTTGAAACCGGCTCCCTCCCGGGCGGCAGCTCGTCAATGATGGAAGTATCAAGATCGGCGTAGGCAGCCATTGCGAGCGTGCGCGGGATCGGCGTTGCCGTCATGACAAGCTGATGAGGGTAGCCGCCTTCGCCAACTCCCTTTTCCCGCAAAGCGACTCGCTGGTGTACACCGAAGCGATGCTGCTCATCGATGACAACAAGTGCAAGGTCGTGAAACTCGACACCCTCCTGGAACAAGGCATGGGTGCCGACGACAACTGAGGCACTGCCATCTGCAATTGACGAGCGTGCGTCGCGGCGAGCGGCCGCGCGCTGGCTGCCACTTAGCCATGCCGGCTCAATCCCCAGCGGGCGGAACCAGTCACCGAAGCTGCGCCAGTGTTGCTCGGCAAGCAACTCGGTCGGCGCCATGATTACGGCCTGTACACCGCACGCAATCGCCTTCAGGCACGCAATCGCTGCGACCACCGTTTTGCCCGACCCGACATCACCCTGGATAAGCCGCATCATCGGGTGCGCCTGCGACAGGTCCGCGAGTATTTCATCGACGACGCGCTGTTGTGCCCCGGTCAACCTGAAAGGCAGGGTTTTGATAAAGCTGTCGACCTCGGCAATTCCCTCCGTCAGTGGCCGGGCATCTTCCGTTTGCGCCAGGGCGCGCAGGCTGCGCAGGCTCATGTAGTGGGCCAACAGCTCTTCGAACGCGAGTCGCTGCTGGCAGGGGTGCGTGCCGGCCAACATGCTGGTGACGTCGGCGTCGGCCGGGGGGCGATGCAGGTACAGGATGGCATCCACGAGCTCGGGTAGCCCGAGCTTGTCGCGCACCGGTTGCGGCAGTAACTCCTCGGGCGGATGCTGGTGCATCAGTCGCAGCGCCTGGTCTGTCAGGCTGCGCAATCGGCCCTGCTGCACGCCTTCCGTCGCCGGGTAGATGGCAGTCAGCGTGTCGTTGATCGCGGCGTCCTGGTTTTTCCGCAGCACACGGTACTCGGGGTGGATCATTTCCAGCCCTGTCGCACCCTTGCGCGCCTCGCCGAAACAGGTCAGTCGCACGCCAGGCTGAAACTGCGCCTGCTGTTGTCTTGAAAAGTGGAAAAAGCGCAGTGTGATCTGACCACTGCCGTCGCTTATTCGAACCAGCAGGTTGCGGCGGCCGCGATACACGGTTTCGGCGAGCAACACCTCCCCGGTAATCAGGCAGCGCGTGCCTGCCTGCAGGGCACCGAGTCGCACCAGTTGCGTACGGTCTTCGTACCGTAGCGGCAACAGGAACAACAGGTCCTCAACCCGGTTGAGGTTGAGTCGCTCGAGCTTTACTGCCAGCGCCGGGCCGACACCGTTAAGAACGGTCAGTGGCGACGCGAGGTTAGAGTCCGAGGATTGCATCCGCCTCGACGTCAGCGCCTTTTGGCAGTGATGCGACACCGACCGCGGCGCGCGCCGGATACGGCTGGTCAAAATAGTCTTCCATGACGCTGTTCACTGTTGCGAAGTTGGCTAGGTCGGTCAGGAAGACAGTCAGTTTGACGACCTGGTTGAGGTCACCGCCCGCAGCTTCGGCAACTGCCTTAAGGTTCTCAAACACCTGACGTGCCCGGGTCTCAAAGTCGCCGTCGACAAATTCCATGGTTGCCGGGTCGAGCGGGATTTGCCCGGAAAGAAAAACGAGATTCCCCGTCCTGACGGCCTGCGAATATGTACCGATGGCTGCCGGCGCATTGTCACTGTGGATAGCCTGTTTACTCATTGGGGCTCCTGTTGTGTTGTTCAGGCGCAGTCGCGAGTGACGCGAATAACGTTCGGCATGTTGCGAACGCTGCGCATAATTTGGGCAAGGTGTATGCGATCCCTGACCTGGATCATGAATGCGAGCACCGAGCAATCTTCGTGACGGCCGAGTACCGACACCTGTTCGATATTTGATCCTGCGTCGCCAATTGTCGCTGCGACTTCGGCGAGCACGCCGGGCTTGTTGAGCGTCTCGACATGAATCTGGCTGTTGAAGTCGAGATCGATGTCCTTTTCCCAGCTTACCGCGATCCATTTCTCGGGCTGCTTGCGGAAGTTGCTGAGGTTACCGCAATTGTTGCGGTGTATGACGATGCCGCGACCCGAGCTCAGGTAGCCCATGACATCGTCGCCTGGAATCGGGTGACAACATCGTGCATAGCTGACGACCAGGCCCTCGGTGCCGGCAATCACCAGGCTTGCCGTGTTGGGCTCGGATTCGCCCTCTTCGTTCACGCCAACGAGGAAGCGGGCGGTCAGCGGCGCCAAGCGCTCGCCCAATCCGATCTGCTCATAGAGCTCGTCGTTATTGTTCAGGCCAAGCTCATCGAGTGCGACCTTCATGCGCGTCTTGCCGATCTTGCGCAATGAGGAATCCACGTCTTTAAGTGATCGATCGAGCAGTCGCTTGCCAAGGTCGACCGATTCGCTCGAACGCATCGTCTTCATGTGATTGCGAATTGCTGTTCTGGCTTTTGCCGTGCGGACAAATGACAACCAGTTAGGATTCGGGCGCGCACCGCGGCTGGTCACGATCTCGACGGTCTGTCCGTTTTGCAGCGGGGTTCGCAATGGCACGAGACCGCGATTGATCTTCGCTGCCACGCAGCGGTTGCCGATGTCGGTGTGTACGGTGTAGGCAAAATCGACCGTCGTCGCACCTTTCGGCAGCGGCATGATGTCGCCTTTGGGCGTAAACACGTAAATTTTGTCGGGGAACAGGTCGACCTTGACGCTTTCGAGAAACTCCTCGGATGTTCCGGAACTCTGCAGCTCTGTGAGGTTTGCGAGCCAGTCGCGTGCACGCCGCTGTGGGGTCGCGTCGGATTTTTCCTCGGCTTTGTACTGCCAGTGTGATGCGACACCCGACTCGGCAACGCGATCCATATCTCGAGTACGAATCTGTACTTCGAGCGGCTGCCCTTTGGGACCGAACAGCGTCGTGTGAAGAGACTGGTAACCGTTAATGCGTGGAATCGCAACATAGTCTTTGAAACGGCCGGGCATCGGTTTGTACAGGCCGTGAACGAGGCCGAGCACCTTGTAACAGTCATTGACGTCGTTAACGATAATGCGAAAACCGTAGACGTCGACAACGTCGTTCAGCAAGCGCTTTTTCTCGGACATTTTCTTATAAACGCTGTACAGGTGTTTCTCGCGGCCGATGACCTCGCCGCCGATGTCCTCGTCGGTCAGCGTTGCCTCGAACTCTTCGGTAATCTTTTTGACCATCTGTCGCTGGCTGCCCTTGCTGCGACGCAAGGCCCTGTCGAGCACGCGGTAGCGCATCGGGTAGAGGTGTCGGAATCCGAGATCCTCAAGCATCACCTTGAAGCGGTTGATTCCGAGGCGGTTCGCGATCGGTGCGTAGATGTCGAGGGTCTCGCGGGCAATGCGCGCTTTCTTGTCGGCCGGCATGGCGTCGAGCGTCTGCATGTTATGCAGGCGGTCCGCGAGCTTAACGAGAATGACACGGATGTCCTCGATCATCGCAAGCATCATCTTGCGAAAGCTCTCGGCCTGCGCTTCGGCGCGGCTGCGAAACTGAATCTGGTCAAGCTTGCTGACGGCGTCAACGAGCCCGGCGACCTCGGGTCCGAAGTTCTCTTCAATTTGTGCGAGCGAAGCGTCTGTGTCCTCGACGACGTCGTGCAAAATCGCTGCCGTAATCGCCTGCGAGTCGAGGTGCATGTCGGCGAGTTCCTGGGCGACAGCTACCGGGTGTGAGATATAGGCTTCGCCCGACTTGCGCTTCTGGCCATCATGCGCCGCTGCGCCGAACTCGTAGGCGCGCATGATCGTCTCAACCTGCTCTTCGGACAGGTAAGCTTCAAGCGTTTCGATGAGGTGCCGCAGACCATGGTCGCGTCTCGACGCGCCCGGTAACTTGGCCAGCAGTGTTGCGGCGTAATCCATCCCCTGATCATACCCGCGTTACGCGGAATGTCAGGTGCGAAGCCGCACAGAATCAGTCGCCGATCGAGATACCACGAACCGGCAGCATTTCTTCAACAGGATCGACCTGCATGAACTCTTCAGCGGGCGGGATGTCGATTTCTTCGAGAATGGACGGGTTGACATGGCCCTCGGCGATTTCACGCAGGGCAATGACGGTCGGCTTGTCGTTCTCGAGCTCGACCATCGGCTCAGCGCCGTGTGCGACCCGGCGGGCACGCTTGGCGGCGACGAGCACCATTTCAAAAATGTTTTCGATGTTAGCGAGGCAATCTTCAACTGTGATACGGGCCATGCTTGTTCCTGAGCGTTGAGTTCAAATCAGGCAGCACCATAAGGCGGTTCGCAGGTCGGCAGCAAGCCCATATTCCAAAAAGTTATTAGCCGGCGATACCAGCAATAGTGCGACGCAGAGCCTCGTTGTCGGTTGCCAGGGCGTCACCCTCGCCGGCCAGGACGGCCTCCAGGTCTGCAACGGCCCGGTCGAGATCATCGTTGATCACCACGTGATCAAACTCATCCCAGTGCGACATATCGCTGAGCGCGTCGCGAAGTCGCCGCTCGATGACCTCATCGCTGTCGGTGCCGCGCGAGCGTAACCGTCGCACCAACTCGTCGTGCGATGGCGGCAGGATGAAAATGGTGGTGCATTCGGGCATCGACTCACGCACCTGGCGCGCGCCCTGCCAGTCGATCTCGAGAATGACATTGTGCCCGTCACCAAGGTGCTCCTCGACCTGTTCCCGACTCGTGCCGTACAGGTTGTCGAAAACGGTCGCAGACTCGAGCATCTCACCCTGTTCACGCAGCGAGATGAATGCCACTTTATCAACAAACATGTAATCGACGCCGTGAGCTTCGTTACGCCGTTGTGGCCGAGTCGTATAGGAGATGGAGAATCGCAGCTCGGGATTATTACGGGTCACAGCTTGCACGAGCGTCGTCTTGCCGGCACCGGACGGCGCAGCAATAACGAACAACTTGGCGTCAGGCTGGCTCATGGGCGGAATTCTGACACTCCGCTGTCCTCATTGCCATGCGCATTACCTGCAGGAAGCTGCCCAGGAGGGAGGCCGTTTACTTAGGTCATTTGCCCAATGCAACTTCAAGCAGGTTTGCGCGGACTTGTCGAACGTCTGCTTTCACCGATAGCGGTCATTCAATCAAGTCAGAATCCAGGCGATCGACAGTCTGCTTTCGGCCAGTAGCAGCTATTTGCTTCTACGAAGAGTCGCTTCTATTGCTTCGGCGCCGGCATGTTCGCACCGCCTTGGTGCAGTACGAGCCCGGCGACGCTGCCTGCTTCGTCTACTTCGAATGTGATCTGCGCGTCAACGACCTTGTAGAAGAACTCCGTCTCAGATTCCGGGAAAATTTGAAATTTTTTCTGCCCGGTCGCCTGTTCCCAGATCGTGCCGTCTTCGACGGTAATCGTAAGAATGAAATTTGGCGCCAACTGATAGTCGCCGACGTAGGTTTCGAGGATATCCGCCGACACCTCGACTTCGGTTCGCTCGGCCGGCGGTTCCCTAAGCGGTATGGTGGGGTTGATCAGGTGCAAGCCAATATCGTCGGTGTAGTGACTCGAGTTCGTCAACACGACCGCGCCAACGCCCCTGTCAGGATCGAAACCGACAAACGCGTGATACCCACCAGTGCCGCCGTTGTGCCAGATGACGTTGCCGTCTACTGCAGTCGTGACAATCCAGTTCAGGCCAATATCCATATTTTCGCTGAAGCTGTTGCGCACCGCATGACTGGCGCGCATCGCTTCTTCCAAAGATGATTCAGGCGGACCCGTATTGGCAGCGATAAATGCCAACATGTCTTTCACGTCCGAACGCAACGCACCGGCGCCCTCGAGCGTGGCGATGTCCCAGTTCGATACGACGTTGCCGAACTGATCATGACCCTTCACAAGCCAGTGCGACATGCCGCCACTCAACGTGATGGCGGTGTTGCTCATGGCAAGTGGATCGAGGATGCGCTCGCGCACGAGTTCCTCATAGGAACTGCCGTTAACCCGGGCAAGCACGTGACCCAACAGGCCTACGCCGAGATTCGAGTACTCGGCCTCCGCACCGATATCGCGACGCAG
>Ga0255052_10003473_pt1 | contig 10931 bp, 5 predicted proteins | sample JV7_2_21_MG_FD_188632 | JGI IMG/M metagenome (GOLD analysis project Ga0255052, IMG submission 188632) | Seawater microbial communities from Jervis Inlet, British Columbia, Canada - JV7_2_21 | ecosystem: Environmental > Aquatic > Marine > Inlet | place: Canada: British Columbia | collected...
TCATGGTGCATCGCGACGAACTGGTATTGTTTGCCAATGATCGCTGAAACAATGAACTCGATGGGCGCGGGGGCGCGCCGCGCCGCAGCGTCGCTGGCGTTGACCAGCAATGAGGAACGCAACAGGGCGCTCTACGCTGCAGCGAGCGCATTGCGCAAGCGCAGCGGTGAGATTCTCGCGGCCAATGCGATCGATATGACCGAAGGCGAGGAATGCAGCCTCGGCCCTGCGATGCTCGACCGGCTCATGCTCGACCCAGAACGAGTCGAAGCAATGGCTGCCGGGATTGAGGCTGTAGCGGAATTGCACGACCCGTTAAACCGAGTGCTTGCGGAGTGGGACCGGCCGAACGGGCTGTCGATACAGCGCGTTAGCGTACCGCTCGGAGTAATTGGCATCATTTACGAGAGTCGGCCCAATGTAACTGCCGATGCGGCGGCGCTATGCCTCAAATCCGGCAATGCGGCGATCCTGCGCGGCGGGTCCGAGAGCTTTCATTCGAGCCAGGCCATTTACCAATGCCTGCGCGAAGGTCTGACGGCGGCCGGCGTAGAGGCCGACGCCGTGCAGATGGTGCCGACAACGGACCGCGCCGCGGTTGGCCACTTGCTGTCGTCGATGGGCGAGTGGGTCGATGTGGTCGTGCCGCGAGGCGGCAAGAGCCTGATCAAACGAGTTCAGGACGAAGCACGTGTACCGGTGATCGGACACCTGGAGGGCATTTGTCACGTGTACCTGCATGAAGCGGCGGAGACTGACATGGCCAGGGACATCGTTCTGAACGCGAAGATGCGCCGTACCGGTATTTGCGGTACGGCCGAGACTGTACTGGTCGATCGCGCAGCTGCTGCGCGACTGTTGCCGGCCGTTGCAGAGGCGCTTGCTGATGCTGGGTGCGAAATGCGCGGTGATGGGGCCGTTTGCAAAATTGTGCCGGCCGCGGTTGCTGCGTCCGAGGAAGACTGGTCGACCGAATATCTCGATGCGATCATCTCGCTGCGTGTAGTCGACGGTATCGATCAGGCAACGGATCATATCGCCCAGTACGGTTCCGGTCATACCGAATGCATTGTTACGGCGGACGACTCGGCCGCGGAGCAGTTCTTTCGCAATGTCGACAGTGCGATCTTGTTACACAACGCCTCGACACAATTTGCAGATGGTGGTGAGTTCGGCATGGGAGCAGAAATCGGCATCGCAACGGGACGAGTGCATGCACGCGGGCCCGTTGGCGCGGATCAACTCACGAGCTACAAATACATCGTCCGCGGAAGCGGGCAGACAAGACCCTGATGACTGAGCATGCTGTGCCGTATGATGTCGCCGTTATCGGCGCTGGCATCAACGGTGCCGGCATCGCACGTGATGCAGCACTGAGGGGCGTGCGAGTCCTGGTGCTAGAGCAAAATGATATGTGCAGCGGCACATCGGCGATCTCGAGCCGATTGATTCACGGCGGGTTGCGCTATCTCGAGTACGGCGAAATAACTCTCGTCCATGAGTCGCTGCGAGAACGCATCACATTGCGTCAGATTGCGGCACATCTGGTGCGGCCGATTCGAATCTGTATTCCGATTTATGAGTCCGCCAAGCGAGGTCCGCTGCTGATTCGCCTCGGCATGCTCGCCTACGACCTGTTGTCGGTCGGCAAGACAGTACCGGCCCATGACATGTTGAGTCGTGACGAGGCAATCGATACTGAGCCGGGACTCGAACAAGAAGGACTTCGCGGCGCCGCGCGCTACTACGATGCGCAAGTAACGTTTGCCGAGCGACTCGTGCTCGAAAACCTGTTGGCGGCACGCTCGGCTGGTGCCGATATCAGGACTTACAGTTCAGTGACGCGCATTATTATCGAACGCGGTGCGGTGGCGGGACTCGAGTACGCAGACAGCCTCACCGGCCAGCGGCACGTCGTCGCGACGCGGTCAATCGTCAATGCCGCCGGGCCCTGGGTTGACCAGGTATTAGCGACAACAGCCAGGGATGCGAGGAAGTTCATTGGCGGGACCAAAGGCAGCCATATCATAGTCGGCGAATTCTGCGGTGCGCCGCAGGATGCGTACTACGTCGAAGCTGCGGCCGACGGCCGGCCATTCTTCATTATTCCGTGGAATGGACAATACCTGATTGGAACGACTGACATTCGCTACGATAGTGACCTCGCCAATGTCAGGGCGAGTGATGCCGAAGTCGAATACTTGCTCAAGGAAACCAATCGAGTTTTTCCGGGCGCGAAACTGAGAAGAAAAGACATCCACTACGCTTACGCCGGCGTTCGGCCGTTACCACGTCGTGAAAAGGGACCCGAGTCTTCAATTACGCGGCGCCACATCATCAAGAGTAATCGCAAACTCGGCCGCGGTTTGATTTCAATAATTGGCGGAAAGCTCACCACGTATCGGAACCTCGCCGAGCAAACAGTAAACAGACTGGGCAAGGTTCTTGGGCGCAAGCTGCCTGAGTGTCGAACACAGGATACGTGGTTGCCAGGCGCGTACCGACTGGATGAGGCTCGTACGTTGCTCGAGGCAAACGAAGAACTCGCCGCCGCCGGTGTGGAACGCCTGCTCAGCATCTATGGAGGGCGCGCAATCGACCTTTTGGAACTGGCATATAGCGAGCCGCCGCTGCACAAGCCGATCGACACCAGGCAAACGGTCCTCGCCGCGGAGGTCGTATTTGCCATTCGCGAAGAAATGGCGCGTACGCTCATCGATATTGTGCACCGTCGACTGATGCTCGGACTCGACGCCGACCAGGGCCAGCCACACTATGAGGTGATTGCCGCAATCGCTGCGAAGGAGTTCGGCTGGGACGATGCGAAACGCCATGCGGCGATCCAGGCGTTGCATGCTTACAGCGATTCATTCGGCGTATAGCGGATTTCAGCGAATACCTCACGTCCTCGTCCCGGGAAGTATCGAAAATTGCCGAACGCATAGTCGGCGCGGTCAGCGATGTCTCTGTCCCCTAGATTGTTGAGCCGCAGCACGACATGGAAATGGGATGTAAGCCTGACGCCGGCGCGCAGGTTCGCAATTGAATGACCGGGATAGCGAAAGCGGTTTTCCGCATCGACGTAGTACTTGCCGATTGTCGTCCATTGCAGGCCAACGTCGACGACGTCGTTAGGTCGATACTTCAACTCGAGGCTGCCGAGCCAGCGCGGCGCTGTATCCACATCCCGGCCGGCGACAAAGGATTCGCCGCGTAATGCCACAATATTGAAGTCGTAGGTGTGGCGCGCGTAGCTGGAGTCGATCGCAACAAACCAGTCGTTGGCAAGCTGCAAGTCAAGAGCGACCTCGACGCCGCGATGCTTGCTGCGTGCGCCGGTGACATTGAACCCCTCTGCATCGCGGAAAATGCTGTTGCGTTTCTGCATCGCGAACAGCGCGATATCCAGGGACATGCGCTTGCGGCTTGTCCGCAGGCCGATCTCAAATGCGTCGATTCGTTCGGAATCAAGGTCCGCGATCTGCTGACCACTCTGCAAGCGGTATAACTCGGTTGCTTGTGGCGCACGAAATCCGCGAGACAGGCTTGTGAACAGACTTTGGGTTTCGCTCAACCCATAGGTCAGAGACAGTTTCGGTGCGAGATTTGTGAAACTGTCATTGCGGTCTGCCGGACGTGAGTACAGGCAGCCACCGAATCCACAGACGCTGCCATCGTCACGAGTGTTGCCGGTCAACATGCGGTTGTCATAGTCATAGCGCAGGTAATCAACACGTAGTCCGGCACCGAGAGTCAGTTTGTCGTTAAGCTGGTATTCGGTCTGTATGTAAGGCGCGACACTGTATGCGGTGACGTCGAAGTTGTAGTGATCGCCTTGCGGGCGTGTTTCCATCAAGAACGCGGAACCCTGAGTCGGTGCATCCTGCGATTGTTTGAGAAACATGTCGGACCATTCGAAATCTACGCCAACCATCGTCCGACCATTCGCGGTTTCAAATGTAGCGATGGCGATCAAACCAGCACTGGCATGACCGTTTTCCTCAAGCGGTTGCCCGGGCAGGAAATGCTGCAGAAAACTCATGTCCGAATGACGAACGTAGGGACGCAAGTCGAGATCAAGACGGTTAAACGCGTGCGTCCAGATGCCATAAAGGCGTTGGCTGGATGCCTCGCGAAATGCCTCCGGATTCGGATTGCTGCGATTGATGGTGGGGTCCTTGTAGGCATCTTCGCCGAGAATGAAGCCGGCTGTCTCCTGATCGAGATCGGTCGTCGTCAACCCGAGCGTAAGATCACTCTCGCTCAGGTCCCAGTTGCGCTTCACGTGTAGTTTGGCTTGTTGATAACCCGAGTCGTCACGAAACCCGCCATCATCGGTATAGATGAGCGATGCCAGCCACGACGAAGGTCCGTCAAATGGCAGGTCGACTCTTGCTCGGTAGAAGTCATTCGACCCGATCTCGAACGATGCCAGCGGTATGCGCTCAGTGCCGGGCATCGGCATCAGTACATTGACGATACCGTGCAGGGCATTCGAACCATATAGAGCGTTTCCGGGGCCTCGAATGACTTCCACGGCTTGCGCTTGTTCCGTATTGATCTCGAACAATGAATTGACGTTGCAAAAGCCAGCCGGGCGGATCGGAATGCCGTCCTCGAGAAACAGGAATGCGCCACAAGACCCGCCACCTGTTAACACAGGTGAGCGAATTGCAGTCAGGTGTTCCTGACCGCTACCACGGCTGAGCCAGACACCCGATATCCGGGTCAACAACTCGTGAATATGCTGGTGTTGCACGGCTGCCAGGGTCGTCGCGCCCAGGCGCTCGATATTGCCTGCGTGCATCAGCTTCGCCTGCGAGCGCCGCTGGCTGGTTACGACGAGTTCGGAAATGGCGTCATCTGCGACGGACTGTGCGGCAGCTGGCAGTTGCAGAATCAGCAATATCGCCAACAACAGTTTCTTGTGGTTTTGTCGAATCAGTAATTGCATGCAGTTCCCTGGCAAGTGCGCCATTATAATCAGCTCAAGTCAGATGGTTCCGAATAATCAAGAGTCGCCGATGAAACCCCGAATTGTTTTCCGTTATATCCATTCGATTACTGCGTTATTGCTGCTGCTGGCCGTGACCGCCCATGCCGAGAGGCCACGAGTGGGTCTCGTCCTTGGTGGAGGCGGTGCGCGCGGCGCAGCGCATATTGGTGTGCTCAGGGAACTTGAGCGTCATCGGGTTCCGATCGACGCCATTGCCGGCACCAGCATGGGCGCAATTATCGGCGGCCTGTATGCGACCGGCAAGAGTCCGGACGAGCTCGAAGAGATCGTTGCATCGCTGGACTGGGCTGACGCAATGTCTGACACACCGTCGCGCGCGCATCTGAGTTTCCGGCGCAAACAGGATGACGAGCGCTATCCGATCAGTCTCGAACTCGGGCTGCGTGATAATGAATTGTTGCTGCCGATGGGCATGATCCAGGGACAAAGGCTTGAACTTATTCTGCGCGAGCTGACGATTGACGTGTCGCACATCGACAAATTCGATGACTTGTCGATTCCGTTTCGCGCCGTGGCGACCGATATCGTGGATGGCAGCGCCTACGTAATGGGACAAGGCGACCTTGCCCGTGCAATCCGCGCGAGTATGTCGGTACCTGCTATTTTCGCGCCCACAGAGGTCGACGGACACTTGCTCGTTGACGGTGGTATCGCGGCCAACTTGCCGGTCGACGTCATGCGCAGCATGGACGTCGACATCATCATTGCAGTCGACGTCGAATTTCCGCTCTACACGGCCGAAGAACTCGTTTCGGCAGTGACAATATCTGAGCAGATGCTGACAATCCTGATGCGACAGGAAACACTCCGACAGATCGATGGTCTTTCCGAACAGGACATATTGATCAGGCCTGACCTCGGGACTTTCGATTCTGGCGATTTCGCCGAAATCATGCAGACGATAGAACCGGGTGCTCGAGCCGTCCGCGTCGTGTCAGAGAAACTGCAACAGGTTGCCCTGAGCGATCAACAATTCGCGCAACACCTGGCGTTACGCGATGCGCCGGGCCCGATCGATGGGCGGCTCGCGTTCATACGAGTCAAGCACGATGGGCGTGTGTCGTCAGAATTGCTCGAATCACAGCTTGCTGTGGAGGCGGGCGATCGAATTGACGCGTCACAACTGGCCCAGGACGCAGAGGACCTTTATGGCCTCGGTTTACACGAGCAAGTCAGCTACAAACTTGTGCAGGAAAGCGGCGTATCCGGCGCCGAATTCGAGGCGCGTACGAAGAGTTGGGGGCCCAACCTGTTGAAGTTTTCGGTGACGCTCGAGAACGATTTTGAAGGCTCGACTGCGTTCAATGTGGGCACCCGATTGACCAAGACCGAAATCAATCCCCGGGGTGCCGAGTGGCAAACAGATTTGCAGCTCGGCACCGATCCGTTACTGGTCTCCGAGTTCTATCAGCCTTTCGGCTATCGGTCGCGCTTGTTCATTGCACCCAGAATCGACATGCATCAGTCGAACCTGAACGCATTCATCGACGATGACATGATCGCGCGCTATCGAGTATCTGAGTCGGAGTTCGGTGTTGACCTGGGCACCGAAATCGGGTCTGTTGGCGAGTTTCGTCTCGGTGCTTATCGCGGTGCAGGCAGCGCGCGAGTCAAAGTTGGTGATCCGTCTCTGAAAAATACGAGATTTGATACGGGTGGAGTGCTGGCTCAGCTGCACCTGGATTCTCGTGATAATGCTCAGTTTCCGCGCAGCGGCATTCGTGCGGGCATCGAATGGAAAGCGTCACTCCCGGACTTCGGTGCAGACCAGCGCTTCGATACGGTTGCGGCAAGATTCGACGGTACCTGGAGTCGTGGCAAGAGCAGCTGGCAAATCGGCGTCAGCTATGCGACGACGACTGACTCCGGGAACTCGATCCAGGACGTCTTTCCGCTAGGCGGTTTTCTTCGTCTTTCCGGTCTTGAGCGTGGTGAGGTCAGCGGTCCTCATGCGGCACTGGCGAAGCTCGTCTATTATCGCCGCGTTGGCAACTCGGCAGGGGGATTGCTGGAGGTGCCGGTCTACATGGGTATTTCTGCCGAAGCGGGCAACGCATGGCAGTCACGATCTGATATCAGTCTTGACTCGGCGCACATCAATGGCAGCATATTCGCCGGCTTCGATACTCTCATCGGCCCGGTCTATCTCGCGGCAGGATTCGGCGAAGGTGGCCACAGTAATTACTACCTGTTTTTCGGTGCGCCACCGCAATAGGAAACGGGTCCACAGGGGCAGCTGCTTGATCCGCGATAATGTTAGCGGATGATCTTCTCGAGGATCTGCGCAGGGCTATCCGTGTTGCGGTAATAGCCGTGTCGCACAGCCATTTGTTCGAACGCGTTGTCACGATCGGCTTCGCTCGGGTACCAATGCAGCCTCTCCCAATCGTTGCCTATGATCTTGCGCATCGTATCGCCTGGCGGCAGAGTTACCCGAATACCGTAGCGTCGTTCAAGCCCGGCAAGCGCCGGATCTACGAGGTTGTGCAAATGGCAATAGTCCATGGCGCGGAAGTATACCGAAACATCAGCTTCGGTCACCCCTGTCAGACGCTCCCTCGCGGTCAGACCAGCCAAGCAAGCGGCGCGTTACAAACAAGTACGCAGGTTTCACGGTCGACATGAAAACGCGAGACGCCAATGAGGGGTTATCGAGTATCGAAAGCTCACGCCGGGTCAAATATTGCGGGCAATAGCTACGCTTGTGTTTGAGCAAATGGCGCAGGTCTTCGTAGCACAGCAGACGAAACAAGCGGCCGCGGTGAGGACTATAGGTGGCAAGCTGAAAGTCGACGAACGCCGGTGAGCCGTCGCTTCGCACTAGCAAATTGGGTTCTTTTGCGAGGTCGTTATGTGCCACACCGATACGATGCAGACACCTCAGGAGTCGTGCGGCAGCGGTGAAATAGGCTGGGTCACGCGGCTTTGCGCGATGCATCGGATTTCCTGGCAAGTAAGACCGAGCCAGCAGATCGTGCTCTACTTTCAGTAGCTGCGGTACGCCGACAAGGTCGCCCAATGCCGCCAGCACATTGGCTTCACGCCGCAAAAGCCCGCGCGCAAGCCAGCGTATCCAGCCGCGAGCGGTACTCGAATCACGAACAATATGCCGTTCATCGCCGTTGGCGACCAATCGGATTTCGCCGAACAGGTCCTTTTTGAGAAGCCGCGAATCAGCCATTGTGGGAGAATACCTCAGCGTACCGCTCTGGAATCATTGATGACCGGAAATTCAGACGAACAGTCGCTTGGCACGGAACGCTCCAGGCTCGACACGACAGGCGAGTTTTTTAGCGTCGGCGCACCGTTGCATGCCGTGCGAGCCGGTTACGTGCGCCGTGGCGCCGATGATGTGCTGTACGAAATGCTGGTTTCCGGGCGCTACGCACACATCATCGCCCCCGATCGAAGCGGCAAATCGAGCCTGGTCGCTGCCACGACCGCGAGGCTCGAGAATAACGGCTTCAATGTCGCCATTCTCGATCTGCAGCAGATTGGTGTCCGGGACGCGGGTACGGATGCCGGGCGCTGGTATTACAGCGTCGCATACCGTCTGCTGCGTCAATTGCGTATTCGTGTGGATTTGCAGAACTGGTGGCAGGACAAGTCCATCCTGAGCAATCGTCAACGCCTCGTCGAGTTCTATGCCGAGATCGTGCTGCGCCATATACACGAGCGCATTGTAATATTCGTTGATGAGATTCAGTGCATAGGCGACTTGCGGTTTGCTGATCAATTACTCGCGAGTATCCGCGCCGCCCACAATGCTCGTGCCACCGACCCGGAATTTTCACGGCTGACTTTCGTTTTGCTCGGCGAGTGCGATCCCCTTAGTCTGATCGAAGAGCCAGAGCAGTCACCGTTCAACATTACTCAGCCTGTGTCGCTCGACGATTTTTCGCGGGCAGACCTGAATCTCTTCAGTGCCGAGTTGAACGTGCCTGCTAAACAGGCGACGGCCGCGCTGGATCGCATTTATTACTGGACGGGAGGGCAGCCCTACCTGTCGCAAAAGCTGGCGCGATCAGTCTCCCGCGAGCAGATAGATGACGATATCGCGGCAACCGTTGATCGTATCGCTGTACAGCAGCTCGCAGGAAGAGCGGCATTGCACAGCGAGCCGCATATGAGCCACATCCACCGCGAAGTGGTGAATGACAAGAAACGCCACGAGTTTTTATTGAATCTGTACGGACGGATTCGCAAAGGTATCGAGGTCCCGGCTGATCTGGGTTCCGCGCTGCAACGGCGCTTGATTGCGATCGGACTCATCGTGATCAATGACGACGGCAGTCTGGCGGTACGCAATCGTCTTTACGCAGCCGTTTTTACGGCTCGCTGGGCGAACGAGAACCTGCCGGTGCGCTTGCGTACACCGGCCATGGCCGTTGCGCTGGTGCTGCTTATCATCGCATTGCCATTTTGGTACACGCAGCTGCTGCCGCGGTCGTACATCGATGTACTGACCTCAGATGCGGTGGGACTTCCGACCGCACAGGATGCTTACGTCAACCTGCGTTCATTTCCGGGCCACCAGGATGCTGCAGATAATCTGTTCAGGAGCTTCTTGCAGAGCCGCTCGAAATCGGCAATGGATAATGCACAAATTGCAGCGATCGCCGACCTTGCCGAGGCACTGCCGGACGCCGGCCGCCTGCCGCAGGAATTGCTGGCCGGGTACTGGGACAGGCGCATGCGCGAGGCGCAGCGAGTCGAACGCCGCGACGACGCGTTACTCGCGTCTCTGGAATCATTGGTCCTGTCAACGCCGCAGCGCCGCAATCGCTCGGCAATGCTTGTAGCTGATGATTATCCCTTGTTGCTCGCCAGTCTCGCAGATGCCGGCCGTGGCAAAGTCGTATTCAATCCGGACAACCTGTTGTTGACCGAGGCGCGTGCCGCGGAAGTAACACAATGGTCACTTGACCCCCAGGGCTTGCAGCGCCGTGATAACTGGACAATTACGGCCCTGGAAGTATCACCGCTCGTGCGGCGCGTCATCGTTGACAGGCAGGGTGTGGTTGGCCGCATCGGTTTGACGATCAATTTGAGTCATGCACGCGCCGCGGATTTGCGTATCAAAGTCATCGCACCGTCTGGTCGCACCATTGAAGTTGACCCCGGTGCCGAGCGTGCGTCTTCGAACGAGGACTTGCGCATACCGGCCGCACAACTGCAGGAGCTCATCGGCGAGCCACTTGACGGCACTTGGAGTTTGAGCGTGCGCGATGAGGAGCTCGGGGTGGCGGGTCGACTCGTTGGCTGGAACCTGAATCTGAATTCACAGGGCCTTGTCGAGGAGTTTCAACGCGGGCTCAACATTGCCGATCCTGTAGAACGGGAAACGGACAATCTGTGGTTCAGCGGCGATGGGAGGTTCGCTATCGCACGTGCGACGCAGAGCGACAGCGCCAGGGTGTGGGACCTGACGTTTGCCAAGCCAGTACGTGCTGTCTCTGTCAATGAGCTTGAGCAATTGATTGGTCTGAGTGCAGGAGCGCGACTGCTTGTCACCGCGACACAGGACACGGTTAATCTGTGGGATATCGCGACGGGAAGGCGGGTCGGAACTCTCCCGGTTGGCGCTGCAAGTGCGACATCGATGTTGACCTCAGATGGGACACATCTGTTTGTGCAACGGCGCAGCGACAGCGACACGACGTTCGAATTGTGGTCAATCGACGAGGCATCGATCGATGCGCAGCTCAAAGTCGCTGGTACGCCAGCGCTCGTATCTTTAGATTCTGGCGGCAGTCGCATTGCAATCGCCGACTATGACCGTGCCGTTCGGGTTTGGGATTTTGGGGACGAGTCCCTACTTGCGCAAATCGACCTTGCAGCACAGCCAAGCGAGATTCGTTTGGCCGCTGGTGGTGAGGTACTTGGTGCGGTTTTCGGAGAGCAGGGCGCTTCA
>Ga0255052_10003474_pt1 | contig 10929 bp, 12 predicted proteins | sample JV7_2_21_MG_FD_188632 | JGI IMG/M metagenome (GOLD analysis project Ga0255052, IMG submission 188632) | Seawater microbial communities from Jervis Inlet, British Columbia, Canada - JV7_2_21 | ecosystem: Environmental > Aquatic > Marine > Inlet | place: Canada: British Columbia | collected...
CGCGGCAGGATAACGATTCTCCGGTGCGAGACGATAGTCCGGCACCAGTGCGCGCATCCCGGACTCCCGCGCGATATAGCTGACGAGACGCCGGTGTGTCGCCGGGCTTCCCATCATGTAGGCGCCGCCATGCAGGTAATAGATCACCGGCGCATCCTCACAACCCCGGGGCACATGCCACTCGCAATCGATGCCGTTGATGCTTTCCTTATGCACCGAGACGCCGTGTGCGGTTGGCAGCAGGCTCGTTCGGGCCTCAAAACTCTGGCGCATATCGTGCACATTTCGACCCGGGTGCACTTTCTTCATGTACTGCCGGGAAATCTGCCGCACGATGAATGCCCTGATGCTGGCCATGTCAGCTTGCATCCTTGCCGCATTCGATCGCATCATTCTGCATGCGCCGGTTCATGAGCGGAACAATCCACGGCATGAAGCGCTTCACGTAATGAATGAACCAGGCATACCGGTCCGGGAATACATGCAGCCTGTTTCTTCGAATTCCCTTGATGATTTTCGCAACAACGTCGGACGGTTCCGTGATCAGGTATTCCGGTACGGCCCGCCTCTCTTCATACCCGTACTGCGCCGAATCCAGGATCGGTGTGCGACTGAAGCAGGGATAGACAGTGGTCACGTGGACGTCTGTATCTTCCAAATCGCCTGACAGAGCTTCACCGAATCCGCGCAGCCCGAACTTTGCGGCACAGTATGACGTCAGTCCCTGGGTCCCCACCCAGCCGGCAACGGAGGATATATTGACAATGTGTCCGCTGCCTCGCTCGATCATCCCTGGCAGGAAAAGGTTGCTGAGCCGCATCGGTGCGAGCAGGTCCAGCTGCATCAACGTTTCCCAGCGCTCCCTGGGAACATGATCCAGTCTGCCCGCAACGGCGATACCCGCATTGTTTACGAGAACGTCAGGCACGATTCCCTTTGCCGTACAGGCGCCGGCAATAACACCGCAGCCTTCTTCCGTTGCAAGATCAGCAGTCACCGATGCCAGCAACGCATCACCTGCTTCTTCCACCGCTACCCGAAGTGCCCGGTCGCTGATGTCTGTCAGCACCAGCTTGCAGCCGGCCGCGCGAAACTGTCGTGTCATGTGCAGACCGAAGCCACCGCCGGCCCCAGTTACAAGCACAATTTTGTTATTTAGATCTGTCATTGCCCTCTGAACTGAACTCCACTTAACATCGCGGTAGCATAGCAGGCCCTCCCCCAGGAAGAAGACGGAATTGAGCGAGAAGAACGACAAGACAGACTTGCGATTGCTAGCGTTTGGGGCACTGGCCGGGCTGGTGGTCGCGGGAATTGGAATCCTGCGGCAGCAGTCATCGATCGATGCGCTCCCGGCCACTGCAGTTGCGAGGGTGAACAACGTCATGATCAGTCGCGACGTTTACGACCGGGCGATCAGCAGGGCGACAAACTATGCCGGGCAGCCGGTAGAAGGCGACGACGCGATGATGTTGCAGCGCCTGATCGACGAGGAACTGTTGATTCAACGAGGCGTTGAGCTAGGCATGACGCAATCGGACGCCGCAGTTCGTCAGGCGGTTATAAACTCGCTGATCGCGTCTGTTACGGCAGAGGCAGACGCTGCCAGCCCAACTGAAGATGAGCTCGCTCAGTATCTCGCGGATAACCCGGTCAGGTTCAGCTACATCTCGAAGGTCTCGGCCGAGGCCTGGCAAACAGATGATGAATCGGCGGCACAACGCTTTATTACCACCCTGCGGGCAGGTGATGCGGCAAATTTAGAGGGCGCGGTGGAGCCGATGCCGGATCTCCCGCCGGGTTCGATGTCCCTGGAAATCCTCGGGACGTACCTGGGGCCGGGCATAGCAGCAGCTGCCGCAGAAATGCCCGAGGGCAGCAGCGCGGTGTTCGCCCGTCGTGGCCGCTGGCTGGTCGTACGAATCAACGCAAGGGAAAGATCGACGCTGACCGACCTCAGCACGATCCGCAATCGTGTCCTTCTTGACTACCGACGCAAACTGGCCGACGAGACGCTCGAAACCTACATTGAAGATCTCCGCCAGCGCGCAGATGTTACCGTAGCTCAGCCGTGACGCGACTGACAACGACAGGGGCGTTACTCGCCATATTCTTTCTGTTTGTGCAGAACGCCACCGCCCACACGCGCAGCGAGAGTTATTCGCACTGGCACCTGTCCGAAAACCGCATCACAGCGACAGTGACTGTTCCTTTGCGCGAAGTGATGATTCTCTACGAAGGCAACGATGCCTCAGTTCCCGCGCGAGAACTCTTTCAACAACACCTGGTGGAAAGCGCGAACGTAAGCGGTGGCGGTGAATCGTGTGCAAGAACCGGCAGCAACATTCTGCAGGCAGCTTCCGGTTTTATTCGCGTCGAACTTCAATTTGATTGCACCAAGGCACCGCCTGACACGATTCAGTATCGGGCAATGTTCGATAGGGCGCCGGCGCATGTGCACTACGCCAAATTGCATTCTGCAGGACTCCTTGTCGGCGAAGCACTGCTGACTGATTCGGCGGACACCTGGGACTTCGGCGATATTTCGTGCGGCGACTCCTGGTCGTTCGTGTCTTTCGTCGGAATCGGCACCGAACATATCGCTGGTGGACTCGATCACGTCGCCTTCCTGCTTGGCCTGTTGCTAATCGCCGGAACAGCAGGCCGCGCCATTATTGCAGTTACCGGATTTACCCTTGGCCACTCGATCAGCCTGGCGGCAGCAGTCCTTGGCTATGTTCACGCGGACAGTCAGCTTGTCGAAGCATTTATCGGCTTCACCGTATTGCTGGTAGCAGTCGAGTATTTCCTGTTGCGGCACTCCAACATCACCCGGTTTGCACTCGCCAGCACCGTGCTCGCCTGGGCGACGGGTGTCGCAGCACTCGCGCTTGGATTTATCGACGGCCGGGCTTCGTTCGCATACCTGGGGTTCGGCATATTCGCAGGTTGCTACCTGCTGGCTTCACGCAATCTTCAACAACACGAGAGAAGACGCGCTACCTTGCTATTATTCGTCGCGACCTGCTGTTTCGGCCTCGTGCACGGCTTTGGCTTCGCCGGATTCCTGATGGAGACGGGCCTTCTGGGCACATCTCTTCTCGTACCTCTCCTGGGCTTCAATCTCGGTGTGGAACTGGGGCAGCTGATCCTGGTAACGGCGGCGCTGCTCGCCGGCATGCTGCTGCGAACCTACGTGCCCCGGATAGTGCCACAGCTGGTTGCCGCCAGCCTTTGTGGCGTTGGTGTGTTCTGGTTTGTCGGTCGAACGCTGGCCTGATCTGGCCAGCGCTATGTCCCTGCCTTACTTCTCGAGATACTGGAGCTTATCTTTGACCTCACGCCAGTCATCGGCATCCGCCGGCGGATCCTTCATCTCGGTGATGACCGGCCAGTCCTGTGACAGTTCAGCGTTGAGTTCGAGGAACTTCTCCTGTCCCTCCGGTACTTCATCCTCCGAGTAGATCGCCTCAACCGGACACTCGGGCTCACAGAGCGTGCAATCGATGCATTCATCCGGATCGATGACCAGGAAGTTCGGGCCTTCATGAAAACAGTCCACCGGGCACACTTCAACGCAATCGGTCAGCTTGCACTTGATGCAGCTCTCGGTAACAACAAAAGTCATGGTTCAGGTCCTTAAAATCTACTGTCAGTATTGGCCCGCGGGCGGGGACGTAACGCTATTCGAACTGCATGAGCAGATCAAGCCCGTTTGGATAATTACTGTTCGGCGATCGGACTGCCGGTTTCGACGAAGGACTTGAGCCGGGTCATCTGCTCCACGAGAACGCCATCGACAGGGCCTGCGATCGTATCGAGGCCGTCCGGCATGTAGCCGCCCACCGCATATTGCAGGGTGACAACCGTACCCTCCTCGGCATCATCAAATTCCCAGGTCATGTTGCCTGATACGCCCATCAGGCCCAGCGGACCGAGACCCCCGGTCAGGCGCAACATGACGCCCGGATTCACGAAACTGACGGAAAGATGCACAAGTCCGGAGCCGTCTCCCAGCCGTTCGCAAAAACAGCCGGGAATGCTGGCAGTCAGGTACAGGTTTTCAGCGTTGCCGGATACCGTGTGATCGCTGCTCCACCAGGTGCCGATACTGCTAACTGCTGCCTGGTAAACGGTCTGGCGATCCGCCGCGATTGTTACTGCGTGGCGAACGGTGAAGCCATTGGCAGCGGCGTCCATGACTTCGGCCCGAACGGTCGACATCACACTGATCGCTAGCAGCACAGCGAGGAAATTTCTTGTTTTGAGACTTTGCATGTGACACACCCCAAACGGCACGTGTTGTAAAAGCTTAACTCAAACCCACCATAGGGGGCTGTGTGTCAGAATAACTGAATTGGCAGGAAGGTCTCCAGCAGGAACAGCATACTGATTGCTGCAGAACTGAAGTAGCACCTCTTGATTGTTTTCACCTTTCGCTCCGGACAAATTACGGTTGGTAAAGTCATTTTCGCTGATCAAGGCTGAACAGAAACTGAAGCGATTGATATCTTATAACATATTGTTTTTAAAAAGATTTATAGCATCGACAATATTTCAACAGATGACTGGGTAATTGTGTTTGAGAGTGACTCCAGGAAAGCGTGCTCGGACAGAGCCCTGGTGTTGCACTCATTAACCATTCCTTATGAAATTCTGACGGACGGCCAACACTCCATGGTCGTCGTTCCTGCACAACATCTTGAACGGGCCAAATTCGAGATCTGGCAATACGAACAGGAAAACCGGCCGCAGAAATTGCCGGCGCCACGAATCACTCCGGTGATTCAAAACGGTGTGCCTGGCGTTGTGGCCTACGTAGCCGTGATCTTGCTTGTTGCATTGCTTGCGGGCGAATCGGCATTCAATCGCGACTGGCTGTCTGCCGGTCGTGTCGATGGCGCGTTGATTCGCGGGGGCGAGTGGTGGCGATCGATCACCGCACTGACGCTGCATTCCGGACTAACTCACTTCGCCGGCAATGCAGGATTTGGTGCGTTATTCGGCATCATGGCAGGGCGAGTGCTCGGCTCTGGCGTCACCTGGCTGGCCGTGGTCATCGCGAGCAGCGCCGCCAACCTGATAAACACCCTGCTGCTCGACAGCTCACATCGTGCGATTGGCGCATCCACCGCGGTATTCGCGGCGCTTGGCCTGGTCGCTGGATTTGTCTGGCGCGGCAAACTGATGAAGCAGGATCGATGGCCGTACCGCATCGGTCCCATCGTTGGTGGAATTGCCCTGCTCGCCTACACCGGCACAGGTGACGCAAATACCGATGTCGGCGCCCATCTCAGCGGGTTTGTCTGCGGGTTTCTCGCGGGCGTTATCATGACTTATGTCTATCGCTACATACCGCTGGAGAATGTGCAGCGCGCGTCAGGCGTGCTGGCGATTGCGATCGTGATTCTTGCCTGGTTGTTTGCGCTAAGGCTCTGGGCCTGAGCGGTACATCGGATGTAGAATCCGCGCATCATATTCGGGCGCGGGGAGGCGTACCGGGACATTGAGGCACTTTCTACTACTTCTACTGGCCATTACCGTGCTTGCAGCAATTATTCTGCGGGTTCGCTATGGCCCCGGTGATCCTTATCCGGACCTGTCCACGCCACCGATTCTGGACGAAGCGGCGCTGGAGGAAGTTCTAAGCTACCCCGAACCCATCGGCAATGTCGCCGTCAGCGCGGGTGGGCGAATCTTCTTCACCGTTCATCCGGAGTCCCGACCGCAGGGAAACAAGCTACTGGAATGGGTAGATGGCGCGGCCGTACCCTACCCCAGCGGCACCGTTCAGCCCCACCTCTTCGATACCGTCCTCGGTCTGGTCATCGACCGGCGAAACTTGCTGTGGACGATCGACAATGGCAACCATGGCTTCGGCAGTCCTCGCCTGCTCGGGTTTGATCTTGCGACCGGCAACATCGTCCATGACTACAAATTCCGCCCGGAAATCGCCCCGCGTGGATCGTTCCTGCAGGATCTGCAGGTCAGCGCAGACGGAAGAACCATTTTCATCGCCGATGCCAGCGTCTGGCGACAACGCCCGGCTCTCATTGTTTACGATGTTGCAACGCGCTCGGCGCGACGCGTTCTCGAGGCGCATCATTCGGTCACCGCACAAAATCTTCTCGTGAGCACGCCGATTCGGGACATGCAATTTCTTGGTGGCCTGGTCAGCCTTAAAACAGGCGTTGATGGAATCACGATTGATAGCGAAAACGAATGGCTGTACTTTGCGGCAATCAATCACAGCGGCTTGTTTCGCGCCAGGGTCCGGGATCTCGTGAACCCGACGCTACCTCCGCATCAACTCGAAAACGAAGTCGAGCGCTACAGCGATAAGCCACTCAGTGACGGGTTGAGCAGTGATCTAAGTGGCAATGTATATGTTACCGACGTCGAACACGGATCAGTTTTTGTCGTCGGTAAGGATCGCAAACTAACAACGCTCATTCGCTCACCACGGATCCGCTGGGCTGACGGTTTGTCGTTTGGTCCTGACGGGTGGCTTTACCTCGCCGACAGTGCGATACCGGAGCAGGTGCTGAAGTCAAGAGAGTACATGCGATCTCGTGGTCCCTATTTTATCTACCGTTTTAAGCCAGGTTTTGCCGGCATACCCGGCCGCTGACCCAGCGCTCAGTATTCAACAGAAAGGGATATGACGGATGCAGGTATTGATCCTGTACGCAGTGGTTGTGCTGATCTGGGGTTCGACCTGGGCCGCCATACCTTTTCAACTGGGTGTGGTCGCAGAAGAGGTGTCGGTCGCCTATCGTTTTGCGCTGGGATCGATTGCGCTGTTTGGTTATGCCGCAATCACCGGGCGCCAGATCCGGATTCCCATTCACCAGTACCGGATGGTCATTGTCACAGGTGCGCTGATGTTCTCGGCCAACTACCTGTTCACGTACTACGCTATCAACTATGTAACTTCCGGACTTGTTGCGGTCGCGTTCAGTTTGCTTGTCGTTTGCAACGCATTTTTTGAGCGGCTGTTTTTCAAGAAACCACTGGAACGGCGCCTCATGCTGGCATCGTTACTCGGTGTCACCGGGATCAGTTGTTTGTTCTGGCCCGAGGTATCCAACCTTGACCTGGCGGATCGCACCGTCATTGGCGTGATTCTGGCGATCATCTCAGTTCTGTTTGCGGCACTTGGCAACATGGGAGCCATCGTTAATACCGGTCGCCGGCTGCCAGTCGTTGCGATGAACGCACATGGCATGGCCTGGGGTGCAGTTACATCCTCTGTCGTCGCGCTTATCCTGGGTCGTGAATTCAGTTTTTCCTACGAACCCGGATACATCCTTTCACTAGGATATCTCGCCGTGTTCGGATCGGCGGTCGCATTCGGTTGTTACCTGGCGCTCCTGCGTACAATTGGCTCTGCCAGGGCTGCCTACACTACGGTATTATTCCCGATAATCGCATTGCTGATCTCGACGTTCGTCGAGAATTATCAATGGTCAACAATGGCAGTCGCCGGCGTCCTGTTCATAATTACCGGAAACTGGCTTGCACTAACAAAAATGACGAGGAATTAAATTATGAACGATCTGGACGTGGCTGCGATCACCGAATTCGACTGGGCCGGCCTTTGGGCGGTCGCCCAAACTTCGGGAGTGGAATTCGGCCTGAAGCTCCTGGTTGCCATTGTCATATTTTATGTTGGCCGATTGGTCGCTCGCATACTGACAAATACGCTGCATAAGCTCATGCAGAAGCAGAAAGCTGACCCGATTCTCGAATCTTTTGTCTGCAACCTCGCTTACTGGGTGGTGATGCTTTTTGTCATCATCGCGTCGATCAACCATATCGGTATCGAAACAACGTCCTTGATCGCTGTCATGGGTGCCGCCGGACTGGCTGTTGGCCTGGCGTTACAGGGCTCTCTTTCGAACTTCGCCTCAGGCGTTTTGATTGTCGTTTTTCGCCCATACCGGGTTGGCGATTTTGTCGAGGCGGCTGGAATATCGGGCGTGGTCCTGCAGGTTCAGATTCTGACCACAGTCATGAAGACCGGTGACAACAAGCAAATTATCGTGCCTAACAGTCAGATCATGGGCAGCATCATTACGAACTATTCGGCAAACGACACCCGTCGCGTCGATATGACAATTGGCGTTAGTTACGATGATGACCTGGACAAGGTTCGCAAAACGATTCAGGAACTGGTCGATGCCGACGATCGAATTCTGAAAGACCCGGAATGCCTGATTGCTGTTTCAGCACTGGCTGATTCGAGCGTCAATTTCGCTGTGCGCCCGTGGGTAAAAACTTCGGATTACTCGAACGTGATGTTTGATCTCACCGAAGCAATAAAGAAACGCTTTGATCAGGACGGCATTTCCTTCCCGTTCCCACAGCAGGATGTGCATCTTTACAAGCAAGGCTGACGTTTTGTCGCAGTACCAAAAAAAACCGCGTCTATCGCGGTTTTTTTTGGTTGTTTATTGTTAGTCGTCGACGTCAGGTTCGATGAAACACCACTTGAGACCGGGGATCTCCTCCTTTAAACGCCGTTCCAGATTATTGATATCCGCCACTGCTGTATCGATATCAATTCCCGATTTGAGCCTGATCTTTGCAGCCAGCAGGGTGTCGGGCCCGAATTGCAGCGTAATTGCGTTGAATACTTCTTCGATGTCATCGTCATGACGAATAATTTCCGTAATCGCTTCCTGAATCAATGGATCCGCGGAACGCCCGACGAGTAACGAGCGCATCCGCATCGTCAGGAGAATTGAAATGACGATCAGAATCGCACCGATACACATCGAGCCGATGGCATCAAACATCGAATTGCCGGTGAGTGCAGCCAGTGACAGGAAAAACAATGCCAGCGAAAGGCCGATCAGTGCGGCGACATCTTCGCCAAGGACAACCATCAATTCTGAACTTCGGGTATGTTTCAACCAGAGTCGAAATGGGCGCTCTCCCTTGATGACGCGGATCTCGCGCAAACAACCCATGAGAGAAAAGGTCTCCAGCACTATAGCGGCACCCAATACTGCGATAGCGACCCACAATTCCGTCAACGGTTCGGGGTTATTAAACTTGTGCAGGCCTTCATATATGGAAAACAGGCCGCCAAGACTGAACAACATCAGCGCGACGATGAAGCTCCAGAAATAGCTGAGCTTGCCATAGCCCAATGGGTGCTCAGCATCCGGCGGCCGGCTCGATTGCTTGAGACCAAGGTAGAGGAGCACCTGGTTGCCAGTATCCGCATACGAGTGAATCGCCTCCGCGAGCATGCTGCCGGAGCCAGTCAGCCAGGCGGCCCAGGTCTTCGCCAGTGCGATCCCGCCATTGGCCAGGAAGGCATAAAGAATCGCCCTGGTTGTACCGCCGTGTGAGGAATTCGACATAAGAGATCAGATGTCCGTCAACCGATGTTTCGCTGGTACGTTATTATTATGTGCTGTCGCTGAGCTTACCCGTGACAGCGCTCGAAAACCAAGTGAAGCATCGCCCTGGAGTTGTCATGAAACACCGAATCCTGAGAATCATCGCAATAGCCGCCACCGTGCTGATCGGCGGCTGTGCCTCTCATCCTGATCCCATCATCGACATGAAAGGTGTCGATGAATCCACGATGCAAGCTGACTGGGGCGAATGCGAAGCTTATTCAGAACAGGTCGTCATCGGCAAGGGTGCCGCCAAGGGCGCTGCTGGCGGCGCGGCCGTTGGTGCTGCAGCCGGTGCAATAAGTGGCGATGCGGACGGTGGTGCCGGCTACGGCGCGATCTGGGGCGCCACCAGGTCAACCCTGGAAGGCGATCGGGAAAAACAGATGGTATTTAAGCGCTGTATGCGTGGCCGCGGCTACAAGGTCCTGAACTAACCGGTTGAAAACGTCTCTGGCGGCGAGATACCGCGTTAAAACTGCGCTCGGGCTGCTCATGTATTCGCTTATACACTCCGCGCCCTCGTGCCGTTTTGCCTTGTCTCACGCTAACCAGACTCGTTTTCAACAACCGATCAGTTGAACTGCCAGCCGTCCTATGGCGGCTTGAAACGGCGAATTTCCTGTTGATATTTGAAGGGTCATCAAATACTGTTTATTCATGCAGTATGAGATGATTCAATGCCTGCCAAAGCACGCAAGGGTCGGGGTGCCGTATCGCGCTTACCGGGCCGATTCGAACAACGCCTGGTCGAAAAGATACCTGCCGACATTACCGGGGACCCAGCGCCTGAAACAGTCCTCCGCGCGATGCCGGCCAGGAAAATAATCAGCCACAACAAGTCACCGGACATCCCATTCGATCGTTCCATCAATCCGTTCCTCGGCTGCGAACACGGTTGTATCTATTGCTACGCCCGGCCCAGCCACAGCTACCTCGATCTCTCGCCGGGCCTCGATTTTGAGACGCAGATTTTTTACAAGCCGAATGCGGTACAAAGTCTCCTCGCCGAATGGGAAAAACCCGGCTACGTCTGTCAGCCGATCGCAATTGGCGCGAACACCGATCCTTACCAACCAGCAGAAAAAAAACTGAAAATCACCCGGCGGCTGCTCGAGACATTCCTCGAACATCGCCATCCGGTCAGCCTAATAAGTACCGGTCAGCCTAATAAGTAAAGGCGGGCTGATGTCCCGCGATCTCGATCTGCTGGCGGCACTTGCGACACGAAACCTGGTCTCTGTCGCGATCAGCATCCCCACCATGAACGCGGAACTCAAGCGTATCCTGGAACCGCGCGTACCGGCCGCAGAAGTTCGGTTTCGGCTGATTGGGGAACTCGCGGATGCCGGCGTGCCGGTCAGCCTGCTGCTCGCGCCGGTGATTCCCACGCTCAATGATATGGAAATAGAAGCAATCGTCGAACGATCCGCAAACTTTGGCATCAGCCATGCGAGCTGGATCCTGCTGCGCCTGCCGCACGAATTGAAGCAACTTTTTGCCGAATGGCTGGAGA
>Ga0255052_10003475_pt1 | contig 10923 bp, 11 predicted proteins | sample JV7_2_21_MG_FD_188632 | JGI IMG/M metagenome (GOLD analysis project Ga0255052, IMG submission 188632) | Seawater microbial communities from Jervis Inlet, British Columbia, Canada - JV7_2_21 | ecosystem: Environmental > Aquatic > Marine > Inlet | place: Canada: British Columbia | collected...
CGGAATGAGCATACCGACGACGCTGACACGATCGAATCCTCTGCCGCCCTTAATGTTAACCGTGACCGATTCGCCGGGCCCAAGCAGAGCTTCTGAATTAGCCGTTGCAAAAACCTTGTTGTGCAAGCCACCCAACATAGTAGCCATCGGCTCGATGTTGCCGCTTTCTGCAATCGTTACCAGCTCGGTACTGGCCGGCGTGCCCAACTCAAACAAGTTCAACGAACTCTTGTGCGTCACAACCAGAAGTGGCGTGAACGTTTGACCTGAGGTGATATTGGTAATTGTCACCGCATACATCCTGCTGCCATACCCGCTGGCAAGTGCCGATGAGCTGACGAACAGCATCATCACCAGACCTAAGACTGCTTTCCTCATTTTCCTCTCCTGAACAGTGTTGTTGTCGGGAGAACGGTAGCCAGCAAATATCACGTGGCTATCACCAATTGACAGAAATGCTGTGATATTTGCGTGATAAGTGCGGTCTAGTATGTGCCGGAGAGAGATGTTCCCGGCACTAACACCGAGCCCAAGTACATGAAAACGAAAAAGATCCTGGTCGTTGAGGATGAAAAGGACATTGCAGAGCTGCTGGCTCTGCATCTCCGCGACCTTGCAGATGACGTTGTGCTGGCCGCCGATGGCCATGAAGGCATGCGTCTTGCCTGTGCCAAAAAATGGGATCTGATCATCCTCGATTTGCGTTTGCCGGGGCCGGACGGACTCGAGATTTGCCGAGCCGTGCGCCGCAAGGAAACCTATACGTCTATTCTGATGCTCACATCGAAATCATCCGAGCTGGACCGAGTACTGGGTCTCGAGTTGGGTGCCGATGACTACATCACTAAACCGTTTAGCGTCCTTGAGCTCATCGCCAGGGTAAAGGCGATCTTTCGCCAGGTTGCCGCCATCGAAAATGACACTCGCTTCTCATCAGACTGCGTCCAGGCCGGTCCCCTGTATATCAATGCCGCCGCCCGAGCCGTCACCGTCAACGATCGCGAAGTTGACCTGACTGCCAGGGAGTTCGACTTGTTGCTGCATTTTGCGACACATCCCGGGCGCGTCTTTCGCCGTTCCGAGTTGCTCGATCACGTCTGGGGCCACGGTCACGAGGGTTACGAACACACCGTTAACTCGCACATCAATCGCCTGCGCGCCAAGATCGAACGTGACCCGGCAGATCCAAGCTGCATCGTCACGGTCTGGGGTGTTGGCTACAAGTTCGATGCAAGTAACCCGCACGAGCTCGCAAGTTGAACAGCTTATACACCAAGTTGTCCGCAGCGATGATCGCAGTCATCGTGGTTGTTGGTGGTGGGTTCGTCGTTATTTTCCAAACGACGACGACCTTGTATTACGAAGAGCTGACGCAACGGCTCAATGCGCCGATCGCGATGTATGTCACGAGCGAACAGTCGCTGATGCATACCGACGGAAGTGTTGACTCGGCGGCGCTCGAGACGCTCGCAAGCCGCGCGATGATCATCAACCCGACCGTAGAGGTCTATCTGTTGGACACCAACGGCCAGGTACTTGCACATGCCCTGCCGCCCGAGTCAGTGCATCTCGACAAAGTTGCGATACAACCTGTTAAAGATCTTATCGCCGGAGAAGTCGACATGCCGTTCCGCGGGGACGACCCCCGCAACCCCGACGCGAGCAAGATCTTCTCGGCGTGGGAGGTTCAAACCGAAGGCGAGTTGCAGGGTTACCTTTACGTCATCCTCGGCGGTCAGAAGTACGATGCGCTGGTTGGCACGATCCGCGGTAGCTATTCGCGTGACCTGGGCTTGTGGGCTATCGCGACACTATTGGTGTTGGGTGCTGCGATGGGGCTGCTGGCCTTCGCATTGCTCACCAAGCGCCTTCGCAGGTTAACCGCGACAGTGCAGCAACTGAGTGACAGTGATTTCGAGTCGGATCTGAGCGAATACCAGTCGGGTCACGGCAGCGATGAAATCGATCAACTCGATCGAGCATTCCATGCAATGGCCATACGAATCAGCGAACAGGTAGAACGCCTGAAGGCTACCGACCGTTTGCGGAGGGAATTGATATCCAACGTGTCGCACGACTTGCGAACACCGCTTGCGTCCATGCAAGGCTACATCGAGACCTTATTAATCAAGAACGGATCGTTGTCGAATGACGAACGCGAACGCTGCCTGCGTATTGCACGCAAGAATACGCAACGACTGAGCGAACTCGTCGATGATCTTTTCGAATTATCAAAACTCGAATCGGCTAACGTCGAGCCGGCTTTTGAAACGTTTTCGTTGGCAGAGTTGCTGCAGGACACGGTGCAGGAATTTGAACTGGACGCCGGCCACAAAAACATAACGTTGGAAACAGCGGCACCATCGGACAGAACAGTCGTCTACGCGGATATCGGACTCATCCAGAGAGTTCTTGAGAATCTGCTGAAGAACGCAATTCACTTCACGCCCGCCGGTGGCCACATTCGAATAGACGTCGAAAGACGCCCGGAGACCGTTGCAGTCTCCGTCAGCGATACCGGTTGTGGTATCGCAGATTCGGATTTGAACAAGATATTCGACCGCTTCTATCGCCGCGAACCGGGCGACAAAGATCGAACTGGCTCAACCGGGCTCGGTTTGGCGATCGTCAAGCGCATCCTGGACTTGCACGACAGCAGAATCACCGTAACGAGCGAAGTGGATCGCGGCACCCGCTTTGAGTTCGATCTGCGTCGAATTCAGAAAGCCGCGTAGTCAACAACTTACAGTGGTTTTCACCGCTGCCCGGACGGACAAGCAAACGCCCGTTTGATACAATCGGAACTGGGACGCTCAATAACCTCCCTCCCCCCTCGAGGAGGTCCCGATGCAACATCACTACTCGATTGCTCGCCAGGACACTGGCGAAAATTTTATAAGAATCGATATAGACCTCGACGACGACGGCAGCCTGACGATGTCGGATTACTGCCGCGGCCCGGCAGCCGAACAATGCTTTGGCTGTAGCGATATCGAAAGCGTCGTTACGCTTTCGCCGGAAGCGGTTCGCAAGTTGTATGAGGCATTGACGGGGCTGGACTCGGACGACCCTGCAAGAGACCTCGCCATATTGGTTCAAGCGATCAATCGCAACGACACGATGGCTCAGTCATGGCTGCGGAGCGAATGCTGTCAGTTTGGTATCAAGTTCGAGTGGCATCACTGACCTTGGGACACGTGGTGCGCTCAAGCACGTAGCAATTCTTGCCCCCAGATGGCACGAAAGTTCTACCGGCGATAGCTTCACGAGGATCGCTTCAGAACAACGCCGACACCGCCATTTGCCAGTCTATCCTTTCGCCTGCATACCACTTGGCGGTACACGTATCGCTATCGATGTCTGCCTCGAAAAACTCCCCATCCAGCCATTGCTGGATATCCCGAGTCACTGCGCTGCCAGGCAACACAAAATCTGATGCAAGCGTTACGTTGCGTTTGTCCTTGAAGTAGACCTCGCCATCAGCCGACTTCTCGCAGGCAAATCCGCCTTCGTGAACAAGGTGATGATGGTATCGGCAGAGCAATACCAGGTTGTCCAAACTGGTTTCACCGCCATCGGCCCAGTGTTTGATGTGATGACCATCGACGAATCGGGTGTTGGTGCAGCCTGGGAAGCGGCAACCGCTGTCCCTGATGCCCAATGCGCGGCGCATCGGGGGTGGAATCGACCGGGAACGGCGCCCGATCGAGAGTGGCTCGCCGTTCTTATCCTCTCTTATGCTCACAATGGAGCTGTCGCAACCAATTCGCCGTGATGTTTCCGCGGTAACGTGGGGGCCGTCTTCGACGTGCGACGTTTCCGCGGTAACGTGGATGACAACCTGGTAACGATCCGCCGTGGAGCCTGCAGATTTATCGTTATTCATATAAGTTTCGGCGATTTCCGCCAAAGCACCGGCGCGGCGGGCGGCAATGGGCTCTGGTTCAGACGTTTCCATGGCCATTTCGAGTGCCTTGACGATTGCCGCGCCCTGTTCGGCCGGCAGTCGCGCCTTAATTACCAGGTAACCGTCATGATCGTAGTAATGGCTGAGCTCACGATCGCGGTATTGCTGATCTGCTGCTTGAGCATCTTGAAACCGGCTGGCAGTACGATATTTCGATACCAGCTTCTCGACGTGATGTGCTGTGCCATGTTTGGCAATCATCAAAAGGTAGTCTTCGTTGCTCTCATCCGCGATGCGTGTCATCGCACGGACTTTCGAGTAGCTGAGTTCTCCTCTTTCGAACCCAGCACGGATCTTCGGCAACTCGGCCAGCGCATGTGCTACGCGCAGCTTTTCCCGGGCCGCGTTCATGCCAATGCCACATTTAAAGTTGAGCCAATGAGCGCAAGAGAAAAGACCAAGTTCCGCCCAGTATTCCTTGTCGTCGAATTCCCGGATCAGGGTCAGCAGGCGGGCTTCTGCGGCGTAGATATAACTGCAGAGTTCGGTGATTTCGGCACCGAGTCTTTCGGCATCCGAACCGGCGTGGCGAGGTTGGGGTTCGAGCGTAGCTATGGCTGTGGACACGGGTCCCTCCGGGCAAACTCAGTGAGCTGTATATTTATACAGTATACGCTTAACACACTGATAATGCTAGAGAAATTACCAGCGGTCATTGCTCATCCGCCGCATGTAGAACCGCGACAGTAGTAGCGGGTAATATCGAAGGCCAGACGCATTTATCGGAGTCTCTCAATGGCCGGCGGGTTCGCAAAAGACGGGGCAGTACAGGATCAGATTGACGCAACCGTCGAGGATGCGGTCAAGCGCGCCCGTGACCAGCTGCCGCATGGCGAAAGCCTGAGCCATTGCGCCGAATGTGACAAACCGATCCCCCCTGCCCGCCGCGAGGCCATCCCTGGCGTGCGCCTTTGTGTCGCGTGCCAGGAGGAACAGGACGCCGAGGCGAAGGTGGTCAGCGGCTACAACCGCCGTGGCAGCAAAGACAGCCAGTTGCGATGATGCCGCTCAGGCATTGAGCAGGAAGCAAGCAGCAAAATGGGCGTCTTCGATTACACCTTATCCGATCGCAATCGGAGCCTGATCGCCGTTATCGCATCGATGGTTGTGGTCAACCTCGTGTATGGATTGACCTTGCCGCTGCTGTCACTCGTGCTTGATGCGCAGGGCATCAGCAAGACTGTTATTGGCCTGAGTATCGTTGCTCAGGCGTGCGCGGGCGTGGTGCTCGCACCGTTTGCGCCACGCCTGATAATGCACGTCGGTCCCGGGCGGGCAATGCAGTTGGCAACCTTGCTCGCCGCAACAACCCTGCTTGCGATGGGCCTTTTTCAAGATGTCTATCTCTGGTTTCCGTTACGGTTCTTGCTTGGTGCGTCTGCTGCAATGCTGTGGTCGGCAAGCGAAGCGGTGATTAATGATCTTGTCGACGATAATTGGCGCGGGCGGATAATCGGGATATACGGATCAGCCGGGGCGGCAGGTTTTGCGATGGGTCCGCTCGTGCTGGTCGCAACGGGTTCGGAAGGCCTCACGCCGTTCGTGGTCACCGCATTCATTATTATTATCGCGAGCCTGCCTCTTTTCTGGTTGCCTGCAAGAGGTAGTGAGGACGAGGAGAAGAGTCGGCCTAGTCTGCGCAGGATCTTCCGCCTTGTCCCGCACATCATGATTCTCAACCTGACTTACGCAGCGGCGATCGAGGCCTTTATCGCGTTCTTCCCGTTGTTTGGAATTCACATCGGTCTCGGAGAAGCGCGTAGCTTGTCGTTGTTGACGGTGTTTGGCCTGGGCGGCGTGGTGTTACAACTGCCGCTTGGCTGGCTCGCGGATCACGTGCATCGGCAACGATTGTTGTTGTCCTGCCTCCTGCTGACTGTGGCCGGCTTTGTCCTCCTGCCCCGACTCATTACTTTGAGTTTCGGCGGGCCGGTGTTCTTGTTTACGCTCGGCGGTGTTGAAGGAATGATCTATGCCATGGGTATGATATTGCTCGGGCAACGGTTTCGTGGAGCGGAACTGGCCTCCGCAAGTGTCTTGTTCACAGGCATGTGGGGTGCCGGAACGATGATCGGGCCCGCTGTTGTCGGTGCCGGGATGGACTTGCTCGGCAACGACGCACTGCCCTATCTGATAGCGGCGGTCTATGCCTGTTACCTGCCTGTGTACATGTTCGCGCGCCGCTAACGCCGAAGAACATCAAGTTAAGAGCTCAGCTGTTGCTGTAGCGCGTCGAGCATGTCAGTGACGAAACCGTCTGGCGTTTTGGATCGGCACGACACCCTGCTGACGCAACAGGTTTTCGGCCCGTCGACTGCCCGTCTTCAGCCAGATCTCGTAGGTTCGAAGTACATTCGTGTTGGAATTGGGACACGCACTGTCGCGAACTTCGTGCAAGACGTCGGTCAGGATTTGAAACTTGGCCGCGAGTTCCCGGTAGATGTCGGCGAACGCGTTGCCACGAAACGTGCCGCGCGTTTCTTCCGAAAGCGAACCGAAGGCGTTTTCACCCATGTGAATGTAATAGTCGATGTCGACGGCTTTGTTAGCGAGGCTTTCAACAAAGAAACCAGAAATGAACAAAGCAACATCGCCGATGCGTTGCAGAAGTTGATTGCGATGCTCGGCACTCGGCGCGTCGGCGGCGTCTGCCAGCATTAACGCCAACGGTTTGACGCCGTAGGTTTCGCCATCGTCTTCGTACAATTCTTCGGATCGGGAGAACAGGGTCATCATGTTGACGACGTAGTGTGTGGCGTGCGGATCGAGCGACACGCCCTGCTGCGCGATAACCGTATCGATCGACTCACGAAAGTAGTCACAAAGATTGTGAACCGGCATCACCCGGCTATGACCTGAGCGTTCACCCATATCGTCACCTCCTCGTCTGATTATGTTATATCGAATTCAGATGGCCGGACGTGTGACACGGGTCACGATTAGGGCAGCCGCAAAAATTGCGCAACTACCGCAGTTTCTCGGCAGGCAGATTCAACATTGCACAGTTAGCTTGTCCCTTCCGCAATCTTCATCTAACCAGGGAAGGAACGATGATCAAGAAAATTGCCATTGCGGCGGTGCTCGGTGCATCAGCCGCATATTTCATTTACCCCGATGTCATTGATGCGCCCGGCTACACTCCAGCCGGGCAAATCCAGCCGAGCAATAAGCCAACACCACAGCAGCCAGCGGCAATGGGCCGCCACGTGCCAGTTATCACTGATGACGGCACCGAGGTCGTACTCGGTCTTCGAGTGCGCAAGGACAGGAACTGCCGCATCGAACTCAAAGACTATGTCACGACTGACGGTGAAATGTTCTCTGCACACTCGTGCACGCCGAACGGTCCTGCGCTGCCGCACATTTACGCCGACTACGATAACGAGACACTTGCGGGCATGGCTTACGCCGATGCAGATGCCGCCGCATTACTCGGTCATAGGCTGATCGACAAAGACACCCGCAAGTCGTATCAGCTACTCATTCGTGCCGCTGCGCTCGACGGCGGCAAGGTCGAGCACATTGCGTGGCTGTCCGATCAGGCGTTCGGGACGACTGCGATCAACGGCGAGCCGCAAGTCGCCAATCTGCAACGCCAGTATGAACTCGCCGTACTGGCAACACGGCTTGGCGATGGTCCTGGTAAGAGCATCTACCTTAAGAACGAACTCATCAGTATCGGCATCGACGACGAACAATTGCACCTGCTGGACATGCGTGCGGATGCCCTGCTCCAGTCGATGCGCGACGTTCAACAAACGGTGCTCGGTGAGGTCACGATAGGGGGGCAAGACGATGCGTAAACTGCTCCCTGTTCTTCTATTGTTATTACCGCTGGCTGCGGACATTTGCGTGGCACAGACGAACGCGGTGAATATTGTGTGCGAAGACTGCCGCAGTCCAAATCAATATCCCGACGATTTCGTTAATTTCGCTTTCAATCAGATCTATGGCCCCGACGCCTGGTTGTCCTTCGAGCAGGCCGATGACTTCTTTATTACGAACCTTGAAAACCAGAAGGTGTATGTCGATGTCGATTTCGTCTTACTCGGTATTGAACTTCAAGGGCTCCGACTGCCGTTCTGGCCGAGGTATCTCGTGCAGATCACCCTGGCGTTGCCTGACGGCGAGATGTACACGGCGCTCCGCAGCATATTTCAAACCTCGCTTCCGGTGCCTTCATCCGATGGCAACGCACAAACCGACCCCGGCGGCGGTGGCGACGATGACGGTGAGGACGATGAGGACGATGACGCCTATGATGACTACGACGACGAGTGGGAAGAACCGGAATACGACGACAATGTGGGCACCACCTGGATCGAGGATCCTGATGAGGATGGCTTCTTCGAAGAAGCGGATTGGTGCGAAGAGTGCTAAATCGGTTGCGCCCGCAAGTCGACCGGCTACTTGTGCTTTAACGCTGTGACTGTCCGCCGGGCACGAGAGCGGCGCAGGTCGTCGAGGTGTTGCATCGTGATCGTGTCCGCTGCCTTTATTTTCTCATCCATCTCGACGCTGAGTGCAGGCACGTTTTCGATCTTGAGCCGGTACCGGCCGAGCGCAATGATGTCGTTGTTTCTGAGGATGGTCTTCTGCACGATGGTGGAGTTGACCGTCGTGCCGTTGGTGCTATTCAGGTCGAGCAGGGCAATAGCGTTTGAATAGACCTTCAGCATGGCGTGCATCTTGCTGACATAGCCATCGTCGATCACGATATCGGCCAGGTCGGTACGCCCGATGACGTATTGTCGTTTGGTCAACTCGACTTCGGCCACAGTCTCGCCATCGCGGGTGACGATAACGCGCGGTATCCGCCTGGCTGACTTCAGTTCAGCCCTGCGTTCCATGGCCTCGATCGCGCGCTCGTTTAAAGCACCCGGCCAGCCACGCGACAACTCGCGCAGCTTGTCACAGACATCGATCGGGAAGACTTTTTCGCTGGACTCCCCTCCCGCCGCAATCAGGCGCGTGCGCAAATAGATCATCGTCTCCTGCGCCGACATCGGGTTAAGCGTGTACGCCGCCGGGTAACGCCGGGCAAGACTGCGCATGCTGTCGTTTCGCACCAGCGCCGACAACCGCTCCCTGCCGGTCAGGACAATGCGCAACGCATAATTGCCGCGCGCATCGAGCGCCGCGAGCCAGTTCAGCAATCGAAGTGCGCTCGACGTCGCACGATCGGCGTTATCAATGATCAACACGGGTGCCCGCTCGGTACGCGTCTGCTGAGCGAGGAAGTTATTGAGCGTCTGCAGCAACTGCTCGTCTTCTTGCGAGACGATTGGGACATCGAATTGCGACAGCATGCCGGTTACCAGACCGCGCGGCGTCAGATGAACACCATCGACGAGGGCAACAGCGGCATCGCGCGAGGACCAGCCAAGTTGCTCATTGATGATCGTGGTCTTGCCCGACCCCGTGGGCCCCTGCAGCAATGCAACACCATTCGCCTGGCCAAGCGCTGACGACAAGAACCGCAACGCATCCTGGTGCGATTGGTAGGCAACGATGAGTCCGGGACTTGCGTGCTCCCCGAACGCCTTACTACCTATTGAGGAACGATCTGCTGACATAGGTATTTCTTGTTCTTGTTGGTACCCACATTATCGCGCTTATGCACGTTTTAGCGTAGCCGAGATTCCATAATGCGGCTATTCCGAAGGCCAGTTTAGCATGCGGGTTCCTGCATTCGCGGCTCGTCGCTCTCGCACATCCATGTGCTTCGCGACATAAGGGCTTCCTGCCCAAAAAGCCGCTCCCACAGGCGTGCTCTCGCAGCTGAGGCCGCTGCCACAGGCGTGCTCTCACGGGTGGGCTCCTACAGGAGCCCCTCCAACCCGTCGAGGTCGTTGATCACACGCCAATGACCGCCGGTTTTCTCAACCCTGCCCTGCCACTCTTCGAGCCGGCCCAGGTATTCGCGTGGGTCGATGTTGTCGGAGCGCAGCTTGGTGACATTGAGTGCGATGACCTCGAATCCCTCGAGCTCGACATCGATGTCACGAACATAGCCTGCCTTGAGATCCTCCTTGAGGTCCGAGAAGATCAGGATCGTCTTGTGGCCCGTACCTTTCTCATTGAGAAACTCTACAGCCTGCAATAAGCCGCCCGTGATATCTGTATACGGCGATGGATCGGCATTCGTCACGAACTCACTCACCTGCTGCGCGAACAATCGCTTTTGGCGGTTGACGGCGCTTGGCCGATCGTCGAACGAAGCTTTGGCGACAATGTCTTTTTCACTGAAGCTGCCCGTGTCGATGCGGGCGACCGCAAATGAGTCCGTCGCGTCCAACCTGGAGAGCGTATAGCGAATGATCTGCTCAGCCTTGGTGAGTTCCTCAGAGTAAGTGCCGGAGGTATCGACCAACATGAACACGCCTGTATTCCTCGGCGTCGATTCGCCGGAACACGAGATCAATAGCGCGCATGTAACGATGACGATTATCCTGTTCATATTTGCGCTCCCCGTTTTGTCGCGGCTGAAGCCGCTCCCACAGAAGCCCCCCCTGCAGCACCTACACGATCCTCGAGCCACAGCGGCACGAACAGCGGAATGTCGTAGACCTGCTTTAAGAGAACACCGAGATAGAGAAAGACGTTGCCCAGCAATCGTAGTGCGAGCGATAGCGCACGCAGGAACGAAATCGCCATTAGCCCTACGACCGTTCGCAACGAATGCACGAAGGTTTCGAGCGGTATCGCAACGAACGTCAGGGCAAACGGCAGGATGAAGCCCATGCCCATTTGTGCGGCCGTCGTAATCCACATGTATTCGCCGGTCGCTGTCGCGCCGGCATCGCCACGCAAAAGCGCGCTCGTTGCGAGCTCATCGTGCAGCAGTACCTCACGCATGTAGGCGAGACCCGCCTCCACACTCGCCAACAGGAACAGGATGGAAAACGTAATCCAGACCATGCGCACGCGGGTCTTGTCCGGCAACGCACCGATCA